>Ga0182740_1001928_pt1 | contig 13287 bp, 10 predicted proteins | sample eDN5th37CKraftBY_FD_128872 | JGI IMG/M metagenome (GOLD analysis project Ga0182740, IMG submission 128872) | Enriched backyard soil microbial communities from Emeryville, California, USA - eDNA 5th pass 37_C Kraft BY (version 2) (version 2) | ecosystem: Environmental > Terrestrial > Soil >...
ATTGAGGAAGCCCCAGATGACGTCCTTCGTGTGCGCGTGGGAGGCCGACACCAGGTTCAGCAGCAAGCCGAACGTGACGGGGATTTGCGGCTGCGGCGGCTGGCCTGCATGGATGTGCCAGACCGGGTTGTCGAGCTGCTGCTTGGCGTCCTGCTTCGGAAAGCTCGAGAGGAACTGCAGGTATTCATCGACCGCGCGCGGAATGACGTCGAAGTAGAGCCGCTTGGCGCTGCGCGGCTTCTGATACATGAAGAGCGACAGGCTCTCGGGCGAAGCGTAGGTCAGCCATTCGTCAATCGTCAGGCCGTTGCCGCGCGACTTGGAAATCTTCTCGCCCTTGTCGTCGAGGAAGAGTTCGTAGACGTAGTGCTCAGGCGGCGTGCCGCCGAGGATTTCGCAGATCTTGTCGTAGATCGGCGCGTTCGTCTGATGGTCCTTGCCGAACATTTCGAAGTCGACGCCAAGGGCGACCCAACGCATGCCGAAGTCGGGCTTCCACTGCAGCTTGACCTGGCCGCCGGTGACGGGAAGCGTGATGTCTTCGCCGTCTTCGTCGGCAAACGTGATCGTGCCGGTCTTCGGGTCGACCTTCTTCATGGGGACGTAGAGGACGCGGCCCGTCTTGGGCGAGATCGGCAGGAAGGGGCTGTAGGTCGCCTGGCGTTCGGCGCCGAGGGTGGGCAGCATGACCTTCATGATGTCGTCGTAGCGCTCGACCGCACGCAGCAGGACCTCGTCGAAGCGGCCGGACTTGTAATACTCCGTTGCGCTCGCGAATTCGTAGTCGAAGCCGAAGGTGTCGAGGAAGCGGCGGAGCATGGCGTTGTTGTGATCGCCGAAGCTCGCGTAGTCGCCGCCCCAGGGGTTCGGAACCGACGTCAACGGCATTTGCAGATAGGGCTCGAGCGCCTTCCGGTCGGGAACGTTTTCCGGAATCTTGCGCATGCCGTCCATATCGTCGGAGAAGCAGAGAAGGCGCGTCTTGCGCTTGCCTTCCGTCAAAATCTCGAACGCGTGCCGCACCATGGTCGTGCGCGCGACTTCACCGAACGTGCCGATGTGCGGAAGGCCCGAGGGACCATAGCCCGTCTCGAACAGGACCGTCTTCGTCGCGCCGTCCGGCAGTTTCTCCAGCCGCTTGATGAGCCGGCGGGCTTCTTCGAACGGCCAAGCCTTCGACTGCTGGCTGGCTGAGGCCTGATCGGGCGTGAAGACGAGTGCGGTCATCGGGTGCTGCTGCGGTCGGTGAGGTTGATATTACAAAGGCTTGACGTGAGACGAAGGCGCGCACCGTAGGTGGCTCGGCCCTCAGCGTCAACGCAGGCCCTAATGCTTCGCGGTAAATGCCGCAACGGCATCGGCGGCGGCTGCCAGATTGCCTTTTCGCGTGAAGCCGGAATTGCCACGCGGGCCGAAATCGTGATCGCCGTCGCTGATCCAGGCGAAGCTGATTTTCTTGGAAAGCCTGACTTTCTCGATTTCGCTGCGGTTTCCGAAGGGATCGCGCTCGCCCTGGACGATGAGAGCGGGGCAGCGGAGTTTCGTCAGGTGGTCGATGCGCAATTTGTCGGGCGTTCCCGGTGCGTGGAAGGGATAGCCCAGACAGACGAGGCCGCCGATCGCCTTTTCTGCGTAGAGTTCGTCGGCGAGCATGCTGGCGACGCGGCCGCCCATCGACTTGCCGCCGATGAAGAGTTCCTGGCGCGGGTTTTCAGCGGCGACCGCGCTCACCATATCCCGGAATTCCGGGATCAGCTTCTCGGCTTTCGGCGGCGGGCGCTTTGGGCCGCCTTCACGTCTGGCCGACATGTAAGCGAACTCGAAGAGCGTGAGTGCGATGCCGCGCTCACTGAGGAGTGAGGCCATCTGGTCCATATACGAAGAAGTAATCCCCGCCCCCGCGCCATGGGCTAAAATCAGGCGAGATTTGGCAGCGGATATGCCGGTATCGATGCGAAAGACGGTATGGGGCCCAGATGCGGGGCCTTTGGCCGGCGGTTTGGTAACTTGCTGAAGGGGTTTCATAAATGCTTCGGGCCGGAGCTAATGAGATGGATAGACGGGGCGACCAAATGGCTGCGGTCCATTAAGGCGGTGCTAGGCAACCGCGCAACTACAGACGACGTTGAGCCAGAATTTCGCCCGAGAATGGTCTAGAATGATGCGAGGCAAAAACGGGGACATAGCATGAGGGCCGCAAGGTTCGTGGTGCTCGCGGTCTTCTGTGCGATGGCCGTGGCCGTGGCTTCGTGGCTCCAATCGCCAGGTGCGCCGTTTACCGCGCTGGAATTCATCGGGCCGCTGCGTGCCGAACCCCGGCCCGTCGACGATTCAAGCGGCGTTCCCGTTTCGCCGGATCCGGCTCATCCCGATGTGGACGCGCATGCGCCGCTCCCGGCATTCGTGCCGAAGGGTGGTGTGCTGACGAATACGGAGGAAGCGGCTGCGCAGGGCGAGGAGCCGGTCAGTCCGAATGCTGCTGCGCCGACTCGCGATACGACGACGGGGTCGGTGGCGCCCGATCACCTCCAGGGGACGGCGGTCGCGGCGGGCGCGAAGTCGTCCAAGGCGCGGCCAATTTCGATCGAGGTCGAGCCCATTCCCGGTCTCGGGACCGTGGAGCCTCCGACCGCGCCTGTCTGGCCGACGTTCGTCGGGGCGAAGACGCTTTTCGGCGCTGCAAAGGTGCCTGCGCCGCTCGCGCCGCGCGCCATCGGGTCCTATTCGCGCGGCTGTCTCGCGGGCGCTGTGGAACTGCCGATCGACGGGCCGGCTTGGCAGGAGATGCGCCTGTCACGCAATCGCAATTGGGGACATCCCGAGCTGGTCTCGCTGGTCAAACGATTTGCGATGGATGCCCAGACGCTCGATGGTTGGCCGGGTCTTCTCGTCGGCGATCTGGCGCAGCCGCGGGGCGGTCCAATGGTAACGGGACATGCGAGCCATCAGATCGGGCTCGATGCCGACATCTGGCTGACGCCGATGCCTGATCGACGCCTCACCGAGAAGGAACGCGAAGAGCTGCAAGCGACGTCGATGCTCGACAGCACCGGGCTTGCGGTCGATCCGACGATTTTTACCGAGAGACAGACCGCGCTCATCAAGCGGGCGGCGTCCTATCCTGAGGTCGAGCGGATTTTCGTGCATCCTGCCATCAAGAAAGCGCTCTGCAAGATGGCCGATCCGGTGGACCGCGCGTGGCTCGGGAAGGTTAGGCCGTGGTTCGGGCATTACTATCACTTCCACATCCGCATCAAATGCCCTGAGGGCTTTGCCGGATGCACACCGCAGCCGCCGCCGGGCAATGAGGATGGGTGCGGGAAGGAAGTCGACAATTGGCTGGCGCGCGTCATCCCCGCCAAGGAGCCGGCGCAACCGGCGCCGCCTCCGCCAGTCTCCAAGCTGAAGCCGCCGAAGCCGCCGCTCATGCTGGCGGAACTGCCGAAGGAATGCCGCGCAGTGCTTTCGGCGCGCCCGGATCCGGTCAAGGTTCCTCAAGAGGCGCTGCTGACGCCTGTACAAGTCAAGAAGGCTCTAGCGAAGGCCGCTTCGGTGCATGCGGCGCTCGCGAAAGCCGCGGCGGTGCCCGGCGCGAAGCCGCCGCCGTCAAACTTGGCGGCGCGGCCGGCTCTGAGGCCGCACGTGCGCAAGGCAGCAACGCCGGACCCAAAGGCCTCCGATCCCAAATAGAAGGTCAGTGCTATTTTCGATTGCGCAGGGCGGCTCCCAATGAGGAAGCGGCCGCCCGGCGAATCTTTTGATTGCGCCCGGCGACTCCCCGCTGGGAGCCGGCCGCCGGGCGCGATGGTGCTTCAAGTGGAGGCCGCAGGCGCGGGGCAGGTCACGCCCGTTCCCGCAAGACCGCAGTAGCCGCCTGGGACCTTGGCCAGATACTGCTGGTGATAGCCTTCGGCGAGATAGACGGGGCCCGCTGGCCCGATCTCCGTCGTGATGGGACCGTAGCCCTTGCCGGCGATCGCCTTCTCATAGGCTGACTTCGACGCTTCGGCAGCCGCGAACTGCTCGGGCGTCGTCGTGTAGATCGCCGAGCGGTACTGGGTGCCGACGTCGTTGCCCTGGCGGAAGCCCTGGGTCGGATCATGGGCCTCCCAGAACGTCTTTAAGAGCGTTTCGTACGAGATCACCTTGGGGTCGAAGACGACCACCACGATTTCGGTGTGCCCGGTGCGGCCGGAGCAGACCTCCTCATACGTGGGATTCGGCGTAGAGCCTCCGGCATAACCGGCTGCGGTGATCCAGATGCCGTCGCCCAGCTGCCAGAACAGACGTTCTGCACCCCAGAAGCATCCCAGACCGAAGACCGCGACTTCGAGACCCGCGGGATAGGGTGGGTTCAGGGGGCGCGAAAAAACAAAGTGCTCTGCATTGGGCGCGAGGATTGGAGCCGGGCGGCCTTTCAGGACCTGCTCCGGAGCTGGCATTGCAACCTGCTTCCTGGCGAACATGGATTGGCTCCTTCTCAATGTTTGGATCACGCCCAGTATACGGTGGATCATGGCGTTTCGTTTCAGAAGGACGAAGGCCGATTCGGGATGCGCCGGCCGCTACAAACTTGAATGCTCTCAATAGTCGTTCGCGAATATGCGGATGCGGCGGCGCGGCCGTCCGAGATAGCCGCACGCAATCGCGAGCAGGAGGAAGATCAGCGTTCCCGGCAGGGACAGAACGGTCGTCAGGACCGGGTTCCAGAGGGCGGGTTCAATCGACGTGGTGACGGACCGTTCGAAGGCTTCCAGGAAGGCCGGCGCGCCGGTTTCAAGGTGCTGCATCAGAGAGATGGAGCCGGGCGCCGCGCCTTCGACCGATGGCTGGGTGATGTCGGCGGCAAACGAGATGAGGGCGCCGAGGGCGAAGAGCGCGGCGAGAAACCGCAGCATCAGCCGCGGGCGGGTTTCTGGGTTCACCACGCCCATGACGAGGGCGATCAGGAACGCAGCCCCAGCCAGCCGGAGCAGCCAGCCGTTGTTGGGCTCGCCCGCTGCGTACCACAGGCAACAGTAGGCCGTGGCGCTCAATGCGGCCATTCCGGCGAAGATTTTCAGCAGGACTGACGAGGTCATGGACGCACTATCTCGTTCACCGGCTCGTTCATCGGGCCTGAAAGCGGCGATGAACGGGCGCCATGAGTGGCGCTGGGAGGTAAGCCATTTAGTGTGGCTCAGGCGGGCCGCGGTCAAGTGGCGGAGTTGTTCGAGTGGCGTTGCGCTTCCGTCTCGGATCGGTTAAGTGACCACCTTCGCGATTGCGATGGAGAGGTGGCCGAGTGGTTGAAGGCGCTCGCCTGGAACGCGTGTAGGCTCGCAAGGGTCTCGTGGGTTCGAATCCCACCCTCTCCGCCAACCAACCTGAGACGCCCGCGGTCACACCATTTTTCGCTACGATGCCCCAGCGAGCGAATGCGCTTAGTTCGCCTGTTGGACGTCTGGCCTCAGGCGGATGAAAACGGCTCCGAGGGCCGCTCCGAATATGAAGCCGGAAACATGTCCAGGCTTCGGATATCCCGCATACGCTAGGTCCAGAGCTAATCCTGTCACCAGGACTAGTGCCGCGAGACCGAACGCCGGCCGCCAATCGATGGCGCCAAAGATGGCCAGCACGACAGAACATCCTGCGAAGGCAAATACTGCCTGCGATGCCCCTGTGCCCACATTCCATGGCGCCTCGATCAGAACAGGGCTGATGGCCGTTGCTAAGCCGCCAGCCACAAGCCAGAGAAAGATGAGCCGGAGAGAACCGATTGCCTGTTGCAAAAGGCTTCCAAGCAGGAACAAGCACAGAGCGTTGAAAAGCATGTGCGGGATCTTGGCGTGAACCAATTGGGCGGTTGCCAGGCGCCAAAGCTCCAGATGCGCGAGGTCCTCGAAGGTTGTTCCGCCATAGCTTCTGAGATCAGCGACCTGAGCGGTTTTGAAGAGCGAACCATTGAGATGATAGGCAACTGCCAAGGAGACGGTCACCGTAGCCAATGCCAAGAAACTGGCGGCGCTGAACCACCTGATCGTTCGCGGGCGATCAATCATACGAATATCCGCAACACGCCTCTCAAGCGGAACAGCTCACAATCCAAACACGTCGGCAGTGGGACCAATCGAGGGGCATCATTGAGTGCTTTCGAAGGCGATAGAGGACGCGCCCTGGTCGCCGATTTTATGACGCTCTCTGCAGGCTTTTGATCTTAGCAATCAGGAAATTCCGGCGCCTCGGGCTGGCGAAGCCCAAGAGTAGCGCGCAGGCGCCGGCTTCGAAGGCATTTCCCAGTTCTTCGTCCTGAAGCTCTCCAGCGATCCAGAAAGAAACGCAGCCGCGGAAGTGGAAGGCGAGTTGGTTTGCGAGGATCGCTTGCGCGACGTCCTTCATGTCCGGCGCGATGCCGGAGAAGTTGCCGAGCGCCAGCGACCAGAGCTTTCCAGAGTGCTGGTGGACCGAACTCGGATGGGGACCGGCCACGCCAAGGGACCCCACCACGGCTTTGTGAACCGTGGGCTTCTCCAGCAGGAGTTCAACGCTGATCCGTCCCATCGCCAGAAGGCGGTCGATGGCATCGCCTTCCGGTTCTTCTTCGCGGAAGCGCGTGGCCATGCGTTCGATGAGACGGGACGACAGCGCCTGCATGATCGCGTTCTTGTTGCCGAAATGATTGAACGGCGTCGCGAAGCCGACGCCGGCTTCAACTGCGAGAGCGCGCATTGAGAACTCCGCATTCGGGCTCTCTTCTAAAAGCCGCTCGGCGGCATCCAGCACCACGTCTCGTGCGAGCTGCTTGTTCCGCTCCCTGAGCGGCTGCGGCGTGGCCTTCGCTGCGGACATAAGGTTCCCCTTGAAATTTGCCGTCGCAGAAACCTATATCATGATATAAGTCAAATATCACGATGATAAAAGTGCAGTTGGGCCCTCAATGAGGGGCGGTTTCGATGGAGCAGCCGATGAGCAGTTCAAAGATATTCTTGATCACGGGCGTCAGTTCCGGCCTCGGAAAAGCGTTCGCCGAAGGCGCGCTGGCGGCGGGGCACCGCGTTATCGGCACGGTGCGAAACGCGGAGGCCGCGACTGCTTTCGCCTCCGACAAATCGGGCCGCGCGCACGCCGTGTTGCTGGACGTCACGAATTTCGGCGCGATACCGGATGCCGTCGCGATGGCCGAGCAGGCGGTGGGTCCGATCGATGTCCTCGTCAACAATGCCGGCTATGGACATGAGGGCATCCTGGAGGAAACGCCTTTAGAGGACGTGCGAAGGCAGTTCGATGCCAATGTCTTCGGCGCGGTTGCGATGATCAAAGCCGTGCTGCCGGGCATGCGGGCGCGGCGTTCAGGGCGCATCATCAACGTGACGTCGATGGGCGGCTTCATCACGTTGCCCGGCATCACCGCCTATTGCGGCAGCAAGTTCGCGCTCGAGGGGATTTCCGAAGCGCTGGGCAAGGAAGTGAAGCCGCTCGGCATTCACGTGACGGCGCTGGCGCCGGGGCAGTTTCGCACCGAATGGGCGGGGCGCTCGATGGTGCGCGCAGATAGGAGCATCGCGGACTACGATGCCGTGATGGATCCGATCCGTAAGGGCCGTCAGGCGAAGAGCGGAAAGCAGCCGGGCGATCCGGCCAAGGCAGCGCAAGCCTTGCTGAAGCTCGTTGCGTCGGATAATCCGCCCGAGCGGCTCTATCTCGGCGCTGACGCTCTCAAACTGGTCGGTGATAAGATCGAAGCCATGAAAGCGGAGATGGCGGCGTGGGAGACCGTCTCGCGATCGACCGATTTTGATGAGTGAAGCCGCGGGTTCGGAACATTTCCGAACCCTTCCGTCTGGAGCCCGTGCAGAGCCTTCGCCTGTGCCCGAAGATTGCCGTTGCGTCACGCCGCGGCGTATGATGGGCGAGAGGACGGTTTTGGGGGACACGGGCGACATGAATTCTTCGGGAATGCTCTGGACGGGACGCGTCTTGACCGCGCTGTTTGCTCTTTTCATCCTCGCAGCCTCGGTGGCGCCGAAGCTCGCGGGCGCGACGGTCGTTGACGAGACGCTCTCTCAACTCGGCTGGCCGACGCACTTCGGGCTCATGCTCGGGCTGATCGAACTCGGTTGTCTCGTTCTCTATCTCGTTCCGCGTACGAGCGTTCTCGGCGCCGTATTGATGACCGGGTTCCTGGGCGGCGCCATGGCCACGCAAGTTCGCGTGGGGAGCCCGCTCTTCTCCCATCAGCTCTTCGGGATTTATCTCGGGCTTTTCATGTGGGGCGGCTTGTGGCTGCGTGATGTGAAGTTGCGCGCGCTCTTTCCGCTACGCGCGCCGTGAGTGATTGCGCCAGATCCTCGGATTATAATTTGATAAGATTATTTCAACGAGGCTGTTGCCCTCCAGTGACGCATTTGGCTCAGAGTAACCTCTATAGCCTCTCACACCGGGCTTGATCCGGGACTTAAGAATCCGCTGCGTTCGTCCAACGATTTCGACCTCGGCTGCAATGCGGTGGGGGCATCAGGGATGGGCGTCGTACTCGAATTTCTCGTCATCACTGTCCCCTATTGGGTTCTGAGACTTTGCGGCTACCTGCTTCCGTCCAGCAGATTGAAAGACCGCATCGACGCGTTTTTAAAATTCATAAAGCGGCATCGTCGATACCCGAGTGACAAGTCCGTTTTCAGCGATGTCTTGTACCGGATCAAATCAGGAGGCGAGCTGTCCGATCCTGTCCGCACATTCACGACCGACAAGGAACTCGCAAAGATCTTCATCAGCGGTGTTGTTGGCCCGGCTTATAACGTTCCGACGATTGGGGTCATTCGATCGCGGGCTGAACTCGCCGCATTCCAGTTCCCGGAGCGGTGTTTCATCAAGGCAACGCACTCTTCCGGTCTCAATGTTTTTCGCGAGCGCGGCGAGCCGGTCGATTATGCAAAGCTGGCCGGGTGGCTCGAGCACAGTTATTACAAGAAAAAACGCGAAGCCAATTATCGCGATCTTCGGCCAAAGATCATCGTCGAGCCGCCGATCTTCGAAGGGCGCGATTTCTACGAACTCAGCCTGTTCTGCAATGACGGTGCGGTGAAAGTCATCATCAGGCAGTACGGTAACAAGCTCGCGAAAGGCTTTCGGAGGAGGCGGCTTTATACGGCTGCGTGGGAGGATTGCCATTGCTCGATGGGGTATCCACTCGCGGACGTAGCTGAAAGACCCAAGAAGCTCGATGAAATCATAGTCGCAGTAAATCTCCTGGCCGCTTACTTCTCATTCGTTCGGATCGACGTTTATACGGATGATAATGCATTCTTGATCGGCGAGATCACGCACAGCCACGCTGGCGGCGGGCAGTCCTTCATTCCAAAGAAGGCGGAAATCGACGTGTCGAAATTGATTTTTGACGCTTCACCGAGAAACGCATGAGCCTTGTCCGCTCTTCTTGATCTCGTCTCATTGGCTAGCCCGCGAGGGAAACTCATCACCGCGGCTGAGCGACTGTGGGACTCTGGTCAGTCATCTACGCGCAGGAAACGGCCGCCGGCGGCAACGGCGAGGAGAAGGACGGCGATCAGGATAAACGCGGTAAGTAGGCCAACGGCGTGCGCGATGAAGCCGATGGCGGCCGGACCGGCCAGAATTCCCAAATAGCCGATCATCGTTACGGCCGGCACCGCGACATGTTCAGGCATCGCCTTCTGGCGTCCGATGGCTGTGAAAAGTATCGGCACGACGTTGGCGCAACCGACGCCGACGAGGCCAAAGCCGATGACCGTGCCCCAGGAGGAGGGCACGAGCGTTACGACGAACAGGCCAATGGCGGCGCAGAGGGGACCTGCGAGCAGCATGCGTGCGCGCCCCACGCGCTCGACGACGGCGTCGCCCGTCAGCCGGCATATCGTCATCGTCAATGAGAAGGCCGCGTAGGCCAATCCGCCCAGGGAGGGATCGACGTTTCTGATACTCGTCAGGAAGACTGCACTCCAGTCGAGAACAGAGCCTTCCGTCATGAAGACGACGAAGCACAGAAGTCCGATGAGCAAGACCACACCGTGCGGGATTGCAAACGCAGCGCCATCGCCTTCCGCGCCGTAGGGCAACAGATAGGGCGCTGCCATGGCCATTGCAGCGACCGTAAGCGATACGATGAACATGACGGCCGAGAAGGGGGCCAGTCCTGAAGATAGGAGCAGCGTCATGAGGCCAGCTCCGGCGAGGCCACCCAGACTGAAGAGGCCGTGGAAGCCCGACATCATCGCGCGGCCGCTGGCGCGCTCTACGATGATGGCCTGAATGTTCATGACGCAATCGAGCGTTCCCAAGCCGACGCCGCAGACGAAAAGGGCAAGGGCCAAAAGCGGGAGCGACGACGCGAGTGACAGAACGGGAAGAGCCGAAATGACAAGCTGCACGGCAAAGAGGATGGGGAGGCGGCAGCCGTATTTCTTCGACAGCCATCCCGCGAGCGGCATTCCGGCAACGGACCCGCCGCCGAGGCAGAGGAGAAGCAGACCGAGCCCGGAGTCGCCGAGATCGGTGCGATCCTTGACGTAGGGCACGATCGGGGCCCAGGCGGCGAATGTAAATCCCGCAACAAAGAAGCAGACGCGGGTAGAAAATTGCTCTGCGCGGCCTGGCAGGGTTGAGCTCGGGCTCGTCGGCGATGCTGACATTCTTCTGGTCGATTCCGCTTTTCTTGGCGGGCGACGGAAATGCCAGCGTCTGCGGCGGCATTGGCCCGCTACCCGCGAACAGGCCGGCTTTGTAAAGCCACTGCCGCTTTTGCTGCAGGACGAATGAAGCGTCGCTGAGCAAATGGACGCGCCCGGGGAGGCGATGCCAGTTATTCTCTCCGTTGGAGGCTGAATGCGGTGCTCGCGCGTTTCGCGTTCCGTCACCTTAGCGAAACGCAAAGTGTTTGGTTGTCACCTGCGCGCGCACATCACTCACGCTTGTGATTTATGCTGAGTGCAAACTCAAACATTCCTTGAGCGATCTGCAAAAGCTCTGTTGACGAGTTTCGCTGTGACGTGGCGAACATAGACGTGTGCGGATCTTTACGCTACGACGGGTGCATTCTCTCTTTTGCATTCTTTCAAGTCATTTTCGCGCGTTTGGCCGACTCTTCCTTTTTATGGGTAGCTTTCAGCAGCCGACTTTCTTGCGTGCGTGCCAGCTCATTTTTCGAATTTATATTGTCCGACGGAGGTTCTCGGTGAAGATTTTATTTGTGAGTCCGGAGGTCCCGTCCTTCGGTGAGACAGCCGGCATTGCAACCTATCTCTCCGAAGCTACAGCCGCTCTTCACGCTGCCGGTCACGAGTGCCACGTGCTCACGTGGCGCGATGGTGTTCAGCTCTTTCGCACGTCCAATCAGTTCAAGCACGTTCTGCACGAGGTCCCTATCGATCTCGATGAACACCCGAGGGTAGAGCGGAATCTCGTGATATCGGCGACGGTGGCTGATGCCGTGCTTGCGCTGCATCGAAAGCACAACTTCGATATCATCGAAGGAACCGACTGGCGTGCTCCGCTGTACTGCCTGCTGCAGCGGCGCAACGTTGAGCCTTCTCTCCGGAACTGCGTCATCACCGTGTTCAATCACGGCACGACCTACAACATTGCGAGGCACCAGAAAGCGTTCATTCCGAGGTCGATCTATCAGACGATCAATCTCGAATACCAATGCTTCCGTTTGGCGGACAAAGTCATATGCCCCTCAGCCGCGACAGCAAAGAATCTGGTGGTGTCGCACGATGTTGCGGCCGATCGGATTGTAGTCATTCCTGAACCTCTCGGGATGGCGGCGAAGCCAATCTCCGCCGCGTGGGTGCCTGCGAAGGTTCTCTGGTATGGGTCCGTCATCGTCTCGAAAGGGCTTGCGCAGTTTACCGAACTCGCCAAGCGGTTCCTCGACTACAATGCGCAGTTGAAGGTCGAATTTCTCGGGCCGGTTCATCCGATGGATGTGCCGATGGCGGAGTTCCTGCAGAAGATCTTGCTGGAGTTCTATCCCTTCGGCGATCGCGTCTCGCTTTGTCCCGGGCGGCCGCGCGAGCTTTCGCTTCAGCGCATCGGCGATTCCGACATTCTCATCAACATGTCGCCTCGGGAGACGTTTTGCTACGCGGCCGCCGAGTCGATCCTTTGCGGTGCTGCACCGGTGATGCTGGCCGGCAGCGCGCAGAGTGAATTCATTCCGCCAAGCCTCAGGCACCGTTATTGTGTGAACAACGGTGCGCGCGATATCTCGACGTATCCTGTCGACCAATTCTTTCTGAATTTGGAGAACGATCGGCCAGAGATCATTCAGTACGTGACTGATCTGACGGCGCCTCAGCGGTACGTGGAGGCCTATGAGCGGCTCGCACCGAAGCCTTCTTCAATGCATGTTGCGCCGGCCCGCAGAGAAAGCGATTGGGGCGTTAGCATCCTCATCCCCGCGCACAATCCGGACGAATTTCTTCTCGAGACGGTCCAATCCGCGCTTCATCAATCGGAAATTCCGGCGAAGATCATCGTGGGCAATGACGGCAGTTCGAAGCCTCAGTCGTTGGACGTGCTGAAGAAAGCGGCGAGCTATGAGAACGTTTCCGTCGTCAATTTCAATTGGCGCGGCCTCGCCGAGACGCGAAACCGTCTGCTCGCCGTATGCGATACTCCGCTCTTTGCATTCGTCGATGCGGACGATCTCATCTGTCCCGACTTCGTCGCCGTCAGCCGGCGCTACCTGCAGGACAATTTTGCGGAGAACGTGCGCTCCGTTCAGGGCTGGTACGAAATGTTCGGCAGCGAGTCCGGAGTTCGCGCGCCGACGGTTTTTCAGCATTTTTCGCACTTCGTGTGGAATGATCTGAAGAACAACCACATGGGCCATACGGAATCCTTCCAGGGCCTCAAGTACAATAGCGGGCTGACCCGAGGTGAGGCGGAAGATTGGGAGTTCTGGCTCCGCTACTTCAAGGCGGGGTATGAGACGCGGGTCATCCCGCAGGTCTTATGGCGCTACCGCCGTCACCCGGGTGCGATGTCGGTGAAGTGGTCGCAAGAGATGTCGGTTGGCACAGCTCGCGCTAATTCACGCGTGTTGAGCGAATATCTGGCGACGGCGACGCGGTCCACCGAGCACATTTGGGAATTCATCGGCGACTATCTCTATCTCGGCGAAGTCTTCTTCAGCGGTTCGCCGCCGGGCGGGTTCGCCGGGAACGGTTCAATGCGCGTTGCGAAAATTCAGCGTTCGTTGTCCGAGTTCCAGCGGAGGGGCCGCCCCCCGAGCCGGAAGCAACGTCTCGCGCTCAGTCTCATGCGTAG
>Ga0182740_1001929_pt1 | contig 13280 bp, 13 predicted proteins | sample eDN5th37CKraftBY_FD_128872 | JGI IMG/M metagenome (GOLD analysis project Ga0182740, IMG submission 128872) | Enriched backyard soil microbial communities from Emeryville, California, USA - eDNA 5th pass 37_C Kraft BY (version 2) (version 2) | ecosystem: Environmental > Terrestrial > Soil >...
AAATACATTCGCGTCGCCTACCGCCGGCACCGCGTCCTTCGGCCACAAGTCCGCCATCGACCAGACCACCGAACCGAACATCAACACGAGGCCCGCGATCGCGAGCACCGCCACGCCCGGCATAAAAAACACTTCGATCGCCACCAGCAGCAACCCGAGGCCAAACACCAGCATCGGTTCGTGCCCCGACAGCCCGGCAACGTAGTTGCCCAGAAAAACCGTCGCGAGGCACGCGATCCCCACGATGCCAAAAATACCGAACCCCGGCGTCTTGAATTCGATAAACAGCGCGAGCATGCCCAACCCCAGCAACACCGGCGACAGCGCGTTGAGCCAGACCGCCAGCTCCTCCGACCAGGTCAGCTCCATGTGCGACACGACGATTCCACTCGCGCCGAAACGCTTCGCGATCAAATCGTCCAGGTTCGCCGCCGTGCCCGCCGAGAGCAGCGCCTGCGGCGGATCGCCATAGGTCTTCGCCGCTTCGCTCGCCGTGAGCGAGAGCAGCTCGCCCTTCTCCTTGATGACCGTTTCGCCAATCTTCAATTCCTGCGCCGAATCGATCATCGCCGAAATCACGGCGCCGCGATAGCTGCCCTTGCCTTCACTCATCGCCCGCACGCGGGCTTTCAAATAACTCACGATCTTTAACCGCATCGTCGCATCGATCTCCTGACCGCCGACGGAAACCGGCGCCGCGGCGCCGATGATGCCGTCGGGCGCAAACCAAATTTCGTCGGTCATCCCGGAGATGAACGCCCCCGCGGAGATCGCCTCCGTATTCACAAAGGTGATCGTCTTTCCGGGAAACCGGGCGATCGCTTCCATGATCGAGAAGGTTTTGTCCAGCGCGCCGCCGGGCGTCTTCATATCGAGCACGATCGCGTCGGCCTTCAGATCGATCGCCTCCTTGATGCCGCGCCGCACCACATAAAGCACCGCGGAGCCGATCTGCTCACGCACCGGAATCACTAAAACCCGCGCACCCTCAGCTGGCACCGCGGACTGCGCCGCCGGCTCCGCCGACGTCGGCGACGGCGCCACGGCTTCCGCCGCGACCCCAACCGACGCGAGGCACAGGAGCGAAAGCAGCCACGCACGCATCATGCCGCGGAGTAGAATCTTCGCACGCAGCAAGAGCAAGCCGGCGAATGCTCGAAAGGAACAGGCAGTTTCCATATTAAACACTTGGCGCGCGCGCTCGCGCGGAAAAGCTAGCCGCATGGACACTGTCGCCTACCAGGGCCAGACTTTGACGCGCTGGCGCGTCGGATCTTCGACTTTCCTCGCGCTGCCGGAACGTGGCGCGCGCCTGATGAACTGGCACGTCACCCACGGCGACGGCTCCGTGCGGGACGTGCTCTACTGGCCCGAGCAGGCCGACTTCGCCGACATCGCCAAGGTCCGCGGCGGCAATCCGATCCTCTTTCCTTTCAACGGCCGCGTCTTCGACCAGGGTGAAATTTTCTTCTGGCGTGCCGACGACGGCGTCCGCCGGCCGATGCCCATGCACGGGCTCGCCCGGCAGGGCGTTTTCAAGACAGTTTGGAGCGACGCGCGCGGTTTTGCGGCCCAATTTATTCCCGACGAGGAAGCGCGCGCCGCCTATCCGTTCGATTACGAGTTCACTGTCACCTACCGCTTCGAACCGCTCGGCTTCACCTGCGAGTTCAATCTGAAGAATCTCGGCAACGTGCCGCTGCCCTGGTCGGCCGGACACCATTTCTACTTCACCTTGCCGTGGAGCGAAGGATTGCAGCGCAGCGACTACGCCGTCCGCATCCCCGCCGGCGAACACCTTCGCCAGGACGGCGCCGGCCAGCTCGTCGCCGGTCCGAAACTCCCGCTCGAGTCGAATCTCGCCGAGCCGGGGCTGATCGACACCCTCCACACGAAATTGCGGGGCAACGAAGCCGTCGTCACCGAGCGCGGTCGCGGCGGCCGCATCGCGGTTCGGCTCGGCACCGCCAAAACGCCGCCGGCCGACGCGACCTTCGTGACGTGGACCAGCGACGAAAAGGCGCCGTATTTTTGCGTGGAGCCGTGGATGGGACCGCCGAACGCACCGGGACATCAACGCGGCCTGCAGCGGGTGCCGCCGCTGGAGACCGGCACGTTCACGGTCACTGTTTCCATCGAGTAGCAGTCCCGGCGAAAAACGCTTTTGCCCTTACCTTTTCAACGATTACGGCTCTGATTTTCCCATGTTTTCTTATTCGGTTCCTGTCGGCCTGCTAGGCGATATCGGCGGCGGGGAAATGATGCTCGTGCTGCTGGTCGTCCTGCTGCTTTTCGGCGGCGACAAGATGCCGCAACTCGCGAAGAGCATCGGCAAGTCGCTGCGCGAATTCAAAAGGGCCGCCAACGAAGTCGAACGCGAGATCAAGCGCGCCATCGACGAGGTTCCCGACACCCCGGATCTCCGCACGACGTTGCGTGAAGCCGTGGCGGACAGGCCAAAACCGCTCGCGCCCCCCGCCAAACCGCCGGCGCCCGCGGTTCCGGCGTCCACCGAACCGACGCCGGTTTCACCGGACGTTTCCGCCGATTCGGATCCGGCGACGGCTCCGAATCCGTCCTCGCCGGCGCCGTCGGCCCCTCCGCCCATTCCTCCGGCACCGCCGGTCGCGTGAGCTGCTCGGCCGAATCGGACGCCCCCGTTCCGCTGCCCATCACGGGCGAGCTCGACCTGCACACGTTTCGCCCCGCGGATCTCGGCGAACTGATTCCGGCGTATCTTGCCGAATGCGCCGCACGGGGCCTTCGCGAGGTGCGCATCGTCCACGGAAAAGGCACCGGGACGCTGCGCACCACCGTTCATGCGCTGCTCCGGCGAAATCCGTTGGTCCATTCGTTCCGGCTTGGCGACGAACACTCCGGCGCGTGGGGCGCCACGCTCGTTACTTTGAAACCATGAAGCGTCGTTTCCTCGCCGTGCTGGGATTGATGTGGCTGGCCGTGCTCCTCCCGGCGGCCGCCATCGCCGCTCCCTCGTCCGCGGGAGCGGCTTCACCCCTCGTCCTGATTTCGCTCGACGGATTTCGTTGGGATTACTGCACCTTGTTTCCGAGGGAAACGCCGAATCTCCGCCGCTTGATGCGCGAAGGCGTGTCCGCCCGCAGTCTCATCCCGGTGTTTCCGTCGAACACGTTTCCCAACCATTACTCCATCGTGACGGGCTTGTATCCGTCGCACCATGGCATCGTCGACAACGACATGTTCGACGCGTCGACCGGACGGTTCTTTCACTATAATCAACCGGTCGCGCGCGACGACGTCTGGTGGCGGGGCGAACCCATCTGGGTCACCGCCGTGAAACAAGGTCTGCGCAGCGCGTGCGCTTTCTGGCCCGGCTCGGAATCCGAGATCGCCGGCGCGCGGCCGACGTATTGGAAACGTTATGACTACTCGATACCGTTCGAACGGCGGCTCGACGACGTCACGACCTGGCTCAGCCTGCCACCCGACGAACGCCCGCGCATCGTCACGTTCTATCTCGAGGAAACCAATTCCTACGGCCACCGCTTCGGTCCCGACGCTCCTGAGATGGCAGAGGCGATTCGCCTCCTCGACGAACGCGTGGGGCGAATCGCCGCCCGCCTCGCATCGCTCGGTCTCGACGCCAATCTCGTCATCGTGTCCGACCACGGCATGACTGGTTGCGGACCGGATCGCGTGATTCTCTTCGACGACTATCTCGATCTCGAAAGTGTGCAGATCGATTTCGACGAATCGGTGGCCGGCCTGCGCCCGCTCCCGGGCACAAGTGTCGACGCCGTGATGGCGCAGCTGAGAAAACTCCCGCCCACCGCACGCGCTTATCGCGCGACCGAATTGCCGCGCCGTTTCCACATCGACCCACGTGACCCGCGCAATCCTCCGATCTGGATCCTGCCGCAACCAGGCTGGAATATCCTGCGACGCGCGACATTCGAACGCTTCCGCGACCGCTTCTCCAAAGGCCAGCACGGCTACGATCCCGCGCTACGCTCGATGCGCGGCATTCTGATTGCGCATGGTCCGGCCTTTCGTCGCGATGGCGCCGTCGTCGATCCGGTGGAGAACGTCCATATCTACAATCTCCTGTGCGCCGCCGCCGGACTCCGGCCCGCGCCCAACGACGGCGATGCGCGCCTCGTGCGCGCGATGTTGAAGCGCTGAAAAATTTCCCGGCGGTTTGCCGGACGCGCAGGAGGAGACTGCGCTGCAACTTTCCGCGGAGGGCTGTGTTCTTGCAGCATCGCAAACTCAAATCCCTCCGCCATGAATATCGTTTCCCTCCTCCTCCGCTTCAACGCCTTCTCCGCCGCCGTGTCCGCCCTGGCGCTCGCGTTCAACGCCCATCCCCTCGCGTTTTACTGCGTCGCCGCGAGCGCGTTTCTCCTCCTGATCGCGGCGGCCGATTACGCTCCGCCGGCCCGCCGCTGGGAACCCGCGGCCGTTCGCGCCCGCCTGCGTGCGCACCGCGAACAGTCGCTGGCGCTTGCCGTCTGACGGCACACGTCACCCGCGCGACAATATTGTCATTTCGTTTTTTGCCCGCCCATTCTCACGCCAATGAATTCGATGCACGTCATTGATTACAAAATCCACGGCGACGACATGCAGTTCGTCGAAGTCGAGCTCGACCCGCAGGAAGCGGTCGTCGCCGAAGCCGGCGGGATGATGTATATGGACGACGGCATCGCGATGGAGACCGTGTTCGGCGACGGCTCCCGGCAGAACTCCGGGCTCATGGGCGCGCTGCTCGGCGCCGGCAAACGCCTGCTCACCGGCGAGTCGCTGTTCATGACGGTGTTTCAAAACCGCGGCAGCGGAAAAAAGCGGCTCGCGTTTGGCGCGCCTTACCCAGGCAAGATCGTCCCGATGCACCTCGCCGACCTCGGCGGCGAACTGATTGCACAGAAGGATTCTTTTCTCTGCGCGGCCAAGGGCGTGAGCATCGGCATCGCCTTTCAAAAACGACTCGGCGCCGGCTTGTTTGGCGGCGAGGGCTTCATCATGCAGCGTCTCACCGGCGACGGCTGGGCCTTCGTGCACGCAGGCGGCACGATCTACGAACGCCAGCTCGCGCCCGGCGAGATGCTCCGGGTCGACACCGGCTGCATCGTCGCCTTCCAGTCTTCGATCGACTACGACATCCAGCTGGTCGGCGGAATCAAATCCGCCCTCTTCGGCGGCGAAGGCCTCTTCTTCGCCACCCTGCGCGGGCCCGGAAAAATCTGGCTGCAATCGCTGCCGTTTTCCCGCCTCGCCGGCCGCATCGTCGCCGCGGCGCCGCAAACCGGACGCGGCGGCCGCGAGGAGGGCTCCGTCCTCGGCGGCTTGGGACGCATGCTGGACGGCGACAACCAATAGGCGTTCGCGGGCACGCCGCAGACGACCGCTCAACCCGCTCCCGCGCCGCCCGTCGCGGGCGGGATTGTTTTCCGCCGGCCGTTTGCTAATCTGCCGCGGATGAAAACCTACCTCACCTACGGCTTGGGGATCGCGGGCGCCGGGTTCTTGCTCAACCTCATCCTGTTCTTCACCGGCCATCACACCGAGCTCGAGAAAGTCGGTTCGGCCCAGACGATCGCCAGTGTCGTCGGTCTTCTGATCGCCATCGCCGGGCTGGGGCTGGCCATCCGCGCGCGGCGCAGCGAGGTTCCCGTGAATGAGGATTTTGGATACGGCCGTGCGCTGGGCGCAGGGATCATGACGTCGCTCGTTTCCGCCATCGCGGGGGCCATCCTGACCTTCGTCTACATGCACTTCATCAACCCCGGCTTCAACGACCTCCTCGTCCAGACGGAGATCAACAAATGGGAGTCCGCGGGCATGTCCCAGGCTCAGATCGACGCCGCCGAGGGCATCATGCGCAAGATGCTCCATCCCGTCGCCCAGGCGGCGTTCACTGTCATCGTCGGTGTGATTTTCGGGACCATCATCTCGCTGGTCCTCGCCGCCTTCATCCGGCGCCGAGCCTCGCTGCCGCCGCCGGTAGTGGCTTGAGCGTCTTCCGTCGGAAAAGGAAAAACGCGAGGAGCCCCTCGCGTTTTCCGTCTCGGCACGCGATCGGTGTCGCTCGTTGCCGGGAAATAAAAAGGGGCCCGGATCACTCCGAACCCCTTGTTGTAGGAATACGTCTTTGACCTTATTCGCGGCCGAAGACCCGCTTCCAGTCGATGCGATATTCAAGTCCGATAAAGCCGACCAGCGCGAGAACGCTGGCGTAGCCAATCAGGGAATCCGCATCGAGGTGGGAACGGAGGGAAAGCAAGAGGGCGGCGACAGCGATGACGCTAGGGATGGCCGCAAGGACTAGTTTGTTGTTCTTCATGTGTGTCTTTCTGCCAACACCGACTGGTGTCGACGCCGTGATACTACACGAAGTGCTTCAATAGTTGAAATCGCGTTATCCTATCCCTTCTATCGTTAACGCCTATGGAGCTACATCAACTCCGCTACTTCGTTGCGGTCGCCGAAACCGGTAATTTCACTCGCGCGGCGCAACGCTCGAACGTAACCCAACCTTCGCTCAGCCAGCAAATTCTAAACTTGGAACGCGAGGTGGGGCACAAATTGTTTCACCGGCTGGGCCGCAAGGCCGTGCTGACGGAGGCCGGAACCGTATTTCTGGAACGCGCCCGCCGGATCCTGTTTGAGGTCGAAAACGCCACCCGCGAGCTCAGCGATCATCCGGGGCTCGGACGGCGCATCCATGTGGGCGCTGTCCAGACGGTCATGCCCTACCTCGTCGCTCCTGTGATCGACATTTGCCGCACACGGTTGACCAATGTTCAAGTTAATGCCCGGGAGGATTTTAGACGCGACCTGATCGAGGCGGTGGTAGAAGGCGATGTCGATCTGGCCGTCGTCCCCATGCCCGTCAAAGACCACCGCGTCTCCATTGAGCCGCTACTCACGGAGCCCTTGTTGCTCGTCGTTGGCAAAGAGCACCCGTTCGCCACGCGGCCTGCGATCAGCCTCGAGGACCTGAGCGAAGAGACGTTCATCTCGCTCGGCGACATGAGCTCCCTCGCAGCCCAAACGCGGGTGTTTTTCGGCGATCATCAATTCGAGCCCCGCATTGGCTATCGCTGCGCCCAAGTCGCCACATTGAAGCGCTTCGTCGCCATGGGGTTCGGCATCTCGATCCTGCCGCAAATCGCCCATCAGCCCGACGACCGCGATTCCCTGATTTACCTGCGCATCAGCGGCAGCGAGCCGACGCGCGAGATTGCCGTCGTGCGACATCTGCAGCGTTACCAAAGTCGCGGCGCCGAACAGTTCCTCGCGGTGCTGCGCGAATACGTTTCCGCCAACCACACGCAGCATCCCTTTTCCGGACAAACCAGTCCCTCCGACGGCTGACGCACACCGGCGCGGTTGCGCTTTCCGCCAAAGCTCCAACGCTCTTCCGGTTCATGTCCGCACCCGCCACTGCCGCCCTTTCCTCCGCACCGTCCGAGCTCGCGCTGCCGTCGCGCCCGCGCCGTCCGGAGTTGCTTGCGCCCGCCGGCGACTGGGAGTGCGCGCGCGCCGCGGTCGAAAACGGCGCCGACGCGATCTATTTCGGCCTGGAACGTTTCAACGCCCGCATGCGGGCGCACAATTTCACGCAAGCCGACCTGCCGGCGTTGATGGAATTTCTGCACCGCCGCGGGGTGCGCGGCTACGTGACCTTTAACACGCTCGTCTTCGCCAACGAGCTCGACGCCGCCGAAGACTACCTGCGCGCGATCATCGCCGCGGGCGTCGACGCAGCGATCGTCCAGGATGTCGGCATCTGCCGGCTCATCCGCGCGCTCTCCCCCGATTTTCCGATCCACTGCTCCACGCAGATGACGATCACGAGTTCAGCCGGCGTCGAATTCGCCCGCGATCTCGGCGCACAACTCGTCGTCCTCGCCCGCGAAAACTCCCTCGCGGAAATCGAAAAAATCCGCGCCGCCCAGCTTGATCTCTGTCGCGCGGAGTCTCCCGCCCCCGCCGTCGATCGCAATCCCGACGCTGCCCACGGCGGGCTCGAGCGCCCCCGCTCTTCAACTCCACTCCCTCTGGAAGTTTTCGTTCACGGTGCCTTGTGCGTCGCGTATTCCGGCCAGTGCCTCACGAGCGAATCGCTCGGCGGGCGCTCCGCCAATCGCGGCGAATGCGCGCAGGCCTGCCGGCTGCCCTACGACCTGATTGCCGACGGTCACCAGGTTCCTCTCGGCGATCGCCGCTACCTGCTCAGCCCGCAGGATCTCGCCGGCATCGATGTGCTGCCGCAACTCGTGAACGCCGGCGTCGCCTCGCTGAAAATCGAAGGACGGCTGAAATCTCCGGAATACGTCGCGAGCATCACGCGCGTTTACCGCCAGGCCCTCGACGGGCTGTGCGAAGCGCGAGGCTCAGCCCCGGATTCCGCCGGCCGGTATGAGCTGCAGATGGCCTTCTCCCGTGGGCTCTACACCGGCTGGTTCCGCGGCATCAACAATCAGGAACTCGCACACGCCCGTTTCGGCACCAAGCGCGGCGTGTTTCTCGGCGAGGTCGCGCGCGTCGGCACCGAATCGGTGACGCTGCGTCTCGCCGCGCCCCTCAAGCCGGGCGACGGCGTCGTGTTCGATGCCGGGCGGCCGGAGGAGCGCGAGGAAGGCGGACGCGTTTATCAGGTGGAATCCGGCGCGGGCGCGGAAGCCACGCTGCGCTTCGGGCAGGGAGACATCGACTGGCGCCGTGTGCGTCCTGGCCAGCGCATGTGGAAAACCAACGATCCCGCGCTCGACCGTCAGCTCCGCGCGACGTTCGAAGGCGAGAAGATCCGCTTTCAACGTCCGATCGCGATCGAGCTGCACGGCCACGCCGGCGCGCCGCTGACCGCAATCGCCCGCGATGAAGAGGGCCACGTTGCCCGGGCCGATTCCTCGATCCCGCTCGCCCGCGCGGAGAAACAGCCCTTCACGCCGGAACGCCTGCGCGAACAGTTCGGCCGGCTCGGCGGCACACCGTTCCGGCTCGGCACGCTCGTCTCGCAGCTCGAAGGCGACGTGATCCTGCCGGTCAGCGAACTCAACCGCGTGCGTCGCGAGCTCACCACCGCCCTGGAGACGCTCCGGGCCGCACCGACCCGCTGGACGCTGCATTCGCGCGAGCAAGTGGCGCCGCTTCTGCCCGGCCGACCGGAAATCCAGATTCCGGATACGGCTGGCGCCGCCGGCCTCGAGCTGATCGCGGTCATCCGCCTGCCGGAGCAGCTCCCCGCCGCGTGGGCCGCGGGCGCACGGACGGTCTACTGCGAATTCGAGAATCCGAAACACTACCGCGATACGGTCGCGCGTTTCCGTGAGCTGCGGGCGCCCCTGTCGGCGGACGATGCGGCCCGCGCGTCCATCTGGGTGGCCGCGCCGCGCATCTTCAAGCCGGGCGAGGAGTGGATCTTGCAGCAGGTCCGCTCTTGCGACGCCGACGGGTATTTGATCCGCAACTACGATCACCTCCGGTTCTTCGCGGCCGATCGCAAGCGCGGCGACTTTTCGCTCAACGTCGCGAATCCGCTCACCGCGGCGCACTTTTTGGAACGCCACGGACTCGAACGCGTGACCGCCAGCTACGATCTCAACATCGCGCAGCTCGAGGCGCTGCTGCAGTCTGCCCCGCCGTCGTGGTTCGACATCACGATCCACCAGCACATGCCGATGTTTCACATGGAACATTGCGTGTTCTGCGCGTTTCTCTCCACCGGGAAGGATTATCGCGACTGCGGACGGCCGTGCGACAAGCACCGCGTGGCGCTGCGCGATCGCGTCGGCGCGGAATTGCCGTTGCGCGCGGACGCGGGGTGCCGCAACACCGTCTTCAACAACCGCGCGCAAACCGGCGCGGAGTATGTCGAACGTCTCGCCCAGCTCGGCGCCCGCAGCTTCCGGGTCGAGTTCGTGAACGAATCGCCCGACGAGGTCGCGCGCACACTGGGCCGTTACCGCCAGTTGTTGCAGGGCGAGATCAGCGGCACCGAACTCTGGCGCGAGCTCAAGCTGCTCAATCAGCTCGGTGTCACGCGCGGCCAGATGGAAACCGCGCCGCAGGTCATTCAGCGGAAGCGCTGAGCGCCGCCGCGAGACCGGTCATTCCCGACCGCGGCTGAGGGCCGCGCCGACGAGAACGCCCACGCCGAGCGCCACCGCGAGCGACGCATATGGGTAAGATCGGATCGTTTCGTCCGTCGCCCGGGCGCCGGCGACCACCTTGCGCCTTGCCTGCGAGTAGGTCTCGCCCATGCGCTCCTGCAGCGCGGCAAAGCGTTCGCGCAACTCCTGAAAGCGGCGCCCGCTGTGATCCGTGACCGGGCCGGCGATCAACGCTTCCGCTTCCGCCATCAACCGGCGCATGTGCGCCATGATTTCGTCAGGACTTTCTGCCATCGATTCGGGTTTGTTTTGCATGATGACAAGACTTGAGTGAACCGCGCCTAGAAGGCATTGCGCCGCAGGAGCGAATAGAGTCCCCAAACGGCGGTCACGGTTCCCAATCCCAGCAGCCAGATCGGCCGGCTGGCGGGCTCGCGCACCGAAAGAGCGGTGAAATCCATCGGCGCCGCCGCGACCACATGAGACTGCCAGCCATAGTAGAGTAGAACCACTCCCACGACCAGGAATACGAGCCCGAGCAGCCTGTGCATGTCGCCTTTCCCATCATACGTCGTGCCAGCGGACGCGTCCTTCTACTAAGCGCTTTCAAAATAACCGGCTACACGCGCCGACGACCCGGCCTGCCCGCCCCGGAGTCATGCAAGCTGCCACTCTCCCGCCCGCGATTGCGCATCCTGCACGATTCGCTCACGCCGGCGCGGGCGCCGCTCTCGGCAGTAAAAACTGAAACTCCGCCCCGCGGCCAGGCTCGCTGCTGCAGCTGATGGTTCCGCCGTGAGCCACCACGATTTCGCGCGCGATCGCGAGACCGAGCCCCGCGCCTTTCTTCGTCTGGCCGGGCGCGCGAAAAAAACGGTCGAACACGTGCGGCAAAACGTCCGCCGGAATCCCCGGACCGCTGTCGCGCACCGAGATTCGCACGAATCCGCTTTCCGCCATCTCCGCGCGCAGCCACACCTCACCGCCCGGCGGCGAGTATTTGGAAGCGTTGGTCAACAGGTTCATGAAGACGTGCCGCAGCCGGTTCGCGTCCACCTCCAGCACGAGTTCGCGCAATCCCGGCTCGACCTGCACCGTCAACGTCTGCCCCGCAGCGCCAAAAAAGCTCCGCGCCTCGCCCGCCATCTCGTCCACCAACGCGCCCAGTTTCACCGGTCCTCGCTCCAGCAGTGTCGCGCCGGCCTCGAGTCGCGCGAGGTCGAGCAGGCTGTCGAGAATGCGGAGCAGACGATCCGCATCGTCTCGCGCGCCTTCCAAAAGCTCCTGCTGCTGGGCCGAGAGCGTTCCGACCTGCTGCTCGAGCAGCAGATACACCGCCATGCGCAAACTCGTGAGCGGCGTCTTCAACTCGTGACTCACGGTGCCGACCAGATTTGTTTTCGCGTCGTCAAGCAGCCGGAACTTCGTGACGTCCTGCAACACCACTGCGGCGCCGTGAAACTCGGTCAACGCATCGCCGATCGCGAGAATGCGCGGCAGGTAATGACGATCCTCGCGTCCGACCCGGACCGTGAGCACGCGCGCATAATCCGTCGGCAGGTAGTGCTCCCCGGTCTCGAGCACGCGCGCAAGCGGCGCCGCCAGCGCGTCCGGCAGACCGTCCGCAAACGCCGGCGTCCGCATCAATTCCTCCGCGGCCGGATTCCGCACCTCGTGAGTGCGGTCGGCGGCCAGCACGAACACCGGATCCGGCGCCGACGTGAGCGTCGCCTCCATCGTGCGCTGGGTCCGCAGCACGCGGGCCTGCGTCGCTTCGCGATAAGCCCGCAACTTCGCCGCCATCTGGTTGAACGCCTGCGCGAGCCGGCCCAGTTCGTCCCGCGACAGCACCGGCACCGTGCGATCCAGATCGCCCTCGCCCACCGCCACCGCGGACAACGTCAGCGCCTTGATCGGTTTCAACAGCGAGGCGGCCAGCCTCCAGGCCACCAGCAGCGACAACAAAAACGCCACGATCATCGCCGTGTAGAGCACTCGTTCGGTGGTCTCCACCACGTGGTCCGCGCGGCGCGCCGTCTCCTGCGCCGCCGCAAAGTCGCGCCGGTTCAAATCCTCGATCGCCGCCAGCACGCGATAAAGCGCGGTCTCGTTTCGTTGCAGCGCGTCGAGCGAGCCCGACCCCGCCCCGCTCAACAACACCTCGCCCTGCGACACGAGTTCCGCGAACGCGTCATCGAGCCGTTGCACCAGCCCGGCCCGCGGCGAACCGGCGGAACCGGCCGATTGCGCCATCAGCTCACGGGTGAACACCGACCGGTGCTCCTCGAACTCGCGGCGCATCTCGAGCGGGTCGCCGCGCGGCCGCAACGTGAACACCGCCGTCATCGACCGCGCCGCGGTGCGGAGCTGTTCGCACGCGAGAATGTCGCGGTAGTTCCGCACGAGGTCGCGTTGCAGCGATCCCACCAGTTCGCGCGACACCTGGATCGCATACAAGCCCATGGCGATCACGAGCAGCAACAGGGGCAGCAAACCCAGATATAATCGCGTGCGCAGCATGGCCGGCGGTCCGCTGAAACCTCAGTCGCGGCAAACGCGGTCCGCGATCCGCAGCTTCGGTAATTGCTCGCTGGGCTTCACGCCAAGCCGAGTTTCTGACGTTTGCGATAGAGCGTGGCGGGATCGATGCCGAGGGTGCGCGCCGCCTCGTCGAGATTGCGGGAAATCGCCAGGACGCGGCGGATGTGTTCGGATTCCAACATCTCCAGCGAGATCCGCGCGCCGACGGCGACGCCCGGATGCGCCGCGCCGCTGAACTCCTCCGGCAAGTCGGCGAGCTCGATCACCTCGCCTTGCGAAAGAATCACGGCGCGCTCCACGACATTGCGCAGCTCGCGGAGATTGCCGGGCCACTTGTAGGCAGTGAACGCCGCCGTCACGGCCGGCGCAAATCCGCGCATCTTCTTGCCCATGCGGCTCGCGAAAAAACTCCGGTAGTTCTCCGCAAATCGCAGCAGGTCGGTCGGACGATCGTGCAACCCCAGCAGCACGAGGCTGATCACGTTCAGCCGGTAAAAAAGGTCCTCGCGAAAACGCCCGGCCTTCACCTCATCCGCCAGGTTGCGATTCGTGGCGGCGATGAGGCGCACGTTGGCGCGACGCACGCGCGCCTCTCCGACCCGTTCGTATTCGCGCTCCTGCAGGAGCCGCAGCAGTTTCGGC
>Ga0182740_1001930_pt1 | contig 13275 bp, 8 predicted proteins | sample eDN5th37CKraftBY_FD_128872 | JGI IMG/M metagenome (GOLD analysis project Ga0182740, IMG submission 128872) | Enriched backyard soil microbial communities from Emeryville, California, USA - eDNA 5th pass 37_C Kraft BY (version 2) (version 2) | ecosystem: Environmental > Terrestrial > Soil >...
ACCAGGGCTATGCCGATGCCATGCAGGCGGCCGGCCTGCCAATCGGGCCGGTCTGCGTCGGAGGCTTCAACGAGCACCGCGCCTTCACCGCCGCGATGGAACTCCTCGCCAGCGACGACCGGCCAGACGCGATCTTCGCGGCGAGCGACGCGATGGCCATCGGCGTCCTGCGTGCGGCCCAGTTCCTGGGCGTGCGCGTTCCGGACGACCTGGCCGTGATGGGATTCGATGGCTTCGAGGACGATCTCTTGGAGAGCCATCGCCTCTCGACCGTGCGGCAACCGGCGCGGGCCATCGGCCGCCGCGCGGTCGAGCTACTGGTCGACCTCATCGCCGCCCCGGACACGGCGCCCCTGCACGAGATCTTCCCGGTGGACCTGCATATCGGGGCGACCTGCGGTGGGAATCACGGCCGCCTGCCGCTGGACGCGCCCACGACGACGCCCGTGCTCGAACCGGGAGCCGTGGCATCATGACCCCCTCCACCGATTTCCACCCTTGCTGGACACCCTTCCGTTGGCGTACTGGCGCGGCCCGGGCACACGGGCCATAGGTTCGGAGGAAAGGAGAGGACTCGCAGGCTCTCGCTCGGTTGCGGACCCAGGGTCGTCCGCGTGCCACACCGCGACGCGGAAGCCACGACCACGGTCACAATCACCCACCGGTGAAAACGATCCACATTCAACGACGCATGGAGGTTCATCGATGTCCCACGCAACACCTGCCCTCGAACGCCTGATCGCCGATTTCCGGGCCGGCAAGCTCAACCGCCGCCAGCTCGTGCAGCGCGCGGCCATGGCCGGCATCGGCGCCAGCGCCCTCGCCGGCGCCCTCAGCGCCACGTCCTCGCCCGGCGTGGTCTACGCGGCGCAGGATTCCGGCGACCTGAAGCTGGTCACGGCGTCCGACGAGCAGCAGTCCACCTGGACCCGCAACTTCAACCCGCTGATGCCGCAGGCATCCACCAGCCGCTGGCCGACCCAGAACGGCATCTACGAGCCAATGGCGGTGTTCAACACCCCGAAGGCGGAACTGGTGCCCTGGCTCGCCGAGTCCTGGGAATTCGACAGCACCAACACGGTCCTCACGTTCAAGATCCGGCAGAACGTGAAGTGGTCCGATGGCACCCCCTTCACCGCCAACGATGTCGCCTTCACGTTCAACCTGTTCGCGAAGTTCGACGGGCTGGCGGGCAACGGCGCACGCAACGTGATGCCGTACCTCGCCTCGGTCCATGCCGCCGACGATTCGACGGTCGTCTTCCGCTTCGGTCCCGGCCCGAGCGACAGCGCCGCGAGCCCAGCCGCGTCTCCGGCTGCCGATGCGTCGCCTTCGGCGTCCCCGGTCGCGGGGGCCAAGCCCTTCACGGTCGGCATCTACGACATCTGCGGCCAGAACATCGTTCCGGAGCACATCTGGAAGGATGTCGCGGACCCGGTGACCTTCACGAACGAGAACCCGGTCGGCACCGGCCCGTTCACGAACGTGGCCCGCTTCGAGAACCAGATCTGGGAGCTCCACAAGAACGAGAACTACTGGCAGGAAGGCAAGCCGTACATCGACGGCCTGCGCATCCCGGCCTACAACAGCAACGACGCCATCAATCTCGCCACCATCAACGGCGAGAACGACTGGGCGGCGAACTTCATCCCGGACATCCAGAAGACCTTCGTGGACAAGGACCCGGATCACTTCGGCTACTGGTTCCCGGCCTACGGCGCCACCGTCCACCTCTACCTGAACACGACGGTCGCCCCGTTCGACCAGGTCGATGTCCGCAAGGCCATCAGCATGGCCCTCAATCGCGACCAGATCGTGACCGTCGCCATGTACGACTACACGCACCCCGCCGACGCCACCGGCCTCAGCGATGCGTACGAGTCCTGGAAGGACGCCGAGATCGCCAAGGCCGACTGGGTGACCTACAACGTCGACAAGGCCAACGAGATGCTGGACGCCGCCGGCCTCACCAAGGATGGCGATGTCCGCAAGACGCCGGATGGCAAGGCGATGGAGTACGAGCTGAACGTCGTCTCCGGCTGGTCCGACTGGGTCCAGAGCTGCGACATCATCTCGAAGAACCTCGCCGAAGTGGGCATCAAGGCAACGGTCAAGCCTTACGAGCAGGCCACCTGGCAGACAAACGTCCAGAACGGCGACTTCACGATGTCCATCGGGTGGTCGGCCGGTGGGGCGACGCCGTTCAACTTCTATCGGGGCGTGATGTCCAGCGTGACCTGGAATCCGATCGGCACCAGCTCCCCGGAGAACTGGCACCGGTTCAAGTCGGAAGAGGCGGATGCGGCGTTGAACGCGTTCGGCGAATCGTCCGACCCCGCCGTGCAGAAGGAGCAGGCCGTCAAGCTCCAGCAGCTCTACTCCGATAACGCACCGGCGGTCCCCCTCTTCCCCGGTCCGCAGTGGGGTGAGTACAACACCACCCGCTTCACGGGCTTCCCGAACGAGAAGGACCCCTACACCATCCTGTCCACCTATGCGGCCGAGCGCCTGATCCTCCTCACGACGATCAAGCCCGTCTAGGCACGCCACTCGCTGGAGGGGGCCGCAGATGTGTGCCCCCCCTCCGGCAGGGCCGCCGCCGGGATCGTGAGAGTCACGATCCCGGCGGCTGGAGCGGGCGTCCGGCGCTCGTCCGGCTGGGAAGCCATTGCAGCCGGAACTATCCTTCATGGATCGACATCAGGTTCATAGGCGCTGGCGAAGCCGATCTCGTCCGAGCTGGAAACGTCTCTGGCGGGGTTTCACCCATCACCGGCGATGGTACCGGACCTCGCGAATGCGTTATCCAGGGCTGGCGACATTCCGCCAAGTGAGACGATCACCATGAGTTATGTATTGCGACGATTGGGCTTCTACGCCCTGGCGGCCTGGGCGTCGATCACCCTGAATTTCTTCCTGCCGCGGTTCATGCCGGGCGATCCGGCCGATGCCGTGCTCGGCAAGCTCCAGGGCCAGGTGCGCCCGGAGACCATCGACGCCATGCGCAAGGCCTACGGCCTCTCCGACGCCCCCCTCTGGCAGCAGTACTTCGACTATCTCGGAAACATCTTTCGAGGACAGTTGGGCGTTTCGCTCTCCCAGTTTCCGACTCCTGTGACGCAGATCATTGGGCAAAGCTTCATCTGGACCATCCTGCTCGGCCTGACGGCGACGATCCTGAGCTTCATCATCGGCAACACCCTCGGCATCTTCGGGGCCTGGCGGCGCGGCGGACTGGTGGACTCCGTGATGCCGCCCCTGCTGATGTTCATCGGCTCACTCCCGTATTTCTGGCTGGCCATCGTGGCGCTCTTCTTCCTCAGCTTTCAGTGGGGCATGTTCCCGCTCCGCCACGCCTACAGCGACGATCTTTCCCCGGCCTTTTCCCTCCAGTTCATCGGCAGCGTGCTCTATCACCTGATCCTGCCAGCCTCCACCCTCATCCTCGTCTCCGTCGGCGGCTGGGTGCTGGGGATGCGCAACGCGATGGTGGCCACCCTCTCCGAGGACTACGTGACGATGGCGGAGGCGAAAGGCCTGCCCCAACGCCAGGTGATGTTCAACTACGCCGCCCGCAACGCCATGCTCCCCAGCATCACCGCCTTCGGGATGCAGCTCGGGTTCGTGCTCAGCGGCTCGCTGCTGACCGAGATCGTCTTCTCCTATCCGGGCCTCGGCTTCCAGCTCATCACCGCCGTCCGCAATCTCGATTACCCGCTCATGCAGGGGCTCTTCCTCGGTATCACGTTCGGCGTGCTGATCGCGAACCTCCTCGTCGATCTCCTTTACGTCCGGCTCGACCCGCGCGTGCGCGGCTCCTGACCGGGTTCGTTCGTTGGTCGTTCCGCAGGCCGCGCCCGGATGCGCGACCCCTTCGAGGTTGGAGCTACAGCCATGAGTTCGACGCCACCACTCGCCGTCCAGGAGACCGTGACCGCGGAGGAAACGCTCGCCGACGCCGCGCATCAGCCCGCACCGCAGGCGCCCCGCCGGGGGCCACGGGGCGGCACCGTCCTCCTGCTGATGATCCTGAAGAACCGCAAGGCCGCGGTTGGCGCGGCGATCCTGCTCTTCTTCGCGATCATCGCCATCTTCGCCCCCCAGATCGCCCCCTACAATCCGGACGACTTCGTCTCCCGCCCGCACCAGCCACCGTCCCGCGAGTTCTGGTTCGGCACCACCGGCTCGGGCGAGGACGTGCTTTCCCAGACGATCTACGGCACGCGCATATCGCTCGGCACCGGCGTGATCGTCGGCATCGCCGTCACCATCATCGGGGCGGTGGTAGGGATGACCGCCGGCTACTTCGGCAAGCGGGTCGATGACATCCTCTCGCTGGTGATGAACGTCTTCCTCATCATCCCGACGCTGCCACTGCTGGTGGTGCTGGCCGGCTTCCTCCCGGCCGGATTCGGCACCATCGTCACCGTGCTGACCGTCACCGGCTGGGCGTGGGGCGCCCGGGTGTTGCGATCCCAGACCCTCAGCCTCCGGGAGAAGGATTTCGTCTCCTCCGCCATCGTCAGCGGGGAAAACAGCTTCCGCATCATCTTCCGCGAGATCCTGCCCAACATGATGTCGATCGTGGTCGCCGGCATGTTCGGCGCCGTCACCTACGCGATCGGCGCCCAGGCCGGCCTCGAGTTCCTCGGCCTCGGCAATCCGAGCGCGATCAGCTGGGGCACCAACCTCTACTGGGCGCAGAACAATTCCGGCCTGCTCCAGGGCGCCTGGTGGACCTTCGTCCCCGCCGGCACGTGCATCGCCCTCGTGGCCTTCGCCTTCACCCTCGTCAACTACGCGATCGACGAAGTGACGAATCCGCGCCTGCGCTCGCAGCGCGAAACCGCCAACGCGCTGAAGAAGTCGCACAAGAAGCTCGGCTCTTCACGCGCGACGCCGGTGCTCCGCGAACGCAGCGCGGCCACGCCGGTCGTTGCCGGTGCGACGCAGCCGAGCCAGGCGACGGGAGACTAGATTCATGGCATCGACCACGACCACGACCACGACCACCACCCCCACGTCCGCCGCTCAGCCACGCCCGGCCGAGGGAGCGGCGAGTTCGCCGCGCCGCAGCGATCACGCCGCCCCGCTCATCCGGGTCCAGGACCTGAAGGTCGAATACCTTTCCAGCCGTGGCCCCGTCCGCGCCGTGGATGGTGTCTCCTTCCAGCTGAAACCCGGCGAGGTGCTGGGGCTGGCCGGGGAATCCGGCTCCGGGAAGTCCACCATCGCCCAGGCGATCCTGCGCATCCTGCAGCCGCCCGCCGTCATCACCGGGGGCAGCGTCCTCTTCGGCGACCAGGACGTGCTCTCCATGAGCGACGAGGAACTGCTCGCCTTCCGCTGGCGCGATGTCTCGATGGTCTTCCAGAGCGCGATGAACGCGCTGAACCCGGTGATGACCGTCGGCATGCAGATCGCGGATGTCATCATGGCGCACGAGCACGTCTCGAGATCGCAGGCGCTGGCCCGCGCACGGGAGCTCCTGGAGATCGTCGGCATCGAGGCGAACCGGATCGACAGCTATCCACACCAGCTCTCCGGCGGCATGCGCCAACGCGCGGTGATCGCGATCGCCCTGGCCCTGAGGCCGCCCCTGATGATCATGGACGAGCCGACGACGGCGCTCGATGTAGTGGTGCAGAAGGAGATCCTGGCCCAGATCACGGAGCTGCGGGAGCAACTGGGCTTCTCGATCATCTTCATCACCCACGACCTCTCGCTGCTGGTGGAGATCGCCGACCGCATCGCCATCATGTACGCCGGGCAGATCGTGGAGCTCGCCCCGGCGCGGGAACTCTTCACCAACCCGCTCCATCCCTACACCCAGGGCCTGATGAGTTCCTTCCCGGCGCTCACCGGTCCCCGCGTGAAGCTGACGGGTATCGCCGGTTCACCCCCGGACCTGCGCACGCCGCCTTCGGGCTGCCGCTTCCATCCCCGCTGCAGCAAGCGCATGGACATCTGCTCGCAGGTGGTGCCGCAGTTTGCCGAGGTGCGCCCGGAGCACTGGGTCTCCTGCCATCTCTTCCCGGAATCGACGCCACCGCTGGCGAATGCGCGCCGCGCCGCCGAGGGAGCTACCCGATGAGCTCGTCCACGATCGATACCGCGACGGCGACCGCCGCATCCACCACAGCGGATGCGACAGGCACACCGAATGTCATGGAGATCCGCAACCTGACGAAACGCTTCCCGGTCGGCGGCCTCTTCGACAAGCGCGAGGTGCACGCCCTGGAAGATGTCTCCTTCACGATCCCGCGCGGGCAGGTCGTCGCGCTGGTGGGGGAGTCGGGCTCCGGCAAGTCGACCACGGCGCGGGTGCTGGCGCGGTTGATCCAGCCCACCTCCGGCCAGATCCTCTATCAGGGGCGGGACATCCTGAAGGAGGAACCGCGACGGGCCTCGCTGCATTACCGCAACGAGGTGCAGATGGTCTTCCAGGACCCGTTCGGATCGCTGAACCCGGCGCACCCGGTGAAGTACCTGCTGGAACGCCCGCTGAAGATCCACAAGACGGTGCACGGCAGCGACGCCATCCAGCGGCGGGTGGAAGAGCTCCTGGACACGGTGGGGTTGCGGCCCGGTTCCGAGGTGAAGGAGAAGTTCCCCTACGAGCTTTCCGGCGGCCAGCGCCAGCGCGTCGCCTTCGCCCGGGCGCTGGCCGTGGAGCCGAAGGTGCTGCTGGCCGACGAGCCGGTCTCGATGCTGGATGTCTCGATCCGGGTCGGGGTGCTGAACCTGATGGAACGGCTGAAGGAGGACAATGGCATCTCCTTCCTCTATATCACCCACGACATCGCCAGCGCCCGCTACATCGGCGACCAGACGAACGTGATGTACGCCGGCCGCATGGTGGAGAGTGCGGAGAGCCGGGAACTGATCGACGCTCCGGCGCATCCCTACACGAAGCTGCTGCTGTCGGCGGTGCCGAACCCGCACGCCGGCCTGCGCACGGACGAGCACATCAGCCGCGGCGAGATCCCCTCGCTGGTGAACCCGCCAGCCGGGTGCCCGTTCGCGCCGCGCTGCCCGCATGTGATGCCGGAATGCCGGGAAGCCATGCCGGGCATTACCCACATCGGGCCGCGCCACTGGGTGCGCTGCTACCTGCATGGCAAGGGCGATGCGAGCATCGACGGCACATCGGCAGCAGCCACCGCAGCCGACTGAACGGACCATCTCGCCTGGAGCGAATTCGAGCGATGAGCCGCGCGAGGAAGAGGTTGCAGCATTCGTCGATGCGGACTCCGCCGCAGGTTGGACGCGCACGATCCGCGAATCGCCGGGGGATGCACAAAGAATCGTTCGGTGGACGACACAGCGGAAGCGCCACGTGTGGCGCTCCCGCTGTGTCGTTGGCGTGAGGCAGGCTCATGCCTGCGACTCCGGCTTGCTCCACGTCCAGTCTGCGATCTCCGGCGGGTCCTGCAGGTGATCGTAGGCGTACTGCGTCGCCTGCTGGATCAGCGTCCGCAACTCGGTCACCACGCCATCCGCCATGTTCTGGAAGCGTTCGGCGCGGCGGATGGCCTCCATCGCGATGTGATAGCGGCTCATGCTGTTCAACACCACCATGTTGAACGGCGTGGTCGTCGTTCCCTGCTCCTGGAACCCCTTCACGTGGAAGCGCGTCGGGTTCGGACGGCGGTGGACCAGTTGGTGGATCGCCCGCTGGTAGCCGTGGAAGGCGAAGACCACCGGCTTGTCGGCCGTGAAGAGGTCGATGAACTCCGTCTCCCCCATGCCGTGCGGATGCGATCCCTGCGCGAACATCGTCATCAGGTCGACCACGTTCACGAAGCGCAGGCGCAGGTCCGGCACGTGCTCCTGCAGCCATTGGGAGGCCGCGAGGGCTTCCATCGTCGGGACATCGCCCGCGCAGGCGATGACGACATCCGGCACGAGACCGTCCTCGTTGCCGGCCCAGTCCCAGATCCCCGCGCCCTTCGTGCAATGCGCGATCGCCTCGTCCATCGTCAGATACTGCAGGTGGGGCTGCTTGTCCGAGACGATGAGGTTGACGTAGTTCTTGCTGCGCAGGCAGTGATCGGCGACGGAGAGGAGGGTGTTGGAGTCCGGCGGCAGGTAGATGCGGGAAACGTCGCCACGCTTGGACAGCACCACGTCGACCAGGCCCGGCCCCTGGTGGCTGAAGCCGTTGTGGTCGTTCCGCCAGCAGGTGGAGGAGAGGAGGATGTTCAGCGATGGCACCGGTTCGCGCCACGGCAGGTGATTCGCCTCCTGCAGCCACTTCGCGTGCTGCACCGTCATCGAGGCGGAGACCATCGCGAAGGCCTCGTACGTCACGTAGAGCCCGTGCCGTCCGGTGAGGTTGTAGCCCTCCAGCCACCCCTCGCAGAGATGCTCGCTGAGGACCTCCATCACCCGCCCGCCGGTGGCCAGGCGGCTGTCGATATCGATCACCGGCCCGACGAAGCAGCGCTGTTCCGTCTCCAGGATCGCGCCGAGGCGGTTCGACTGGAGTTCGTCCGGCGAGAAGACGCGGAAATCGGTTGGGTTGTCCCGGTAGACATCGCGCAGGAAGACGCCGAGCGGCTGCGTGTTCTCGACGTTGATAGCGCCCGGCGCGGGGATCTCCACGGCGTAGTCGCGGAAGTTCGGCAGGTTCAGCGGGCGCTTCGCGCCGCCGTTCGCGGCGGGAATGGCCCCCATCCGCTTGTCGCCCTCGGGCGCCAGCGCCCGCAGTTCCGGGATCAGGCGGCCCTTCTCGTCGAAGTGCTGGTCCGGGTGGTAGCTGCGCAGCCACGACTCCAGCATCTTCAGGTGTTCGGGGTTGTCGATCACGCCGGAGAGCGGCACCTGGTGGGCGCGGAAGGTCCCGGAGACGGGAATCCCGTCCACGACCTCCGGCCCGGTCCAGCCCTTGGGCGTGCGCAGGACGATCGCCGGCCAGCGCGGGCGCTCGGTGACGTCCCCGGCGGCGCGCGCGGTCTCCTGGATTTCCCGGATGCGCGCGTAGCAGGCGTCGAGCGTCGCCGCCATCGCCTGGTGGATCGTCGCGGGGTCGTCGCCCTCGATGAAGTGGACCTCGTAGCCCTGGCTCTCGATGGCGTGCTTCACGTCCTCGTCGGAGGAGCGCCCGAGCACGGTCGGGTTCGCGATCTTGTAGCCGTTGAGGTGCAGGATCGGCAGCACCGCACCATCATGCACCGGGTTGAGGTAGTACGGCCCCTTCCACGATGCCGCGAGCGGACCGGTCTCGGCCTCGCCATCCCCGACCACGGCAATCGCGATCAGGTCCGGGTTGTCGAAGACGGCGCCGAAGGCATGGGTGAGCACGTACCCGAGCTCGCCGCCCTCGTGGATGGAGCCCGGCGTGGTGACGGAGACGTGGGAAGGGATGCCGCCCGGCGCGGAGAACTGGCGGAAGAGCCGGCGCATGCCGTCGATGTCCTCGCCGATCTCCGGGTAGATCTCGGAGTAGGTGCCCTCCATGTAGACCTGGGCGACCAGCGCCGGTCCGCCGTGACCCGGCCCGGCAAGGTAGATGGCATCGATGCCGTGTTCCTTGATCAGGCGATTGACGTGGACGTAGATCAGGTTCAGGCCCGGCGAGGTACCCCAGTGCCCGAGCAGGCGCGGCTTGATGTGCTCCGCTGTGAGCGGCTCGCGGAGCAGCGGGTTGTCCTTCAGGTAGATCTGGCCGATGGTGAGGTAGTTCGACGCTTCCCAGTACCGCTGCATGAGGTCCAGTGTCGCGGCATCGAGCGGCGCGCCATCCGGGATGCTCCCGGGCAAGACCGCCACCGAACCGGTCGTGACGACACTGGAGATTGCCGGATCGAAGGTGAACGGGTGAGCCATGCGTCACTCCTCCTGAGTTTGACCAACCGAACGGGCGTTGCCATTCGCCATGCGGGCGCCCTGCGAGGGCTTCCGAAACCGGGACACGAACCGTATTCCGTCCGTGCCGCACGATTCCTTCCAGCAACGACCGTCCGGCGCAGGTCGCGAGGGCCGGACCACCGACCCTGCCATCACCGACGATAGTACGATGGCCGCTATCGAAAGGCTATGTGACAAAATTCACGAGCGTGTCAAATCCGTGTCATCCCCACGACCCGCGCCAACCTGCGCCAGAGGCCAGGCCTTCGGGCCTTCCCCCCGCTCACCGGAACGGCCGAAACCGTACACTGGCGTTGCAATGCGAGTCCCCGCGCCCCCTAGACGATTCATGCGATTCCGGAGCGAGCCGTGCCCACGACCGACGCCCATCCCGATCTCTCCCTGATCCGCGAGACGACTGCCGGACCGGTACGCGGCGCCCGCTGCGCCCCCGAGGCAGCATCCGTGATCGCCTGGAAGGGCATCCCCTACGCCGCTCCGCCCACCGGCGATCGGCGCTGGCGCGCGCCCGAACCACCCGCTCCGTGGGCCGATGTGCGTGACTGTGTCGCATTCGGCCACGCCGAACCGCAACCGCCCATGCCCCTGATGCCGCTGGGCGATGGCATCACGATAGATGAAGACTGCCTGGTCCTGAACGTCTGGGCGGACGAATCCGCGACGCCAGCGTCACCGAGACCGGTGATGGTGTGGATTCACGGCGGCGCGTACATCTTCGGCAGCGCCAGCCAGCGCATCTACGATGGCGTCCGCTTCGCCGCCGGCGGCGAGGTCGTCCTCGTGAGTCTCAACTACCGGCTGGGCGCCTTCGGATTCCTCGAACTTGGCGCGTTCGCCACGCCGGATTGCCCGTTCGACGGCAATCTCGGCCTGCGCGACATCATCCAGGCGCTGGAATGGGTGCGGGACAACATCGCGGCGTTCGGCGGCGATCCGGCCCAGGTGACCATCTTCGGCCAGTCGGCGGGCGGCGGGCTTGTCACCACGCTGATGACGGTTCCCACGGCGGCGGGCCTCTTTCACCGTGCGATCGCCGAGAGTTCCCCGGCGAGTTCCGTCTACGCACCGGCCCTGCAGGCGGAGATCGCGACGCGCTTCATCGAGGTGCTGGGTATGGATGGGAAGCCAGGCGATGCCGCATCGTTGCGGGCGGTGCCGGCGGATCGCCTGGTGGAGGCCAGCAGGACGATCTTCGCGGAGATCCCGACCAGCAAACCGGGGGTACTGCCCTACTCCCCCACGGTGGACGGCGAGTTGGTGCCGATGCACCCGGTCGACGCCTTCCGCCAGGGAAAGGCGCTCCCGGTGCCGCTGCTGATCGGCACCAACCACGATGAGACCAAGGCCTTCAAGCGCGCCAAATCGCCGCTCGTCCCGATCTCCAGGGCCGCGATCGCCGAGATGCTGGCGGACATGCTCGCCACCCAGCCGGATCTCGTCCTGCCGGATGATGCCGAACTCGACCACGCCTACGCGGGCTTCCGGCCCACCACCTTCGGGATCGGCATCTCCCGCGACCTCGCCTTCCGGCTGCCGACCCTCTGGGTGGCGGAGGGCCAGAGCGCCATCGCGCCAACCTGGCTCTATCGCTTCGACTTCGCAACGCCGATGCTGGACCTGCTGGGTATCGGCGCGACCCACTCGACCGAGCTGCCGTACGTCTGGAACAACCTCGATTCCAACCCGAAGGACATCACCTTCCGGCTGGGTGGCCGCAGGGAGGGCGAGGCCCTGGCGCGGCGCATGCACCAGCGCTGGCGCTCCTTCGCGACCAGCGGAACCCCGGACGGCGATCCGGGCGATGTCCACGTCCATTGGCCGGCATTCGGCACGACGGACCGGGCCACGCTCCGGATCGACCGGCAGGACCACGTGGTGGACGACCTGGACGCCGCCTTGCGGGCAACCTGGGGCGATGAGGTCATCGCGTTCTCGTAGCGAGCTGGACACCTCGCGGAACGATGTCGCCTGACGCGCTCGTCGGCGGCGGGACACCTCGCCTACCGAGTCCTGACAGACCTCCAGTTCCGTCACCCGGACCACCCCGCGATGTCCATCCCTATCGATCCCCGATTCCTTGTGGACGCGGGGAACGCCCGCTTTCCTGGACGCATTGGCTCGCCGAGCATATGCGCGAGTCCGCCGGAATCGCCCTGCGTCACCCTTGCTGCCAGCTCCATTGGATACCGCTTGATGGCACCGTCGGAACAGCGATTCCGCACCAAAAGGCCAGATGCATGCCGCATCTGGCCGCTCTCACGGTTTCGATTCGCCCAAACCCCTACGCCCGCAGGATGAACTCCGGGATGCCGAAGACCGGATCGCGCATCCCCTCCACGTCGTTCCCGTGCTCCGCGACGCTCCGCTCCACGGCCCGGCGCACGTCCTGCTCCGCCCGGTCCACCGAGCGCCGCCACTCGTCCGTCAGGCGCGCCGTCTCGATCTCCGCCTCGTACTCGTCGCGATCCAGTTCGGTCAACGTGCCGTCCAGGTCCAGCCACAGGTCGAGTTCCAGGTCCACATCGCTGTAGTAGTTCTCCCGCACCCGCTCCAGCGGCCGCGAGAAGTTCACGTAGTAACCGATCGAGGAGCCGTCCGTCGTCGTGAACCGCAGCAGCGAGAACCAGCGGTCCGGGAAGAACCACTGCTCCGCTCCCACCCGCAACACCGTCTCCACCCCATCGAGCGTTCGCCGCGTCGCCTCGCGGGGCCGGAAGAAGGTGAACCGGTGATGGAGGATGTCGCGCACGTCGTCGCCGAACGGGACCTTGAGCCAGCCGCCCGCGATCTCGTACTCCCAACAGGCTCCCTGCAGCTTCTGCTTGCGGTAGAAGATGCGCGGCGGCCGGGGGCGCGATTCCGCGACGAGGGGGGGAAGGGTGACTGGTGACGGGGCGGCAGAGAGCGTCACCGGGGACTCGTCGCGCGCGACACCACCCCCGCTCGACTCCCCCGCTGCCGGAAGATCGCGTTCGGACGGAATCGCCGCATCCCTATCGCGTGTCTGGTCGTCGTTTGCGCTCATGGGCCTGGTCCCCGAGGCCGCCCGCCGGACCTATCGTCGTGACCGTGCTGGCTTCTCTGCTAACCCCAACGGCGCGTGGGCCGGAAGGCCGGTGCGCCGGGGATACGTCTTCGGCGTCGGGGCGACCTTCTCGATCACCACCAGGCGCGTCTCCACCGATGACCCAGCCTCCGGCAAGATCGATGCCTCAACCATCCGGCCCCCGACCAGCGCCCCAGCGCGCTCGGCCGCCTGAAGTTCCTCGTCGAGGTCGAGCCCCTTGGGCAGCACAAGATACCCGCCCAGCGATACAAACGGCAACCCGAGTTCGATCAGGGTCGGCAAGGAGGAGACCGCCCGCGCCACCGCGACGCGATACTGGCCCCGGTATCCGGTGC
>Ga0182740_1001931_pt1 | contig 13271 bp, 10 predicted proteins | sample eDN5th37CKraftBY_FD_128872 | JGI IMG/M metagenome (GOLD analysis project Ga0182740, IMG submission 128872) | Enriched backyard soil microbial communities from Emeryville, California, USA - eDNA 5th pass 37_C Kraft BY (version 2) (version 2) | ecosystem: Environmental > Terrestrial > Soil >...
CCCGCTCGACGTTTTCCACCACCACGATGGCGTCGTCGACCAGCAGGCCGATGGCCAGCACCATGCCGAACATGGTCAAGGTATTGATGGAATAGCCGAACGCCGCCAGAACGCCGAACGTGCCCAGCAGCACCACCGGTACCGCCAGCGTGGGGATGATGGTCGCGCGGAAGTTCTGCAGGAACAAGTACATCACCAGGAAGACCAGGATGATGGCCTCGATCAGCGTCTTGAACACCTCGTGGATCGACAGGCTGACGAACGGCGTGGTGTCGTACGGATAAACGACGTCCATGCCCGGCGGGAAGTAAGGCTTCAGGTTATTGATGGTGTCGCGCACCGCCTGGGCCGTATCCAGCGCGTTGGCGCCCGGCGCCAGCTTGATCGCCAGGCCGGAGGCCGGCTTGCCGTTGTAGAAGCTGTCGATGGCGTAGGTCTGCCCGCCCAGTTCGATGGTGGACACGTCGCTCAGGCGCACCTGCGAGCCGTCGGAATTTACCTTGAGCAGGATGCGGCCGAAGTCTTCCGGCTTCTCAAGGCGCGAGGGTCCGATGATGGTGGCGTTCAACTGCTGGCCACGCACGGACGGCAGGCCGCCCAACTGGCCGGACGACACCTGCACGTTCTGTTCCTTGATCGCCGTCACGACGTCGACCGTGGTCAGGCCGTAATTGACCAGCTTGGCGGGATCCAGCCAGATGCGCATCGCGTACTGCGAGCCGAACAGCTGGAAGTCGCCGACGCCCTGCGTGCGGCTGATGGGATCCTGGACGTAGGAGGCGACGTAGTCGGCCAGGTCGTCCTTGGTCATCGAGCCGTCGGTGGACACGAAGCCCGCCACGATCAGGAAGTTCTTGGTGGCCTTGGTGACGCGTATGCCTTGCTGCTGCACTTCTTGCGGCAGGAGCGGTTGCGCCAGCGACAGCTTGTTCTGCACCTGGACCTGCGCGGTGTCAGGGTTGGTTCCCTGCGTGAAGGTCAGGGTGATGGACATGCTGCCGTCGGAGTTGCTTTCCGAGGAGATGTACTGCAGGCCGTCCAGGCCGTTCATCTGCTGCTCGATCACCTGCACCACGGTGTCCTGCACGGTCTGCGCGGACGCGCCCGGGTAGGTCACCGCGATGCCGATGGCCGGCGGCGCGATGTTGGGGTATTGGGAGACCGGCAGCTTCAGGATGGACAGCGCGCCGGCCATCATCAGCACGATCGCGATCACCCATGCGAAGACCGGTCTATCGATAAAAAACTTTGCCATGCAAGGCTCCCTGACTACTACTGCTTAGCCGCCGCGGCGGCTGCTTGCGGCTGCTGGGCCGGCTGCGCGGCGGCGCTGGCTTCCGTGGCGACCACTTCCGCCCCCGGGCGCACCATCTGCAGGCCTTCCACGATGACCTTGTCGCCAGCGGCCAGGCCGTCAGTGACCAGCCACTTGTCGCCGATGGCGCGGTCGGTCTTCAGTTCGCGCAACTCGACCACGTTCTTGGCGTTGACCACCAGCGCCGTCGGAATGCCGCGCTGGTTGCGCGTGACGCCGCGCTGGGGCACCAACAGACCGTCGGCGGCAACGCCGTCGGCCAGGCGGGCGCGCACGAACATGCCGGGCAGCAGGCGGCGGTCCGGATTGGGGAACACCGCGCGCAAGGTGACCGAGCCCGTGCCCTGGTCCACCGTGACTTCCGAGAACTGCAGCTTGCCGGGCTGGCTGTACTGCGATCCGTCTTCGAGGGTCAGCGTCACCAGCGCGGCCTGCTCGCCATCGGCCTTCTTCAGTTGGCCGCTGGCCAGCGCGTTCTGCAGGCGCAGCAATTGGACGCTGGATTGGGTCACATCGACGTAGATGGGATCGATTTGCTGCACCGCGGCCAGGGCCGTCGTCTGGTTGGCCGTGACCAGCGCGCCTTCGGTCACCGCCGAACGGCCGATGATGCCATCGATGGGCGACAGCACCTTGGTGTAGACCAGGTTGATGCGCGCCGTGTCCAGCGCGGCCTTGGCCGACAGCACGTCGGCGGCGGCCTGGTCACGCGAGGCGACGGCGTTGTCGTAGGTTTGCTGGCTGACCGCCCGCGTGGCGACCAGCGGCTTGTAACGTTCGGCCAGCAAGGCGGCGGTCTTTTGCTGCGCCTGAGCGCGGGCCAAGGCGGCCTTCTGGCTGTCCAGGCTGGCCTGGTAGAGCGCGGGATCGATCTGATAGAGCTGCTGCCCTGCCTTGACCTCGCCGCCTTCCGTGAAAAGGCGCTTCTGGACGATGCCATTGACCTGGGGACGCACTTCGGCCACACGAAATGGCGAGGTGCGGCCGGGCAGTTCGGTAGTCAGAGAAACGGGCTGCGTGGCGAGCGTCACAACCGTTACCTGGGGCTTGCCCGCCTGGGGAGCGTCTTGCTTCTTGCCGCAAGCGGCCAGCGTGAGAGCCGATGCCGTCAGCGTGACAACCGCCGCGCTGCGCCACATAGCGCTTTTCTTATCCATAGATTGCATTCCCGATTTCAACAAAAAAAAAGCCCGCCCCGGATCGCATCTGTGCGTTCCGCGCGCTTCGATTGGGTGGATTTGCCTCGAACACGCAGGCTGGGCTTTGTCGCATTGCTGCATTGCAGAACTCGCATTCTGCGTTATCCCGCCCCAGAAACAAAGAGGCATGTTGAGAAAACATCATTCCATTTATGGGACAATGGCATCACCATTGAATATGACAAAATTCCGGCATGAAACGCTTGCAAGGCATGGAACTTTTCGTCGAAGTCGCTAAAACGCGCAGCTTCAGCCGCGCTGCGGCGATGCTCGGCGTACCGAAGTCGACGCTGTCCCGCCAGGTGGCCGAACTGGAGCGCTCCGTCGGTTTGCGGCTGCTGAGCCGCACCACTCGCAAAGTCGAGCTGACCGATGCGGGCCGGCTGTATTTCGAGCGCTGCCAGCGCATCGTGGCCGAAGCGCAGATCGCCCATGAAGAGCTGCAGAAGCTAGTCGATACGCCGGCCGGGCCCCTGCGCGTGAACATGCCCGCGGATTTCGGCACGGACTTCCTGGCTGAATCGTTCATGGAATTTTCCGGCCGCTACCCCGACGTCACGTTTTTCCTTGATCTGGCCAATCCGGACCACGCGCAGCGCGTGTTCCAGACCTGCGATATTTCGATCGAAATCGGCGAACTGCCCGATTCGACGCAGATTGCGAGGTTGCTGGGCATGCTGCCCGCCCATCTGTACGCCTCGCGCGAATACCTTCAGAAGCATGGTGAACCGCAGCATCCCAGTGACTTGACCCGCCACGAATGCATCGAGTTCCGCGCCAAGGGCGCGGGGCAGGTCACGCGTTGGCCTCTGACCGACGGCCGCCAGCACATCGAATTCACGCCTGGCAACCGTTTTTCCGTCAACGGAGTCGCCATGGCGCGCCGCCTCGCCACGCTGGGCGCGGGCATCGTCGTGCTGGTGGGTGGCCAGCCGGCCGAATTGCAGGCCGGCCAATTGCAGCGCGTGCTGCCCGGCTGGCAACTGGGTCCGTTCCCGGTCTACGCGGTAACGGAGACGCGGCTGCTGCCCGCCAAGACCAGGATCTTCATCGAATTCCTGATGGAGCGCCTGGGCGACATCGGGCAAGCGAAGGATACTCCTGCTTTCATGAAATAAGCGGGCGTCGGAAACAGACTGAAAAATCTAAGCTGGGCCGACAACACCTGTCGGCCAATCCGGCTAATCCAATGCCGGAAAGCGCGTCAGAAGCGCTCGTCCTCGCGCAGGTAGCGCCACTGTCCCAGCGGCAGGTCGCCCAGCGAAACCCGGCCGATGCGCACGCGCTTCAGGCCGATCACCTTCAATCCGACCAGCTCGCACATGCGGCGGATCTGGCGTTTCTTGCCTTCGCGCAGCACGAAGCGCAGCTGGTCGCTGTTCTGCCAGCGCACCTGCGCCGGCTTGAGCGGCTTGCCGTCCAGGGACAGCCCGTAGTTGAGCAACGCCAGCCCGTTTTCGGATAGGTTGCCCTGCACCCGCACCAGGTATTCCTTGTCCACGCTGGAATCTTCGCCGATCAGGTGCTTGGCGATGCGGCCGTCCTGGGTCAGCACCAGCAAGCCTTGCGAATCGATGTCCAGACGGCCGGCCACGGCCAGCCCGTCCAGGTGCGCACGCTCGAAGCGCTGCGGCGCGCGGTCGCCCGCAAAGCGCGAGCGGGAGTCGATCAGGGCCACCGCGGGCGTGTAGCCTTTCTCGGCTTGCCCCGACACATAGCCCACCGGCTTGTTGATCAGTATGGTGACGCGCGAAGTCTGGCGCGCCTGCGCGGCGCGCTCCAGCGTGATGACCTGGTCGGGGTAGGCGCGAGCGCCGAGTTCGGACACCACGATGCCGTCCACCCGGACCCAGCCGCGTTCGATATAGGTGTCGGCCTCGCGGCGCGAACACAGTCCACGCTCGGACATGAGCTTGGAGATACGTACTTTTTCCATGGCCGGTATTGTATGCGGACGCCATCCGGCCCCGTTCCATCCGGCCCTTTTCTTTACCCAGCGGGGTGGTAGTCCGATGGCGCCATGGCGTCCAGCGGATACAGCGGCCGGCTGCGGCGCTCATAGGGAAGCAGCGCGAAATCCGAACTGGTGACGCCCGCGCTGGCGCACTCCACCAGCGCCTGCGATATCGGCTCGAACACCGGCCGGCAGTACATGCGGGACTTCACCAGTATGAAACGGGCCCGCCGCGGATCCAGCCCCATGCTCTCGAACACCCCCAGGTCCCAGGGCTCGTGGGTTCTCTCGGTGATCACCAATTGCGCCGCACCGATGTCCAGCACCGCGCTGCGGCCCATGCATGCCGTCTGCCCGGTGTAGGTCGGGCCGGTAATGACGTATTCGCCGTTGGTCACTGCGCGGACCACGCCCCGCAGCCGCACGGGCGCCGCCGGCCGGCCTATGGCGGGGATCGGCAGTTTGTTCCCCACCGGCAGCTCCACCTGGCTGCCCTCGCCCGCCGCGGCCAGCGCCTCGACGGCTTCGGGATCGCAATACAGGCCCGCGATGATCCCCGTCAACCCGGCCTCCACCGCCGCGACCAGCACTTCCATGGTGTCACAGGTGCCGCCGGACATGCAGTTGTCGCCGTGGTCGAGCAAAAGCACGGGTTTATCCGCGCCGCGCGCCAATTCGGCCGCCCGGGCCAGCGACTCGCCCAGGGGTTCGCTGTCGTAAAAATAGCCGTCGCGCTCGGCCCAGATGGTCGTGGCCATCGCGGCCGCGGTCCGTTCCGCCTGCTCCTGCGTCCCCGAACCCACCACGACGACGCTCAGGCAGGGATCGGGTATGTCGGCCAGCGCAAAACCCGCCAGCACGGACACGCCCAGGATGCCGCCCTCCTCCTCCGCGCGGCGCGCCGCCTGCACCGCGTTGCGCATGGCTCCCTGGCCGGTGGCGCTGCGCAGGGTGTGCGTCATCAGCGGCAGGCGGCGCCAGGCCATCACCGGACGCGGACCGCCATTGAGCCAGTCGTACAGGATGCGGCCCGCATGCTCGCCGGTCTCGTACATGTCCACGTGCGGATAGGTCTTGAAGCTGATGATGACGTCGGCGTTGGCCATCATCTTGGGCGTGACATTGCCGTGCAGGTCCAGCGCCACCGCGATGGGCACGTCCGGCGTCTGCCTGCGCAGGCGTTCGAGCAGGTCGCCCTCGCCATCATCGGTGGTCTCGGCCACCATGGCGCCGTGCAGGTCCAGCAGGATGGCACCGCAGCCCCGCGCGCCGGCCACGATCGCGTCGCACAGCTCGCGATAGGCCTGCGCCGACACCCGGCCGCTGGGGTAGGCCGTAGCGGAAACCGGCGTAACCAGCGTCGCGCCGTTTGCCTCGGCGATATCGATGAAGGCCGACATCGCCGTGCGCTTGCCTTTGTTCTCGTCGTAGGCCTGATCGCCAAAGGCGGGACCGTCATTGCCAAACGCGGACAGCGGCGTGGGCACCGGCGAGAACGTGTTGGTCTCGTGGTTAAGGCGGGCGATCATGACCTTCATTGTCCGGCTCCTTGCGGCTCAGTTGTTCTGCGATGGCCCCGGGCGCAGGCCGCCCAGGCCGAGTTTTTCCATGGCCTCGCTGGCCTCGATGATCATCGCGGCCACTTCCGCCACACTGACGCGCAGGCCCGTCGCCCGGGTCCGCATGTGTTCATAGGCGGCGCGCTCGTCCAGGCGCTGGTGGTCCATCAGCACGCGGATGGCCTTTTCGATGACGCGCCTTGCCTTGATCGTGCTTTCCAGCTTGTTGATCTTGGACTGCTGGCGGCCCTGGAACTGCTTGGCGGAGCGCGCCAGCACCAGGGTGCTGAGCACCCCCGCCGAGCGGAAGGGCCGCGTCAGCACCCCATGCGCATTGGTCTTGAGCAGCTGCTTCAGCGTGGTCGGGGTTTCGTACTCGGACAAGGCGATCAGGGTGGCCTCGACCTCGCTGGCCGACCAGGCGGCGCTGTTCCGGCCGCATTGCGACACCTGGAAGAAGATAACGTCCACCCCTGCCGGCGGAACATCCGGAAACGGCCAGTGCAAATGGATGCGGCACCCGATGCGCTTGAGTTGTTCGACCAGCACGTCGCGGTCCTCGCCCGGTGGATACACCACCGCGACGGCCACGCTGCGCAAGTCCTCGTAAAGGCGGCGTAGGCTATGGTCCATGGCTATTTCAACCAGAACTCGTCCAGGCCGAACGCGGTGAGGTAGGGGTCAGGCTTCACCGGTTCATCGCTTTCCCAGACGATATCGAAGCGTCCGTCCTCACGGCACACGCCGATGCGCGGCGTCAGCACGCTATGGTTGTTTTCCGACAGCACGGACATCAGCCCGTCCGGCGCGTCGAACTGCACCTGATGCACCGCCTGCACGAGCTTGCGGGTGTCCATGCTGCCCACACGCTGCAAAGCGCGCGCGAAAAGGTGTATCTGGCTATAGCAGGTTTCCGCGTAGACACTGGCCGGATGATCGCCGAAGCGCGCGCGCCATCGCGCCAGGAAGTGCGCATTGGCCGGCGTGTCCACCGTGTTGAAGTACGTGGCGGCCGTGATGTGTCCCACGCAGCGCCGAGGCCCGATTTCCGCGACCTCGGATTCCGCCATCGTCAGGCTGGCGATGGGGATATGCGCGGTTTCCGTACCCTCGGCCTGGCAGACCTCGTGATAGCGCTGGTAGAAACGCTGGGCGTCCGCGCCGATAAGAGTGGAAAACACCACGTCGGGCTGGATGCGCCGGATGTCCGCGACGACATCGTTGATCTCGCTGTCGTCGCAGCCCAGCGGCAGATAGGTTTCGTCCAGAATCTCGCCGCCGTGTTCCTCGACGGTTTCGCGCATGATGCGGTTGGTCTCGCGCGGATAGATGTAGTCCGCACCCACCAGGAATATGCGCGAGCCGCAATTCTGGATCAGGTAAGCCGCCAGCTGCATGCTGCCCTGGTTGGGCGCCGCACCGGTATAAATCACATTGGGAGAATATTCGAAGCCTTCGTAGACCGATCCATACCACAGCAAGGAATTGCTGCGCTCCACGACGGGGAGCATCGCCTTGCGGCAATGCGAGGTGCAACCGCCGAAAATGACGCTGACTTCGTCGTCCAACAGCAGGCGGGCCGCCAGCCGGCGGTATTCTTCGGCATCGCTGCGCGGGTCGTACACCACCGGCGCAAGCGGCCGGCCCAGCACGCCGCCCAGTTCATTGATTTCCTCCACCGCCAGCACCGTGCCGAAGAAATGCTGCGATTCCGTGGTGCCGGTGACACCGCTGCGCGAGTAGAGCACGCCGATGCGCCAGCCTGGCCGGTCCTGGTCCTGGGGCGAGGTCATGATGGGATCCTTGAGCGGGTATTGCGCATGTGCATCATTGCAAACTCCGGCCGCGTGCGGTTCATACTTTCAGATGAGCAATGATATTGCCCGCGGCCTCGGGCGCGCCAGCCACCCCTTCGTCGACGATACTGCCCTGCTTGAGCACCAGATAGCGGTCTGCCACGTCCAGGGCAAACGCCACGTTCTGCTCCACGATGAACATCGTCGTGCCGTGCCGTTCGCGCTCCCAGGTCAGCGCGCGTCCCAGGCGCTCGATCACCGAAGGCTGCAGCCCTGCGGTGATTTCGTCCAGCAGCAAAAGCGCGGGCCGCTGCATCAGCCCGCGCGCCACCAGCAGCATTTTCTGCTCTCCGCCCGACAGAGTGCCGGCGTGCTGGCGCAAGCGGGCCGTGAACACTGGGAACAAATCGGCGATCTCGGCAAAGCGCTCGTCGAACAGCTGCTCGCGCGCCAGGCCCAAGCGCAGATTGTCGCGGATGCTCAGGTCGGGAAACAGCGGCTGCTCCTGCGCCGCATAGGCAACGCCGCAGCGCGCCACTTCGTGCGGGCGCAGCCGGGTGGCGTCCACCCCGCCCACGCTGACGCGGCCCCGCTGCTTGGGCAGGTAGCCCATGACGGTCTTGAGCAGGGTGCTCTTGCCCATGCCGTTCTTGCCCAACAAGGCCACGCAGGCGCCGCGCTCGACCGTGAGCGACACGTCGTGCAGCACCATGGCCCGCTTATAACCGCTGGACACCTCTTCCAGGCGCAACGCCGGCGCCGCGATGCTCGTCATTGCCCTGCTCCTTGCGCGGCCGGCGCGCTGCCGGCGTAGATGGTACGCACCAGTTCGGACTCCACGACCTCGCTAAAGCCCCCGTCCATGACGATGCGGCCCTGGTGCAGGACCACGATGCGGGTCGCGATTTCCTTGACGAAGTCCAGGTCATGCTCGACCAGCAGGCAGCACAAGCCATAGCGGTGAGCCAGCGACGAGAGTATGCGGCCTATCTGCAGGCGCTCGGCTTTGCTGAGGCCGGCCGTGGGTTCGTCGAGCAACACGATGCCCGGCTCCAACGCCAGCACCATCGCCAGTTCCAGCGCCTGCTGCTGTCCGTGCGACAGGTCGCGCGCCACGCTGTCCAGGCACTGGTCCAGCCCGGTCACGCGCAGGGTTTCCAGTGCATAGGGTGGCAGGTCCAGCGTGGCTGAACGGCGCCACCAGGACGGCCGTTCGCGCAGCGTGGTCGCGATACGCAGGCTCTCGGCCACGGTCAGCGTGTCAAAGACATTGGCGTTCTGGAACTTGCGCCCCAGGCCATGGCGCACGCACTGCTCGGGGCCGTCGCGCTGCACCTCATGGCCATAGAGTTCGAGCCGCCCGCGGGAACGCTCCGCGCCGTCGGCAATGCAACGCATCAGCGTGGTCTTGCCCGCGCCGTTGGGGCCGATCAGCCCCACCAGTTCGCCGCCGCTGGCTTGCAGGTCTATCCCTTCCAGCACTTTCAGGCTGCCAAAATGCTTGGACACACCCGCCAGGTCCAAGGCCCGGACAGCGCCGCCGGATGGCCGCGGCGCCGTGGCGCGTTCGCCCAGCGCGGGCGCCGCCGGCCTTGCGGCGCGGCCGCGCCAAGGCGACGTCAATAGAGGCAGCAGGCCGCGCGGCAGCAGCAGAATCACCAGGACAAAGGTCACGCCCAGCAACAGTTGCCACACGAACGGCATGTTGCCGCTGAGATAGGAGCCTGCCACATTGATCAGAATGGCGCCCAGCACCGGGCCCCAGATGGTGCCGCGCCCGCCCAGCGCCACCCAGATGATCAACTCCGTGCCGAAGACGAAGCCCGTGAGTTCCGGCGCCACCACGCCGCTGAACGCGCCATAGCCGAATCCCGCCAGGCTGGCTACCGCCCCGCAGACCACCAGCAGCGCGATCCGCCAGTGGGCCGTGTTCAGCCCCAGATAGCTGCAGCGCGCCTCATTGTCGCGCAGCGCAACGAGAATGCGGCCGCCGTCGCTGCGCACCACCGCCCAGGCCATCAGCGCGACCGCCGACAGGCCTCCTGCCGCGATCACATACCAGGCTTCCAGCGACAGATCGAAGGTTTCGTAGCCGGTCAGGCCGGAGGACGAGCCGGTAAAAGTGCCGCCGGACAGCACCAGCTGCATCAGCACAATGGGCAGAACCAGCGAAATCACCGTGGCGAAGAACGGCGAAGCCCCGCGATAGAACGACAGCCAGCCGGTCACCAGCGCCAGCAGCATCGCGGCGCCCACCGCCGCCAGTGCGGCCAGCGCCGCGATCGCCGGCGAAAACCCGTAATGCGTGAAAGCGAGCCCGGCGGCGTAGGCGCCCACCCCGAAAAAAGCGGACTGCCCGAAGGTGAGGTAGCCGGTATAGCCCCACAGCACATCCACGGTGACGGCTGCCACCGCGAAGAACAGCGCCTTGATCAGGACGTTCAGGAGATAAGTGTCAAAGAGCCACGGCCCCGCAGCCGTCAGGACCAGGCACAGGCCTGCCAGGCCCAGCAGACTGCGGCCACGCGAGGCGCGTGCCGAGGCGCCGGTATCGCCGCCGGCCAGCGTTTGGGGAATCAATACGCGTTCAGTCATGGGCGAATCCTTGGGGACGCAGGCGCAGCGTCAGAGCGGCCAGCACGGCAATGGTGACGCCGCCCAGGATCGGGCTGACGTAGACGCTCACCAGCACCTGGCAGGCGCCGTAGACCAAGCAGGTCAGCATGAGCGCGGTGATCGAATGGCCCGACACCATGACCAGCATGAAGGCGCTGACCAGCCACGGCAGGCCCATGTTTGGATCCACGCTGGACAGCGGCGTGATCAGCGCGCCGGCCAGCGCCCCCAGCCCCGCGCCCAGGCCGAACGTGGTGAAACGGATGCGCTCGGCATTGATGCCCAGGCCGCGCGCCAGGTCTTCGTTCATGATCACGGCCCGGGTCCGCACGCCAAAGCGCGTGCCGTTGAGCAGCAAGCTCATGGCCGCATACATCAGCAGCGCGCCGGGCACCAGGAAAAGCCGGTACGCCGAATACTCCGTGCCCAGGAAAGACACGGCGCCCTGCACCGGCGAATCGACGAACTGCACCTCGCGGCCGAAGGCCATGGTGATCAGTTGGCCTATCACGATACCCAGCCCCCAGGTGGCCAGGATGGCGTCCAGCGGCCGTTTGTACAGCGGCTGCACGATCAGGCGTTCCACGCCCATGCCCACCAGCACGCCCACCGCCAGCGCGAAGGGCAAGGCCAACCAGGGATTCAACCCCAGCTGCGTCACCACCAGGCTGGCATAGCTGCCCAGCGTAAGAATGGCGCCGTGCGCGAAATTGACGATCTTCATCACGCCAAAGATGATCATCAGGCCGGCCGTCACGATGAACAGCATGGCGGCCGTGCTCAGGATATCCAGCAGCAAACCCATATCGCTCTCCGGCGCCGCCGGCGGGACCGGCGGCGCGTGTCATGGCATGGCCGTCATTTCAGGTCCGGGCATTGCGCGCCCGGATCGACCTTGTCGAAGGTCTGCAGGATCTTGATGGAGCCGTCCTGCTGCACCTGGCCCAGACGCATGGTGAGCGCCGCGTGGCGCTGGCGGTCCATGGTCACCGGGCCGCGCGGACCCTCGAAAGTAACCGTGCTCAGCGCCTGCACCACCTTGGGCGCGTCGGTGCCGCCGGCTTTTTCAACCGCGGCCTTGTACAGGTAGAAGGCCTCATACTGCGGCGCGGAGAACTCATTGGCGGTCTTGGCGTCATTGCCGAACTTGGCCTTCAGCCCGTCCAGGAATTTTCGGTTCTGCGGCGTATCGATGCTGGTCAGATAGGAGGCCGACATGTACATGCCCACTGCCGTGTCGCCCATGGTCCTGGCGGTACCCTCGTCGATTGCCAGATTGCCATAAGGCATGGACAGGCCCGCCGCCTTGACCTGCTTGGCCAGGCTGACATTGGGGCCGCCGCCCGCCGTCGAACTGATCAGCGCATCCGGGTTGGCCGAACGTATCTTTGACACCACCGGCGTCCAGTCGGAGCCATCGATGGGCAGGTATTCCTCGCCCACGACGCGGCCGGCCTGCTTTTCGATGTATTCCCGCGTGAACTTCAGCATGCCGCGGCCAAAGGCGTAGTCGCTGCCGACCAGGAAGAATGTCTTGGCCTTGCGGTCCTGCATGAAGTGGTCCACGACCGGCGCAACCTGCTGCTCGGGCACCCAGCCATTCACATGCAGCCACCGGTTGCACGAACGGCCTTCATAGAACGAGGTGTAGATATAAGGCACCTTTCCGCGCGAAACGATGGGCAGCGCCGCATTGCGCGCCGCGCTGGTCTCCATGGCGATTATGGCGTCGACCTTCTTCTGGAACACCAGGGTGTCGTAGGCCTTCTGCGCCCCGACCGCGCCGGAGGCATCGTCGGCAATCTCCAGCACGACCTGCCGGCCCAGGATGCCGCCGGCCGCGTTGATCTCGTCGGCCGCCAATTGCGAGGCCTGGACGACGCCAGGCGCGACCACGCTATTGGCCCCGGACAGGCCGACAGGCACGCCGATGCGCAGCGGTTCTGCGGCATGCGCGCCGGCCAGGCCGGCCAGCAAGGCGACAAACGACAGGGGGATCCGGCAGCGGTTGAATAGGTTTTTCATGGGTTTTCTCCTTGGGGGAACGGCCGAAGACGGTCGCTCAGCGTTGCCGCAAGCTTGCGGCGGCGCCCAACTGCTCGTCATAGATATCGCGGCGCCTGTCGCGCAGCACGTGGTTGAAATCGTTCAATTGGCGCGCCCGGCGGGAGGCCCTGACGTCTATGGGCGCGAGCAGGACTTCCTCCTGGTCGATGCTGGCGGGCCCCGCGGCGGTCCACCCCTGTGAACCCACGATCAGGCTGCGGCCCACGAAGGGCTGGCCACGCTCGGTGCCGACCCGGTCGGCGCATACGACCGTGAGGCCATTGCTGTGGGCCCCGCCCATGGTCAGTGCATGCGCCATGACGGGTCCGTCGCGCGTCTGTCCGGGCATCGGCACCCAGTTGGTCGGCACGGCCACGATGTCCGCGCCGCGCACTGCCAACAGCCGGTACACCTCGGGGAACCAGCCGTCGTAGCAGACCATCGCCGCGATCCGCCCGAACGGGGTGGCGAACACCGGCAGGCCGTGGTCGCCGGGCTCGAACCACAGCGCCTCCTCGCCCCACAGGTGCATCTTGCGGTACACGCCGAGCAGGCCGTCGGGGCCGCAGATCGCGGCGCTGTTGTACAGCCGCACGCCGTCGCGCTCGGCGAACCCGGCGACGAGGTGCACCTCGTGGGCGCGCGCCAGCTCGACGAGCGCATCGGGGGACTCGCCGTGCGCGTAGGCCTCCTCGCGGGATTCGAACACGTAGCCGCTCAGGCACAGCTCGGGGGCGACGACGATGTCGGCGCCGCGATCGACGGCGGCGGCGATCGCGGCGTCCA
>Ga0182740_1001932_pt1 | contig 13267 bp, 14 predicted proteins | sample eDN5th37CKraftBY_FD_128872 | JGI IMG/M metagenome (GOLD analysis project Ga0182740, IMG submission 128872) | Enriched backyard soil microbial communities from Emeryville, California, USA - eDNA 5th pass 37_C Kraft BY (version 2) (version 2) | ecosystem: Environmental > Terrestrial > Soil >...
AACCGCCTCAACAAGGAACGCAAGGACATCGAAACGCTGGTGCTGGAGGAAGCGCTCGCGCTCGCCGATCGCCAGGTCAGCGACGATCCCACGCGCGCGCTTCTCATCGTTGCCTCGGAGACGTGGCACAAGGGTGTCGTCGGTCTCGTGGCAAGCCGCCTTGTCGAACGGTTCCGTCGGCCCGCCTGCGTCATCGCATGGGAAGAAACGGCCTTCGGTACCGGCTCGCTACGGTCTGTTCCCGGCGTTGATCTTGGCGCTGCCATTCGCGCAGCGGTCACCGCAGGCCTGCTGGCGAAGGGCGGCGGACACGCCATGGCCGCGGGCCTCACCGTCGCCAGAGACGGCCTCGCGGCTCTCGAGCAGTTCATGCTCACGCACCTTGGGCAAGCAGCTCAAGGCGTAGGCGACACGGCCCATCTCGATATCGACGCCACGATCGTCGCCTCCGGCGCGACGCGCGAGCTGATGGACCTGATCGAACGCGTGAGCCCCTTTGGTCAGGGCAACTCGGAAGCCCGTTTCGCGTTGCCGGCGCACCGGGTCAAGTTCGGCAAGCTGATCGGTGAATCGCACATTCGCGTCATTCTCGAAGGCGGTGACGGCTGTCGCCTGGACGGTGTCGCATTTCGGGCCGCCGGGCAGCCGCTGGGCGATCTTTTGATGTCGGCGAGCGGGATGCCTCTCCATGTCGCCGGCCATTTGCGGCTCGACACATGGGGTGGCCGCGAGCGCATCGAACTGCAAATCGAGGACGCCGCCGACCCTCGTGCCCAGTAAAATTGGCCTGCGGCGTCAGGTGCCTATCCTGTCGCAGGAAATCATCGCGCACTCGGCTTGCCAAACGCGGTGAAAGCCGATTATAGGGAACCCTTGTCGCCGACGGCCGCTCCCTTCGTCTATCGGTTAGGACGTCAGATTTTCATTCTGAAAAGAGGGGTTCGATTCCCCTAGGGAGCGCCAGCGCGCGACGTGATTTCTCAAATCACTTTCGCGATCGTGCCTGCGATATATCGCGGAGCATTGCAGGAGCATTGCATTCGTGCGCTTCGGTGGATGACCAGCTGCTGGCGCCGCGCTCACCGGAACATTGCACATTCCAAATAGCGTCCCGCTACCGAACCATAGGGTCGCGTTAGGCTCATGCGGGTTTCGTGAGCGGCACAAGCCTTCCGAATTTCGTAACGCAGCCCGCCAGTCCGCGTAGATGAAAACGCGAACGTGATTGGCGCTCCTGTTCGCAGCTACCCAGATGCACCGTGTCGATGTGATCGCGGCACAGCCGGCGCTCGCGTGCCGATCATGGCGCCTTTCGCCGCCCCATAGCTTCGTTGGTACGCTGCCGGTCCGCCGCGACGCAGGATGCAAAGGAGATTCCAATGGCAACGTACATCGCATTTGGGAACTTCACGGATCATGGCATTCGCTACGCAAAGGATTCTCCCAAAAGGAAGGAAGAATTCAAGGAAATGGCGAAGAAGCTGGGAGTGACGGTCAAGGATGTGTACTGGACTCTCGGGCATTTCGACATCGTCCTGATCATGGAGGCACCGGATGATGCCGTGGCTGCCGAACTCGGCCTGAACCTTGGCAGGCTGGGGAATGTCCGCACTGAAACAATGCGGGCATTTGGACCTGGCGAAGTCACCAAGCTACTCGAAAAAATGACCTGACTTTGCAGCGGGCTGGGTTCGTGAAAGATGCGGCTCGGTCTGCTGAAGAATTCGCAAGAGCCAAAGCAATGATGGCGTTCTGCCGTCACGCACGCCTTGCACTCGCACGCTAATACGGGTATATACCCGCATTATGGACACCAAGTGCTACTGCATCTCGCTTCGTAAAGCTGAGCGAAAACTGACATCGGTATACGACGACGCCTTAAAGCCCGTCGGGGTCAACGTTGCGCAATTCAGCCTCCTCCGGACGATTGAAAGGGAAGGGCCGGTCTCGCTGAGTAAGATCGGCCGGCTGGTGGAGCTGGATCGTTCGACGGTCGGCCGAAATATCAAAGTCCTCGAGCGCATGGGTGTTGCGAAGACGATTCATGGCGATGATCAGCGCGAGGCGGTTGTCGAGCTTACAGTTCGCGGAAGACATATTCTTAACGAGGGGGCACCGCTGTGGACCCAAGCGCAGAGATTAGTGGAGAAGAAGCTGGGCGCTGCTGGCGCCAAGCAGCTGAGGACGCTCCTTCAGACACTCTAAAGACGCCCCAATCGTAACTACGATTACCCCCAGAATTGAACGGTCAGGAGTCGCGATGCTCTCCACCCGCCTAGCTGCATGGCTGGACTCGCGGAACATCCACTACGGGTGGGTCGTCGCCGCGACGACGTTTCTGACTATGCTGGCGACCGCTGGAGCGATGGGATCGCCCGGCGTGATGCTGGAGCCGCTTCAACGCGACTTCGGCTGGCAGAACGCCGATATTTCATTCGCGCTCGCCATTCGCCTGGTGCTGTACGGTTTGATGGGCCCGTTTGCCGCCGCGCTGATGAACCGTTTCGGTGTGCGGAACGTGGTCTGCACGGCGCTGTCGCTGATCGCTGCGGGGCTGCTCGGATCCTTGGCGATGGTGTCGGTATGGCAACTCGTCGTCTTCTGGGGCATTCTGGTTGGCCTCGGCACAGGTATGACGGCGATCGTTCTCGGCGCGACAGTTGCGACCCGCTGGTTCTCGCGGCGCCGCGGATTGGTTGTCGGCATGATGACCGCGAGCACCGCGACGGGTCAGCTCGTCTTCTTGCCGCTCCTGGCCCATCTCACTCAGGGCATGGGTTGGCGCGCAGCTCTCCTTTTCGTTGTTGCGATTGTGCTTCTGGCGCTCCTCGCCGTCTTGCTCTTGATGCGCGACTATCCCTCAGACGTCCGCTTGGCTCCGTTCGGCGAAAAGAAAGTCACCGAGCCACCTGTTCGTGGCGGCCGACTTTCGTCGGTCTTGTCATCGCCGGTTATCGCGCTGCGCGAAGCATCGCGATCATCGATGTTTTGGGTGCTGTTTCTGACCTTCTTCGTGTGCGGCCTCAGCACCAACGGGCTGATCCAAACGCATTGGATCTCGCTGTGCGGGGATTTCGGCATCGCCCCAGTCGGCGCGGCCGGCATGCTCGCCATGATCGGCGTCTTGGACTTCATCGGCACGATCTTCGCGGGCTGGCTATCAGACCGGTATGACAACAGCTGGCTGCTGTTCTGGTTCTACGGACTGCGCGGGCTGTCGCTGCTGTTCCTGCCATTCAGTGAGTTCACGCTGGTTGGCTTGACGATCTTCGGCCTTTTCTACGGCCTTGATTGGGTGGCGACGGTGCCGCCGACCGTCAAGCTAACGGTCGAACGCTTCGGAACTGAGCGCGCCACCTTGATCTTCGGCTGGATTTTCGCAGGCCACCAGCTGGGTGCCGCAACGGCAGCATTCGGCGCGGGAGCGACGCGGACGATCTTCGGCACCTACCTGCCCGCGCTCTATGTCGCCGGAGCCATGTGCATCGTTGCGGCGCTGCTCGTCATATCCGTGCGACCGAGGGCAAAGCGCGAGCCGGGCTTCGGATGGCCTAAGGCCAGCACCTAGCAAAGACTGCATCCGGGGCTCGCTGATGATCGGCGAACCACATTCCCATTTCGGTGCGGAATTCTTCCCAAGCCACGCGGCCTAACCGCGTGATCGCGCGCCTGTCCGTCAGTGCGCGCGTTTTCCCATGATCATTTCGGGTTTCGAACGGCCGTGTGGCTGCAACGCAATTGAGGTTTGCCGAGTTTTCCTTCAGGCTAGGGAAAAATGAGAAGTCAGAACCGGGAGGCATGTTCGGGGTTCGGTTTTCGCGCAGTCATAAATCAATGCTTTGGAGATACCCGATGCAGTGGACGAACGTTCGGCGCACGTCATGCCTCCTCGCAGTAACGATATCATGCGCCTTCGGGGCGGCACGTGCGGACGATCCCGTTCGGGTCTCCGGATATTTTTGCGGTGCAAAGAAGGACCAGATCTCCTTTCTTCAGCATGCAGCTGCAGGCGAAACCGGAGAGATTGCCGCGAACATCGTCAATAAGGCTGCAGGCAAGCAGACCTGCGCATTCTTCCTTCCGGCCAAGGCGATCGCCGGTAACGATCAGACCGTTATCAGCGACGGGATCGTCTACAAGGTCCAGAGCTTTGTGTTCCTGCCCGAGAAGGTCGAGCGCTGGACTGGAACGTACTTCGGGTCATTGCAACCGGCGAAATCCGTCCAAGAGCTCTGACAAGAGCTGACTTGATCAGGGCTTCACTGGGCTGGCGAGAACCATCCGCGGCCCTTCTGGACATTTGATGCGCTTGATCTCGGTCCGGGTCTTGAGATCCAGCACGGAGACGCTTCCTGAAAACCAGTTGGCAACGTAGGCCTTGTCGCCGTTCTTGAGGACAGCAACGCCCTCAGGGTAGCGGCCGACTTTGATTTCGGCGCGGGAGGCGTGGGTCTTCGCGTCGATGACCGAGATGCTGCCGCTCTGCTGGTTCGAGACGAGGAACTCGGCATCGCCCGGGGTGACGGCAACGCCGTACGGCATCGCGCGCGTTTCGGCAGACGATAAAACTTCGAGCTTGGCGGTGTCGACGACCGACAACGTCGCCGACTGCGCGTTGGCGACGGCGAGCTGCTTCTCGTCGGAGCTCAAGGCCAACGCAAACGGCGCACGCCCGACGGGTATCTCTTTCGTCAGCTCAAGACGTTCAGCATCGATCGCAGCAACGCTGTCTGCCTCGCGATCGGCGACATAGAGGCGGGTTCCATCTCGCGTCAGGACGACATGAGCTGGCGATCGTCCAACCGCGATCGTTTTGACCACATCACCCGATGTTGGCTCGAGGACGGAGACGCGGTTCGCGCTCCAATCGCCGACGAACAAGCGGCCGTCCGCACGCGCAGCGACGCCGAACGGCTGGCCGCCGATCTTGAGCATGCGCGTAAGCTTCAGAGTTCTGAGATCGATAACGGCAATCTCGCCGCTGTCGGGAAGCGTGGCGAAAGCTTCACCCGAAGCGGCGTTGATTGTGAATGCCGCAGGCTTCCCTGGAAGCTTGATCTGTCCGGCGATGTCGTCGAGCTTCGTGTCGATGACGGAAAGGACGCCGTCGTCTTGGCTGAGGACGTAGACCTTCTCTTGGCCATCATCTCGCGCAACTGCCGTACCCGCAGGTACGGCAGCAGAGAGCGCAAGCAGCGTTATGAGGCCAGCGAGGGCTCTCATTTCTTGCCTTCGGCTTTTGCCTTGATGCCTTCAAGGCCGGCCTTGATGAAATCTTCCGTCGCCTTCACGGCTGCGGCATCGCTCTTGTCTTCCGGCGGCTCGTTCGTCGTGTCCGCGCGGTAGAACCGCGAGCTCCACACGACCTCGCTGCCGTCACCCGCCGCTACAACCTGGATGCTGTCGGAATAGAAGCTCGCCGGGAAAGCCTCGTGGTTTTCCGTCGACAGCCGGTAGCTGTAGGACATGTCCTTATCTTGATAATCGTCGAGGCCCTCGACGAGATCGCCACCGCCGCTCTTGAGCGTCAGCGTGCGCGATGCGCCGCTCTCATTGCCGCCCTCGCTCTTCACGCTCGCAACAAAGGGATGCCAGTCGCCGATGCTTCCGAAATCCTTGATGAGTTTCCAGACGGCGGCCGGAGGAGCCGAAATCGCAATTTTCTCTTCGACCTTCTGTGGCGTGGGCCCATGGGCCAAGGCAACCTGCGCTCCCATCGACATGAGTGCGAGCGCAAGAAGAGAACGAAACTTAATCGGCATTCAGGAAGGCTCCTTCTAGTGTAAAAGTTAAAGAGTGCTGGAGACGCGAGGGCCGCGCCTCATCGGTGCGCGCTCGAAGAGCTGCAGCGCGTAGAGCGCCAAAAGCGATAGAAGCGCCAGCAGTGCGGGCATCCAGGACATGTCCGTACGGGTTGGGACGACGCGCGGCTCTGATGCCGCCAAAAGCTGCGATGCGATCGAACCCGTGTTTTGCAACTCGGCGTAAGAAAGACCGGTGCGCGACGCCAGATCTTTCAAATGCGCCGTCTTCACTGAAGACAGCTGCTCTTCTCCGGTCGCCGGCATAGCACCCCACGGAGCGTTTCGTGGATTGTAGCCTTCGCGGGCCTCAGCATCCTTCGGCGGGGCGCCGATGCGGTTCTCCTGCGGCACGTCGCTTTGGTTGTAAACGCCGATCTGGCGGCCATCGTCGTCGTACTTGGGGATCGGCGTCTTTTCGCTGCCACCGACACCGGCAATCAGCCCTTTCACCGCGCCGGGTTTGCCTTCGAACTCGGGAACGCCCGTGAACGGAAGCGGCGGCGCCTCATGACCGTCCGTGAAGAACATCAAATCGGATTTCAAACTCGCCGCGATATCGATCGCAGAATAAAGGCCTTTCGCGACATAGCTGTCGCCCTGCCATGCCATGCGCCAGTCGAGCCCCGAGATGGCGCCTTCCAGAGCGTCATAGTTGCTGCAGACTTCGACGGGATTGAGCAGCAGGAACGAACGACGCTCGGTAAAGACGCCAAGCCCGAGGCGCGACTGACAAGGAATGTCCTGCATCATGCCGACGAGCGACTGCCGTACCGCTTCCAGGCGGTCGAGCGAACCGCGCCGAGCGCCCATGTCGCGCGTGTTCATGCTGCCGGTGATATCGACGATGGCCACAACGTCGGCGATACGCTGATTGCGAACGATATGGATCCCGACGATCGCCACGACGGTTGCGGCCAGCGACGCCAGCAGCAACAGCAATCGCCGGTCGAAGATGACGCCCATGCGAGTCATGGCAGGCCCCGGGGGATGCCAGGCAGGTCGGTCCAGAGCTTCTTGGCCGCTTCGGGAGACGTCGTTTCCTCGGTTTCCGCCTGCGGGAGATCTCGAACGATGCGCATCGCGACGTCGAGATTGTACCGCGTATCCCAGCTTTGCGGCTCGAGCTTCAGCGCCATACGGTATTCCGACTTCGCCAGGTTGATCATGGCGGTTGCGCTGTCGATCTGGCCTTTGCGGACGGCCTCGGCCGCCATGCGCGTTCTGGCGTTGGCGATGTTATAGAGCGCCGACGCGCGAGCGGATGGCGGCAGCGTCGTGCCCGCGAGGCTGAGCATCGCTTGCGCATCCTCGATGTGATCCCGCCGCACGGACTCGGTGATGCGCGCCAAGATTTCCTGCGGGTGCGCGCGCTTGACGTCGATCGGAACATCCTTCCGGTCGACGAGCTGGCGGATGTTGCTGTTTGCGCCGCGCGCGCTGATGAGATCGTAGGCCGCATAACCGAAGCAAGCGATGCTCGCAGTGGCCAAGAGCCAGATGGCCGGGCCGAGCCGCCAATGGCGCCGGGTCGAGATTGAACTACGCTGCATGCATCACCCCCGCACGCTTGATCGTACGCTCGCAAAGCTTGCCCGCGAGCAGGAGACCGAGAGCGAGCGCTGCTACGGCATAAGCCCATCGGGACAAGTCGTACTGCGGGATGCGCTCCGTATAGACGAGTGGGGTCTGCTCGAGCTTGCCGATGTCGGCGATGGCACCTTTGATGGCCTCCGCACTTTCAGCTTCATAGGCGCGATAGGGGATGCGGAGGCTCTGAAAGAACTTGTTGAGGTGCCGCTCCGGCAGAGCTTGCGGCGTATCCTCAGTGCCGGGAGGCGGCTCCGCGAACATGCTGTTGGCGCCTTCCGTCCTGAGATAGAGGAAGTAGAGATTGACGGGCCTGCGCGCGAATTCCGCTCGCAGCGCTTCCTGCACTCTGCGCCCGATAACCGCGACGCCGTCTGAAACAAGGATGATGGCTCGCGAGCCCTGCAGCACGTCTTCCTGGATCATGCTGAGTCCCATGCCGAGGCCCCGGCCCACGTCGGTGAAGGCGAGGCCCGGCCGGTCGATGGCGTCGATCGCCTCCAGCACGATGTCTTTATGATCGGTGATCGGCACGACGTGCATCGGCGCCGTGGAAAAAGCCGCAACGCCGAACCTGTCGTGCTCGCGCTCGACAATGAAATCCTTGATCAGTCTCTTGGCAGCAGACGACTTGGATTCTTCCTCGCCGCTCGGCTGCCGGCCAGCGAACGTGTCGTTCATGCTTGCTGAGCGATCGATCAGCAGCACGATGTGAGCGCCTTGCCCAAACCGCTCAACGGACCGCTCGCGCACGCCGATGCCGGCAATGCCGAGGATCAATCCCAAAATCGCAGCCATGCCGGCAAGGCGCAGCGCCCAGGCGAGTGCGAGCGATAGTCCATCAGGTTCGAAGCCGGCGAGCGAAGGATAGGCTTCCTGCCGCTGAGTACCGAGCACCAGCGGCAGAAGCGCAAGCGGCAGAAGAAGGAGCGCGATGGGATTGGTGAAGATCATGCCGCTGCCCGCTCCTGGCGCGCAAGGTCTGATGCGAGCCGGGTGAGTTCGCTCAATGGGAAGCGGTCTTCCGCAAGGCGCCGGTCGTCCGAGAAGAAGTAGAGCTGCGAGCTTTCGAAGAACGAGGCAAGCTTGGGCAGTAGACCTGCAAAGCGCTCATGCGTGGCGATGAATTCGGGAACGTCCGCCGCAAACACGCGCCGCCCGGCGGATTGGTCGAACGCGCGATGCAGAATGAGAAGCAACTCGCCATAGGACGCTTGACCCTGCGCCACGAGCTGCCGTCTCCGGATCTGCCGCTCCGCCTGCGTGAACGGCCGCTGTGCGCGCCGCGCGAATGGCCACACCGCGTAATGCCAAAGCAACAGGAGGCCCGAAAGCGCGAGCGCCGCTCCCGAAGCAGCGAGCAGTCGCACCTTCGGCGCCATGCTGATCTCTCTCGCCTGCGCGTCCGGCCGCATGATGTCGGATATCTCGTTCGATTTTTCCGACATCAGATCGCTCACGACAATTTCGCGAAGGGGAGAAATCACCACTCCAAGCGCCGGCACGGAAGCGGTGTAGCGGCCAGCCTCCGTATCGGTGGGCTCGCTGGGCAAGTCTGCATCCGCAACGGAGCCGTTCGGATTTCTGAATCTCAGCGGAATGGCCGGGATGTCGAGCTTCTTGGCTTCGAGCGCCGAATAGAAAATTTGATACTTGAGCGTGATGTCGTAGATGCGCTGCCCGTTGGCCTTGCGCTCCTTGTGCTCAATCGCGACGAGATCCAGCCAGTAGGTCAAAGGACCGGGCCGGGGCAGCGCCGCCGTGAAAAGCTCGGTATCGCCACTCGTGATGACTTCCACCTGGCGCTCCAGTGTGTCGCCGAGGAAGTAGCCGAACGTCCGCGGCTCGTAGATGTTCACGGCATCGATAGCCGCTGAACTTGGCCCCGCGCTCACAAGGAGTAGGGCGATAGCGAGCCAGCCGCGCATCAGGCCGCTCCGTGTAGCAGAAAGGACGTGAGCCGCATCCAGTCGATGTTATCGCTGATGGTGAATGTCTCGCGAGAGGACGTCTCGAGCGCGAGTGCAACGCGCTCGCGCTGCGACTTTCGCTGCTCGCGCCAGCGGGCCTTCAGCTTCGGCCTCATGGCGACAAGCCGATGGCGCCCGCTTTCGAGATCACGAAGATTGAGGAGACCCCAATCCGGAAGGCCGTCGAGTTCGAGGCTGTCGCGGAGTTCGATGGGGACGACGTCATGGAAGGCGAGGGCCTCCGCCGCCTCGCGGGCGGCTTCCTCCGGCCACAAGAAATCGGAAATGAGGAAGACGAGCTTTTTCGAACCGGCGATCGCCGCACCTGCTTCACCGATCCCGTCCGTGCCAGGGCGTTCGGGCGTGAAGTTCCGCAGACGCTCGATGGCTTCCGCGTGCGCGCCGCGGGATAACGTCTTGCGCAGAAGCAGGTCCTGCCGAACCTCTCGATCGAATGGATAAAGCGAGAAGGTGTCACCTGTGCGCTGCGTACAAATCGCCAGCGCCTCCGCCAGATCCGCCGCGAGGCCGATCTTATCGCATCGGCCTTCGAACGCCATTGATGCGGAGACGTCGACAAGCACGGCCAGATCGATGGCGCTCGGTTGCTCTGCGCGCCGTACAAGCAACCTTTCGAACGGATCGCTGAGTGACGCACGAACGGCGATGCGCCGCGGATCGGGAAACGCGGCCAGTGGAACGATGTCGCGCGTGAGGCCGCCGCTTCCCGTCAAGTGGCTCCGGTGCGCGCCCATGCGGACGCCGCTGGTGCGCCATGGGATTCTGTAGGCGAGATCTCGCGCCTCATCGTTCATGGGGCGGGAACCTTGGCGAAGACGTCGGCAATGAGCGACCGCACGATGTCATCGCGCCTCAACTCGTAGACGGGCGAAAGAAAGATCCGGTGCGCCATGCACGGGTGGAAAATATCGCGAATGTCCTCAGGGACGACCATGTCGCGTCCTGAGAGCCACGCGCTGACGCGGGCAGCACGGATGAGATAGCTCATGCCGCGCGGGCTGGCGCCACCTGCGATCAGCCGCGTGACATCCACGTTTGCAATCTGAACGCCGGCCGACGCAGGCTCGCGGATGGCGGACCAAAGATCGAGAGCGTAGCGCTCGAGCGCCGGGCTGACGACAATCGTGTTCTGGATGGCTCTTGCGAGCGCATTGAGCCGGCGATAATCGACGACGCCTTCGGCAAGCGAGGCAATGAGCGCGTCGACGTCGTGGAAGCGCGTCGCGAAGAGAAGTTCGCGCCGGGAATTCTCATCTTGCGGCGTCGCAATCGCAACTTCCATCAGGAAGCGGTCGCGCGCGGCTGCAGGCAATTCAAATGTTTCTTCACGCTCGATGCGGTTTCGGTCCGCAAAGACGAGCAGGTGAGGGAACACATGCTCCTTGTTGAAGGCCGTGATGCTGCGCTCGGCCATCAATCGCAATAAGAGCGAATGCACCTGCGGGCGCGCGCGATTGATCTCATTGAAGAAGAAGACGGATAGATCGCGCCCATGGCGCAGCGCCGGGCCGGGCTCGACGCGCGGCTTACCCTCTTCATTGAGAAACGTGTAATAGATCATATCCGAAGGCATCAAATCGATCGTGCCTTCGATGCGCTCGTAAGCTCCGCCGAGTGCGCGCGCCACGGCTCTGAGTAGGGTCGTCTTGCCGACACCCACGTCGCCTTCCAGCAGAACGTGGCCGCGTGCGAAAACCGCGATCGTCAACAGCCTGATGGCGCGGTCTTGCCCGACCACCGCCTTTGCGACTTCCTTCTCGAAATCCAGAGCAGAGTTGCGCCAGGTTTGCAGATCCAAAGGCGGCTCGCTCGTGTCGTCCAAATGCCGCCGGTCAAGTGTTGGGCTCTTCATTATTCTTGTTCCCAAACGTGACGTGTTCCGTCCGGCGGTAACACCGGCTGGATGAATTCATAAGAAAAAGAGGGGTGCTGTAGAAACAGCACCCCAGTTACCTCGGAGAGGAATCGAGTCCTGCAAGCGTAGCAAGATCCGAGGAGTACATTTGGCTTGGGTCTATTGGATCTTGGAAACGTCGTAGACCCACTTACCGGTTTTCTTGAAGTTGTCGGCACGCTGCTTGTTACGTTCTTCCATCGCCTTCAGCGAGGCAGTCTGCTTGCCGAGCTCTTTAGGATCGTGCTTGGGATCGTACTTCGTGCCGGCGATCTTCGCGGGGTAGCCAGGCTTCGGCTCCCAGCAGTTTCCGGGCTCCTTGCACTTGGTGCCGTCGTAGGCGAGGGCAGCGGGAGCCATCATTCCAAGGCTTGCGAAGCCGAGGACGGTGCCGGCGATCAATGGGAGTGCAATCTTCTTCATAGGCTTTCCTCCATTTTTCATTTTCGTCTTGAGGTGGTTTCACGCCACCCATTGTTCCCGTACCAGCGAACCCCGAGACAGCTGAGCCCGGCGTTGCGCTAGTTTCCGGAAATCGCGCATTGCTCCTTCTGCGCCGCAGCGCGGCCCGTTTTCTCCCATTCTTCGCTTTTGAATGGTTTGAAGGCCTTCTTCTGTTCGTCCGTCAGCCACTCGGCCTCCTTGACGTCATCAACCTGGAAATGCCGGATCCATGCGAGGAGCTTCAAGTGATCGTCGAGTTCCAGATGACCGCCGTGCGGGCCCATCATGCCTTGCGCACCGCCGAAAATGGTCTCGAAGAGGCCCTTGTCGGTCGTGTTGGCGGGGTAGGTCCAGTAGGAGTCGTTGAGCCCCGGACCGACCTTGCCTTCGCCGACATGGCCATGGCAGCCCGAGCAGGATTCGAGATAAACCTGCTCACCCTTCGGCAGGCAGCCCTTAACCTCGGTGTAGGGATTGATGCCGGTCTCCAAGAACTTCTTCACGGCAGGTGTGTCGCGGCCCTCCTGGGGAGCCTCACCCTGGATGTCGAGCGCCTCACCCGTCACTGTGTTCCTGAAGTCCATTTGTGCAACAGCTACGTTTGCGCTCGTCATCATTACACAGGCAGCGAGTCCTGCTGCCATGACCGTGAATTTCATGTGTGCTTTCTCTTCTACTTCCTTTGAACGACCGGCGACCATCGCCGAAACCATTATGTCCGAGGCGCCGGCGCCACGTAGGGGATGCCTTCTTCCTTCAGGATTGCTTCGATCTTCTCTTTAGCCTTCGGCAAAGCTGCGTCGATCGCGCTGAGCAGTGTCTTGTCGTCCTTGCGAACGGCAAACGACTGATCGAAATGATGCGGCACAGGCTCGCCGTCCGAGCGGACGTTGTCGTCTGGAATGACGGTCATCTTCAGATCGGGATTGCCTTTGACGTAGCGGGCGACTTCAGGCGCAAACGCAGCGGCGGCGCCTGCTGTTTTGTCTGCAACTTCAGCAACCATCCGATCGGGCGGAATGCGCGTGTAGCTGTTCCGCTTGTCCTTGAAGTTCGTCAGAGACGAGACGTAATTGATGCTGTCGTTATAGAGATCGTGCTTCGTGATCATGACCTCTGCCGGGCTTCCGCGAACGAAGCCGATCGGGGCGGCCTTGGCGAGATCGGGGCTGTCCCAGGTCTTGATATCCAGGGGTGAGTCTTTGCGCTGAACGAAGACGTAAGGGGCGCGATAATAGGCGCGCGAGGTCAGCACACGCTCGTCGCCCGTGTCGACTCCGACGACCACGTCGCACAGCTTTTTATCCAATTGATCCCGCACGGCGTAGATCGCCGGCTTTTCCGACCAGACGAATACGGGCTTCCGGCCCATTGCGTCGGCAAGGGCTTCTGCGATCTTGTTCTCGAAACCAGATTTGTCGCTTGCCGAGTAGGGCAGCTCCTTCTCCGCCGCGCAGACGCGCAGAGTTGATGCATCGCCCGCGGCCGGCGCGGCCGCCTCATCGGCGTGCGAAGGACCGGCGACGAAAACGGCAAATGCAGTGGCA
>Ga0182740_1001933_pt1 | contig 13260 bp, 11 predicted proteins | sample eDN5th37CKraftBY_FD_128872 | JGI IMG/M metagenome (GOLD analysis project Ga0182740, IMG submission 128872) | Enriched backyard soil microbial communities from Emeryville, California, USA - eDNA 5th pass 37_C Kraft BY (version 2) (version 2) | ecosystem: Environmental > Terrestrial > Soil >...
ACCAGCTCGTGCAATTCGTGCAGCCGTACTTCAAGCAAATCGAGTTCGTTGAAAAAACTGAAGCAATCGAAGAGCATCGCATCCCCTTATTCCAGATGCTGGCAATCCTCGGAATTCAATCGATTTCAAAGAAGATGCAGAGGGTTTCCCAACGTAGCTGATGAGAAGCACGCACGAGTCGTGACCACCGTGGGGCAGCGCTTTTTACCAAGCAAAAATGAAAGCGGAAAGAATTCCAGATCTGCACTGACAAAAATATGCAGCACACGTGGCAATGCTCATCCTGAAATGATCGCGACGCCTGTCATGGTTCCCGGCGCTCGAGTGTCCGGATACCCTCAGCGATCAAAACGGCATAGAGCGCCAGGACGAAGCCCGAGAGCATATTGACGGAGACGACGGCGCCGATCGCTTGAGCCACGGCCGGATCGAACACCCACGCCAGCATCCTCACCACGATCTCATCGAAGCTCTGCTTCAGAAGGAATAGAAACTCACTCGCCTGCTCCATCGAGGGCTTGGTGGGAAGTTCGAACGTCGCGCGTCTCGCCAACTCGGTGATGCCGGGCGCCGGGAGGAACGTCAGCCCGCCCGAGAACAAAAGCCCTAGCGGCGCTGCGAGCCGAAAATAGCCCCAGCGCATCGGACGGGCTTTCAGGCGGTCCATCAGGAAGCGAACGGCCTGCACGCCGAGGAAGAGCGAGACGGCGAAAATGATGGCGACGAACTTCAGCCGCTCTTGATCCGTGCCGAGGAATGTCAGCAACGCCACGACGCCCGCAAGGATGGCCTTCGTTATGGCCTCCAGCGCGCCCACCGCCACGATGATGATCATCGAGCGGCCTGGCGGGCGATCGAAGTAGAACGGGAACTCGTATCTGAGCCGGGCAATTTCGAGGGCCGCTCCGAGACCGAGCGCCAGCAGCGCCGTACCGGCGGCAAAGACCAACGGCGCGGTGAAGCCGATCCACGCGACAGCGACAATCGCCGCGAGTTCCAGCGCCATCATCAGGCCATTGAAGAGAATGTGCATCGATACCCCGCTCTGCGTTCGAGACTAGCAGAGCCGCATGGCACGGCAACGGGTGGTGCAACTTGGGAGCTTCCGCGCCGTCAGCTTGTGGCGTCATCGATTTTGCAGGTTGCATCTCCCGTACGGGTGAAGTTCGCCTCCAGCGGGAAAGAGCGTCTGAAGAGCATCAGCTCGGGTCCCGTATCGCCGATGAGATGGAGTTCACCTGTTTTGCTTTCGGGATCGGCTGAGTACCAGGCCGCGACCGAATATGGCGCTGCGCCCTTCGCCAGCTCCAGCTTACCCCTGAACTCGGTCTTGCCCGGTTCGGTGTTGGCTGAGAGATGGACGGCAACCGCGCCGCAGGTGTTGTCGTCCTTGATCGCGATCCCGCACCAGCCTTCTTTGCAGGCGACGATGTCGTAGGTGAGGTTGCAGCCGCCTGCTCCGCAGTCTTTTGCATCGCTGCTGCGGCCGTAGGCGTAATAGTGGCCGGCCCACCTGCCCGCGAGCGAGACGGGAGACATTTCACCGGCCTTTGCAACTGATGCGTCCTCTGCCGCCGCAGAGCCGCCCAATCTGCAAGCGATGCTCACTGCAATGAGCGATATGGCGAGCATACTTCCGGCTGCAGTCCGCAACGCGGCTTTCGCGTCTTTGCGATCTGGCGTGCCGTCAAGGTTGGTTCTACGCGTTACAATTCTGCTGATCATCGGCTGCCTCGTACTTCCGGTTGGAATGGTCGCGCTTGGATCAGGTACCGGCCTCATCGCGCTGCCCTACGAGATGTTCGAACTTGCCGGGCGTGCGCCCATCCTCTTTCCGGCGCACATGCTGTCATCGGGTTTGGCGTTGCTCTTCGCTCCGCTCGTCATCGCCGTCAGACATCGTCCTGACATTCACAGAGCGCTCGGCCGACTGTTGGGCGCCTTTGTGGTGATTGGTGGGCTGACATCATTGCCTGTCGCCATCATGAGCCACTCCCCCGTTCTCGCCCGCGCCGGGTTTGTCGTGCAGGGACTTGTCTGGCTCTTTCTCTTCGGCGGCGCGCTCATTGCGATCCGCCAACGGAATGTCTTGCGCCACGCTCATCTGATGATGGCGATGGCTGCCGTAACGACGGGCGCCGTCTGGTTTCGGGTCATCACGGGAACCGCAATCGCGCTGGGCCTGCCTTTCGAGCCTGTTTATTCGCTGGCAGCATGGGCCGGCTGGATCATTCCTTTGTCACTCGTCCTCTCGAGCCCTCGCCTTGTGTCCGCAATCTTGAGGCGGGCGACATAGCCGCAGGACCGGCTCTCGTCGGTGCGTGCGCGGTCGTCTACTGTCCCGCCATCGAAAGAGGACGGACATGGCGGACAGACTGAAACCCTCGCGTGACATTTCCCGGCTCGTCGAAATCATGGCCGCGCTCAGGACGCCGGTCACCGGCTGCCCCTGGGATCTCGAGCAGACCTTCGAGACGATCGCGCCCTACACGATCGAGGAAGCCTATGAGGTTGCCGATGCGATCGCGCGCGGAGACCTCGTCGATCTCAAGGACGAACTTGGCGATCTGCTGTTGCAGGTCGTTTATCACTCGCGCATCGCCGAGGAGCGGGGCGCGTTCGCGCTGGGCGATGTCGTGGAGTCGTCAACGCGGAAAATGATCCGGCGGCATCCGCACGTGTTCGGCGATAAAGCGGCGCGTGATCCGGCCGCCGTCCGATTGTCCTGGGAAGAGATCAAGGCGGAAGAGCGGGCGGAGAAAGCGCAAGAGCGGTTGCGCATGGGCGATGCCGCATCAAAGCCGACGGAGAAGCCCGCGACGCTGGCTGATGTTCCCGTCGGGCTTCCGGCTTTGACCCGGGCCATCAAGTTGCAGGACAAAGCGGCACGCGTCGGTTTCGATTGGCCGAACCTGCGCCCCGTGTTCGAGAAGCTGAAGGAAGAGATTGGCGAGTTGGAGGAAGTCGCCCTTCCCGCTGATCCTCGGGGAGATGCTTCCGTGGCGCCCGGCGACTCTCCTTCGTCGAGCAGGGCAAACGAAGACGCCATCAAGGAAGAGTTCGGCGACCTGCTGTTCGTGATGGCGAACATCGCGCGGCATCTGAAGCTCGATCCGGAGGATGCGCTGCGTGGTGCGAACGACAAGTTCGTCCGGCGGTTCGCTCACATCGAGAACGCATTAAGCGAACGCGGCAAAGCTCCCGAGCAGTCTTCACTTGAGGAAATGGACGCGCTTTGGGATGAAGCAAAGGCCTTGGAGAAGCGTTAAGCGCCCTTCGCGTTCCGTATCGCCTCGGAGATGTGCTCGGGCCTAAATCCGAGACCGATGAGGCGTGCGGGAATGCGCGACAGCAGCGGCAAGCTCGTCATGACGCTGACGAACAGCGGCGGCTTCACAGGGCGCTGCGCGGTGAGTGTCTTCGCGATCACCCTATTCTGGACAGCCAGCTGTAAACGTTGCGTTGCGCGCGTCGGAAACTCGCGCCGCGCCTGCACGGCTGCGAGATCCTTCAACGTCAGTCTACCGGCCTTGAGAGGTCCCCATAAAAGGTTGGCAGCGGCGACGGCGTCCTGAATTGCGAGATTGATACCGACACCGCCGACGGGGCTCATGGCGTGTGCGGCGTCGCCAATGCACAACAGGCCGGGCCTTGCCCACGTCTTCAAGCGGTCGACGACGACAGTCAGCAATTTGACCTGATCCCAATCTGCGATCGCATTGGCGCGCGCGGCTTCGAACGGCAGGAGCTTGCCCACCGCTTTGCGGAAAGCATCGAGGCCCGCCGCGCGTATTTTGGCCTCACCGCCCTTCGGAATGACGTAGGCGCACTGCCAATAGTCGCCGCGCTGAAGCATGACGAAGATATGTCCGGCATCGAAGCGGCCCTGCGTCTCCTCCGTGTCCGTCGGCAGCCGCGGCAGCCGGAACCACATCACGTCCATTGGCGCGCCGAAGTCTTCGCTGACGAGGCCGGCTGCGCTGCGCAGAACGGATGCGCGTCCATCAGCAGCGACGACGAGATCAGCTTGGATGGTCTTGGCACCTTCCGGCGTCTTCACTTTCACGCCGGTGACGCGATCGCCGTCAAAGGTGAGACCGGTTGCCTCCGCGTTCATCTCCAATCTGAATTTGGGGTACGCCCTCCCCTTCTCCGCAAGGAAGTTCAGAAAGTCCCATTGCGGCATGAGCGCGACGAACTTCGTGGTGATGGGGAGATGCGAGAAATTCGCCATCTCGAAGCGCTGGTCGCCGAACTGAGCGTAAATGCTCTTCGTCTCTTGGTGGGGCAGCTTCAGGAAATCGGTAAGCCAGCCGAGTTCCTCCATCAGACGCAACGTGGAGGGATGAATTGTATCGCCGCGAAAATCGCGAAGGAAATCCTTGTGCTTCTCGAGCACAGTCACGCCAACGCCGGCCCGTGCCAGGAGCACGCCCAGCATCATCCCTGCGGGCCCGCCGCCCGCTATGCAGCATGTGACGCGCTCATCCACAACGGACGAGCTTAGACGGATATTCCGGCTTTGCGAAGCTGTCCGATTACGCGCGCCTGCTTTTCACTCGGTACCCGAAGACGCATTTCGATGCTTCCGTCCTTGCGTGATTCACGAGTGAGCACATCGCACGTCTCGTGCAGCCAATTGAGCAGCGCTCCATCCTTGGCCGGGACGACGACGTCGAGCATCTGGTCCGAGGCGCCCAAGCGCTCGTCGATCGTGTGCAGCAGCGGGGCCATCCCCTCGCCGGTCGCGGCAGAGACGAGCACGGGCGGGCGCTCATTCCGTTGCATCTCGTGTTGTAGCTCGGCTCGACGATCACTGGGCAGAAGATCGATCTTGTTCCAGACTTCAAGAATGTGCGTTTCGACGGGCAGCGTATCGATCCCAAGATCCGCCAGCACTTTCTCGACGTCTTGCGCCTGCGCTTCCGTCTCTTCGTGGGCAATGTCGCGGACGTGAAGAATGAGATCAGCCTCGACGACTTCTTCGAGCGTCGCGCGGAATGCTGCAACGAGCATCGTCGGCAGATCGGAAATGAAACCGACGGTATCGGACAGGATGATCCGCCGGGCGCTCGGAAGTTTAACTTCGCGCATCGTCGGATCGAGCGTCGCAAACACCTGGTCCATGGCGACGACACCGGCGCCAGTGATCTTATTGAACAGCGTGGACTTGCCAGCGTTCGTGTAGCCGACGATCGCGACGATGGGGTACGGCACCTTGCGCCGGCCCTTGCGATGGAGATCGCGCGTCTTCACGACCTCGGCCAAGTCACGCTTGATCGTATCGATCCGGTCTTGGAGCATACGGCGATCGAGTTCGATCTGGGCTTCGCCGGGGCCGCCGAGAAAGCCGCCGCCACCGCGCTGGCGTTCCAAATGGGTCCAGGCGCGAACCAGCCGGCCCTTCTGGTAGGTCAGATGCGCAAGTTCGACTTGCAGCACGCCTTCGCGTGTTCTTGCGCGTGCGCCGAAAATTTCAAGAATGAGCCCGGTGCGATCGAGGACCTTGGCGTTCCACGCCTTCTCTAGATTGCGCTGCTGGACGGGGGTGATGTTGTAATCGACGACGACGAGGCCAATTTCCAGCTCTGCGACGCGTTCCTTGATCTCTTCGACCTTGCCCGATCCCAACAGCGTGGACGGCCGCGGCTCTGATACGGGCACGATCGTGGAATCGATAATGTCCAGTTCGATCGCATTGGCGAGGCCGACGGCTTCGGCCAACCGGTTCTCAGGGGTATGTATCTGCGCGGACGATTTCGACGGCTGCCCGGACTTTGCCTTTGGCGCCCGCTTGAAAGCGGGCACAACAACGAGCGTGCGCGTTCTCGGTGCCCTCGTCTCCTTCGAGACGGGCCGCCGCTCCCGCTTTCTTCCACCCTCGTGCTTTTCGCCTTCCCCGTTTTTAGAACGTGAGTTCAACCTGCGGGGCCTTCATCCTGGTCGTTGAGATTGACGGGACCGCCAGGCATGATCGTAGAAATTGCATGCTTGTAAACGAGCTGCGAATGACCGTCACGGCGCAGGAGAACGCAGAAATTATCAAACCAGCTGACGATGCCTTGGAGTTTCACGCCATTGATGAGGAAGATTGTCAGAGGCGTTTTGTTCTTGCGAACATAATTTAAAAATGTGTCCTGCAGGTTCTGAGGTTTTTCAGCCGCCATTTTTGTTGTCCGTTTTTTATCTCGACGTCTTGTTTAAGCGTCTCTTGTAAACGACTGGCGCCGTCGCGTCTGGAAGTGCGATGGAGCACCGGTGCAGCGGTCACCATGAAATACGGTGAAGACGAAGCGAGCGCACTTTACATCCATTGTTGCCCCGCACAATGCGGCAACATTCGCACCTTCCTCACGCTGAAAATTCAGCAACCTGATGAAATCTCAATCGTAGTTGGCGGGTAAGCTCCCCCGGCCGGCCGTCTCCAATTACAGCGTTATCGATCTTCACGACCGGCATGACAATGTTTGTTGCTGAAGTTACGAACGCTTCCCGGGCTTTTATAGCTTCGTCCCGGTTGAAGGTTCGCTGTTCAATTTTAAATCCTTCTCTTTTTGCAACGTCCATGACGGTAGCCCGCGTGACGCCTGGAAGGATGTGATGATCGAGCTGGCGGGTGACAAGGGTGCCGTCTCCCGTCACGATCCAGGCGTTGCTGGAAGCGCCCTCGGTAATGCCGCCTTCGGCATCAACGAACCATGCTTCGCGGGCCCCTGCCCGGCGTGCTTCGTCTTTGGCGAGGACAGCGGGAAGCAGCATGACGGTTTTGATATCGCAGCGGCCCCACCGGTTATCAGGTATCGTTTTGACAGCAATGCCCGTTTCGGCAAGCTCGGCGGACCATCCGCGCCGTTGCGCGCGCGCCAGCACGACGAGCGTCGGCGGGGTCGTTGGCGGCGGCAAAGCAAAGTCTCGCGGCCCCGCTCCGCGTGAGACCTGCATGTAGACGATGCCGTCGCGAACGCGATTGCGGCGGATGACGGTATGCATGACCTGGAGCAGCGCCCGCTCGGACATCGGCGGTGGAATTGAGAGTTCGGCCAGCGATCGTGCAAGTCGGGCGAGGTGACGCGTTGCGTCGACCAAGCCGCCATCCCGTATCTCTATGACTTCGTAGATCGCGTCCGATAATTGGAAGCCGCGATCTTCGACATGGATTGTAGCCTGCGCATACGGTTTGTACGCGCCATTGACGTAGACGATGCGGGACAAGCGGGCCGGCTCCTACGAAGCTGACCGCAAGTCGCCGCTGCGCTGTTCGGACGAGACGCCCAACGCACGAAGCTTCCGGTGCAAGGCCGATCGCTCCATGCCGACGAACTCTGCGGTTCGCGAGATGTTGCCGCCGAAGCGATTGATCTGCGCAAGGAGGTATTCGCGCTCGAAGATTTCGCGCGCCTCACGCAGCGGCAGCGACATCAGATGTTCGGCGCCGCCATTGACGGGAAGCGGCACGTTGGAGCCGATTTCGTCAGGTAGCATATCCGCCGTGATCGCGGCATTGGGTTCGCCGCCCGCGAGGATCAACAGGCGCTCGACGTTGTTGCGCAGTTCGCGGACGTTGCCCGGCCAGTCGTGCGCCTGCAGCACGGCGATCGCGTCTTCGCCGATACGGCGCGGCGCGAGGCCCGACGTCTGGGCGACCTGGCCGATGAAGTACTGGATGAGTTCGGGAATGTCTTCCCGGCGCTCGGCGAGGCTCGGCACGCGCAGCGTCACGACGTTCAGGCGATGATAGAGATCTTCCCGGAAGCGGCCTTCGCGGATGTCCTGCTCGAGGTCGCGCGAGGTCGAGGAAATGATCCGGACGTCGACGGAGACTTTCTGCGATCCGCCAAGACGGAGGAATTTCTGCTCAACGAGCACGCGCAGGATCTTGCCTTGGGTTTCCATCGGCATGTCGGCGACTTCGTCAATGTAGAGTGTGCCGGTATGCGCCTCCTCGAGCGCGCCGACCTTGCGCGGGCCGCCCGTGCGATCCTCGGTGCCGAACAGTTCGTCTTCGACGCGATCGGGGACCATGGCTGCCGCGTTGAGCACGACGAACGGGCCGTCAGCGCGCAGCGACTTCTGATGCAGAACGCGGGCGGCGAGTTCCTTGCCCGTTCCCGAGGCGCCGCGCAGCATGATGCGGCTGTTGGTCGGGCCGGCCTTCTCGATATTGTTCTTCAGCTGATTGATGGCGGGCGACTTGCCGATCATTTCGGCGGAGACGACGGAGCGCTCTTTGAGTTCGCGCACTTCGCGCTTCAGCTGAGAGGCTTCGAGCGCGCGCAGGGCGACGAGAATGAGGCGGTCGGATTTGAACGGCTTCTCGATGTAATCGTAGGCGCCGCGCTTGATTGCGGTGACGGCCGTTTCGATGTTGCCGTGGCCCGAGATGATCACCACCGGCAGATCCGGATAGGTGCGCTTCATCACGGTCAGCACTTCGAGACCGTCGAGGCGGCTTCCCTGCAGCCAGATATCGAGGATGACGAGATGCGGTCTGCGGTCTTCAATGGCGCGGAGTGCTTCATCGCTGTCGCGAGCGAGGCGGGTGCGATGGCCCTCGTCCTGGAGAATGCCGGCGATCAAATCCCGGATATCTGCCTCGTCGTCGACGATCAATATATCAGCTGACATGCTGCGCTCCTGGGGGGTTAAGCGTTTTCATTTCATGCTCCGCCGGCGATGTGCACTGCGGAGCGAGTTTCATTGGGAGGCATCCCTCGTGACGGCCCTGATCTGATTGGCAACGTCAGCCGGACCAGAGCGCCCCGCTTTCGCGTATCGCTGACCGGCGCGTCTTCCAGGGCTAAGCTACCGCCGTGCTGCTCGACGACTTTCTGCACGATGGCGAGACCAAGACCCGTGCCCTTGGCCCTTGTCGTAACATAGGGTTCCAGAAGCTTGGCACGATTTTGTTTCGGAAGGCCGATGCCGTTGTCGATGACTTCGATTGCAACGCGATCGGGCGCCGGGACGAGCCGCACTTCGATCTGCCCCTTGTAGTCCGGTGGCCGGCCCTGCGCCTCGCCGAAGGACTCGATCGCTTCCGCGCCGTTCTTGATCAGATTGGTGACGGCTTGCGAGATGAGCCGCAAATCGAAGTGCGCGGTGACCGGGGCTTCCGGCAGAACGAGTTTGAAGTCGAGGTCCTTATGCCCTTCGCGGAAGAGGATGGCCGGCTCCTGTACGGCCAGTCTCAGGTCCTGGTCGGCCATGACGGGCTGCGGCATGCGGGCGAAAGAGGCGAACTCATCGACCATGCTTTTGATCTGGCCCGTCTGACGCTCGATCGTTTGCGTCAGCGTTTCGAACAGCTCGCGATTGTCACCAATCTGAGTGCCGAACTTCCGGCGCAACCGCTCGGCTGAGAGTTGTATCGGCGTGAGCGGATTCTTGATCTCATGCGCGATGCGGCGCGCCACGTCCGCCCACGCGCTTGTCCGCTGGGCTTGAACGAGTTCGGAAATATCGTCGAAGGTGACGACCGAGCCGACGTCGCCCTCACCCGCTCTCTCATGCGTAATCCGGACGGCGAAGGTCCGTTCCTCGTCGCCGATCTGCTTCTGGATTTCGTACTGCTTGTTTTTGCTTCCCGGCTCTTCGCCGGACGCGAGGACGGGTGCGAATTCGGGAATGACGTCCTTCATCGGCTTGCCGACGGCGCCGGCGGCGGAGAAGCCCAGCAGGCCTTCCGCCGACCGGCTGATGAGCGTGATGCGATCGGCGCTGTCGAGACCGATGACGCCGGCGGAGACTCCGGACAGAACGGCTTCGATGAAATTACGACGCTCCGTCAATTGCGCATTCGTCGCGACGAGCGCGCTCTGCTGCTGCTTCAGATCGCGCGTCATGACGTTGAAGGTGTGCGAGAGGCGCCGCAAGTCGCCTTCGCCACGGATCTCGGGCAGCGCGAACTCGAGATTGCCTTTCGACACTTCCTGCGCGCCCGCGATCAAGCGGCGGATCGGGGCGACGAAGCGGCCCGCGAACCACATGCCGACCCAGATCGCAGCCAGCAGCGACGTCATCGAGATCATGAAGTAGATAAGGCCGTGCGCCGCCTTCAGGCCGCCTTTGGCCTGTCTCAGCCGGGTATATTCGTAGACGTTCTGTTCGGTGCTTTGCAGATGGCCGATGACCTTCGGACTGACGCCGCGGGCGACGTAGAGATAGCGCCCAGGCATGCTGTCGATCTTGGCAATCGCCGAAATCCGGTAATCGCTTGAGGGCCGTGATAGCGCGACTTGGCCGGACTCGGCCTGCTGAATGGCAGCCGGCGGCGGCACGACATAGGGAAGCTTTGGATCATCGAGCGCGAGCACGATCGGCACGCCTTCGGCATCGATCACGTAGGCCGACGTCAGATCGCGCAAGCCCGCTTGGCCGATGAGAAACTTCTGAAACGCGTCACCTTCGGTATCAGCGTTGAGGGTCGCGGCCTCGCCGTTGATATCGCGGACCATGTTGACGATGTCGGTCCGGATGATCTGGCTGTGTTCGTCGACGTAGGCTTTGGCGACGTCGTAGGAGTTTTCGACGATCGCGCGCGTGCGGCCGGAGAACCAGCCGTCGAGCGAGCGTGAGAATGTCGTCGTTGCGGCGACCGCGAGAAGCACGGCGGGCAAGGCCGCCGTCAGCGTGAAGAGCGCAACGATGCGCGTATGCAGCCGTGCGCCCGGCACCTTCTGCTTCCACGCTCTGCGCAGGCCCAAGGCTTGCCAGACGATGGTGCAGAACATCGCAACGATGAGGACGCCATTCACCGCCAGCGCCGCCCACACGTATTCGTTGCGCGGTGTGATGGCGGTGAGGCCGGTCAGGATGAGGTAGCTAACGAGCGCCGAAATCAGAGAGAGCAGAACGACGCCGAGGCCGAACCAAAATGCTCGGTTCGAAGGATTGAGCGGTGTGGCGCCCTCCTCGACCAGCGCGGCAGCAGGCACCTTATCGCGGGGTGCGGTCGTGTCGGCTTTGCCATTGCTGTTGCTGGCGCTCATCAGTCGTCGACCAATCCAACTACTGCTCTGAATTCGTTCCCGATAGCCCCGGCTCCGGCCCACGCGGGGAAGCGATTCCCCACACGGCATCCGGCACCGGCCGAGCTACTAGCGACGACAACGCTACAGCTGCGAACTACCAACAGCCTAACTGTGACATTTTCGCGACGGGTGTGGCGCACATCAAGCGCCAAACGCAGCCGCGGTCAAGGTCTGTGGAAAACTTCGGGAGTCGAAGGCTGTGCGCGCCAGCGCCGTTGTCAGCCTTCGACAGTGCGGAACACCCGAATGTTGAGATCGCGAATGCGCGCGCGCAGCGTGTTCCGGTTGAGGCCCAGAAGCTCGGCGGCACGGATCTGGTTGCCGCGCGTGGCGGCCAGAGCCGCGCTCAGCAACGGCTTTTCGACGTCACGGATCACGCGATCATAGAGCCCAGGCGGTGGCAGATCGTTGCCGAACGACGAGAAGTACCGCTGAAGGTAGCGTTCGACGGCTTCACCCAGGTCGCCGCTTTCAGTTGCAGCTCCGCCCTGGGGTGCGATCGCGGAGCCGGCAAGTTCCTGCTCGACGATTTGCGCCGTCAGCGTGTCCTGCGTGTAAAGGGCAACGAGGCGGCGGACGACGTTCTCCAGCTCGCGAACGTTGCCCGGCCAGGGATGCGCCTTCAGCCGTTCGATGGCGGCGCTCTCGATCGACTTCTGGCCGAGGCCTTCGCGCGATGCCTGGCGCAGGAAGTGGCGGACCAGATCGCCGATGTCTTCCAATCGCTCGCGCAGAGGTGGCAGCCGGATCGGCACGACGTTCAGGCGATAAAAAAGGTCTTCGCGGAAGAGGCCCTGCTGGATCTGCGTTTTGAGATCGCGGTGCGTCGCGGCGATGATGCGGACGTTGGTCTTGATCGGCGTGCGGCCGCCAACGGTCGTGTACTCGCCCTGCTGCAAGACGCGCAGGAGCCGCGTCTGGGCTTCGAGCGGCATGTCGCCGATTTCGTCCAGGAACAGCGTACCGCCTTCTGCCTGCTCGAAGCGGCCGGGCGTGCGGGTCTGGGCGCCGGTGAAGGCACCCTTTTCGTGGCCGAAGAGTTCGCTCTCGATCAGCTCTCGGGGAATCGCGGCCATGTTGATCGGTACGAACGGGCCGTGGCGGCGCTTGCCGTAATCATGCAGCACGCGGGCGACGAGTTCCTTACCCGTGCCGCTCTCGCCGTTGATCATGACCGTCAGATCGCTCTGCGTCAGCCTTGCGAGGACACGGTAGATGTCCTGCATGGGCAGCGAGCGCCCGATCAGCGGCAGCTCGTCCGTCTCACGCTCCGTCGTGATCGTCTGGCGTTTGCGGCCGGGTTCGGACAGCGCGCGCGAAACGACGGCCACGACTTCATTCAAATCGAAGGGCTTCGGCAGATATTCGAAAGCGCCCTTCTCTGCGGCCGTCAGCGCCGTCATCAGCGTGTTCTGCGCGCTCATGACGATGATCGGCAGATCCGGACGCAGCTTTTTCATGCGCGGAATGAGATCGAATGCGTTCTCGTCCGGCATGACGACGTCGGTGATGACGACGTCGCCCTCGCCTTGGCTCACCCAGCGCCAGAGCGTCGCCGCGTTGCCTGTGGCGCGCGGTGCGAAACCGGCTCGCGCCAGAGCCTGGTTCAAGACGGTGCGGATTGCCGTATCGTCATCGGCGATGAGAATGGTGCCTCTGGCCATCAAGTCTCTCTTGTGGTCGGCACGGGAGCAGGCCGCGTGCGTTGCATGGGAAGCAGCACGCGGAAGATCGTGCGCTTGGGCTCACTTTCACATTCGATGATGCCACCGTGGTCGGCGATGATCTTGGCGACGAGGGCCAGACCCAAGCCGCTGCCGGACGCCTTCGTCGTGACGAAGGGATCGAACAGGTGCGGCTTCAGATGCTCGGGGATGCCGCAGCCGTTGTCTTCGATCTGGATCATCAGCGGAAGGCTGACGCGGGTATCGGAACCCGGAAGCGACAGGCGAACGCCCGGACGGAACGCCGTCTGCATGAGGATGCGGCCGGACTCGGTCTTATCGCCGATGGCTTCGGCGGCGTTCTTCAGAAGATTGAGGAAGACCTGCACGAGTTTATCGCGATTGCCGAGCACAAACGGCAACGAAGGATCGTAATCCTCGACGTAGCGGACGCGGCTGCCGAACCCATGCTCCGCAATGCGGCGCACGTGATTGAGGACGTCGTGGATGTTGACCGCGTCCTTCGTGATCGGGCGCTCGTCGCCGAACACTTCCATGCGATCGAC
>Ga0182740_1001935_pt1 | contig 13257 bp, 10 predicted proteins | sample eDN5th37CKraftBY_FD_128872 | JGI IMG/M metagenome (GOLD analysis project Ga0182740, IMG submission 128872) | Enriched backyard soil microbial communities from Emeryville, California, USA - eDNA 5th pass 37_C Kraft BY (version 2) (version 2) | ecosystem: Environmental > Terrestrial > Soil >...
AGCGCGAACAGATAGGTGCCGCGCGCGACGCCGGCACAGGCGCGCGACTGGATCGTCGAGGTGCCGATCGTCTGGTAACTGAGCCAGCGGAACAATTCGCCAAAGCCCGGAATCGCCTTGTCCTGCACCCGGGCGAGCGCCTCGGGGGTGACGTCGCGGCCGGTGACGCCGGTGCCGCCGGTGGTGATGACGCAATCGACCTCGGGGTCGCCGATCCAGCCGTGGAGGCGGGCGACGATCAGGTCGATATCGTCCCGGACGATCGCGCGATCGGCGAGGATATGACCCGCGCCCCCGATCCGCTGAACGAGGACGTCGCCCGATATGTCGTCGTCCGGCCCGCGCGTATCGGAAATCGAGAGGACGGCGATCCGGACCGGCAGGAACGCCCGGCTTGGGTCAATCGGCACTTTGCATGCCGCCGATGCCGTCGAGCCGCACCGCGAGTTGCCCCGGAAGCCCCGGGAAACGCGGCCACAGGCCCTGCGCCATGGCCTTCAGGCTCTCGGCCTTCTCGCCTTCGCTACGCTGGTACATCCAGTAGTTCCGCAGCACGATCGCGACATAGCCGCGGGTTTCCCAATAGGGGATCGATTCGATGAAGAGCAGCGGATCGCCGCGATCGCGCTGACGGTCGTTCCACTTGAGGACCGCGCCCGGCCCGGCATTGTAGGCCGCGATCACCTTGGGCAGCAGGCCGCCGGTGCCGGCGGCGTCGCGAAGCTGCTCCAGATAGAATTGGCCATATTCGATATTGGTCTCGGGATCGTCGAGCGAGCCGAGCGGCAAACCTTTGCGCCGCGCGATGAGCTGCGCCGTGGCCGGCATGATCTGCATCAGGCCGCGCGCACCCGCCGGGCTGACGACGGTGGTGCGGAATTGCGATTCCTGAAGCGCGTGGGCGTAGACCAGCGCCTTGTCGACGCGCCAGCCGCCCTGCGGCGTCCACGCCGGCGCGGGGTAGCGCGTATTGACCGAGAGATGCGCCCCCGCCGGCGCATTCTGGGCAAGCCAGATCTGGGTAGCGGGCAGGCGGAGCTGTGCGGCGAGGTGGAGCAGCGCCTCATGCTGGCGGGCGTCGCCGATCGCGGCCTGATGGCGCAACACGGTATCGGCCAGCCCGGTCTCGCCGATCTCGGTAAGCGCGGCGGCGATACGGATATTGGGCGTGCGGGCGAGTTCGCTCCAGTCGGCCGCCGTAAAGGCAGGGCGGACGGCGCGCGCCGGCGGGGTGATCCCCAGTGAGGCGCTGGCGAGCAGGCCATAGAAGGTCTCGCTCATCCGGCTGGCCGAACGCAGCCGGGGGGCGACCTGCTCGGGATGGCCCGCCGCCATCGCCGAGCGCGCCGCCCAGAACAGACCGGCGGCGGTCATTTCCGGGTCGCGCGAATGCGCGGCGACCGCGCTGAACGCGCCGTTCGCGGCGGCGTAATCGCGCTGGCGCCATGCGGCGAGCCCGGCCACCCAGTCGGCCTGGACGGTCCATTCGCCGCTGCCCGCGCTCGCGCGCGCGGCGAGACGGCGGGCGGAGGCGTCGTCGCCGGTGAGGAAGTAGGACCAGGCGACGCGCTGTTGCCATTCGGTGCGCGCCTCCGGGGTCAGCCGGTTCTCGGCGTCGATCAACAGCGCCTCGGCCGCCGACGGGCTGTCCGCCTTGATGAGCGGTGTGATTTTCGCGCCGAGCGCGGCGGCGGCGGCGTCGCTCCTGAGCGAGCGGGCGGTCTGCCGGCGCGGGGCGGCGGGTTGGCGGCGAAGGCCGTTCTCGCTCGGCAGCGCCGGGATCGCCGTAACGCCGCGACTGCGCGCGAGACGGGCGAGTTGGTCGGCCTCGGGCAGTTCGGGGCTGTTGGTGAGCAGCATCAGCAGCGCCGCGCCGTCGACCTTGGGCGACCCCTTGGCGAGATACAATTCGGCCCGGGCCAGCGGGGTCAGCAGCCCGTCCGGGATCGCGTCGAGCCGGGCGGCGGCAACGCTCCAGTCGCCCGCGCGGATCGCGGCGAAAACCGCGCGATAGTTGCCGCGCGCGGCCGCATCGAGTTGGGCGGGGACGGCGGCGGCCCTGACGTGCGCCGCGCCGGCCGTGGCGGTGGCCGCCGATGCCGCCAGCGCCGGAACCGACGTGCCGCAGATCAGCACGGAGAGCAGAAGCGACGGGAGTTTCATCGGCGGGGTCTCATTGGGCGAGCGCTCCGGCGAGCAGGCGCAGATCGCACCACGCCCCGGCCTTGCGGGCGGGCTGTTTGAACAGGAAGCGGGGGTGGAAGGTGGCGATTGCGGCGCACGGCGTGGCGCCGGGGGTGACGGTGTGGAGCCTGCCCCGGGTTTCAAGCAGATCGGCGCCGAGGATCGCGCAGCTGGCGCCCGATCCCATCAGCAGCACCGCGCGCGGCGCGGCAAGCGCGACATGGTGGCGCGCGAGGCGGGCATGCTCGGCGCCGACGGCGGGCGGCAACGCTCCGCCGAGCGGGCGCGCCGGAGTGATCGCGGCGAAATAGACCGAAGCCCGGTCGCGGCCGATCGCGGCGAGCATCCGTTCGAATAGCAGCCCGGTCTTGCCGGCGAGGAGATGCCCGGCGGCGGCGTCCTCCGGCTCGGGCATGTCGATCAGCACCATCAGCCCCGAGGCCGGATCGCCCTCGGGCGCGAGCCGGATGCCACCCTCGCCGAACACCGGCGCGGCGGCGAGCAGGGCGTGCATCGCGGCGAGCGTCGCCGGTAGCGGAACGGTTGGGCGCGCGGCGGTTGAGGGCGGAGCCGGAGCAGGGGAAGCGGCGGATGGCGGAAGCGCGGTGGCGTTCCGGGGCTCCACCGGGGCCAGCCAGTCGCGCGGCGCGTCCGCAACCACCGTATCGACCCCGGCAAGCTGCCACCAGTCGAGCGCGCTCAGCGCCGTCATGTGATTCTCCGCCCGCACGGCGCCGCATAAGCGAGAGAGTTGACTATCAGGTCAATCTGCGGGCACCGACTATATGCTGGGCCGTTTATTGGGCGGGACGATCCGAGCACGGGACGGAACATAGAGGGGAGAGGCGCGTGTCCGAACGCGAATCCATGGCGTATGATGTGGTTATCGTCGGTGCCGGCCCGGCGGGGCTGGCCGCCGCGATCCGCCTCAAACAACTGTCGCCTGAAACGGGGGTGTGTATCCTCGAAAAGGGGTCCGAGGTCGGCGCGCATATCCTGTCGGGCGCGGTCATCGACCCGATCGCGCTCGACGAATTGCTGCCGGACTGGCGCGAAAGTGAAAGCCCGCTGACGGTCCCGGTGGTGGAGAATCATCACTGGATACTTACGGCGTCGGGTAAATATTCCCTTCCGCACCTGCTGTTGCCGCCGCTGATGAACAATAAAGGCACTTATACCGGGAGCCTCGGCAACCTCTGCCGGTGGCTGGCGGAGCGGGCCGAGGCGCTGGGCGTCGAGATCTTTCCCGGCTTCGCCGCCGCCGAGATCCTGTGGAATGAGGACGGATCGGTCAAAGGCGTCGCGACCGGCGACATGGGCGTTGCCCGCGACGGCACGCGCAAGCCCGATTACCAGCCTGGCATGGAACTGCACGCCCGCTATACCTTCTTCGCCGAGGGCGCGCGCGGCCACCTGACCAAGGAACTGACCCGGCTGTTCGATCTGCGCGCGGAGAGCGGCCCCCAGGTCTATGCACTGGGCGTCAAGGAATTATGGGACATCCCGGCCGAACGGCATGTGCCGGGCCGGGTGATCCATACCCAGGGCTGGCCGCTCAAGGGCGCGGTCGGCGGCGGGTTCGTCTACCATCAGGCGAATCATCAGGTCGCGCTCGGCTTCGTCACCGGGCTCGGCTACCGCAATCCCCATATCTCGCCGTTCGAGGAGTTCCAGCGCTGGAAAACGCATCCCGCGATCCGCGCGATTCTGGAGGGCGGCCGCCGGGTCTCCTACGGCGCGCGGGTCATCAACGAAGGCGGCTGGCAGGCGGTGCCGAAGCTGGTGTTTCCGGGCGGCGCGCTGATCGGATGCTCGGCCGGTTTCGTCAACGTGCCCCGCATCAAGGGCAGCCATACCGCGATGAAATCGGGGATGCTGGCCGCCGAGGCCGCCGCCGCCGCTCTGGCCGCCGGGCGCGCGGGGGACGAACTCGCCGCTTATCCCGAAGCGCTGGACGCAAGCTGGATCGCGCGCGAACTGAAGACCGTCCGCAATGCCGAGCCGGCGCTTGCCCGGTTCGGCGCGTTCGTCGGCACGCTCTATGCGGGCTTCGACATGTGGGCGCACACCATCGGGGTGACGCTGCCGTGGACGTTCCGGCATCGTCCCGACCACGAGGGGCTGTGGCGCGCCGACATTGCGCCGAAGATCGCCTATCCCAAGCCCGACGGCGTGATCAGTTTCGACCGGCTGTCGTCGGTGTTCCTGTCGAACACCAATCATGAGGAGGATCAGCCGGTCCACCTGACGCTCAAGGATGCGACGGTGCCGATCGACATCAACCTCCGGCTCTATGACGCGCCGGAACAGCGTTACTGCCCGGCCGGCGTTTACGAGATCGTGGGGCAGGAGCAGGGCGCTCCGCGCCTCCAGATCAACGCGCAGAATTGCGTGCACTGCAAGACCTGCGACATCAAGGACCCGACGCAGAACATCAACTGGGTGGCGCCCGAAGGCGGCGGCGGCCCGAATTATCCCAACATGTGAGCGGTCAACTCCACGATATGGAAACCTTGCCGCGCGTATTCAGCGCTGCTTTGCTCAGGCCGCGAACCGATTGAGGTTGAGATATGGTGGATTCCCCTGTTTTTCTGGTTGGGGCCGAGCGCTCCGGCACGACGCTTCTTCGCCTGATGCTCGACGGCCATCCCGATATCGCCTTCATGAGTGAATCGGAGTTTCTGGTCGATGCCATCGACGGGAACGGACGCTTCCCTGAACCCGCGGCGTTCGAAGCCCACCTCGCCGGCGATCGCGTGTTTCGGCGCAGCGGGCTGACACTGACGCCCGGCCTCGATTTTCGCGCGCAGGCCGACGACTTCCTGGAGCAACGCCGCGCCCGCAAGGGCGCCGGGCTGGTCGGGGCGACGGTCCATCGCGACTTCGATCGGTTGCTCCTGATCTGGCCGAACGCGCGGTTTATCCATCTGGTCCGCGATGGGCGCGACGTTGGCTTGTCCACGATCCCGATGGGGTGGTCTGGCAATATCTATTCGGGCATCCGGCGCTGGGTGGACGTCGAGACGATATGGGACAGGCTCGAAGACGAACTGCCCGCCGATCGCCACATCACGGTTCGCTACGAAGCGCTTGCCCACGACGCCGAGGCCGAACTGAGGACCATATGCGCTTTCCTGGGCGAAGATTTCCGTGAAGGCATGCTCGCGATAGATCAGCGCTCCACCTATTCGGCGCCGCACAGCAAGAGCATCGGCAAGCACCGGCGCGCTGATCCGGTCGATGTGGGCGCTGCGGAAAGCATCGCGGGCCGCTGGCTGACGAAATATGGCTATGCGCTGAGCGGGGCGCGGCCGCCCGGCCGATGCGATCTCGTCCGGCTCTCGCTCCAGAACCGATGGGCGATCGCGAATTTCCGCCGTCGGCGCTATTCGACCCCGCTCTGGCTGGCGTCGGTTCTGGCGAAGCGCGTGGGCACGCCGGGCTGGCGCGCGGCGGTGAGGCGGCGCCTCCATGCCGTCGATGATCGCCATTTGAAATGAGGAAGCGGGCCTTCGCGAGCGGGGGCATCGCCCCACTGGCGAGCGTGACCAACCCCGCTTATGCTGCATGGCGATGGATGAGGTTCGAGAGATGCCGATGGCCGCGTTGAAGGTCGTTCTCGGCTGCGCGCTGGCGGTGTCGTTTGCGATGCCGGCCGCCGCGACGCGGCCGGCTTCGGGCACGATCATGGCCGATTATGTCCGCGCCCGCGCCGCCGCCGCCGAGGGGCAGGCCGAGGTCGCGGCCAGAGCCTATGGCGTCGTACTCGCGGCGGCGCCCGCCAATGCGATGGTCGCCAACCGGGCCTATCGTCAGGCGATCATCGCCGGCGACCGGCCGTTGGCCGTGAAAGCGGTGAAGGCGCTCGAGGCGCGCGGTGCACTGCTGCCCGATGCGCGGCTGTTCCTGCTCGTCGAGGCGGTAGACGCGAGCGACTGGACGCAGGCGACGGCGCTGGTCGACGAGATTGAAAAAGACGGCATCTTCGCCTTCGCTGTCCCGGTGCTGCGGGCGTGGATCGCTTATGGCAGCCATCGCGGCGATCCGCTGGCCGTGCTGGCGGATACGCGGCAGGCGGGCGGGCTCGCCGCGACCTATGCCAACGATCATCGGGTTTTCCTGCAGCTCCTCGACAAGGATCAGCAGGCCGATGCCATCGCGACCGTCCGCGCGGCGGTCCCGTTCGACCGGCGGCTGCGCCTCGCGGCGGCGGCCCAGTTGGCGCGGACCGACCGGACCCGCGCTCTCGCCCTGCTGCAAGGCAACGATGCGATGTTCGTCCGCGCGCGCGCCCTGATCGAGGCCGGGGCGCCGCTGCCCGGTGCGATCGACAGCGCCGCCCGAGGCATCAGCGAATTGTTCGTGAGGATCGCGATCGACGTCAATCGCGAGCGGGTCGCGCCGCTGGCGATCAGCTTCGCCCGGCTCGCGACGTTCCTTGCCCCCGACAATGCGGAAGCGTGGATGGTGACGGCCGGCCTGCTCGGTGCGAACGGGCGAGGGGAGGCCGCGCTCACCGCGCTCGGTCGCGTCCCGACCGACGATCCGCGCGCCGATGCCGCGTCCGCGCTGCACGTCCGCCTGTTCGTGCAGCAGGACAAGCTGGCGCCCGCGCTCGCGGTCGCGCTGGCCCGGGCCGGGCAGAAAGAGGTGGTGGCGGACGATTGGGCCACGGTCGGCGGGGTCTATATGGAGATGAAGCGCCCGGCGGATGCCGCCAGGGCCTATGCCCGCGCGCTCGCCGCCCCGCCCGACGTGGAGGAAGACAAGGCGCGCTGGCCGCTCCTCCTGCTTCAGGCCAATGCGCTCGATCAGGCGGGGAACTGGCCCGCCGCGAAGGCGACGCTGAAGACTGCCGCGAAGCTTGCGCCCGATCAGCCGGCGGTGCTCAACTATCTCGGCTACGCGCAACTTGAACGCCGTGAGAATCTGGCGGAGGCGACCGCGCTGGTCGAGCGCGCCAGCCAGCTCAAGCCCGACGATTCCGCGATTACCGATTCGCTGGGCTGGGCCTATTATCTGCGTGGCGACATCCCCGAAGCGATCGCGACCCTCGAACGCGCGGTCGCGGGCGATCCGGGGCAGACGACGCTCAACGAGCATCTCGGCGACGCCTATTGGAGCGCGGGCCGTCGGATCGAGGCGCGCTGGGCATGGCGCGCCGCGCTGGTGTTCGCGGATGAGGGCGATATCGCGCGGCTTCAGGGCAAGATCGCCGACGGCCTGACCGGGCGGACGGCGAAGCGTTGAGCGAGGGCGCGGTTGAAACCGCCTATGCGAAGATCAACCTGGCGCTCCACGTCCGGCGCCGGCGGGCGGACGGCTATCACGATCTCGAAACGCTGTTCGCCTTCGCCACGGCCGGCGACGTGCTGGCGGCCGAGCCCGCCGCCGATCTCGCGCTGACGATCGCCGGCCGGTTCGCGGGTGCGCTGTCGCCGGCGGGCGACAATCTCGTGCTGCGCGCCGCCGAGGCGCTGCGTGCGGCGTTCGGAATCCGCGCCGGCGCCGCGCTGCGTCTCGACAAGCGGTTGCCGGTGGCGGCGGGGATCGGCGGTGGATCGGCCGATGCCGCTGCTGCGCTGCGCCTGCTCGTCCGGCTGTGGGCGATCGACCCTGCGGACGCCCGGATCGAGGCGATCGCGGGACGGCTCGGCGCGGACGTGCCCGCTTGCCTCGCGTCGCGGACGGCACGCGGCGACGGCGTCGGTACCGAACTGACGCCGGTTGCCGATGCGGCGCTGGCGGGGCTGCCGCTACTGCTCGTCAATCCTGGCGTGCCGCTTGCAACCGGGGTGGTCTTTGCGGGGTGGGACCGCGTCGATCGCGGCCCGCTCGGCGACGGCGAGCCGCTGGCGGCCGCGCTGGCCGGGCGCAACGATCTGGAAGCCCCCGCGATCGCCTGCGTGCCGGCGATCCGCGAGGTTCTGGCCGGTTTGCGGGCGTCGGCGGGCGTGCGGCTCGCGCGAATGTCGGGATCGGGGGCGACCTGTTTCGCGCTGTTCGCTGACGCGGCGGCGCGCGATGCTGCCGCCGCCGCGCTGGCCCGGCCGGGCTGGTGGAGTCTCAAAACGGGATTGCGCTGAACCGGCTGTACCGGATCAGGACAAGCCGTGAAGTCGCACCCGACGATTTTGCGCGGTTCGAGGGATATGGCACGCGCCTTGCTCGTTATAGGGTTCGATCGGGTCGAGCCCCTCGGTGGCGAGGAGCGACATTCGATGATGGTCCACCAGCCGCCGGGCTGTGTGCACCGTGTGGGCGGCGGCGCTTCCCCGGGGGAAACGCCGCCGCCTTTGTTTTGCGACGGCTGGGCGGCGGCCGGTCTTTGGTAGGGTAGGGGGCGGGCGGCTCCTCCATACCGGCGGGGATACCCCTCCACCACCCGCTTTGCGGGCGGTCCCCCTCCCCTTGCAGGGGAGGATCAACGCCGAAGATCCTCCCCCGGCGGGGGAGATGGCAGCCCGCAGGGCTGACGGAGGGGTGTCGCGCTCTCAACAGTAGCGCCGCCCTCCATTCCAGCGAGGACACCACCCCCTCCCCTTGCAGGGGAGGATCGGTGGTATCGTGGTTAGGGCGCAGTCATTACGGTCTGTTCGACGAGGGCGAGCGGCATCGCGCCGGCGCCGAGCACGAGGGCGTGGAAAGCCTTGCGGCTGTAGCGCTTGCCCCGGGCGCGGCGCCAGCGCTGGCGCAGCGCGAGCAGGCGCTGCGCGCCGAGCGTGTAGCCCAGAGCCTGCCCCGGCCACGCCATGTAGCGCTCGACCTCGGCGGTGACGCGGCCTTCGGCGATCCCGGTCGCGTCGCGCAGCCAGGCGATGGTCTGCTCGCGGCTCCAGCGCCGATGGTGCAGCCCGGTATCGGCGACGAGGCGGGCGGCGCGGAACAGTTCGTCCTGCAACCGCCCGAGATTGCCGAGCGGATCGAAGGCATAGACCCCCATCTCGGCGGAGAGACGCTCGGCATAGAGCGCCCAGCCTTCCTGAAAGGCGTTGAAGCGCGCGAGCCGGACCAATAGCGGGCGGTCGGTGAGCGTCAGCGCGATCGCGCCCTGAAGATGATGGCCGGGCACGCCCTCATGATAAGCGAGCGTCGCCAGGCGGAAACCGGGGATGTCGCGCATGTCGCGCATGTTGATCCAGAGCGTTCCCGGCCGGGCGCCGTCCAGCGCCGGGCCGTCATAAAAGCCGCCGGGCGCGCCCTGCTCCGCCATCGCCGGGAGGCGGAGCACCGTGAGCGGCTGATGCGGGATCAGCGCGTCGGGCACGATTTCGCCGTAACGCGCTTCCATCGCGCTGACCCGCGCGGCGACGGTTTCGATCATGCGGGCGTGGCCGGCGGCGGTATCGGGATAGATGTTCGCGGGCTGACGGGCGAGCGCGGCCATCCGCTGGGCGACGCTGCCCTGACTCAGCCCGCGCGCGCGCAACGCCCGGTCCATCGCGGCGCTGATCTCGCGGACCTGCGCGAGCCCCAGTGCGTGGATCGCCGCCGGATCGAGCGCGGTGTCGCCGAGTGCCTGGACGTTGGCCGCGTACAGCGCTTCACCGTCGGGCTGAGCCCAGAGCCCGGCATCCTCGCGGCCGCGCGGTGCCATCGTCGCGACCGCCTCCCCCAGCGCCGCGAGCGCCGGCCGGGCGCGCTTCTCCAGCGCGACGATCGCGCGGCGTTCCGCGGCCGCCCGCAGGCGCGGATCGAGCGCCGCCGCCGCCGTTCGCTCGCGCAGCGCCGCGATGAGCGGATGCGCCTCCGCTGGGCCGGCGAGAAAGGCGGCGATCACCGGCCCGCTGTTCTCGAGCAGAACGCGCGGCGGACGGCATCCCGCCGCCTCGTCGGCCCGCAGCGCCTCGATCACGCCCGCGAAACCGTCGCGAAACCCGTCGAGCTTCTCGATCCATGCGTCGACCGCCGCCGGCGTCGCCAGCGATTGCTGGGTGGCCATGATGGCGATCGTATCGACATGCGGGCCGGCAATCGGCGTGACGAGATAGGGGCTGTGGCCGGCGACCCCGAATGTGTCGATCCGGCCATAGGCGATATCGGCCGCGCGGGTCGCGTTGGCGACCACGGCCCGGGCAATCGCGAGATCGCGCGCGCCGATCGGGTCGTCGTCGCACACGATCGCCGCGAGGGCCGCTTCGGCGTCGCGCAGGGCGTGGCGGCGGCCGGCTTCCCCAGCCGGCGAATAATCGTCCATCCGCCGGGCGAGCGGCCCACCGTCGCGCGCCTGCGCGACGCCGGCGTTGGTCGCGGCTTCGGGCATGCGGGCGAGAAGGGCGTCGGCGATGGCGTCGAGCGGCGTCGTGAGCGGGCAGAGCGGGGGCGGCTTGGCGGCGGCCGGCGCGGCGAGCGCGCCGGCAAGCGCGGCTCCCCCGATCATCCCGGCCATTTCGCGCCGTGTCGCCCGCATCGTCGCCCCCTTCGCGCGCCCTTTCGTGCGCCTTGTCGTGACAGGGCATGTCGTGACATTGGACGCGGCCGGCGGCAACAGCGGGATCGCCGGCAGGCAGAGAGAAAGGCGAACAAGCAGGGATGGATCAGCCGTTCGTGGAGATTGCGGGCGCGGCGCGGAGCGGACTGCTGCTGATCGCCGATCATGCGTCGAACCGGGTGCCGGACGGTATCGACCTCGGGATCGCGCGCGAATGGCTCGATCGGCATATCGCGGTCGATATCGGCGTCGCGCCGCTGGCGCGCCTACTGGCGGCGCGACTCGGTTGTCCGGCGATTCTCGGCAACGTCTCGCGCCTCGTCATCGACCTCAATCGCGAGGAGGATGCCGCCGGACTCATCCCGGTCGAGAGCGATGGCTACCGGATTCCCGGTAACGCCGCGCTCGATCCGGCCGGCCGCGCCGGGCGAGTCGCACGATTCTGGCGGCCCTATCACGCGCGCGTCGCGGAGCGGACGCGCGCGGTGGCGCCGGCAATGCTGCTCTCGCTCCACAGCTTCACGCCGCGCCTCGCGACCTCGGACGCGCCGCGCCCGTGGCAGGTGGGGGTGCTCTATAATCGGGACGAGCGCGCGGCTCGGCTCGCAATCCCGCTGCTGGCCCGGGCAGGGGTCGTGACCGGCGATAATCTGCCCTATTCGGGCCGGGTTCTCAACGCGACGATGAACCGCCACGGGGAAGCGAACGGGATTCCCTATTTGGGGCTGGAGGTTCGCCAGGATCTGATCGGCGACGCCGCCGGGGTGGCGCGCTGGGCCGAACGGCTCGCCCCGGTGATCGCCGATACGCTCGCGGGATTGCGCGCCGCGCCGCGAAGCGCCAAAGACGGCGGCGGAAAGAGAGCCTCATGACCCACATATTCGACAAATCCCGCCTGCCCAGCCGCCACGTCTCGGTCGGCCCCGAACGCGCTCCCCACCGCAGCTATTATTATGCGATGGGCCTGACCGAGGAGGAGATCGCGCGGCCGTTCGTCGCCGTCGCCTCGGCCGGCAACGACTCGGCGCCGTGCAACACCACGCTCGACGCGCAGGCCGACATCTGCCGCGAGGGCGTGATCGCGGGCGGCGGCACCCCCCGCCGGTTCAACACGATCACCGTCACCGACGGCATCGCGATGGGCCATCAGGGCATGAAATCCTCGCTGGTGAGCCGCGAGGTGATTGCTGATTCGGTTGAACTGTCGGTGCGCGGGCATTGTTACGACGCGCTGGTCGGCTTTGCCGGGTGCGACAAGTCGCTGCCCGGCATGATGATGGCGATGCTGCGGCTCAACGTGCCGTCGATCTTCGTCTATGGCGGCTCGATCCTGCCCGGCCGCTATCACGGGCAGGACGTGACCGTGGTCGATGTTTTCGAGGTGGTCGGCAAATATGCTGCCGGCGCCTGCCCGCTCTCCGAGGTCCATGAACTGGAAAAGGTGGCCTGTCCGGGCCACGGCGCCTGCGGCGGCCAATATACCGCGAACACCATGGCCTGCGTCGGCGAGGCAATCGGTTTGTCCTTGCCGAACAGCAATATGGCGCCCGCACCTTATTCGACGCGCGATCAGATCGCGCATGCGGCGGGGGTGCAGGTGATGGAATTGCTGGCGAAGAATATCCGCCCGCGCGACATCTGCACGCGCGAGGCGTTCGTCAACGCGGCGCGGATCGTCGCGGCGACCGGCGGCTCGACCAACAGCGGGCTCCACCTTCCGGCGATGGCGCATGAAGCGGGCATCGAGTTCACGCTGTTCGATGTTGCGGGGATATTCAGATCGACGCCTTACATCGCGGACCTCAAGCCGGGCGGAAACTATGTCGCCAAGGATATGTACGAGGCCGGCGGCATCTACATGGTGATGAAAACGCTGCTCGCCGAGGGGCTGCTCAATGGCGACTGCCTGACGGTGACGGGGCGCACGCTCGGCGAGAATATCGACGAGGTGACGTGGAACCCCGATCAGAAGGTGATCCACGACGCGCGGACGCCGCTGTCGCCGACCGGCGGCGTGGTCGGGCTGCGCGGCAGTCTCGCCCCCGATGGCGCAATCGTGAAGGTGGCGGGCATGCACCGGCTGCGCTTCGAAGGCCCGGCGCGGGTGTTCGACTGCGAGGAGGAGGCGTTCGCTGCGGTCGAGGCGCGCACCGTCGCCGAGGGATCGGTGATCGTGATCCGCTACGAGGGGCCGAAGGGCGGGCCGGGGATGCGCGAGATGCTCTCGACCACCGCCGCGCTCTACGGGCAGGGGCTTGGCGAGAAGATGGCGCTCATCACCGACGGCCGCTTCTCCGGCGGCACGCGCGGCTTCTGCATCGGCCATGTCGGGCCGGAGGCGGCGGATTGCGGGCCGATCGCGCTCGTCGAGGATGGCGATCGGATCGTGATCGACGCCAACGAGGGGATTATCGACCTCGACGTTCCCGAGGCGGTGCTGGCCGAGCGGCGCGCGCGCTGGCAACCGCGCCGCAACGACTATCAGTCCGGCGCGCTGTGGCGCTATGCCCAGAATGTCGGCCCGGCGTGGAAAGGCGCCGTCACCCATCCCGGTGGCGCGGCCGAAACCCACATGTACGCCGATATCTGACCGCCGCCGATGATCGGCCGGCCGATCCTCACCGCCGCCGCGATGCGCGCCG
>Ga0182740_1001936_pt1 | contig 13253 bp, 9 predicted proteins | sample eDN5th37CKraftBY_FD_128872 | JGI IMG/M metagenome (GOLD analysis project Ga0182740, IMG submission 128872) | Enriched backyard soil microbial communities from Emeryville, California, USA - eDNA 5th pass 37_C Kraft BY (version 2) (version 2) | ecosystem: Environmental > Terrestrial > Soil >...
CATGTGCAGCAGGCGGACGAAGGCTGCGACTTCGATTTCCTCGCCGCCGTGAGGAAGTAACACGCACCGTTCATTCCCGCGTAAGCGGGAATCCAGTCTTCCTTACTCCGGGCTCCCGCTTTCGCGGAGACAAGCGGATCACCTGGGTACCGCTCTCGACCTCACCCGGCAGGCGGGAGAGGTGAGGACCACGCCATCACTGCGCCGCTATGCGCGGGTTGCGCGCGACCGGCGGCGTATCCGAGCCGGGACCGCGCCGCCACGCCGCGCCGGTGCGGCCCTGTTCCACGCCGAAATCGAACAACCCCTTCATGTAGGCGGTGTCGAAGCCCGCTGAGGTCTGCGACGGATAGGCCTCGTCGATTGCGGCGAGCGTCATCGTCCAGTTGCGGCGGCGGATGAATTCGTAGGAGGCGAGCAGCGTATTGCGTGTGTTCGCGCGCACCGATGTCTCGAACGACCTGATCGCGACGCGCACCGTGTTGGCCGGCACGACGTCGAAATAGGGGCCGAGCTTGCTGTTCAGGATGACATAGATGCGCGGGCGCACCCCGGACGGCACGATCGGCCGGTTGGCCACCAGCATGGCCTCCGGCACCAGAAGGAGATTGGTGATGATGCCGCCATCGACATGCATCTCCTGGAAACGTTTGCCATGCGCTTCGACGTCGATCAGCACCGGCGAAAAGATTCCCGGAATGCTCGCGGACGCTTCGATCACCTGCCGGAACAGTTCCGGCGCCCGTGGATCGCGGCTCGACGCGATGGCGCCCATGTCCCAGATCGCGGTGCGCTGCGCGTCGAGCTGCGTGCTGACGATGTAGAGCCTGCGTCCGGCGCGATACTCGCGCGCCACCGCCTCGATGATATCGGGGGTTACGTGCTTGGCGATGAGTTGCCGCAAGGGTCCGGCCTCGAACAGGCTGGTCCCGAATAGGCCGCGGAGCCCCTGAAATTTCAGGAAGCCTTCGAACGCGCCGCTGGAAAACACCTCGGCGAGCACGCTGTCGTATTGTGAGCCGAGAAAGGCGAAAGGTGCGATCAGGGCGCCCGCGCTGGCTCCGGTGACGACGGTGAATTTCGGCCGGTCTCCGCGCTCCGTCCAGCCATTGAGAAGCCCTGCGCCGAACGCGCCGTCCGCGCCGCCGCCGGACAGGGCGAGGATAACGGGCGTCTCGCGTGCGCGCGGATCGATCAGCGGACGCCGCGCGATGGACGGGTCATCGGCGAAGACGCGCGCTTCCGGGATGCCGGGGACGATGGCGGCTTCCTGTTCCTGCTGGGTATAGGGAATGCGGGACACCGAGGCGCAGGCGGTGACCAGCATCGCGCACAACGCGAGCGCAGCCGTGCGCCGCAAGCCCGACCGGCCCGCCAACACTCCAGCACGCAAACGCATACGCCACCCCACTCAATCCCGCGGGCATCAGAACAACGATCACTTTGCGGCGACTTAAGGGACGGACGGAAACCCGTCGTTATGGTCAACAATCGCCTAACGGCCGCCGGCAGGATCTCACAGCTCGGTTCGCACTGCCCATAATTCGGGAAAGAACGAATGATCGAGCGCGGATCTCAGGAAGGCCACGCCGCTCGAGCCGCCGGTGCCGCGCTTGTAGCCAATGATGCGCTCGACCGTCTTCATGTGGCGGAAGCGCCATTGCTGGAACCAGTCTTCCAGGTCGACCAGCTCCTCGGCGAGTTCATAGAGATCGAAATATTTCCGTGAGTCGCGATAGACCGCGAGCCACGCGTCGCGCACCGCATCGCTGAAGACGTGCCGGACGGCGAAGTCGCGCGCGATGACGGACTCGGGGATGTCGAAGCCGCGGCGGCGCAGCAACATCAGCGATGCATCGTAGAGACTGGGAGCTTCCAGCGCCGCCTTCAACTTCTCGTAATTGACGCTGTTATGCCGATGCGGCAGCAGCATCTTGGGGTCCTTGGCGCCGAGCCGGAATTCGACCATCCGGTACTGGAAGGACTGGAAGCCCGACGACTGACCGAGCGCGCTGCGGAACTCCAGATAATCGGACGGCGTCATCGTCGACAACACGTTCCAGGCATTGATCATCTGTTCGAGAATGCGCGTCATCCGCGCCGTGGACTTGAACGAGGGCGGAAGCTGATCGCGCAGCACGAAATCGATCGCGGTGTCGAGCTCGTGCGCCATCAGGTTCAGCCAGATTTCCTGGACGTGATGGATGGCAATGAACAGGTGCTCGTCGTGCTTGTCGGTCAGCGGCTTCTTGGCGGCGAGAAGCGTGTCGAGCTGCAGATAGTCGCCGTAGGTCATCCGGCCGGCAAGATCGACATGGATGTCGTCGCCGATCCGGCTTGGCGGCGGATTGTCATTTGTGGCCACGGGACTGACTTTCTTCAGTTTGCGGTACGCGTCGAAATTTGGTCCATTCCTCCCGACCAACGTAACCGTCCGCTTAATCCCGCGAAAGCCGGAATCCCTGGGCGCATGATGTAATTCGCCATTCCGGGCGACATGCGAAGCGTTAAGGATGCGCCGCTACCCCGGCGGCCCGGAGTAACGACATAGAGATTGCAGTTGCCATGCCGCTCGACCTGACTGCCGAATTCTCGCGCTTTCGCAATGCCGATCCCGACCGGCTGCACTTTGCCGCGCACAGCCATGCCTATTGGCCGGATGCGACGCGCGCCGCACAGCTTCAGGTCTGGGACGATGCCGCGCGGCTCGTCGACGAAAAATGGTCGCATGTGCTGGGCGAGGTCTGGCCCGCTGTCGCCCGCAGCGTCGCGTGGCATTTGCGTTTGCCCGATCCGGCGACGCTGGTCTCGGCGGGCAACACCCATGAATTTGTCAACCGGCTGATCTCGGCGCTGCCGCTCGATCGCACGCCGGTGATCGTCACCACCGACAGCGAGTTTCATTCCTTCAAGCGGCAAACCGAGCGGCTGGCAGAAGACAGGCTGATAGAACTCGTCATCGTGGGGGCCGAGCCGTTGGCCACATTGCCGGCGCGGCTCATCGCGGCGGTGAAGGCGCATGCGCCCGACATGGTGTTCGTCAGCCATGTGTTCTTCAACTCGGGCTACGCGCTGCCCGATCTCGATGCGCTGGTCGATGCGGTGGCCGCGCCCGGCCGCCTCACGGTGATCGACGGCTATCACGCCTTTCTCGCGATCCCTGTCGACCTGTCCCGCATCGCGGATCGCGCCTTCTATCTCGCTGGCGGCTACAAATATGCGATGGCGGGCGAGGGCGCCTGCTTCATGCATTGCCCGCCCGGATTCGCGCCGCGACCGCGCAACACCGGCTGGTATGCAAGCTTCGCAACCTTACAGGGCCCGCAGGATCGCGTGCGCTACGCGACCGACGGCCAGCGCTTCATGGGCGCGACCTTCGACCCGAGCGGCCTCTATCGCATGCGTGCTGCGCTGGACTGGATGGCGCGGCTTGGTCTCGACGCCGCTGCGATTCACGCCCATGCGATGGAGCTGCAGGAGATATTCATCGCCGGCATTTCGGAGCGCCCCGTCGGCCTGTTCGATCCGGCGAATCTGGTCGTCGCGGCCCATGAGAAGTCGCGCGGCAATTTCCTCACCTTCGAGCATCCGGATGCGGCGCAATGGCAAGCGCGGCTCAAGGCCGCCAACATCGTCGTGGATGTGCGAGACACGCGGCTGCGCGTCGGGTTCGGCCTGTACCACAATACGGGCGATGTTGCGCGATTGCTGGAGCGCCTGCACGCGGCTTGATGCTTGACGAAAGCGCGACGCGATGCGCTCAATCCCGGCCCATCGTTGCAGACAAAGTCCCGGGGAAGGAACCATGGCGAAAGGCCGTAAAGTCATTATTACCTGTGCTGTCACCGGCTCGATCCACACGCCGTCGATGTCTCCGCATCTCCCGGTCACGGCCGAGGAGATCGCCGATGCCGCCATCGGCGCGGCCGAGGCCGGCGCAGCCATCGTTCATCTGCATGCGCGCAATCCGCAGGACGGACGGCCGGACCAGACTCCGGAGGCCTTCGCCCCGTTCCTGAAGGTGATCAAGCAGCGCTCCAATGTGGTGGTGAACATCACCACCGGCGGCGCGCCGACCATGGCAATCGAGGAGCGCGTGCGTCCCGCCGCGACCTTCAAGCCGGAGGTCGCCTCGCTCAACATGGGCACGATGAATTTCGGGCTGTACCCGATGATCCCGCGCTACAAGGGCAAGTTCAAGCACGACTGGGAGGAGCCGTATCTCGAAGGATCGCGCAAGGGCATGTTCAAGAACACCTTCGCGGACATCGAATACATTCTCACCACCTGCGCCGAGAACGGCACCCGCTTCGAGGTCGAGTGCTACGACATCGGCCATCTCTACACGCTGAAGCATTTCCTCGACCGCGGCGTGATCAAGCCGCCGATCTTCGTGCAATCGGTGTTCGGCATTCTCGGCGGCATCGGCGCGCATCCGGAGGACGTGCTGCAGATGCGCCGCACCGCCGACCGCCTTCTGGGCGACAATTACCACTGGTCGGTGCTGGGCGCCGGCGCGAACCAGATGCGGGTCGCTGCGATCGCAGCGGCGATGGGCGGCAATGTCCGCGTCGGCCTCGAGGACTCGCTCTGGGTCGGACCCGGCCAGCTCGCGAAAAGCAATGCCGAGCAGGTGACGCAGGTCCGCAAGATCCTGGAAGGCCTCGGCCTCGAGATCGCGACGCCGGATGACGCTCGCGAGATCCTCTCGCTCAAGGGCGGCGACAAGGTCGCGTTCTAGTCTCGGCCGACTCGTCCCGGAGCGCCTCCGGCGGCGCTCCGGATGCATCGCCCCGATGGGACCCATCAGCGTAGGGCGGCCGATAAGGGTAGGGGCGCCGGTTCGTGCGCCTTGACTTTATTCCTATTTTCCGATAGACGCCGGATGTGAAGCGCCGGGAGGCGCCGGGCCCTTGCGCCAAGGGCTCGCGCGCCTCCGGAGATGAGCCGTGTGCACCGGTTCATGTTCTGAGGCGCGCGGCCGGGCCGATCGCAAGGCTCGGCCAGGGGCGTTCGCAAACGCCCTGGCGCCTCCCGCCGCTTCATGGCCGGGACAGGCGATCCGCGCTCAAGACGCGCCCGCGTCTCAAACAACAGGGCCGCAGGCGCATGTGCGCCGATGGCGGATCGTCGCATTGTGTCGTCGGCGGTCGAGCGGTTAAGAAAAGCGGATGCATCATGATACGCCGCTGATTTCCACCCTGGTCATGGGCCTGGTTCTTGCCTTTGGCCTCGGCGCACTGGCCCAGCGCCTGCGTATTTCCCCACTGGTCGGCTACCTTCTCGCCGGGATTGTCATCGGACCCTTCACGCCCGGCTACGTCGCCGACCAGAAGATCGCAGACCAGCTCGCAGAAATTGGCGTCATTCTGCTGATGTTCGGCGTCGGTCTGCATTTCTCGCTTGATGAACTTCTGAAGGTGAAGGGGATCGCGATCCCCGGCGCGATCGCGCAGATCGCGGTCGCGACTCTGCTCGGAATGGGGCTCGCCTACCTGCTCGGCTGGCCGGTGGCGGCCGGCCTCGTGTTCGGCCTCGCGTTGTCGGTCGCCTCCACCGTGGTGCTGCTGCGCGCCCTGCAGGAGCGGCGGCTGGTCGAGACCGAGCGGGGCCGAATCGCGGTCGGGTGGCTGATCGTCGAAGACATCGCGATGGTGCTGGCTCTGGTGCTGCTGCCGGTGCTCGCCGACACGCTCAAGAGCGGATCGAACGGAGAACTTGGCCTGAACGAGCTGCTGTGGCCGCTCGGGATCACCCTCGCCAAGGTGTCTGCCTTCGTGTTCGTGATGCTGATTATCGGCCGGCGGGTGATTCCGTGGATCATGCACTGGATCGCCCATACCGGCTCCCGCGAACTCTTCCGGCTCGCCGTCCTCGCCATCGCGCTCGGAGTCGCGTTCGGCTCGGCGGTGCTGTTCGATGTCTCCTTCGCGCTCGGGGCCTTCTTCGCCGGCATGATTCTCGCCGAATCCGAATTGTCGCAGCGGGCGGCGCAGGAGACGCTGCCGCTGCGCGACGCCTTCGCGGTGCTGTTCTTCGTCTCGGTCGGCATGCTCGTCGACCCCGCGATCCTGTGGCGCCAGCCGCTGCCGGTACTGGCGACGCTGCTGATCATCGTGCTCGGCAAATCGGTCGCGGCCTATTTCATCGTGCGGCTGTTCCGCTACCCGCCGTCGACCGCGGTCACCATTTCGGCGAGTCTGGCGCAGATCGGCGAATTTTCCTTCATCCTCGCTGGACTTGGCGTGTCATTGGCGCTGCTGCCGCAGAGTGCGCGCGACCTGATCCTCGCGGGCGCCATCCTGTCGATCCTGCTCAACCCCATCTTCTTTGCGATGCTGGATCGCTATCTCGCCAAGGAGAAGAAGAAGCCCAAGGAGGAGCCGGAGACCCGCAAGCGCGCCGCGCGAGAACCGATCCCGCAGACGACGCTCACCGATCATGTGGTGCTGATCGGCTATGGCCGGGTGGGCCGGTTCGTCGCGCCCCGTGTGATCGAAATGGGCTTTCCGCTGCTGGTGGTCGATACCGACGGCAACGCGCTGGCGCGCCTCAAGGCGGACGGCGTCGCGACGATCCGCGGCAACACTCTGGAAAAGGAAGTGCTGGCCGCCACGAACCTCGCTGCGGCGCGCTGCCTCCTCGTCGCCGTGCCGGACGCGTTCGAGGGCGGCTTCGCGGTGCAGTTCGGGCGCAAGACCAATCCGTCGCTGAAGATCATCGCCCGGTCGCATTCGGAAGAGGAGACCGCCTATCTCATGAAGAACGGAGCGACCGAGGTGATCATGGGCGAGCACGAAATCGCCAAGGCCATGATCGCCGGGCTTCCGAAGCTCTCCGCGGAAGCCGGGGCCGATTTCGACGGCCCGATCCTCGAGAGCGTCGAGCCGTCGCCTCAGCTCGCCTGATCGAACCGCCGCACGGCCGGCCGGTCGAAGAAATCGGCGACGCGTCCACGATTTTTTGTTGCGCGGGCGATGCGCGCGCCCTCCTATGTGCCTCTCACCTGGAGGCCCATGAGCGCACTCGACGGCATCAATATCGCTATCCTGCTGGGGGCTCTGCTGGCGATGGCCGGCATCCTGTCGAGCCTTGTCGCGCTCCGCTTCGGCGCCCCGCTGCTGCTCATCTTCATCGTGGTCGGCATGCTGGCCGGCGAATCCGGGCCGGGTGGCATCCAGTTCGAGGATGTGCGGCTGGCCTTCATGGTGGGCTCGATCGCGCTTGCCCTGATCCTGTTTGACGGCGGTCTGCGAACCAAATTTGCAACCTTCCAGAATGTGCTCGCGCCGGCCGGCACACTCGCCACCCTCGGTGTGCTCATCACCTCCGGCATCGTCGCGCCCGCGGCGGTCTATCTCTTCAACCTGAGCTGGCTCGAAGGATTGCTGATGGGCGCCGCGGTCGCCTCGACCGACGCGGCGGCCGTGTTCTTCCTGATGCATGCACGCGGATTGCGGCTGCGTCCGCGCGTGGCGGCAACCATCGAAGTCGAATCCGGCACCAACGATCCGTTCGCGGTCTTTCTGACCATCGTGCTGGTGGAAATCCTGCTGCAGGGGCAAAAGCCGGCGCTGGAAATCCTTCTCGTGCTGGTGCGCGAAGCGGCGCTCGGCACGATGATCGGCGTTCTCGGCGGCATCGCCATCGTCGCGACGCTCAATCGCGTGGAATTGCCACAGGGCCTTCATGCGCCTTTCGTGGCCACCGGCGCGATCGTGACCTTCGGGCTCTGCCAGTCGATCCATGCGTCCGGATTTCTGGCCGTCTATCTGGCCGGCCTCATCGTCGGCAACCGCGTGATGCGGGCGCGCACGGCAATCGGCACCTTTCTCGATGCCGCGACCTGGCTCGCACAGATCGCGATGTTCGTGTTGTTCGGATTGCTGGCCTGGCCCGAGCGCTTTCCCGGTCAATTGTTCCCTGCGATCGGGATCGCACTCGTCCTGATGCTCGTGGCACGTCCGGTCGGCGTCTTTGTGTCGCTGCTGCCGTACCGTTTCTCCGTGCGGGAGAAGCTGTTCATCTCATGGGTCGGCCTGCGCGGCGCGGTCGGCTTCTTTCTCGCCTCGATGCCGCTTCTGGTCGGACTGAAGAATTCCCAGGTCTATTTCGACGTCGGCTTCATCGTGGTGATCGTGTCGCTGCTGGTGCAGGGCTGGACCATCGCGCCGGCTGCGCGCTGGCTGCGGATCGCGAAAAAACGTCCCGACGCGTTCCAGGCCCGCATCGAGCTCGATCTGCCCGGTCAGCGCGCGCAGGAACTGGTCGGCTATCCGGTGACGTCGGGCAGCCCGTATCTGCGCGGGGGCATCATCCCGTCATGGGCGAAGATCGCGCTGGTGGTTCGCGACGAGAAGGTGATGACGCCGGAAGAAGCGCGCGGCTTGCATGAGGGGGATCATGTCTATCTTCTCGCGCCGCAGGAAAAGGCGTCGTCACTCGATCGCTTCTTCGCCAACCTGCCGCCGCCATCGTCCCCCGATCCGGAGCTCATGGGCGACTTCTTCATCGGCGGCGACACGACGCTTGGCTCTATCGCGGAGATCTACGGCATCTCGGTCGAGCCTGCGCAGCAGCTGATTACGGTGGCAGACCTGTTCGGCGAGCGGCTTGGTCGTGTTCCGCAGTCGGGCGACAAGCAGCGCCTTGGCGAGGTCGTGCTCGTCGTGCATCGCGTGAAGGATGGACAGGTGCTGACGGTCGGTCTGCAGCTTGCGGACGAGGATGAGAAGCCCTGGGCGCAACGCGCCATGGCGTGGCTGCGCCGGCTTGCAAGATGACGAGCGATTTCGGTCCAGGTCGGAAACGCGTCGTCCATTCTTCTGTCATGCCCGCGAAGGCGAGGCATAAGCAAACTTTTGAAGCCGTTGTGTTGACTGGATCGCCCGCTTTCGCGGGCGATGACAGCTAGAGAGAGCGGCTGCTTCTGTGAAGCTGAATGTGCTCTAGGGCTGCTCGAACAGTTTCGTCACCAGCCGGCGGGCGAGGACCGAGGCGACCCGACGGCGATAATGGCCCGGTGTGAAGGTCGTCTTCATCGCCATCACCTGGTCGCGTACGAGATCGTCGAGGTCTTTGTAAAACGCCTCATCGAGTGGCTTGCCGCACAGGTCCTGCGTTCCGGTCAGCAGCACCGGCCGCGGATTGGTCCCGGTGAACGCAACGCGCAGATCGGTGAGCACGTCGCCCTCGCGCTTGAGCGCCACCGCGACGCCCGCCACGGGATATTCGATCGACCGGCGGATGCGGATCTTGTCGTAGGCCGAGCGCAGGCCGGGTGTATTCGTTGCGCGCACGGCGGTGACGATCTCGCCGCGCCGCAGCGCCAGAAAGAACTTGCCGTCGCCTTGCGTCTCGGTGACCGGCACGTCCTGCCGCGCAAAGCCGATATAGATGGAATTGAGCGGCAGGGTGCGGCGGCCCTGCGGGCCGGCGAGATCGACCTCGGCGCCGAGCGTGAGAAAGGCCGGCGCGAGATCGCCGCTGAAAGTGGCAAAGCACACGCCGCGGCTCTTCGGCGCGACATGACACATGGTCCCGGTGGTCTTGAGGCAGTGATTGTTGGCGTCGCGCCACCATTCGCTCTGATTGTAATAGATGCAGCGCGTATCGAGACAGAGATTGCCGCCGACCGTGCCCATGATGCGATGGGTCGGGCCCGCGATCTGGTGCGCGGCCTCCGCGATCATCGGATAATGCGCGCGCACGGCCGGGTGCGCCGACAATTCGGCGAGCGTCACCGATGCGCCCACTTCGATGCCGTTTGCATCGGCCTGGATCGTGCGCAACTCGGCGACATCGTTCATCTCGATCAGCATCGCCGGCGCAACGATGCCGCGGCGGATGTTGACGGTCAGATCGGTGCCGCCACCGAGCGGCTTCGCATCGGGATGGGCGGCGCGCGCCTTCAGCGCCTCGTCGAGTGTTTTCGGACGGATGAGATCGAATTGCGGAAGCGCGTCCATTCAGTTGAATCCGTGCAGCTGCCACATAATCCGCTCATGCCCGCGGAGGCGGGCATCCAGTCCTGAAGGCCTGGGTCTTCGCCTGCCCGGCGACGAGCGGAGGAAAGCCGGTTGCGTGCCTTTCACGACGCGCTCCCGTTCGTCTTGCCGCGCGCCTTTGCGCGCTTCTTCTTCTCGATCGCCTCGTAGACGCGGTCCGGCGTCACCGGCAGATCGTTGAAGCGGATGCCGATGGCGTCATGGATGGCGTTGGTCAGCGCCGGAAGAAATGCGGCGAGCGAGCCTTCGCCGGCTTCCTTCGCGCCGAACGGCCCGTGCGGATCGTTGCTCTCGACGATGTAGGTTTCGATCGGCGGCGAGTCCTGAATGGTGGGTACGCGATAATCCAGCATATTGGCGGTGACGAGCAGGCCGTCGTGATAGCCGGTCTCCTCGCTCATCGCCTGGCCCATGCCCATCCAGACCGAGCCCTGCACCTGACCCTCGACGCTCAGGCGGTTGAGCGCCTTGCCGCAATCATGCGCCACCCACACATTGTCGACGGTGACAACACCGGTCTCCTCGTCGACCGTCACTTCGACCACCTGTGCCGAATAGCTGTAGCCCATGGTGCCGCCGATCGCGGACCCGCGATATTTCTTGCCGCCATGCGATTCCGGGATCGTGGAGTAGTTCCCGGTGACGGTGATCGTGCCGGAATCCTTCAGGGCTTCCATCACGACTTCTTCGAAGGTTGCACCCTTGTCCTGCGCGCCGGCGCGATAGATCTCGCCGAGGCATTCGATGTCCTCCGGACGCGCATCGAGCTTGCGCGCCGCGGCCTTGATGAACAGCGCCTTGAGATTGCGCGCCGCGTCGATCGCCGCATTGCCGACCATGAAGGTGACGCGCGAGGAATACGAGCCGTTGTCCTTCGGCACGACTTCGCTGTCGCCGGTCACGACGCGCACGCGCGACATGTCGAGGCCGAGCACCTCGGCGACCGCCTGGACGAGAATGGTGGATGAGCCCTGTCCGATATCCGCGGCCCCCGACATCACGACCAGCGAGCCGTCGAAATCGACCTTGATCTTCACGGTGGCATGCGGCTCGCCGGTCCAGTTCACCGGCTTCGAGGCGCCGGAGATATAGTGCGAGCAGGCCATGCCGAGGCCTTTTTTCAAGCTGCCGGTGCCTGGCAGCTTGCCCTTGCGCTCCTGCCAGCCGCTCGCCTTTTCGACGATGTCGAGACATTCGGGCAGGCCGTAGGAATTCACCATCAGGTCGTTGTCGGTGAAGGTCGGCGCCTCCAGGAGATTGGCGCGCCGCACCGCGAACGGATCGATGCCCATCTCGTGCGCCATCTGATCGAGCAGGCTTTCGAACGCAAAACGCACATCGACGGTGCCGTGCCCGCGAAACGCGCCGCAGGGCGGCGTGTTCGTCAAGACGCGCTTGCCGATATATTTGACGTTCTTGAGATCGTAGATCGCGTAGAGCATCGAGCCGGCGTAGAGGATCGTCACCACGCCATAGCCGGAATGCGCGCCGCCGCGCTGGATCGCCTCGCATTCGACGCCGGTAATGCGGCCGTCCTTCTTCATGCCGATCTTCAGCCTGACGTCGGTTTCCGGCCGTCCGCGATGGGTGATGAATGTCTCCTCGCGATTGACCACGGTACGCACCGCGCCGCCCGCCTTGCGCGCCAAGAGCGCCGTGATGAGCTCGACATTCAGCGTCTCGGTGCGGCAGCCGAAGCCGCCGCCGACATGCGGCTTGATCACGCGGATGCGCGACATGTCCATGTCGAGAATGTCGGACAGCATCAGGTGTACGTAATACGGCACCTGCGTCGAGGCATGCACGGTGATGCGGTCGCGCACCGCGTCGTAGTCGGCGATGGCGGCATGCATCTCCATCTGCACCTGGCAGACTTCCGGGCAATTGTAGACGCCCTCGCGCACGAGGTCGGCGTCGGCGAACGCATTGTCGACATTGCCGAGTTCGAAGAACACGTCGCGTTCGAGATTGCCGGGCCTCTTGTCGTGCAATTGCACGGCGTCCGGCGCCATCGCCGCCTGCGATGTGAAATAGGCCGGCAATTCCCGCACCGTCATCTTGATGCGGCGGATCGCTTCGCGCGCGGTCGCGTCATCGATGGCGGCGACCGCCGCGACTGGTTCACCGCGATAGCGCACCCTGCCGCGCGCCAGCGGATGTTCGCTGCGCGCGATCGGCAGGACTCCGAAGGTCTTGTCGCAATCGGCGCCGGTGACGATCGCCTTGACGCCCGGCAGCTTCAAGGCCTCGGAGATGTCGACGTCGAGAATCTCGGCATGCGCATAGGGGCTGCGATAGATGCGGCCCGCGAGCATGTTGGGGCTGAGAATGTCGGCGGTGTATTTGGCGCGGCCGGAGACCTTTTCCGGTCCATCGACCAGCGGGACATAGTCACCGATATTGTGCGCAGGCACGACGTCCTGCATCGGAACGGGCTTGTTCATGGCGCGACTCCCTGCGCCTGCAGGCCGGCCGCGTATTTCACAGCCTCGATGATCTTCACATAGCCGGTGCAGCGGCAGATGTTGCCGCCGAGGGCGTCGAGAATGTCGTGGTCGGTCGGATTGGGGTTGCTGCGCAACAGCCCGACCGTCGCCATGATGAAGCCGGGTGTGCAATAGCCGCATTGCGAACCGAGCTTCTCGTGAAAGCCGCGCTGGACGGCAGAGAGCTGGCCGTCCCGGCCGAGCGATTCCACGGTGTCTATTTTGCAGCCGGCCACACTGGCCGCGAAGGTGAGGCAGGACAGGACCGGTTTGTCGTCGACCAGCACCGTGCAGGCGCCGCATTCGCCGCCGTCGCAGCCAGTCTTGGTGCCGGTGAGGCCGGTGACTTCGCGCAGATAATCCAGCAGCAGCAGATTATCGGGGACCGCATCCACGCGCTTGCGGTCGTTGAGCACGAGTTCGAGGAGTCTCGGCATCCTTGCGTTTCCCGTAACGGCCGGTGGTTCCGGCTCGCCATTTTTTTGAATCGTTGCAGTCTAATAGTTTGGCCTCCAACTATGCAATCCGAAGAGCCGGAACCGGGAATCGCTGGTCCATTGTTCGGAAGCGCTTCGGCCGCACGGACGGGCGCGCGAACGCGGCCGGAGCGCGGTTTTCAATCCGCGCCGGCGGCCTGGTCCGCTCTAGGAAACGCGAAGGCTCAGGGCGTCTTGAATTTCGCGATCACGTGGTCCGGGATCGGCATCGTCTTGAGCTGGCCCTTGTCATCCAGCGCGGCCCAGACGCGGGTCTCGGAGCC
>Ga0182740_1001939_pt1 | contig 13234 bp, 14 predicted proteins | sample eDN5th37CKraftBY_FD_128872 | JGI IMG/M metagenome (GOLD analysis project Ga0182740, IMG submission 128872) | Enriched backyard soil microbial communities from Emeryville, California, USA - eDNA 5th pass 37_C Kraft BY (version 2) (version 2) | ecosystem: Environmental > Terrestrial > Soil >...
GAACTCGACAGCAGAGGCGGTCGATCTCGCGAAGCATGCCGAAAAGGCGGGTGCGGATGCCGTGCTCGTGGTGGCGCCGTATTACAACAAGCCCAGCCAGGAAGGCATCTATCGTCACTTCAAAGCAGTGAACGATGCGATCAACATTCCGATCTTCGTTTACAATATTCCGCCGCGTTCGGTGATCGACATCTCGGTCGAGACGATGAAGCGCCTCTCCGAGCTTCCGAACATCAAGGGCTGCAAGGACGCGACCGCCAAGCTCGATCGCGTGAGCTTGCAACGTCACGCCTGCGGTCCCGATTTCATCCAGCTTTCGGGCGAGGATGGCACGGCGCTCGGCTACAATGCGCAAGGCGGCGTCGGCTGCATTTCGGTGACAGCGAATGTCGCGCCGCGTCTCGTCGGCGAATTCCAGGACGCAATGCTGTCCGGCGACTACGCGGCCGCCCTGAAGCTGCAGGATCGTCTTATGCCGTTGCACGCGGCGTTGTTCATCGAAAACAGCCCGGCGCCGACCAAGTATGCGCTTTCGCTTCTGAACAAGTGTTCGGAACACGTGCGCCTGCCGCTCGGCCCGATTTCGGATGCGAGCAAGAAGGCGGTGCGCGAAGCGATGGTGCATGCCGGCCTTCTGAATGCATGAGGCGGGATATTCCGGCCTTTCATGACCAAGAACCTGCATGGCTAAAGATAAAGACGCCGATCCGAAACGCGACGTCGCCGTCAATCGCAAGGCGCGGTTCAACTACGAAATTGGCGAAGTCTTCGAAGCCGGGATTGCGCTAACCGGCACCGAGGTAAAGTCGCTGCGTAATGGCAAGGCGACGATTGCCGAGTCCTATGCCGATGCGCGTGGCGGCGAGCTTTGGCTGGTCAACGCCAATATCCCCGAATATCTGCAGGCCAACCGTAATAATCACGAGCCGCGGCGGGCGCGAAAATTGCTGCTCCACCGCCGCCAGATCAACAAACTGATCGGCGCGATCGAACGCGAGGGCATGACGGTCGTGCCGCTCAAGCTCTATTTCAACAAGCGCGGGCGGGCGAAAATGGAGATCGCGCTGGCGCGCGGCAAGAAGCTGCACGACAAACGCGCCAGCATCAAAAAGCGCGATTGGTCGCGGGAAAAAGGCCGCTTGATGCGGCAGAAGGGATAACGCCGAACATGACTTTGCCGGTCAAGCTTGATCATTGCGTCATTCATGTTTCCGATTGGGCGCGATCCAACGAATTCTACGTCAAGGTCATGGGAGCAGAGCTGGTCACGCGTCCCAAGGGCTTTGCCTATCGTTTTGGCGATGCGCAACTCAATCTGCACGGCCCGGGTTTCACCCCGGCCGATGTGGCGCGGCTTCCTGTGCAGCCGGGCAATAGCGATCTATGCTTCGAGTGGAAGGGGCCGATCGAGGACGCCGTAAAGCATCTTGAGCGCTGCGCAGTGAAGATCGAGCAGGGGCCGCTCGAGCGCTTTGGCGTCAAGGGGCCGGGGATGAGTGTCTATTTCCGCGATCCCGACGGCTCGCTCCTCGAATTCATCTCCTATGCGAGCTATAAGAAGTAGAAGGTTGTAAATAGAATCTTTTTTCTCAAGTGAATCGAATACCGCCTAGAGCTCGCCATGAGTGTTTTTCGAAATACGGAATTGCCCGGAGGCTTACCGGTCCCGCAGGATGACGGCGCGACCCGGCATCTGCCCGGCATGAAGCTGCCCTCGCTGCCGCTGCGGGCAACGGACGGCTCGATGGTTGATCTTGCATCACTAAAGGGCCGGACGGTGGTTTACGCCTATCCGCGCACCGGCGTGCCAGGCCAGGCGTTGCCCGATGGCTGGGATGCGATCCCCGGCGCACGCGGCTGTACGCCTCAGTCATGCTCTTTCCGCGATCATTTCAAGGACCTGCAAGGGGCGGGAGCCGATCAATTGTTTGGCTTTTCAACCCAGGACAGCGCCTATCAACGGGAAGCCGCAGAGCGCCTGCATTTGCCGTTTGCCATTTTGTCCGATGAAGACCTGAAATTCATTCGCGCGCTCAACCTTCCGACCTTTCAGGCGGCCGGCATGGAGCTCGTGAAGCGGCTCACGCTGGTGATCGACGATGGCGTCATCACGCATGTGCTTTATCCGGTATTTCCACCGGATCAGAGCGCGAGTGACACATTGGCTTGGTTAAAGGCCAATCCGCGCTAGCTCACGCTTTGCTCAAGCTCCACTGTGGAGTAGCCGAATATATCAAGCGCTGCTTCGAGTTGCTCCGCGAGAAGCGGGTTGCCCAGCAGATATTCGCTTGTGCTGTTGATGCGTTCGCTCCGTGCCGCCGCGAGCGCGCGCTCCTATTCGTCACTCGTGTAAGTGCCGCGGCCGATCCAGCTCATCGCAATGAGGTTCAGCTTCTCGTTTTCGTTTAGTGCGTTGATGAAAGATGCGAGATCCTGCCGCGTGTGATCGTCGCTGCGATTATCAGGGATCGCGTCTTGTTGCTCACTGGCATCGTCTTGGCCGGCTCTGTCATCGAACGGAGGATGCGAATGGGGTTAGTTCCCAAGGTGCTGACGCACCGCGGCAAATACCGCCCGAAACATTTTAGGCGTCAGCACGCCCGTGTTCGTATTGTAGCGTGAGCAGTGATAGCTATCGAATAGTGTGTAGTCTGCGATCTCGTGTTTGGCGCCATGCACGAATTTGTAGTGCGCGAGTTTGCCGTTCAGCGCGCGAACGACAGAATCGTGAGCGATCTTGCCGAGCGCGACAATTGCCCGGGTATGTTTCGTTTGTTCGATCGCGCCGATCAGAAATCTTCGGCAGGTATTGATCTCGGCCGGCGTCGGTTTGTTTTGCGGCGGCACGCAGCGCACGGCATTGGTAATTCTGGCGTTCACGAGGCGGAGGCTATCGCCGGGGCGCGCCTCGTATTGACCGCGGGCAAAGCCGAATTCTTTGAGCGTCGCATATAACAAATCACCCGCGTAATCGCCGGTGAACGGCCGCCCGGTGCGATTGGCCCCGCGCAGACCCGGTGCGAGTCCGACGATCAACAGCTCCGCTTGAGGGGGACCAAAGCTTTGGACGGGGCCATTGAACCAGTCAGGCTCGGCGTCCCGGTTGACTTTCCGGAATGCGACGAGGCGAGGGCATAGGGGACAGTCGTGGCTGGGTTCAGCGGTCATTACCGCTCTAATGGCGGTAGGCTAGCGAGAACTCAAGCGTCTTTGCAGGTCAGGCGCCTTCAGGGTCTGGCTCGTAAGCGCGGGCAGGCGGCGTAGGCCCCCGCGAGATGAAGCCCGGCATCGTATCCTGCCCCTGGCCAGGGCTGTGATGGTGGCGCGGTTCGCGCGCGGGCCGCTCGGAAGGATCGCGGCCGACCTGGTTCTGAAGGCTCGCGAGATCGAGGAAAACATCGGCCTGGCGGCGAAGTTCATCGGCGATCATCGGCGGCTGGGTGGAGATGGTCGAAACGACCGTGACGCGGACGCCCTTTTTCTGGACGGCCTCCACGAGCGGGCGGAAGTCTCCGTCGCCGGAGAAAAGCACCATGTGATCAATGTGCTCGGCGATTTCCATGGCATCGACCGTGAGTTCGATATCCATGTTGCCTTTGACCTTGCGGCGTCCGGCGGAGTCGGTGAACTCCTTGGCGGGCTTGGTGACGACGGTGTAGCCGTTGTAATCGAGCCAATCGAGCAATGGGCGGATCGAGGAATACTCCTGATCCTCAATCAGCGCGGTGTAATAGAAAGCGCGCAACAGATTGCCGCGGTTCTGAAATTCCTTCAGCAAGCGCCGATAATCGATATCAAAACCGAGGCCTTTGGTCGTGGCGTAAAGGTTGGCGCCATCGATGAAGAGGACGGTTTTCTCGGGAAGGCTCATCAGCAATCTCGTTGATAAAAACAGCGGTTGATGAAACGGTGAAAAACGAAGTTAGGTGGCTAATCGGTCTAAAGCATGGCAATTGAATGATGGTATTTCTCTATCGTACTTGGCAACGAACCACGCTGCTGTGCCGCAGGCGAAAGTTCCACCCACGGCTGTATGATGACTGCCAGGCGAACGGAGGGTGTGGAATTGCGCCTTGCTTCCCGGGCTTCGACAGGTTATAGCCCGCATCTATCCACCGATCTTAGGTTGCGGAGCACGCCGGATGGCACGCGTCACCGTTGAAGACTGCATCGATAAAGTCGAAAACCGTTTTGACCTGGTTCTGCTCGCGAGTCACCGCGCGCGGATGGTGTCGGCCGGGCAGGAAATTACCGTTGATCGGGACAACGACAAGAACCCGGTCGTGGCACTGCGTGAAATCGCCGAAGAGACAGTCGAGGCGAACGACCTCAAGGAAGAACTGATCCACTCGTTGCAGAAATATACCGAAGTGGACGAGCCGGAAGCGGAGGCGGTGCCGCCGACGCTTGCTGCCCCCGGTGCCATCGTGGCCGACGCCGACGACAAAGATGTCGCGCAAGATCGCATGACCGAGGAAGAATTGTTGGCGGGGCTGCAGGGGTTGGTACCCCCTCCGGAAGCTCCGCCGGAACCAGATGTCGAAGAAGAGGAAAACTCCTGAAGTTTGCCCTTGACCCGTTTCACGGCCCGGCTCTGCCGGGCCGTTTGCGTTTCAGGCATGCCTTAACCACATGAAGTCGCGCATGAAATTGATCTTGCGCAGCACATGCCCCGGCGCGATATGCTGGTGAGCGAAGTCCGCTCTTCAAGCGGATTCGCAGCTACTTTTGAAAGCGCGCACAAGCCTTTGATTTTGCTCTTCGACCCGGAAACGCACCGATGATGCGACAATACGAGCTGGTCGACCGGGTTCGCCGCTACAACGCGGCCACCAACGAGGCATTGCTGAACCGCGCCTTCGTTTACGCCATGAAAGCGCATGGCAGCCAGAAGCGCGCTTCGGGCGACCCGTATTTCTCGCATCCGCTCGAAGTCGCGGCGATCCTGACGGATCTCAAGCTCGACGACTCCACCATCGCGGCGGCGCTCCTCCACGACACCATCGAAGATACCGATGCGACCCGGAGCCAGATCGACAAGCAGTTCGGCAAGGACATCGGCGAGCTGGTCGACGGCCTGACCAAGCTCAAGAAGCTCGACCTGGTGTCGCAGCGGGCCGAGCAGGCGGAAAATCTTCGGAAGTTATTGCTGGCGATCGCGAGCGACGTCCGGGTGCTTCTGGTGAAACTCGCCGACCGGCTGCACAACATGCGGACCCTCAAATGGGTGCCGCTCGAGAAGCGCAACCGGATCGCCGAAGAGACCCTCGATATTTACGCGCCGCTCGCCGGCCGGATCGGCATGCATGACATGCGCGAGGAACTCGAAGACCTTTCGTTCCGGCAGCTGATGCCCGAGGCCTACCAGTCGATCGAGAGCCGGCTGGTTAATCTGCGCAAGACCAACACCAGCCTCATCAAGGAAATCGAGGACGAACTGACCGGGGAGCTGGCCAAGAAAAAGATCGTGGCCACGGTCAAGGGCCGCGAGAAGCGGCCTTATTCGATCTGGAAGAAGATGGAGCGCAAGGCCGTCGGTTTCGAGCAGCTTTCCGACATCTTCGGCTTCCGCGTTATCGTGCCGACGATCGAGGATTGCTACCGCGCGGTCGGCATCGTCCACACCAAATGGGCATTCGTGCCGGGCCGCTTCAAGGACTACATCTCGACGCCGAAGCAGAACGACTACCGCTCGATCCATACCACGGTGTTCGGGCCGGGCCGGCAGCGCGTCGAATTGCAGATCCGCACCAACGCCATGGACAGTATCGCCGAATACGGCATCGCGGCGCATGCGCTTTACAAGGACAGCGCCGGCACGCCGATGGAAGTGCTGGCGAAAGAGTCGAACGCCTATGCATGGCTGCGGCGGACGATCGAAATGCTCGCCGAGGGCTCAAGCCCCGAGGAATTTCTCGAGCACACCAAGCTCGAGCTGTTCCACGATCAGGTGTTCTGCTTTACGCCGAAAGGCCGCCTGATTGCGCTGCCGCGCCGCGCGACACCGATCGACTTCGCCTATGCGGTGCATACCGACGTCGGCAACAACGCGGTCGGCGCCAAGATCAACGGCAAGGTCGCGCCGCTCGTGACGGAGCTTCAAACCGGCGACGAGGTCGAGATCATCCGCGGCGAGGGGCAACATCCGCCCGCCGCCTGGGAGTCGCTTGTGGTCACCGGCAAGGCGCGCGCCGCAATCCGCCGCGCGACGCGCGTCGCGGTGCGCACCCAATATCTCGGCCTCGGCCGCAAGATGATCGAGCGCGCTTTCGCGCGGGCCGCGAAGCCCTGGTCGGAGGAACGGCTGCAGAAATCGCTGTCGCGCCTCGCGCGCGCGTCCATCGAGGATGTCTTTGCAGCCGTCGGCCGCGGCGAGATCAAGGCGAGCGACGTCGTCAAGGCGGTTCACCCCGACTGGCGCGAGGAGAAGAAGCCCGTTGAGTCCGCGCCGCGCAGCGAAGGGTGGTTCGGCCTTTCGCGCGTGAAGAGCCTCAAGTTTCGCATCCCCGGTTTCCGCAGCGGCAGCTCGCATCACGAGGAGGAATTGCCGTCGGCCATTCCCATCCGCGGCATCAACGGAGATTTGCCGGTGCGCTTTGCGCCGCAGGGCGGCGCGGTGCCGGGCGATCGCATCGTCGGCATTCTGACGCCGGGCAAGGGCATCACGATCTATCCGATCCATTCGCCCGCATTGAAGGAATTCGACGACGAGCCGGGCCGCTGGCTCGACGTGCGGTGGGATGTCGATGACGGCACCATGCAGCGCTTTCCGGCGCGGCTTGTGCTGCGGGCGAAAAACCAGCCGGGCACGCTTGCGCAAGTCGCGCAGATCATCGGCGAGCACGGCGGCAACATCGACAACATTCATATGGAGCGGCGGTCGCCCGACTTCACCAAGATGACGATCGATCTCGGCGTCTATGATTTGAAACATCTCAACGCGATCATCGATGAATTGCGAGCGAAGCCGGTGGTTTCGTCCGCCGAACGGTTTAACGGGTGAAGAGAATGATCCGGCTTGGGGTGAACGTCGATCACGTGGCGACTGTGCGCAATGCGCGCGGCGGCCGGCATCCCGATCCGGTGCGCGCCGCGAAGCTCGTCATCGAGGCGGGCGCCGACGGCATCACCGCGCATCTGCGCGAAGATCGCCGGCACATCACCGATGACGATATACGGCGGCTACGCGAAGAGATCGGCGCGCCGCTCAACTTCGAGATGGCGGCGACCGACGAGATGTTGAAGATCGCGCTCGCAACCAAACCGCATGCCGCCTGTCTTGTGCCGGAGAAGCGCACCGAGCGCACGACGGAGGGGGGCCTTGAGGTCGCGCGCGCGAAAGATATGCTCGCGCCGAAAGTCGCGTTCCTCTCGCATGGCGGCATACGCGTCTCGTTGTTCATCGAGCCCGATCAGCGCCAGATCGAGGCGGCGGCCGATATCAAGGCTGCGGTTATCGAGCTGCACACAGGCGCGTGGTGCGAAGCGATTACGCAAGGCAAGGTGCAGGCGGCGGAGTTCGAATTCGAGCGGCTGCGCTCGGGCGCGCGGCTCGCGCAGCGGCTTGGCCTTGAGGTTCATGCCGGGCACGGGCTCGACTTCGACAGCGCGGAAGCGATCGCGGCATTTCCGGAAATTCGCGAATTGAATATCGGCCATTACATGATCGGTGAAGCGATCTTCACCGGGCTGGAAGATGTCGTGAAAAAAATGCGTCAGGCGATCGCGCGCGGCGAAGCGCGCGCCAGGGCTGCCGCGGCGGACGGGGTGGCATGATCCTCGGCATCGGCAACGACATCATCGACGCGCGCCGGGTCGGCAAGGTGCTGGAGCGTCACGGCGAGCGTTTTCTGTCGCGCGTCTTCACCGATGTCGAGCGCGCCAAGGCCGAGCGGCGCAAGAACCGCGTCGAAACCTATGCCAAGCGTTTCGCCGCCAAGGAGGCTTGCGCCAAGGCGCTCGGCACCGGCATCCGGCACGGCGTGTGGTGGCGCGATATGGGCGTCGTCAATCTGCCGTCGGGCAAGCCGACGATGCGACTCACGGGCGGCGCGCTCAAGCGCCTCGAGGCGCTGACGCCGAAAGGCCACAGCGCGCAAATCGATCTCACGATCACCGACGACGGACCGATGGCGCAAGCGATCGTGATCATCTCCGCCGTACCCGAAACTGCGGCTAAAGCATGATTCCAGAACGTAAAAACCGCCATTTCGGCCTTACGTCCGTGTATTCAGCGTCATTGCCCCGCTAGGGCGGCCCGCGCTATACGAGCGCACCTTTGCAGGGCGTAAGAACGGAATCCACGGAATGGCCATTACCGAAGAAAAAAAGGAGAGCGGTCTTCGCGAAACCTCGAAGGTCGTCCTTCAGGCGCTCCTGATCGCACTCGTCATTCGCACCTTCATGTTCCAGCCGTTCAATATTCCGTCCGGCTCGATGAAGGCGACGCTGCTGGTCGGCGACTATCTGTTCGTCTCCAAATACAGCTACGGCTATAGCCAATATTCGTTTCCGTTCGGGATCATCTCGTTTCCCGGCCGTGTCTTCGGCAGCGGGCCGGATCGCGGCGATGTCGTCGTCTTCAAACTGCCGAAGGACAACTCGACCGATTACATCAAGCGGGTGATCGGGCTGCCGGGCGACAAGATCCAGATGGTCAACGGCACGCTGCACATCAACGGTCAGGCGATCAAGCGCGAGCGGATTTCCGACTGGGTCTCCAACGACCCGGAAGGTCACGGCCAGCCGATCAAGCGGTATCGCGAAACGCTGCCGAACGGCGTTTCCTACACGACGCTCGATCTCGTCGATAACGGCTTCTACGACAACACGCCGGTCTATGAAGTGCCTGCGAACCACTATTTCATGATGGGCGACAATCGCGACAACTCGACCGACAGCCGCGTGCTGAGCGCCGTCGGCTATGTGCCCTATGAAAACATCGAGGGGCGTGCGCAGATGATCTTCTTCTCGATCGACGAGAGCGCGCATGCGTGGGAGTTCTGGACCTGGCCGACGAGCGTTCGTTGGGGCCGGATTTTCAGCCTGGTGCGATGAGCCGCCGCAAGCCGACAGCGACGCTCGAGCAGAAGATCGGGCACACGTTCAAGGACAAGAGTTTGCTCGTGCAGGCACTCACGCATGTGAGCGCGATCGCGCACGGCAAGGTCAAGGTTAGCTATCAGCGCTTCGAGTTTCTGGGCGATCATGTGCTTGGGCTCGTCGTCTCCGACTTGCTGCTGCGCGAATATCCGCGCGCGCAGGAGGGCGAACTTTCGCAGCGGCTCGCCGATCTCGTGCGCGCCGAAACCTGCGCGAAGGTCGCGGTCGAGCTCAATCTCGGCGCCTACATTTATTTCGGCACCAATGAAGCGAAATCGGGCGGGCGTCACAAGGCGAGCATCCTCGCGGATGTTTGCGAGGCGCTGATCGGCGCGGTGTTTCTCGACGGCGGCTACAAGGCCGCGGAAAAATTCGTCGAAACCTACTGGAAGGAACGCGCGCTGCGCTCGAAGAGCCGGCTGCGCGATCCGAAGACGCTGTTGCAGGAATGGGGTCAGGCGCGAGGATTGCCGCCGCCGATCTATCGCCAGATCGAACGCAAGGGCCCGGACCACAAGCCGGTATTCCGGATCGCGGTCGAATTGCCGGGGCTGGGTGCCGCCGAAGGCGAGGGCCGCACGAAACGCGACGCGCAGCAGGCGGCGGCAACGATGATGCTCAACCGGCACGGTGTCGAACTCGATGACTGAGCGACAGAATATGCGATGCGGTTTCGTCGCGCTCGTCGGCGCTCCGAATGCCGGCAAATCGACGTTGCTCAACGCGCTGGTCGGCTCGAAGGTGTCGATCGTCTCGCCCAAGGTGCAGACGACGCGCAGCCTCGTGCGGGGCATCGCGATCAAGGACAAGACGCAGATCGTATTCGTCGATACGCCCGGCATCTTTGCGCCGAAGCGGCGGCTCGACCGGGCGATGGTGACGGCTGCGCTGACGGGCGCGGCCGATGCCGATCTTGCGGCGCTGCTCGTCGATGCCAAGAAGGGCCTCGATGACGAGACGCGGGCGATCGTCGAAAAGCTCAAGGAAATGCCGCAGCCGAAGATATTGATCCTCAACAAGATTGATCTCGTGAAGCGCGACATGCTGCTGGCGCTGACGCAGGCGGCGAACGAGTTGATCCCGTTCGAGCGGACCTTCATGATCTCGGCCATGAAGAACGACGGCGTGCCGGACCTGCTCGATTTCTTTGCCGAGCGCCTGCCGGCCGGGCCGTGGCATTACCCGGAAGACGAAATCACCGATATTCCGCTCCGGCAGATGGCGGCCGAGATCACCCGCGAAAAGCTTTTCCTTCGGCTGCAACAGGAATTACCCTACCAATCGACGGTCGAAACCGATTCGTGGAAGGAGCTGCGCGACCGTTCGGTGCGGATCGAGCAGTCGATCTTCGTCGAGCGCGAGAGCCAGCGGAAGATCGTGCTGGGCGAGGGCGGGCAGATGATCAAGTCAATCTCCATGGAAGCGCGCAGGGATATCGAGCGTGCCATCGAGCAGAAGGTGCACCTCTTCCTGCACGTGAAGGTGCGCGAGGGCTGGGAGAACGATCCCGAGCGCTATCGCGCGCAGAACCTGGAGTTCCCCAAGGAATGAGCGAAGGACAATCAGCGGCGGGCTCCGCGAGCGGCTCCTGCATCTTCTGCCGGATCGCGAATGGCGAAATTCCTTCGGTCCGGCTTTACGAGGACGAGCGCATTGTCGCGTTCCTCGACATCCGGCCGATCCGCGAGGGGCATGTGCTGGTCTTGCCAAAACAGCACTATGATTTTTTCGAAGTGATGCCGCCGGATTTGGCGGCGCATATCCTTGCGACAGGCCAGAAGATCGCGCGCGCCATGAAGAAGATCTACGGCGTCGCTCGCGTCGGCTTCATGTTTACCGGCACCGATGTCGCGCATGCCCATGCTCATGTCGTGCCGATGGTCGAAGGAACGGATCTTACCTCGCGCCGTTACATCGCCGAGGAAAAGCTGACGTTCCGGCCTCCGCAAATGGTTTCGCCCGGCGAACTCGAGCAGGTCGCGAGCAAATTGCAGGCGGCGCTGGAAGGCGCGTGATCGATGGAATGGACCGACGAGGGTGTCGTCCTGGGCGTTCGCCGCCACGGCGAGACGCATGTGCTGGCCGAACTGATGACGGCGCAGCACGGCCGGCACCTCGGCCTCGTGCGCGGCGGAACGTCCTCGAAGCTTCGCCCGGTGCTCCAGCCGGGCAATAGCGTACGCGCCGTCTGGCGCGCGCGGCTCGACCAGCATCTTGGCGCCTTCGCCATCGAAGGCATGCAGCTGCGGGCGGAAAAGCTGATGCTTTCGGCGACCGCGAGCTACGGCATCCAGACGCTCGCGGCGCTTCTGCGGTTGCTCCCGGAGCGCGACCCGCATCACGATCTTTACCTTGCGCTATTGGAAATCGCCGACCGGCTCGACGACACGGATCTCGCGGCGGCGCTGATCGTGCGCTTCGAGCTGATGCTGCTTGCCGAGCTTGGCTTCGGCCTCGACCTTTCGGAATGCGCCGGCACCGGCAAAGCCGAAGACCTCGTGTATGTCTCGCCGAAATCCGGCCGCGCCGTCAGCCGCGAAGCGGGCGAGCCATGGAAAGATCAACTTCTTGCGCTGCCGGCCTTCTTGATCGGCGAGGCCGATCACAGCGCCGCCGATGTCGTGGCAGGCTTTGCGCTCACCGGCTTCTTCCTCGCGCGGCATGTCTTCGAGCCGCGCGGCCTCGCTGCCCCCGAAGCGCGCGCGGCGCTGATCGCGACCGTTACCCGCGGCGCCATTGCGGCTTAAGGCGGCTTGTTCCCGACAGAATCGGCTGATAGCGGTGGTTCATGGGTAAGCGAATGATTCCTCCGCCCGAGAAAGGGCGGATCGAGGTTGTCGAGCTGAAGGAAGCGCTGGAAGAGCGCTACCTTTCCTACGCGCTCTCGACGATCATGCATCGCGCGCTGCCCGACGCGCGCGACGGCTTGAAGCCCGTTCATCGCCGCATTCTCTATGGCATGCGCCAGTTGCGGCTCGAGCCCGGCGCGCCGCCCAAGAAATCCGCCAAGATCGTCGGCGACGTGATGGGTAATTTCCACCCGCACGGCGACCAGGCGATTTACGATGCGCTCGTTCGCCTCGCGCAGGACTTTTCCTCGCGCTATCCGCTGGTCGAAGGGCAGGGCAATTTCGGCAATATCGACGGCGATAACGCCGCCGCCTACCGCTACACCGAAGCGCGCATGACCGATGTCGCGCGGCTTCTCCTGGAAGGCATCGACGAAGACGCCGTGCCGTTTCGCCCGAATTACGACGGGCAGACGCAGGAGCCGGCAGTGCTGCCGGCGGCATTCCCCAATCTGCTGGCGAACGGCGCGTCCGGCATCGCCGTCGGCATGGCGACCTCGATTCCGCCGCACAACGTCGCGGAGCTTTTGGACGCCGCGCTGTTTCTGATCGACAAGCGCTCGGCGAAGTCGGGCGAGCTGATGAAGTTCGTCAAAGGCCCGGACTTCCCGACCGGCGGCATCATCGTCGACAGCAAGGCGACGATCCGCGAAGCCTATGTCACCGGCAAGGGCGCGTTCCGCGTCCGCGCGCGCTGGCACAAGGAAGACGCGGGGCGCGGCACCTGGGTCGCGGTCGTCACGCAAATTCCCTATCTCGTGCCGAAGTCGCGCCTGATCGAGCGCATTGCCGAACTCTTGACCGACAAGAAGCTGCCGCTCCTGGCCGACATTCGCGACGAGTCGACGGAAGAAGTGCGCATCGTTCTCGAGCCGCGCTCGCGCGGCGTCGATCCGAAGCTCCTGATGGAGTCGCTGTTCAAGTTCACCGAGCTTGAAAACCGCTTTCCGCTCAACCTGAACGTCCTGATGGGCGGGCAGGTGCCGCGCGTCGTCGGGCTCGCCGACTGCCTGCGCGAATGGCTCGACCATCGCCGCGAGGTGCTGCTGCGGCGCTCGAAGCACCGGCTGAAGGAAATCACGCACCGCCTGGAGATCCTCGGCGGCTTGTTGATCGCGTATCTGAACATCGACGCGGTCATCAAGATCATCCGCAAGGAAGACGAGCCGAAGCCGGTGTTGATGAAGCGCTTCAAGCTCACCGACGTGCAGGCGACCGCGATCCTCGACATGCGGCTCCGCCACTTGCGCAAGCTCGAAGAGTTCGAGATTCGCAAGGAGAAC
>Ga0182740_1001940_pt1 | contig 13231 bp, 12 predicted proteins | sample eDN5th37CKraftBY_FD_128872 | JGI IMG/M metagenome (GOLD analysis project Ga0182740, IMG submission 128872) | Enriched backyard soil microbial communities from Emeryville, California, USA - eDNA 5th pass 37_C Kraft BY (version 2) (version 2) | ecosystem: Environmental > Terrestrial > Soil >...
AACGCATCCAGTTCATGTCGGAAATCCGGCTCCCCATGACGACATTAAGGTAACTCTGACCCAAATATGTGGCAAAATTCAATACGCTGGGGAACCCGCCTTCGGCGCCCCGATCCGTGCCCAACGGTATGATATTGCTGCATTTTCGGGCCAGGGCATCGACCGACGCCCTGGTAACCGCTGAAAATGGCTCTCGAAAGCGCCTATTGCTGTTGTCCGGGGCCGGCGCCGACGAAGCCCGTGATCTTCCAGCCGCCGGCATCCTTGACGTAGCAGAGCTGGTCATTGCCGAGCGGGGACAGCGCATCGGCCGAGACATACCCGACCTTGCCGGACGGGGTGACGACCCGGACCAGCGGGACCTCGTTCTGTGCCGGTTGCGGCTGTTTCGGGTCCGGCATGATGCGGATCAGCACCGGGTTCAGTTTCTCGGTGACCGGGGCATTGGCCCGCGGCGCGCTGCGAACCTCGACCCCGGCTTCCAGCGGATAGGCGTAGTCGCCCGGATCGGTGCCGGTCGCCTTGACCACCTCTTCAAGCTGCTTCTCGTCGAATTCCGGATCGGCCGGTGCGCAGATCACACCCTGCTTGCCCGGATAGGGCGTCCCGGTCGGGTCGAAGGCGTAGCCCTGCAGCATGTCCCAGCCGACCGGCTGCTTGCCGGCGAGGCCGATCGCGGTCGAGAGATTGTCTATGCCCGACTTCTTCTTGTCAGCCTGGTCGCCCTTTTCGCCGTCCCAGAAGAAGCCCTGCGGCACGACCATCTTGCTCAGGGCGGCGCGGTCCTTCTTGGCGGCGACTTCGCCGAGCTGTTTGCGGAAAGCTTCAAAGCTCGGGTCGTTGACCGGACCCGGAATCTTCACGGTGATCGGGGTGTACGGCTTGGCCGGAGCGACAGGGGGCGGCCCCTTCTGCGGCGGCTGCTTCTGCTGAGCCTGCGCGCCGAACGGCGCGGCGATGAGAAAAGCAATGGCGAGGGTGGTTGCGTGACGTGAGATCGCGTGGCGCATCTTGAACCTCCGGGACGGCCGAGCCTAACCGGTAGGGCACGGAAATGCGACCGGTCTGCGGCGGCTGCCCAGATGATTTTCGCATCAGTTGCGCACTGCACTCACACGCATTGCGCCACAGTGCTAGAAGCGATGGTCTCTCAACGCCATCCGGTCGCCGCATGACACTTACATCCCCACTTCTGTTGCCGATCCTCCTCTTGCTCGGCTCCAACATCTTCATGACATTCGCCTGGTATGGTCACCTGCGTTTCAAGGAACAGCCGCTGCTGCTCGTGATCGTGGTGTCCTGGGGCATCGCCTTCATCGAGTATTGCATGGCCGTGCCGGCCAACCGGTGGGGCAGCGCGGTCTATACGACGGCGCAACTGAAGACGATTCAGGAGGTGATTACGCTCCTGGTGTTTGCAGGCTTCTCGGTCGTCTATCTCAAGGAGCCATTCACCTGGAATTACGCGGTCGGCTTCGCCTTCATCGCTGTCGGCGCCTTCTTCGTGTTTCAGAAATGGTGATCGCTTCGCGCGCCATCATTTGGCCGGCGAAAGCCGCAGGATCTTGCCATTGCTGTCGTCGGTGACGAGCCACAGCGCCCCGTCAGGCCCCGTGCGCACGTCGCGGATGCGCTGGCCGAGCTGACGAAGCAGGCGCTCCTCGCGCGTGACTGTCTCGCCATCGAGTTCGAGCCGCACCAGGATCTGCGTGCGCAGGCCGCCGATGAAGGCATTGCCCTTCCATTGTGGAAACAGATCGCCTGTGTAGATCGTAAAGCCCGAGGGCGCGATCACCGGCGTCCATTGCCGGATCGGCTGCTCCATGTCGGGCTTGTGCGTACTCTCGTGGATCTTCGCCCCACCGTAATTGACGCCGTAGCCGATCACCGGCCAGCCGTAATTCTTGCCGGGTTCAGGAATGTTGATCTCGTCGCCGCCCTGCGGCCCATGCTCGTGCATCCACAATTTGCCGGTGACCGGATGGATGAGCGCGCCCTGGCTGTTGCGATGACCGTAGCTCCAGATTTCAGGCTTGGCTCCGGCGCGTCCGACGAACGGGTTGTCTTTGGGCACCGAGCCGTCCGGCGCGATGCGGATGATCTTGCCGAGATGATTGTCGAGTGACTGCGCGAGATCGCGGTATGCGAAATGATCGCCGGTGGTCAGAAACAAGTTGCCGTCGCGCGCCTGCGCGATGCGGCAGCCGAAATGCAATCCGCGGGACGGCGGCCCTTCCTGGCGAAAGATCCGCTGCACATTGCTGAGCTGCGTTTCGCCGGGCTCGAGTCTCGCGCGCGCGAGCGAGGTCTGCGCGCCGCCGTCGACCGGGTCGGAATAGCAGAAATAGATCGTGCGGTTCTGCGCGAAGTCGCGATCGAGGATGACGTCGAGGAGGCCGCCCTGGTTTTGCGCGAGCAATTTCGGCACGCCTTCGAGCGGCGGCGACAGCTTGCCGTCGCGAGTTGCGACCCGCATGCGGCCGGGGCGTTCGGTGACGAGTATCCGGCCATCGGGAAGGAATGCGAGCGCCCATGGATGGGACAGACCGGAGACTACGGTGTCGACGCGGATGTCACCGAGATCGGATTTGAACACCTGCTGGGCCTGTAACGGCCCTGATGCCAGCACCACCACCAGCGCGGCACCGATCGCACCACTTCGCATTTCGACCGCCTGCGCATCCGCTCGCAACGCAACGGTAGGCGACCGCCTGCAGTTCCGGAAGGGTGCCGGAATGCCGCAAGCATTCCGATCACGCGATTGCGATGGCGGTGAAGATCAGTGATTACGCGTGAATGCCGCGGTCATCGCTCCAAAGCCTGCGAACAGCAAGCCGAGCAGGATCGCAAGCGGCAGGACACCTTCGTCCGCTGTGATGATCGCTGCAAGGGTGTCGGCGCGTGCCGAGCCGATCGCGACCGCGGTGACCGCGACGATGATGCAGATCACGAGGACTGCGGTCATCAAAAGATGAGCGAATGCCAGCTTGCGCTTGGTCAGCGGCCGGGCATTGCGCAGAGGGTGCTGGAATCCGATTCCCGCGACCCGATTCCTAGTCATGGCACGTGCTCCAAACGAGCGAATCAGCCCCGGAGGCAACATCGTACTGAATGCTGGCTGCGCTCCGGCCGGAAAACGGCACAAGCCGTCAACTCGCATGGCGATTTGATGACAAACGGTTAATAGGCCTTAACCGTTAGCGAAGCGTTAAGATTTCACTCCGCGGCGAGGGGCAGTGTCTGCGGCCGATGATCCATCGCGATGTGCAGCGGCTCTGCGGCAACGCGCGCATGCCAGTCACGCAGCGCCGGAAACGGACGCAGGTCGAAGTCACATTGCTCGGCGAGATGCGTGTAGGAATACAGCGCGATGTCGGCGATCGAGTAGCGTCCACCCGTGACGAAGCGATTATTCGACAGATGCTTGTCGAGCACGTTGAGCGAGCGCTGTCCCTCTTCCATCCAGTCATCGAGCGCGTGCTGCTGCAATTCACGCCCGCCCTTGACGAGGCAGAGCCAGAAATAGGCGGCTCCGATATTCGGCACGATGGCGTGCTGCTCGAAGAACATCCATTGCAGCACCTGCGCGCGCTCGAACGGGGTCTCGCCGTCGAGATGCGAGCCCTCGGCAAGAAACCACAGGATGGCATTCGATTCAGGGAGGAAGCGGCCGGGCTCGATTTCAAGCAGCGGGATTTGGCCGCTCGGATTCTTGGCAAGGAAATCCGGCGTATGGGTTTCGCCCTTGAGAATATCGATCTCAACCAGCGTATGCGGGAGTGCGAGCTGCGCCAGAGCGAGACGCACCTTGTAACAATTCCCCGACCGTTGCATCGAGTAGAGCGTGTACATCCATGGCTCCCGTAACCTGAGTCGTGAATGCCCTTGGTCCGTGGTCCCCGCACGATTCAGCATGGCGCAATCGACAGAATTGGAAAAGCCCGGCCATTGCAAGGCTACGATAGGGCATCCCATCACAAAGTGACGTTCGTTGCGTGACATTGCGGTGCAGCGAAATAATCGTTTCGTCTTTCGGGCTTTCGCTTAAATGCGGAACGGCCCCTTCGGTGCTGCAATGCATCACTGTCGCCCCGGCGGGCCTTGGCGGCCCTTGGCCAAGGCTGGCGGGGCCATCGGCATTCATGCATCCAGGGGCATCGATCCATTCCCCCGGATCATCTATCCATCACCGATTGTTGCTTGCAGCGCAGCAAAATGGGCATTACCAAGCCTCCGAAATCCTGACGGCATTGCCTCAAAATCAAGGAGACCGGTTCCGATGGCCTTCCTCGCCGACGCGCTCGCCCGCATCAAGCCGTCCGCCACCATTGCGGTGACCGACAAGGCGCGCGCGCTGAAAGCCGCGGGCCGTGACGTCATCGGTCTCGGCGCCGGCGAGCCCGATTTCGACACGCCAGCCAACATCAAGGCGGCCGGCATCAAGGCGATCGAAACCGGCAAGGCCGCCAAATACACCGCGGTGGACGGTATCCCGGAATTGAAGGCGGCGATTTCGGCCAAGTTCAAGCGGGAGAACGGGCTCGACTACAAGCCGTCGCAGATCATCATCGGCACCGGCGGCAAGCAGGTGCTGTTTAACGCGCTGATGGCCACCATCAATCCGGGCGACGAGGTGATCATCCCGGCGCCCTATTGGGTCAGCTACCCGGAAATCGTCGCCTTGCTTGGCGGTACGCCGGTGCCCGTTGTGACGACGATGGCGACTGGCTTCAAACTGACCGCGGAACAGCTCGACAAGGCGATCACGCCCAAGACCAAGTGGCTGATCTTCAACTCGCCGTCGAACCCGACCGGCGCCGCCTATACGCGCGACGAGGTGAAGGCGCTGACCGATGTTCTGATGAACCACAAGCATGTCTGGGTGCTCACCGACGATATGTACGAGCACCTGGTCTATGACGACTTCAAGTTCACGACGCCGGCACAGGTCGAACCGGGTCTTTACGATCGCACGCTGACGCTGAACGGCGTGTCCAAGGCCTATTGCATGACCGGCTGGCGCATCGGCTATTCCGGTGCGCCCGAGCATCTGACGAAGGCGATGGCGATGCTGCAGTCGCAGTCGACGTCCAATCCGTCGGCGGTTGCGCAATGGGCCGCGGTCGAGGCCCTGACCGGGCCGCAGGATTTCATCGCCAGGCACAACAAGATCTTCAAGGAGCGGCGTGACCTGATCGTCTCGATGCTCAATCAGGCGAACGGTATCCAATGTCCGAAGCCGGAGGGCGCCTTCTACGTCTATCCGTCCTGCGCTGGCACCATCGGCAAGACCGCACCGTCCGGCAAAAAGATCGTCACCGACGAGGATTTCGTCTCGGAATTGCTGGAGAGCGAGGGCGTTGCCGTGGTGCATGGCTCGGCGTTCGGCGCGGGCCCGGCCTTCCGGATTTCCTACGCCACCAAGACTGAAGACCTTGAAGAGGCCGGCAAGCGCATCCAGCGCTTCTGCGGCAATCTGAAATAGGCTGCGGCTGCCAATCGGCCCCGGCATGGGGGCGATACCGAGCTTGAACGTGGCGGCGCCGGTTAGCGGCGCCGCAGCGGCTTAACGAATTTGTATCGCCGGCAACTTATCGTTCCCGGCCGGTTTGCGGACTCATTTCGGCCGGACTTTCGGCGCGTAGTAGCCGCAACGGTTCTACGTTTCACCAGCTACAAGGGTCTCCCCATGCTCCGAACATCGCTTCTCGCCGCGCTCATGCTGGCGTCGGCACAGCTTTCGCCGGCCTCCGCGCAGCAGGGGGTGCAGGCCGGGATTCTCGAATGCCGCAGCGGGGGTACAGTCGGCTTCATCATCGGGTCCGTCACCGAGTTGAGCTGCATCTTCCGGCCGGATTTCGGGCCGATCCAGCCCTATCGCGCGACGCTGTCGCGGGCGGGCGTCGATGTCGGCGCGACCGCCGTCTCCGCTCTGACCTGGGCCGTCTTCGCGCCGACCCAGCAACTCGGTCTCGGTGACCTGTCCGGGAATTATGGCGGGGTCACCGCCGGAGCGACCGTCGTGGTCGGCGCTGGAGCCAATGTGCTCTATGGCGGCTCCAATAATTCGGTTGCGCTTCAGCCGCTCAGCGTCGAAGGCTCGGTCGGGCTCAATGTCTTCGCCGGTGTTGCCGGCATGACCCTGCGCTTCGCGCCGTAAGGGCTCCTGTTGCCTGACACGGCGCCGGTAAACGCGCTTCTCCCGCGAGTGAGAGGCGGCGTCGGGCGGCGCTTTCAGGGAATCTGATAGACCGTCATCTTGTCGCTGACGCCGCGCAGCGAGGCGAGCTGCTCGGTCGGTACGAGCCTGTTCTGCTCGATGATCCTTGCAACCTGCGGATTTTGCACCACGGGCTTGGTGACGAAGATCGCGCGCTCGTCGGCAAGTCCCTGCACACGTGCTGCGATGTTCACGGTCTGCCCGAAATAATCGAGCTGATCGTTGAGAGTCACGGCAAGGCAGGGGCCTTCGTGAATGCCGATCTTGATCAACAGGTCTTTCCTGAGCTCGCGCACCGAGTCCCGCATGCGCAAGGCCGCGGCGAGCGCCCGGTCGGGGGTCGGGAAGGTCGCCATGACGGCGTCGCCGATTGTCTTCACGACCGCGCCCGCCTCGGACGCAACGATGGCGTTCAGCACCCGGAAATGCTGGCGCACGAGATCATAGGCCGCGAGATCGCCGACGCGGTCGTAAAGGGCGGTCGAACCCTTGAGGTCCGTGAACAGGAAGGTCAGGCTGGTGATCTTCAGGCCCTGATCGACGTCAAGCGTGTCGGCACGGTAGATGTCGCGGAAGGTCTGGTTGGTGAGCAGGCGTTTGGCGGTCAGGAACGGGCGGCGCCGTCCGAGCAGGTCGTGCAGTCTGTCGCCCGCGATCCAGACCGACGGCAGCGTGCGCAAGTCGGTTCGGTTCTCGAATGACACCCGCAACGGACCGGGCCGCATCTCGGTGGTGCCGGTCGGGGCCTGCGCCTTGCTGAAGACCATCCCGAGACTTTGCCGCTCGCGCGTCGGCTCGCCCTTCACATCGAGGAAGTGCGCCGCGTGGGTCACCGGCTCGAACACGATCACGAATTCCGCCGGCAGCTGCAGCGACATCACGGCCTTTTCGGCGGGCGCGAGCTCGATGGCGTCGAGGGTGATATCCTCGATCGCCTGATGAAGGGCGTCCGTGTCCGGAAGCTCGACTCCCGAGCCCCAGAAGATCTGCCGGAAATATTCCACCAGCGGCAGAGCGTGCGGATCGTGGGCCGCGATGCGCCGGACCGTCGGGCTGACGGTGAAGGTAACCTCGACCATTTCATCCAGCGTCGGCTCATAGCCGCAGGCGCAGAGCGCACAATTGTAGCTGTCCTTGCGCACGGACTTGAGCGAGTGGGTGGCATCGAGCACCCCGCCGCAGCCCGGGCACAGCACGTTCCAGCTAAGTTCGAACAGGCCGAGCCGAGCGGCATGGAGAAAGCCGCTGATGACCTTTTCCTCATCGAGCCCATGATCGGCGGCGATCTTCAGCGGGTTGATGCGGCACAGCGAGCGGTCCTCGCCGTCGCGAATGAGCGTCTCGATGGTCTCGGCAACGGTCGCGTCGGCGGACTTGCGCAGGGCGTCGAACAACGTCTGGCTGGTCTGCGGGGCGTTCATGCCCGCAAGGTTATGCCGAAATTGCGGCGCCGTCAGGGGGGCAAAATTTGACGCTATGACTTGAACACGATCCGCCCTTCGATGCCGGTGCGCACTGTTTTGATCTTCTCGAGGTAGTCGATCAGCTCATTGATCATCAACGGGCCGTCATGCGGCGGGACCACCTCTGTGACGTTATTGAAGGATTCATAGCCGTCGCCGCCGCGCGCCAGAAAATCGTTGGTCACGAGCTTGTAGATCCGCGTGTCCTCGAGGGGCTTGTCGTCCGCCATCACCGAGACGAGGCGTTGGCCGGCCGGACGCGATGCATCGACCACGATCTTCAGGCCGGACACCTGCGGAAAGCGACCGCCTGCAACGGGCAACAGGCTGAACCCGTTTTCGAGCCCGGCGCGGATCGCGCGGCCGGAAATTTGCAGCACGGCGAGCGTGTTGCGGAACGGCAATTCCCCCATCAGGTCGCGCCGTGTGAGGGTGGAGCCGGGCTGATAGACGCGTCCGCCGCGGATGCCGCCGCCATTGGTGATCGCGATCTCCGCGCCGGTCTCCACGCGCATCGAATCGGCGACCAGATTGCCGATGGCCGCTTCCTGGGTGCGGACTGTGGCGTTGCGGCTGTCCAGTTCGACCGCCGTCGTGGCGACCGCAACATCGAGCTGCTTCGACAACTTGTTTTCGTATTGCTGCACGATAGCGGCAATCTCCGCATCGGGGACGACGTTGCGCGTGTCGATGGGGCGGAATTCCGGATACCAGGTGACCTCGCGCTTTCCCTCGCTGCTGGTCCGCGTCGTAAAGGTGATGTCCACGCAGGTCACGAAATGCGCATCGTAGCTCGATTCGGCAGCGGCCGTGCGACCGTCGTAATCGATCCAGAGGTCGTGATCGTGGCCGCTCAGGATGATGTCGGCCGCGCGGGTCCGGATCATCGCCTCGTCCTTGGCGCGGTCGGTATGAACGACGGCGACCACCACATCGGCGCCTTCCTTGCGCAGTTCCGCAGCCTGCTTCTCGATCGTGTCAATGGCCCGCGGAAATTTCAGATCGCCGGGACTGGAGAGCACGACGGCGTCCTCGTCGGTCGCTGCCGCGATGCCGATGCGGATGCCGCTCATCTCGATGATGGTGCGCTCCTTGAAACCGGGGATGAGCTTGCCCTCGGGAGTCATGATGTTTGCGGCATAGAGCGGGAATTTCGCCTCGCTCATGCGCTTGAAGAACATCTCCTTGCCGAAGTCGAATTCGTGGTTCCCCGGAACGAAAATGTCCGGCTTCAGCATGTTGGTCAGCGTCATGACATGCTCGCCCTGATCGAGGCTCGACATCAGCGAGGGCGACAGGGCATCGCCGGCATGGATGAACAGCACGTTGCCGCCTTTGGCCCGTTCCGCCTTTACGACGGACGCAAGCCGCGCATATCCGCCGCGCAACTGGCCGTCCGGCGCCGGCTGGTCGCTCATCAGGTAGATGTCGCTGACGAGGACGAATGTGACGCGGGCGCGCGTCCCTTGAGCGAAGGATGGCCGCGGAAGGCCGGCGATGAGGGCGAGGGCCGAGGAACCGAGCAGCAGCAAACGGCGGGTGATGGTCATTTTCGTCATTGATTTCCGGCGTGAAGCTGTGGCTTAGCATGCCGGCATGACCGACGCATCGCCAGACGCCGTCGCGGGTCCGCACCGGCCCCCGCACCATCCGCCGGTCAAATCCGGAAAGATCGGGGTTCTGATCGCCAATCTCGGGACCCCGGATGCGACGGACTATTCCTCGATGCGGCGCTATCTTAAGGAATTCCTGTCCGACAAGCGCGTCATCGAAGACAATTCGCTGATCTGGAAGCTGGTCTTCAATCTCATCATCCTGACGCGCCGGCCGGCCAGCAAGGGGCGCGACTACGATTCGATCTGGAATCGCGAACTGAACGAATCGCCGCTGAAGACGATCACGCGAAGCCAGGCGCAGAAGCTGGCCGGATACCTTGCCGGCATCGACGGGCGGATCGAGGTCGAATGGGGCATGCGCTACGGCAATCCATCCGTCGGTTCGGCGATCGACGCACTGATGGCCAAGGGCTGCGACCGCATTCTCTATGTGCCGCTCTATCCGCAATATGCCGCGGCGACCACGGCGACGGCCTGCGACGCGGCGTTCCGGCATCTGATGACACTACGCTGGCAGCCGACGCTGCGGGTGGCGCCGCCCTATCACGACGACCCGGCCTATATCGCTGCGCTCACGTCATCGATGCGCGAAACGCTGGCGAAATTGCCCTTCACGCCGGAGGTGATCCTCGCGTCTTTCCACGGCATCCCGCAGGACTATTTCGACAAGGGCGATCCCTATTATTGCCACTGTGCGAAGACGACCCGCCTCCTCCGCGAGGCGCTCGGATACAACGAGGCGCAATTGCGCATGACCTTCCAGTCGCGCTTCGGCACGGCGGAGTGGATCAAGCCCTACACCGACAAGACCGTCGAAGCGTTGGCGAAACAGGGCGTCAGGAACCTTGCGATCGTCACGCCGGGCTTCTCGGCGGATTGTCTGGAGACGCTGGAAGAGATCGCGGTCGAGAATGGCGATATCTTCAAGGCCAATGGCGGCGAGAATTTCGCCGCGATCCCATGCCTGAACGACAGCGAGCAGGGCATGGACGTGATCCGCACACTGGTGCTGCGGGAACTCAAGGGCTGGGTTTCCTAACCCCCCGTTAACCATATCGCTTTTAACTCCGTTAACCATTTTCGCCGGCCGCAAGGCCGGCCGCTCTCATTTGCATGCGCCGGCGCGGACGCATGCGATGCGGGCGCGGCAGGAGCTAACGGGTGGCGCGCAGCCTCATCCCTTTTCTGGTGTGGAGCCTGGCCGGTTTCTGCGCGACCGGGCCGGCCGTTGCGCAGCAGCTGCAGCCGAGAGACCCGTCGACGCCGACCCTGTTCGATCCGCATTTCGATTCCGACCGCACGCAGCAATTTCGCAAACCCGGAGAACCGGTCCGGCCGGGCGAGACGACCAGACCCGCCACCAGCGCGGCCGGTGTGACCGGCTTCGACGGGACCAATGCAAGGGTCCGGCGCAAGGCCAGGGAGGCCGCGCAAAAGCGCGCCCGAGCAGAGGCCGAGCATCTTCCGCCGATCGCAGCGACAGCGCCTGACCGTACGGTCGCCGCGCCTTTCCAGCGGCAGGAGAGCCAGGCCGCACAGAGACGCCGCGCCACCAATACGGCGCCCATTCCCCTCGACGCGACTGGTGTCGTCGCAGCGCGTCCGATCCGCAAGCGCCTCGTGGAAGACGATCCGTATGGTCCGGTCGGCTTCTATGTCGGGTCGCTCATCTACCGGCCCGCCATTGAATTGTCGGCCGGCTATAACAGCGATCCGAGCCTGCGCCAGAACGGGGCAGGCTCACCGTTCGAAAAGGTTGCGCCTGAACTGAGCGTGAGATCGGACTGGTCGCGGCACGAATTCACCGCCGATCTGCGCGGCAGCTATATTTGGTACAACGAGCAGGAAAACCTCAGTCAGCCCAATCTCGATCTGAAGGCCAAAGGGCGAATAGATATTACCAAGCAGACCAAGGTTCAGGTCGAAGGCCGGTTCGGGCTGCAGGCCGACAGTCCGGGCGATCCCAATCTGCCGTCGAATATCTCGACGCCGCCGCTCTATATCACGCCGGGCGCAACCGTTGGCATTACCCATGCCTTCAATCGCCTCGAATTGACCCTCAAGGGCACGATCGACCGAACCGCCTATGGCGACGGGGAAACCTTCGCAGGCCAGACCGTCAGCTTCAGCGACCGCAACTACACGCAATACGGCGCCACGATACGCGCAGCCTATGAACTTCTGCCCGGCGTCAAGCCTTTCGTGGAATACGGCCAGGATCAACGCCGTCACGATCAGGAGAACGATCCTCTGATCGTCGCGCGAAATTCCGACGGCTCCACGATCAAGGTCGGATCGGAATTCGAGTTGTCACGCTATCTCGTCGGCGAAGCCTCGATCGGATATCTGGAGCGTCGCTATGCCAGCGACGTTTTCCCGACTCTTCATGCGCCCCTGATCGACGCGAAGCTCACCTATTACGCGACCCCGCTGACCACGCTGAAGATCTACGCAAAGACCAGTGTCGACGAATCCGTTCTGCCGGGTGTCGCTGGTTCCCTGCGGCAGGATTACGGCGTGCAGATCGATCATGCGTTCCGGCGCTGGCTGATCGGAAACCTGACGCTCGGTTACGGCACCGACAATTACGAAGGCTCGCTCCGCGAAGACCAGCGTTATCGCATCGCAACAGGTCTCGTTTACAAGATGACCCGCGAAGTCCATCTCCGTGCCGAAGCAAGGCGCGATTGGCTGAAGTCGACCTTTGTGGGTCAGGACTACACAGCCAATATCTTCACGGTCGGGCTGCGCCTGCAGCGATAGGATCCGCCGGCGATTTGTGCCCGGGCGGTTCAGCCCAGCAATTGCTTCAACTCTGCGCGCAATTCGGGCGCGATATCCTTGCGCTTCAATGCATAGGCGACATTGGCGGTGAGGAAGCCCAGCTTTGAGCCGCAATCGTAAGAGCGCCCTTCGAATTTCACCGCATAGAATGGCTGGGTCTTCGCCAGTGCGATCATCGCGTCAGTCAGCTGGATTTCGCCCCCGGCTCCGGCCTGCTGGTTCTCCAGGATCGAAAAGATCTCCGGCTGCAGGATGTAGCGCCCGGTGATCGCAAGATTGGACGGCGCCTCGTCGCGCTTCGGCTTCTCGACCATCTTGGTGATCTGCATTGCATCGCCGGACTCCTTGCCGACGCCGACGATGCCATACATGTGCACACGATCCGCGGGCACCTCCTCGACGGCGATGATATTGGCCTTGGCTTTCTGCTTGTTGTAGGCGGCGACCATCTGCGCGAGGCATCCAGGCTCGTTCTGTACGAGCACGTCCGGAAGCACGACAGCGAACGGCTCATGGCCGACCAGCTCGCGTGCGCACCAGACCGCGTGGCCGAGCCCGAGCGGCGATTGCTGGCGGGTGAAGCTCGTGGTGCCGGCGCTTGGTGTGTCGTCGGCGAGCAGCTTCAGCTCGCTCTTCTTGTGGCGCTCCTTGAGCGTCACCTCCAGCTCGAATTGCCGGTCGAAATGGTCCTCGATCACCGACTTGTTGCGGCCGGTGACGAAGATCAGGTGCTCGATGCCGGCTTCGCGCGCCTCGTCGACGACGTGCTGGATCAGCGGGCGGTCTACCACCGTCAGCATCTCCTTCGGCATCGCCTTGGTCGCCGGGAGAAAGCGGGTGCCGAGCCCGGCCACCGGGAAAATCGCTTTACGGATAGGCTTCATGAGGGAAAACCGTGAGGAGAGTGTGAAAGACGGTGCGGTGGTAGCACGCAGAGTCTGAAGAAACGGATGCGCGCGAAAGGCGTCAACGGATTTTTGAATCCCATTAATTCTCTGGCAACCGTATGCGTTCCCCATAGGGCTCTTTGGTGGGTCGCGTGAGGCGTTGATGGCCGTTCGGTGTGAAACTTCGGCAAGATTGTGGCCAGTCGCCGCGCTCGCAGTCACCCTGATCGGGTGCACGGGCGGCGCAGCAGACGATCGCGG
>Ga0182740_1001942_pt1 | contig 13218 bp, 10 predicted proteins | sample eDN5th37CKraftBY_FD_128872 | JGI IMG/M metagenome (GOLD analysis project Ga0182740, IMG submission 128872) | Enriched backyard soil microbial communities from Emeryville, California, USA - eDNA 5th pass 37_C Kraft BY (version 2) (version 2) | ecosystem: Environmental > Terrestrial > Soil >...
CGCATTGACGGTCGCTACGGCGCCCATCTGTCTCGCGAATTCGAGCTTCTCTTCCGTGAGGTCGACGGCGATCACGTTCCCCCCCATGGCGCTGGCGATCATGATGGCCGAGAGGCCCACGCCGCCGCATCCATGCACGGCCACCCATTCGCCGGGCTTCACGCGGCCCTGGTCGACGACGGCGCGGAACGACGTGACGAAGCGGCAGCCGAGGCTCGCGGCGGTGGCGAAGTCGAGTTCGTCTGGAAGGGTCACTAGGTTGGTGTCGGCGTAATCGACTGCCACATATTCCGCGAAGGACCCCCAGGCCGTGAAACCCGGCTGGAACTGTTGCTCGCAGACCTGGTGGTTGCCCGAATGGCATTCGTGGCAATGGCCGCAGCCGCCGACGAACGGCACGGTCACGCGGTCGCCCTTCTTCCAGCGCGTGACCTGCTTGCCGGTCGAGAGAACCGTGCCGGCCAGTTCATGTCCCGGCACATGCGGCAGCACCACGTCGGGATCGTGCCCCATCCAGCCGTGCCAGTCGCTCCGGCACAGGCCCGTCGCCTCCACCTTGATCACGACGCCTTCCGTCGACGGCGTCGGATCCGGCACGTTCTGCACGCGCGGCGGCTGGCCGAACTGCTCGAAGAGAACCGCTTTCATGGGAGGCATTCCTTATACGGCCGACAGGGAAGGGGCGGTATAGCGGGCGGGTGACGATGGGGCAAATGCAGGCAGAACCGGGTCAGGCGCGATACCGCCCGAACACCACCTGCGTCTCCCCGTAATCCCGCCGCTCGATCTCCTCGAAGCCTTCGGGCAGCGTGATCTCGGCGTCATGTGCCTCTTCCACGATCACGAGGGCATCGGGCACGAGCCAGCCGCCTTCGGCGCAGGAGCGCAGGGCCTTGGGTGCGAGGTCCTTGCCGTAGGGCGGGTCGCAGAACACCACGGAGAAGGGCGCGTTGGGGGCGGCCTCGCCCATGCGGGTGGCATCGCGGCGGAAGAGGCGGGTGGCGCCGCCGGCGCCGAGGGCTTCCACGTTCTCGCGGATGATGCCGCGGGACTGCGCACCGTCGTCGACGAAGAGCGCGAAGGCCGCGCCGCGCGAGAGCGCTTCCAGCCCCAGAGCGCCGGTACCGGCGAAGAGGTCGAGCACGCGCGCGCCCTCGATGGGGTCGTCATAGCCGTGCTGGAGGATGTTGAAGAGCGTCTCGCGCAGGCGGTCCGACGTCGGGCGGATCGCGTCCGAACTCGGCCCCTTGAGCGAACGGCCGCGCCAGCGCCCGCCCACGATTCTCATGACTTGGTCCCTACCTTAGAAACTCATCGGAAGCTCTATCCCGGAAAATTGGCTCATGAACCGACTCTGCCTGAGCCCTCATCCTGAGGGGATTGCGCCAGCAATCCGTCTCGAAGGATGAGGGCGGCTCCAGAGAGAACTGGACGATCCTTCGAGACGCCTGCTGCACAGGCTCCTCAGGATGAGGTGAGAGCTTTTTGAACGGGCTCTCAGGATACAGGTTGGTGCTTTCTCCTGGTTCAACGGCGGCCGCGCGGGCCGCCCTTGGAACCGCCTTTGAAGCCGCCCTTCGAGGCTCCGCCCTTGGACGCTCCCCTTGGGCCACCCTTGAAGCCGCCGCCTTTCGGACCGCCACGCGAAGGCGCATCGCCACGCGGGGGGCCGCGACGGGGACGGTCATCATCGCCGCGGGCGCGGAACGGACGGTCACCCTGCGGTTTGCGCGGGCGGTCATCGCCTCCCTCGCGGGAGCGGAAGGGGCGCTCACCCTGACGCGTGCGCGGACGCTCGTCGCCCTCGGACCGGGCGCGGAAGGGCCTGTCGCCGGCCGGGCGGCGCGGGCGGTCGTCGTCGCGCCGCGCAGGACGTTCTCCGCCCTCGCGGCCACGGCGGGCCGGCCCCGCATCGCGATCGTCACGGCGGCGCGGACGGTCCTCGCCGGCAGCGGCACGGCCTCTGCGCGGTGCGGGCGCTTCTTCTTCCTGCGGCTGGCGCACGAGGCGCTCCACGACGACCTTGCGGCCCTCGCGCGAGGCGATGGCGCCGACGCGCTCGCGCTGGCGTTCTCCGCTGGCGGCACGCGCCTCCTTCGGATCGGCGCCACGGCGCGGGGACTTCCGGCGCGGGGCGTCCTCGTCGGTCTCGCCGGCGCGCCACACGCTCGTCTTCACATCGAGGCGCGAGGGACGCTTCCTGGGCTCCTCCTCGTCGCGCTCGAACCGGTCGCCGCCACGGCCGCGGGACGGCCGCTCATCGTCGTCGCGGCGACGGCGCGGACGCTCGTCGTCCCGGTCGCGGGCAAAGCGCGAGGGACGCTCGCCGCGCTCTTCGCGGTCCGGCTTCCTGGAAGAGCCGAAGGGCGCGATGGGCTCGCGCACCGGGCTTTCGAAATCGACGCCCGCCTCGGCGGCCAGCGCCTCTCCGAGCTGATCCCGCAGCACCTTGGTACGCACCTCTTCCACGAGCCCGACCTCGAGGTCGCCGAGCTGGAACGGGCCGAAGGACATGCGGATCAGGCGGTTCACCTGCATGCCGAGATGTTCGAGGATGCGCTTGATCTCGCGGTTCTTGCCCTCGCGCAGACCCATCGTGATCCACACGTTGTCGCCCTGCATCCGGTCGAGGCGCGCCTCGATGGGGCCGTAATCGATGCCGTCGATGCTGATGCCGTCGCGGAGCCTGTCGAGATCCGCCTGGTTGATCTCCCCGTGGGCGCGCACCTTGTAGCGGCGCAGCCAGCCGGTGTCCGGATGGGCGATCACGCGGGCGAGGCCGCCGTCGTTGGTGAGCAGCAGAAGGCCTTCCGTGTTGATGTCGAGCCGGCCCACCGCCACCACGCGGGGCAGGTCCTCGGGCAGGTTGTCGAACACGGTCGGCCGGCCTTCCGGATCGCGGGCCGTGGTCACGAGGCCGCGCGGCTTGTGGAAGAGCCAGAGGCGCGTGCGCTCCTTGGCGGGCAGGGGCTCGCCGTCCACGGTGATCCTGTCGGCCGCCGTCACGTTGATGGCGGGGGATTCCAGCACCTGGCCGTTGAGGGTGACGCGGCCTTCCGCGATCAGCACCTCCGCGTCGCGGCGGGACGCGACGCCGGCCCGGGCGATGACCTTGGCGATGCGGTCCTCGACGGGCTCCTGCGGCTCGGCCCGGACGACCGGGCTCTCCTCGCGGGCGCGGCGCGGACGATCCTCGGCCGAGCGGTCGAAGCGGCGCGGGCGCTCGTCGCCGGAACGGCCGCGGAAGGGCTTGTCGTCGGTGGGACGGCTGCGGAACGGCTTGTCGCCGCCTTCGCCGCGCGGCCGGAAGGACTTCTTCTCTCCACCTTCGAAGCGGCGGGGGCGCTCGCCACCTTCTCCGCGCGGGCGGAACGGCTTGTCGCCGTCGCGGCTGCGGAAAGGCCGGTCGCCGGCCTCACGGGGCTTGCGCGGGCGGTCGTCGTCGCCTCGGGCGCGGAAGGGGCGCTCGCCGCCCTCGCGGGGCTTGCGGGGAGGCCTGTCGCCGGAGGGGCGGCCACGGTCGGAGCGTCCGGAGGAACGGCCCCTGCGATTATCGTCGTTGCTGTCGGTCATGGGAGCCTGATAGCAGAGGAGTTCCAGAGAAGCGAGGGTTAAGGAGCGAACCGGTTGACGGATAACGCCGATCATGAGCCGCTTGATCCGGGACGTCCGGATCCCATGAGCGTGGCCTTCGACGAGGCCCGCGCCGCCGCCGCGCGCGGGGAGGTGCCCGTGGGGGCCGTCATCGTCAGGGATGGCCGGATCGTCGCCTCGTCGGGCAACCGCCCGCGCGAGCTGCGGGACCCCTCGGCCCATGCGGAAATGCTCGCCATCCGCCGGGCCTGCGAGGCGCTGGACGACGAGCGGCTCTCCGGCTGCGATCTCTACGTGACCCTGGAGCCCTGCACCATGTGCGCGGGAGCGATCTCCTTTGCCCGGATCCGGCGGGTCTATTACGCGGCGCATGACCCGAAAGGCGGCGCCGTCGACAACGGCGTCCGCTTCTTCGACCAGCCCACCTGCCACCACGCCCCGGAGGTCTATGGCGGCATCCGGGAAAGCGAGGCGGGGGAAATGCTGCGGGAGTTTTTCGCGGGGCGGCGGTGAGGGGGAGACGTCAGTTCGCCCGGGATGGGATGGCCGGGTCACGCATGACATTCAGATCCACGGGCCCGACGATGCCATCGACCCTGCCAGCGTTGTGATATTGCCAGACATTCCAGTGCTCCTGCGACGGCGGCCAGAACAGAGAGCGGATCCAGAGCGGCCTATCCGGCAGGACATGGTGATAGGCATCCCAGAACTCGGGTGTCGCATACAGAATGACAGGCTTGCCAGTGTGGCGCTCGACAGGTTCGAGGAAGCGGTCGATCTCGGCCCTGATGACCGAGGGGGCCGGCGTGACGTTGCAGTTTCCGCCGAACTCCAAGTCCAGCGCTGCCGGAAGCGAACCTTTGTCCGTTCCAAGCGCATCGAGAAAGTTCTTGGCCTGGTCGCTGCCGGGACGGCAGAACGTGAAGAAGTGATAGGCGCCAACTTTCAGGCCAGCGGACTGGGCCTCTTTCCAGTTCGTGGCAAACCGCGTGTCGCGATGATCGCCGCCTTCGGTCGCTTTGATGAAAGCGAAGCTCACATCGTCATGAGCGACCTTGCGCCAGTCGATCTCATTCTGGTGGTGCGAGACGTCTATGCCGCGCACGGGATAGAGGGTGCGATCGGGCTCATAAAACCGGATGTAGAGGACGGCGAGGCAAATCGCGCCCGTGCAGACGATCGCCAGGATGAAAAGGTTGCGGTTGAAACGTCTCATTAAACGCCGCTCGTGATGTGCTTTGATCTGCGCTCAAACGGAAAAGGCTTCCGACATCGTGCCGGAAGCCATGAAAATTATAATTGCGACGTATTCAAACGACGAAGAAGTCCTTCTCCGTCATCTTCAGATTCTTATCGAGGGTCGCGAACTGGATCGGCTGCTGCTTCCCGGTGCCGTCGGCGTCGTAGAAGAGCTTGCCGGACTTCTTGTCGTAGACGATCCGGTCCGAGCCGTCGTGAGCCTTGTTGCCGATGAAGAAGGCGTCCTTCTTGAGCTTTCCGACCTTGAGCTTCGTGAAGATCGATTTCGCCAGGTAGATCGTGTCGTCCTTGACGTTGAACTTCACGATCTTGTCGATGTTCGCGTTCTTCTTCTTGGCCACGGCGGAATCGAAATAGAACGAATCCGCGCCGGCTCCTCCGCTCAGGGTATCCTTGCCGAGCCCGCCGCGCAGAATGTCGGCGCCGTCGCCGCCGTCGAGCAGGTCGTTGCCGGCATCGCCCGCGAGTTGATCGTTTCCGGCGCCGCCATAGAGTTTGTCGCTGCCGCCCAGGCCGCTGAGGAAATCATCCCCCGCCGTACCGGTATAAACGTCGTTGCCTTGCGTCCCGGACCAGGTGGGTGTGCTGGGCGTCGAGGGGGCGCCTGCGGCACCGAAAATTTCGGTTTCGAAGCTGAATCTATCGCTATCCCTCCAGCTGACGATGAAGGTGCCGTTGGAGAGAGCCGTGAGGGAAGGGGTGTGTTGATCGCCCGCCGTGACGGTTCCGACCGTAACCGCATCCTGGGTGATGGTCCCGTTGGCGGCGCAGGCCGCCACATAGACGTCCGTGTCGTTGGCAGCTATCCTTACCTCAAAGCTAAGCGCGAACCCGCCATTGGCCAGTGGGACAACCTGAGGGCTGCCCTCGATCGTCAGAGCGGGGATCGGGAAATCGACGGCGACTCCCACAGGCTGGCGGCTGGCGTTGAAGGCTTGCAGATGCATGACCTTCGCACCGGCCGGGGTCTTGTCTTCCCAGACCGCGACGATGCCGCCATCCGAGAGCGCGGAAACGCCCATGTGGACGTTACTTCCTGAGGCGAAGTTGCCAGCGGTCCAATTCGCGACGACTTGATCGGCAGTCGCATTGTATTCGTAGGCTTGGATCGTGCTGTCGGCGGTGGCCAGCAGGAGGATCACGTTCCCGTTCGGCAGGCCCGCTGTCACCATTCCGGACCCTTCTAAATGAGGGGAACTGTGAACGGTGAAGGATTCGGGCGCCCAACCTGTCGCGCTCTTACTCACGACAGCTTCGATCAAATAAGATTGCGAATTGGTCTGGCCAGGAGAGGGGACGCTGCCTTTATAGAGAACAGTGAAGCCGCCGTCCGCCGTTGCGCCGACTTTGTACAGGGAGGGGCTGGACGCATCAGAATCGCTGATGGTGACAGGATTGCCCGGAATCAGGGCATGGCTGGGATTGAAGAACGTCGCTTCAATCTTGCTGATCAGTCCATCGTACCAGACCAGCACCGTGCTTCCATCGGCCAACGTCACCCCGTCGAGGTCAGTGAAATCGGTGCCCTGCTTCTGATATGCCAGTTCCTTCCCACGCAGCACTTGTCCTGCAGGATTCATGATCTGCGTGAAGACGCTCGCGACCTGGGTCGGTCCGTCGGTTTCCGTCCAGGCAATCATGTAATTGCCGTCAGCGAGGGCAATGACAGTGCTGGCAAACGAATTGGGGATGCTCAGAGGTACGCTATGGGGGAGGGAGGCTGTCATGGGTCTGAATCTCGTGTTCATTAAAAGTTATAACATATCTATATCCTCTAGCAATTCGCGGGCTCTTTGAAACAGGCGAGAGGGTGTGCGGGCGCACATCCCCGGCCTGTCAAACGCGGGGTCGGTTCAGGAAGCCAGAAAAGCCTGCAGCGCCTCCAGCGTCGCGCTCGGGTTTTCCTCTGCCACGAAATGCCCTGAGCTGACGCCGGTGCCGGTCGCGTTCGGGGCGAAGCTCTGGTGCCAGATGTCGAGCGGCTGCTTCCGGTCGCCGACGGGGCCACTGACGAGATAATAGTCGCTCCAGATCAGGTAAGTCGGGCACCCGATCGTCTTGCCCGCGGCCAGATCCGCCTCGTCGGCCTCGATGTCCTGCGTCGCACCGGCCCGGTAATCCTCGCAGAAGGCGTGGATGCGGCTGGGTTCGTTGCAGCTCTGCCGGTAGGAATGCAGGGCCCTGGGATCGAAAGCACCGAGATCGCCCGCGGCCGACCATTTCCGCATCAGGCCTTCGAAATAGGGAATCGGGTCGCGCCCGATCTCTTCCTCCGGTATCGGATAGGCCTGCGAGAGATAGCCCCAGTGCGCTTCCGGAATTTTCCCTGAGCGCATCTGCTCCCACACATGATAGGTCGGCAGGATGTCGAGAAGGGCGAGCCGTTCCACGCGGCCCGGATGGTCGAGGGCGAGCCGGTAGGCGACCCGCGCGCCGCGATCGTGTCCGGCCACGGCAAAATGCACATGGCCCAGCGCCTCCATGACCTGGACGACGTCCCGGCCCATGGCGCGCTTGGAATAGGTCTCGTGCCGCGGATCACCCTTGGGGGCGGCGGACCAGCCGTAGCCGCGCAGGTCCAGACACACGACCTTGTGGGTCTCGGCCAGGGTGGGCGCGAGGCGGTGCCACATGGCATGGGTCTGGGGAAAACCGTGCAGCAGCACCAGCGGTTTTCCATCGCCCTTCGTGCGCGCAAAAATGCGTCCCACCTCCGTGTCGATCCAGTGGCTTTCGAAATCAGGAAAGAGATCGTCGCTCATGGAGGGGTGCTCGCCGGTTCGAGGGATGAATGATGCGAGAAGGTAGGGCATTTCTTCTCACAGGGGACTGCCCGGCCCGGGAAAATGTGGCGCAACTCTAACGAGAATTTCTACCGTTGCGACATCCCTCGATGGAAGTACGGGGAGTTCAGCGCCGCTCGCGCTCCACGGCGCGCCAACCGATGTCCTTGCGGCAGAAGCCCTCGGACCAGTCGATCTTCGCCACCGCCTCATAGGCTTTGGCCTGTGCCTCGGAGATCGTGCGTCCCAACGCCGTGACGTTGATCACGCGCCCGCCATTGGCAACGATCCTGTCGCCGTCCTGTTTCGTGCCGGCATGGAAGACGATGACGTCGTCCGGCGCCTCGGCCTCGTCGATGCCGCGGATCTCCGAGCCTTTCTCGACGGCTCCCGGATAACCCTTGGCGGCCATGACGACGGTGAGCGCCGCCTGATCCGACCATTGCAGGGAGATGCTGTTCAGAACGCCGTCGCACGCAGCCATGAGCGCCGTCACGAGATCGGATTTCAGGCGCGGCAGCAGCACCTGGGTTTCAGGGTCGCCGAGCCGGGCGTTGTATTCGATGAGCTGCGGCCCGTCCTTGGTGAGCATCAGCCCGGCATAGAGAATGCCTGTATAGGGCGTGCCCCGCGCCTTCATGCCGGCGAGCGTCGGCTCGATGATCTCGCGCATGGCGCGGGCCTGCAACTCCGGCGTCATCACGGCGGCGGGCGAATAGGCCCCCATGCCGCCGGTGTTCGGGCCCTGGTCGCCGTCGAAGACGCGCTTGTGGTCCTGCGCCGTTCCGAAGGGGAGGGCGTGCGTGCCGTCGCAAAGGGCGAAGAAGCTCGCCTCCTCGCCTTCGAGAAAGGCCTCGATCACCACCTCGGCCCCTGCGGCGCCGAGCCCGCCGCCGATCATCATGTCGACGGCCGCCTCGGCCTCCTCGAAGGAGGTGGCGACCACCACGCCCTTTCCGGCCGCGAGGCCGTCCGCCTTTACGACGATCGGCACCCCGTAGCTGCGGATATAGGCTTTCGCCGCCTCCGCATCGGTGAAGCGCCGGTAGGCGGCGGTGGGGATGTCGAATTCCGCGCAGAGATCCTTGGTGAAGGCCTTCGAGCCTTCGAGCTGGGCGGCGGCCTTGCTCGGCCCGAACGCCTTGATGCCTGCCGCCTGGAGATCGTCCACAAGGCCTGCCACCAGCGGGGCCTCCGGCCCGACCACGACGAAATCGATCTTCATCACCCGGCAGAAATCGATCACCGCCCGATGGTCCGCCACATCGAGGACCACATTGGTGCCATGCTGCGCCGTGCCGGGATTGCCGGGGGCGATGAGGAGCTTGTCGCACAGGGCACTCGCCGAGAGGCTCCGGGCCAGAGCATGCTCCCGCCCGCCGGATCCGATGAGAAGAATGTTCATGCCTGAGCTCTCCCTGAAGATGCGTGCGCTCTTAGCGGCTCATAGCATGTTCGCCTACCCCTGAAATAAGCTGCTCCGGATCTCTCACAAATCCGGAGCAGTGTCGGGACAACCGGTACTGGGGATTAGATGACGAAGAAGTCCTTGTGATCGGCAATGCCCATTACCTTGGCGAAGAGGACTGGCTTGAACTTGGAGCCGGAACCGTCCGCGTCGTAGTAAAGATTGCCTTTCTTCTTGTCGTAGACGATGTAATCGTCCTTCTGCTTGGCCTTGCTTCCGACGACAAAGAAACCCTTCTTGAGAGGGCCGGTCTTCTTCAGCTTTGTGAAGATTTTGTTCTCCAGCTGGATCGTGTCGTCCTTAGCTTCGAAATCACTGATCTTGTCCACGTTCCGTGTCTTGTCGAGCTTCGTGGTGAACACGAAAATGTCCTTGCCGGAACCGCCGGACAGCCAGTCGCTGCCAAAACCGCCGTTCAGCGTGTCGTTGCCTGTGCCGCCGTTGAGGGAATCCTGGCCCGGTCCGCCGACGAGAACATCATCGCCAGCGTTATTATCGGAGGTTACGTCCTGTACGGTAATAGTGAAGGCCTTCTCGTAGGACAGGCCGCCCTCGTCGGTGACCTTTACGCGAATGACATGGAACTGAGTTTGCTCGTAATCGAGCAGCGCACCATTGGCGACCTTGAGCTGGTTTCCTTCGATCTTGAAGCGCCCCCCTGCATCGTCGATCAACTCATAGCTGAAGATATAATCCAAGGCGGAATCAACAGCAGAAAGGCGGCCGATTATTGTGCCGGTGTTACTCATCTCGGGTATCGATTGAGCACTCAGCACAATGTCCGTAGGGGCGGTGTTCGGTGGAGCGACGGTAACTTTGATAGTTGCTTCGGCAGAGCGGCGGCCATGATCCTCTACAGTGATATTGATGTCATAACGATACGTGAAACCCGGGTCAGTAGACGAGTTCCTGAAGCTCAGCGCCCGGATAAGCTTCTGCACCAGCGCTGAATTTGCTGCTTCGTAAAGTTCGAATCCTAAGGCACCGGAGCTCGAGTAGCGGGTCGCAATTTTTCCGATAATGATGTTGTCGACTGTGATCTGGCTGCCTTCTTGCATGCTGTTGCTGAGGGCAATGCCGCCGCCGGTTTGGATCTCGAACTGGCCGTTGCGCCAGAGAGAATCGGATGAGATTTCTAAATACGCCAGATCGGCCTCAGGAGCGATGAGGATTGTATCGCCATCCTTATCCAGAAGTGTGCTGCCGCCAGCGGATATGCGAATCTGATCACCGTCCAGACCCAGGAGTTGTGGCGCCAAATCCTCGGTCGTGCGGTTGTTCTTGTCAGTGATTTTGTCGATGCCTCTGCGGAAGAAGGCTTGCCGCTCCTGATCGGAAAGAACGTGCTCGGTCAGGATCAGGTGGTCACCCTGCGTATGATAGCCAATGACGAGTTGCGCAGTGTCCAGATTGTCGACGATGATCTCCGTACCGTCGGTCCAAATTTGGATGCGCTCAAACCCCCTGATGGTTTTTCCTCTGAGGTCGAAGGTTCCCCCGCCGTCTGGATAAAGGCCATCGTCGCTCGCGCCGCCGTCAAGCGTGCTGAAGCCGCTCACCTGGTCGGCGCGAATGAACACATTGTCTCTTTTCTGAGTGGCAAGAAGCGCCTCGATGCCGGCCAGATAGAGCAGGTTGCTCAGAAGGTAAGCATCCCAGTCATTGTCACTGGAGTTCAGTTGCAGCGTGTCGGTGCCTCCTCCACCATCAAGCCAATCCCGATTACCGATGGAGGCTGCATTGGTTTGAAAAGTTTCATCTGCGTCTGTGCCGATGATGCTATCCACCCCAATGGTAAGGGAGTTTTCCACAGTCATGCTGATAGGCGTGACGTTCTGACCCAAGCTCAAAAGCTGAGTAGCCTCTCCAGGGAGAGGATAGATTGACTGAGACATAAGCAACACCTTTTCGTGCGATCTTCAGGTCTATACTCCTAATATGTCTATTGCTACGTTATATTAATTAAGAATTGAGGAGCATGCGTCTTCATAGCGGTGGGTACAGCAAGCTTCTCTCTATTTCCGGCCTTGGCAGACCCCCGTTCGGCGAACTAGGTTCACGTCATGTTCGCAGAAAAAGCTCCCTCGAATGCTCCCGAATGGTCGGTGTCCGATCTGGCGGGGGCCCTCAAGCGCACCCTGGAGGATGCGTTCGGTCATGTGCGCCTGCGGGGCGAGGTGTCGGGCTATCGCGGGCCGCATTCGTCGGGCCATGCCTATTTCTGCCTGAAGGACCAGAATGCCCGCATCGACGCGGTGGTCTGGAAGGGATCGTTTGCCCGGCTCAAGATCCGCCCCGAGGAGGGGATGGAGGTCATCGCCACCGGGCGCATCACCACCTTTCCAGGCTCGTCCAAGTACCAGATCGTCATCGACACGCTCGAGCCCGCCGGCATCGGCGCGCTCATGGCCCTGCTCGAGGAGCGCCGCCGCAAGCTCAATGCCGAGGGGCTGTTCGCCCAGGAGCGCAAGCGGCCCCTGCCGTTCCTGCCGCGGGTGGTCGGCGTCGTCACCTCGCCGACCGGCGCGGTGATCCGCGACATTCTCCACCGGCTGGAGGACCGTTTCCCGCGCCGGGTGCTGGTGTGGCCCGTGCGCGTGCAAGGCGAGACCTGCGCGGCCGAGGTCGCCGCCGCCATCCGCGGCTTCAACGCCCTGGAGCCGGGCGGCCGGATCCCGCGCCCCGACGTGCTCATCGTCGCCCGAGGCGGCGGGTCCATCGAGGACCTGTGGGGGTTCAACGAGGAAATCGTGGTGCGTGCCGCCGCCGAGAGCGCCATCCCGCTCGTCTCGGCGGTGGGCCACGAGACCGACACGACCCTGATCGACTATGCGTCCGACCGGCGGGCGCCCACACCCACGGGTGCCGCCGAGATGGTGGTGCCGGTGCGGGTCGAGCTCATGGCGGCCGTCAACGACCTTTCCCGCCGCCACATGGAGGCGACGCTTCGCCTCGTGGAGCGCCGGCGGTCGGACCTGCGCGCCACGGCCCGGGCCCTGCCGACCCCGGAGGCCCTGTTCTCGCCCAAGCGCCAGCGGCTCGATCTTGCCGCCGCCAAGCTTTATCCGGCGCTCGCTCGCAACGCCCGCGGTCACGAGGAGCGGCTGCTTAAGGTCGCGCGCCAGCTCGCCCATGTCTCGCCGGTGGCGAATGTCGCCCGCATGCGGGCCCGCCTGGATGCGGTGGGGCCGCGCCCCTACAACGCGGTCTGCCGCTCCGTCCTGCTGCGCGAGGAGAGCCTGAAGCAGATCGGTCGCCGGCTGGTGGTGTCTCGCGAGGCGCTGCTGCGCGCCGAGCGGACGCGCCTTGCGCAAGGCCATGAACTCACCCGGCGCGTGGCCGAGCGTCTTGTGCCGGCGCTGCAGGGGCAGATCGCCCGCAAGGCCGACAGGCTGGACGCCGTGTCCAAGCTCTTCGACAGCCTGAACTACAAGTCCGTGCTCAAGCGCGGCTTCGCCCTGGTTCGGGACGCGGACGGGCAGCCGCTCAACTCGGCGGAGGCGATTCTCGACGGTCAGGCCCTCGTGCTCGAATTTGCCGACGGCCGGGCGGATGCGACCGGAGGACGGATCGGGTCGCGGCCGCGCGTGGCCAAGCCGAAGCTCGTGGCGGCGGAAGAGCAGGGCGCTTTGTTCTGATCGGGGATTGGAAATCCTCGACTCCCCTGCTTATGTGAGGACAGGCGCAACGCATTTCTTGATGTCATCGATGTTGAACAAGATCGAACGCAGCGGCGGCGAAGCCGTCGTGCAGTACCTCGACAGTAACCTTCGGGTCGTGAAGCCCGGGGCCTATGTGCGCTGCGCAGTGACGGGTGTCGAAATTCCCCTCGATGAGCTCAAGTATTGGAGCGTCGAGAGGCAGGAGGCCTATGCCTCGCCCGAGGCGGTCATGATGCGCATCACCGGTCAGCCCGCACCGCGATAAAGCCACCGCCGTTCACGTGGTGCGCAGACGCCTCTCGCCGATCCGGCGCAGGAGCAGGTTGCGCAGGCCCGGCTCGTTCTCGATCCGGAGCCGCACCGGCAACACCATCAGGTTCGGCCAAGACTCTGTATCTCGGACCGCCGCGATCCGGGCGAAATCCTTTTCCGTCGTTACGGCCACCAGGCC
>Ga0182740_1001943_pt1 | contig 13214 bp, 12 predicted proteins | sample eDN5th37CKraftBY_FD_128872 | JGI IMG/M metagenome (GOLD analysis project Ga0182740, IMG submission 128872) | Enriched backyard soil microbial communities from Emeryville, California, USA - eDNA 5th pass 37_C Kraft BY (version 2) (version 2) | ecosystem: Environmental > Terrestrial > Soil >...
CGCTCGAAGATGAGCTCGGTCACGCCGATGATCGGCCTTGTCGCAACGCTCGCGCCCACGATTGGACCGACAGTCGGCGGCTATCTGACCGACGCCTTCTCCTGGCACTGGCTGTTCTTTGTCAACATCGTCCCCGGCATCGCGGTCACCGCTGCCGCGTGGATGCTGATCGATTTCGACAAGCCCGACTGGTCTTTGTTCCGCGGCTTCGACTGGATCGGCCTGCTGTCGATGGCCGGCTTCCTCGGCGCTCTCGAATACGTCCTCGAGGAGGGACCGCGCAACGACTGGTTCGGCGATCATGCCGTGCTGCTGACGGCGTGGGTCTCCGGCCTTTCGGCGATTGTCTTCTTCGCGCGCGTCTTCACCGCTCGCCAGCCGATCGTCGATCTGCGCGCCTTCGCGGACCGAAATTTCGGCATTGGCAGCTTGTTTTCATTCGTGCTCGGGATCGGCCTCTATGGACTCACCTATCTCTATCCGCTCTACCTCGGCATGGTTCGTGGCTACGACGCGTTGATGATCGGCGAGACCGTATTCGTGTCCGGCATTGCCATGTTCCTCGCGGCGCCGTTCGCCGGACGCTTGTCCACAAAGGTCGATCCGCGGGCCATGCTGATCACGGGTTTCCTGTTCTTTGCGATAGGCACCTACTGGCTGACCTATCTCACCAAGGACTGGGACTTCTGGGAGCTGTTCTGGCCGCAGGTATTTCGTGGCGTCGGCCTGATGCTGGCGATCGTGCCGATCAACAACATCTCGCTCGGCACGTTGCCTCCGGAGCGGCTGAAGAATGCGTCGGGACTCTACAATCTCATGCGCAATCTCGGGGGTGCGGTGGGCCTCGCGGTGCTGACCACAATCCTGAACAATCGCACCGACCTGCACTTGGCGCGCCTGCACGAGTCCATCACTTGGTCGCGGCAGCCGGCTCTTGAGACGCTCAACAGCCTCATGCAGCGCTTCTCATCGTACGGCAGCGACGCGCAGGCCATGGCGCTGAAGCAGCTCAACAAGATCGTTCACCAGCAAGGTGTCGTCATGGCGTTCGCGGACGTGTTCCTCGTGCTGACGTTCCTGTTTCTTGGACTGGCCGCGTTGGCTGTGGTGATGAAGCGCCCCCCTGCGGCAGGCGCCGCGGCCGGTGGCGGGCACTAGTTGTGGACCTGATTTGAGAGCGGGCACTACCCGAATTCCTTCGAGCGGCCGAAGTACCAATAGAGCGCCAGAACGAGCAGCGACCCGACGACGGCCGCCGCGACATCGCGCAAGGATACGGCGTATTTGTCGAGCGTCTCGAAAAGGCCGAATACCCGGAACAGGAAGCCGCCGATCATTGCACCCATAAGTCCGAGCAGGAGGTTTTGCACGGTGCCGTAGCCGTGGCGGTCCCCTTTCATGAGGAAGCCTGCCAAGCTGCCGCCGATCAGTCCGATTGCGATCCACACGATCACCTGTCCGATCGATGCCATTCAATCCTCACAGCACTAGCGCTTCGCGCGCGAACGAATGTGCTCGATAGAAGCAGGCCGATGCCTTCAGCAGTCTGGCTGCGATCCGACGGGCACCGGCCTTTGAGTTGCAGCAGAGGAACTCACTGTGGTGCAGCGTCTCCTAGGGCTTCACGATCTGCGTGTCGACAGGGCTCTCCCATAGCGGCAGCGCCTGCCGGAAGTCGTCGTTGCAGCATTGACCCGGCATGACCTGTGCCACCACGAACGATGCCTTCGAGGCTTCCGAGGAAGATGCGCGCTGCGTATTGATCTCCGGGTCGGACTGCACCGCTATTGTGATCAGAGCGGTGGCAATGACCGCTGTGCCAACTATCTTCATGTTCTTATCCTCCAAGCGTCCTCGTGGCGGTCGCAGCCGACGGAATCGGGCTGCTGCCATGGAGCCGAAGCTCCATCTCCACGCGGAGTGAGACGTCGTCCAATCGATCGGCGGCGGGGGGTCGCGATGGGACCGATGCCGTTGCCTTCTCGATCTGTCGTCGCATTGCCGGCTGGGGACGATCTTCTCGCCCGGATCGCCGACGAGCCATCGGGCCGAACCCTGAAAGGACCTTCGGCAAGTCCTCATGAGGCGCTTGAATTTGGGGCGCGCCTTAACCTGCAGCGGTGCCCGGGGTCGAAGCCCGACGGGCACCGCGAGATCCCGCGTCAGAAGGGTAGCTTGAAGCGCAGCGGCGTGTCGCCTCGCATGAGCCGGATTTCGGGCGGATCCTGTCCGGCTCCGCTTAGTTCGAAGAGATCGTCGGGCGCGCGAACCATCCGCTCGCGCACGTGCGTGATGATATCGTTCGGCAAAAAGCCCGCGAACTCGGCCGCCGAGCGCGACTTCGCCTCGAGCACGACAACGCCGCTCAGTTCCCCGAACCGCGGGTTCTGCGGGCCAAGATCCGTTACGACCAAGCCGCGCAATCTGCTGAGCTCAGGCGGCGCCTCGTGTGGCTCCAGCTTGTCCGAGAGCGGCCCAAATGTGACCTCCGTTTCGTGATGCTCGCTCCCGCGATGAAACTTCAGCAGCAGTTTGTCCCCGACGCCGTGAATGCCGATCACCGCCTCCAGATTGCGTGCTGAAATGATCGGAACGATGTGTATAGGATCGCCGATGCCCAGAAAGCGCTCCGGTGTGAAGATGCCGGCTTCGACGATGGTGTCGCCGACTTTCAGACCGATCTCCTCCGCAGGTGATCCGGGCGTAACCATCGTGAGTATCGCGCCTTGCGTCACGTCCAGATTGAACTGCTGCGTGATCCGCGGCGTGACGTCCGTGCTCGAGACGCCGATATCGCCACGCAGGACCCGGCCATTCTTCATGATCTGATCGCCGATCTTCATGGCGAGACCGACGGGCTGGGCGAACGCGAGGCCGACATTGCCGCCGCTCGGGCTTTTGATCGCGGTATTGATGCCGATGAGCTCGCCTTCCGTATTGAGGAGCGCTCCACCCGAGTTGCCGGGATTAACCGAGGCGTCGTGCTGGATATAGCCCTCGAAGTTGCGGTAGTACACCGATGACCGGAAGAGATTGCTGATCATGCCAAGCGTGGCGGTCGACTCGAGGCCAAGAGGCGCGCCGATGGCGATCACGAGATCTCCAACCTCGAGCATCTTGCGGCCGCCGAGGCGAATGGGAACAAGATTTGGCGCTTCGAATGAGAGCAGGGCAATATCCGTCGGCGCATCACGACCGATGAGCTTGGCCTCGTAGCCGCGGCCGTCATTCAGTTTGACGCCTATGCGGTCGGCGCCATCGATGACGTGGAAATTCGTAACGATATAGCCGGTCCCGCCTTTCACGCCGACGATGACGCCGGAGCCGATCGACCCCACGACGCGCGTTTTCGGTGCTTGCGGACTGGCACCGTTGGTGAGGGCTACCGGATGATTGTAGAAGGCGCTGTTTTCTTCGACGTGCTCTTCGCCACGCACCTTGATGCCGACGACGCTCGGCATGGCACGCTTGATGGCGTCGGCGAACGTCAGGCGGGGTTCTTTCGGCTCTTCTGCGGAGTTGGCGGAGGTGAGTGAGAGCACGGCGAGCGCAGCCGCTGCCGCGACCGACCATTGCAGAGATCTTGGAGCTCCCATGGTGCGCATCCCTTGGCGTGATGTGGTTGCTGCCGCCGCGACCAGGCTAGCAGTCGAAAAGACGGCAACGGCGGCGCGCGTCTCGCTGCCGCACCGTCGTTGCTCCAGCCCTGGCCAATGCCTGCCAGGCGCTATTTCTTGTCTGTATTGACGATGTCCGGTGCCTTGGCGCCCGTCGCGGCGAGGTCATCGAAGAAACGCCGCGAGTCGAAGCCTGCCGGTGTCGAGGCGCCCCGTGCCTGCAGTTCCTGGAAGAACTTCTCCGGGTCCAATCGGTTCTGAGCGCTCGCGCCCGTTGCCCGCATCTCCTCGAAGAACTTGTCGGGGTCAAGCTTGCCGGTGCTCACGCCACGGCTCGTCATCTCATTGAAGAACTTCTTGTTGTCGAATCCTTGGGCGATTGCAGCCGGACTGAGAACGGTCATGCTCAGTGCGCCAGCGGCGAGCAATCTCGTCAAGTTTGTAATCATGTCAAACTCCCTGCTGAGAGGATCGGCGTCGATCCAGCACGAGCAGTGTGAGCCGGCTATACCGAGGTGCCCATCGGGAGTTACCCGAGTTCGCGCTCAGGCATTCCCTGGACAACATCTGACGCTCGCCCTGACGCTTACTCGCCGGTGAAGAGCATGACCACGAGCGCTACGAGAGCCACGTGACCGGCGACAAAGATGAGCGTCGATTTCAGCAGCGTGATTGCCATCTTCCACCTGCCTGGATCGCGGTGACCGATGGTCGGTCACCGCTTAAGAACACGCTCACGATGCGTGCGCTCACTGCGCGGAAGCCGGTATGTTCTCGAACTGCGGCGCCGACTGCAGCGCTTCCCGGACGATGTCGATGACAATACGACGATCGCCGTCGCGCTGCTCCGTGCGTAGAGCCGTGAAGGGCACGGCGACGACCTTGTCGCCGATGCCCAGATACCGGCCAACGCTGATGACTGCGGCGGCCGCCTTGCCGTCAGGTCCCATGAGGACATCCCGCACGGTGCCGAGCGGCTCGCCGCGCGCATTGAGTATGACGCGATTGACGTAGTCGTTCGGTGCGGTGCCGATGGACACCCACGTGCGTTCGGGTCGCGCGAAGTAGACGATCTGTTCATTCGTGGGAGGGAGAAGTCTGGACTGCTCGGGCGTGTTGTTCGTGACCGAAGCCGTTTGACTGCCGCCATTCTCGTAACGCGGCAAAAGGGCCCAAAGGAGCGCGCCAAGCGCAGCAAGTGCCAGCACCCAATAAGGCCAGGCGACGCTCTTTGCGCTGCCATTAGGCGTCGTCTGCGAGACCATGGCGGGCATGGAAGGGGGTGCCGCCGTGCGGGCGGCCGGTCGCGGCCGGATCGCTTCGTCGACGAGACCGCTCTTGCGAAGATAGTTCGCAAGACCGTCCGGGATGGCGCTGGCGAACGTATCCTTTTGCTCGCCGAGCATTTGTGCAAGGCCGGCTGCATCCAGGCCGCGGGCGTGCTGGATACGCTGAAGCCCGCTCAAGACGAACGGCGTGACCAATCCGAGTATCGTCTGGACGGCATTGGTGCTCACGCCGAACAAGTTCGCAACGCCCGACGCGATGATGTTCGGCGTTCTGCTGCCGAGCAGCGACGACAAAAGATTGATTCCACTGTTCGCTGCCTGAGAAGGACCAACAAGCTGGCTCGACAGGCTCTCGAGATCGCCGGATTGATCGGCGACCGCGCTCATGAGCTTGCGGGCGCCTCCAGGTGTCGTCACGAAATCCGCGATGCTGTTCAGAATGGTCGGCACAGTGGCGCTGACCGCCTCCTTGGCGATTGTGCGGTCCAGTCCGGATGCGGTCGCGAGCTTGCCGATGATCTCGGGAGTTAGCATCTCCGAGATGGAAGCAAGGATATTGCTTGTCATAAGTCTTCCCCTGCGTCTGTAGGCATTGCGTGTCGGACGTCCGCACGCAAACCACATGCCTGCCAAGCCAGGGGGAAACGGTCACATACAGGTCTCGTGCCGCGACATCGGGACGACTGCCCAATTTTCGGCTCAGTAACCCTGACGCACAGTACGCATCCGAACTGCAACGATCAGCGCCGTTGCTCGTAAGCATGTCTTGTGTGGAGCGCAGAGACAGTCCTCAAGCTGCGCCGCCGCGCTTGGATTTGCTCCGATCTGCCGATATCCTTTTCCGCTAGACCGGATGCCGCTATCGCCCTGGTCAGCGAGGGGATCTGAGCCGGATCGTCTACCGGCAGCGTGGCGTGCACGAGTGTCCCGGTGGATCGGCTCCGCACGTTGAGCCATCCGCCAAGCTGCCTGGCCCGCGCGGCCATTCCAGGTATGCCGATACCCAGAGGGAGCGAGGGGCCATCGGCGCAATTCAGGGACAGGGCGCTCTTCAGGCCAATGCCGTTGTCGGCAATCAGGAGATGCAACTTGTTCGCCCGCCGCTGGAGCTTGATGATGATGCGTGATGCCGAGGCGTGGCGGTGCACGTTGGCCAGCGACTCCTGCACAATGCGGAGCAGCGGCTGCTGAAGGGGTTCGGGCAGATCATCGAGGTTCTCGATGGTGCGCATCTTCACTTTCAGACCGGTGCGCTGGCTGAAGCCCTCGATGTAGCTGGCGAGCGCTTCGTGCAGGCCACGCTGGGCGAGCTCCTGGGGATAGAGCAGGTAGGTGAATGTCCGCATCTCCTTCATCGCGGCGGCGAGCGAGCGTCGGATCTCTGCGAATATCTGGGCGCGCTGATCGACCGAGTTCCGGGCGCCGACCAGCGCCATCAGATTGAGATTGATCGCGGCGAGATGCTGGGCCGTGGAGTCATGAAGCTCCTGAGCGATGCGTTTGCGCTCTTCATCCTGGATACTGAGAATGCGTCGAGACAGATCCTTGGCTTCTCTTTGCGCCGCGCGGTACGCAGTCAGGTCGCGGAACACGCCGCTGACGCGGATGGGATTTCCGTTCGCATCATGTGTGCTGTGTCCCCTCCCCTGAATGGAACGGATCTGCCCGTCGGGGCGGACGATGCGAAACTCGAGCAGTGTCTCCGCTTGCGGGCCATATGTAGCCGCACGGATGGACGCGGCGGCGATCCCGCGATCATCAGGATGCACGCGGCGCAGAAGGACATCTGCCGACAAGGGATGCCCTGGAGGCAGTCCGAATATGGCGCAGCAATGCTCGGAAGCCCAGAGCTCGGCCGTGCCGATGTCGTACTGCCAGAGGCCGATGCCGCCCGATGCCGCGGCGAAGTTGAGCCGCTCTTCGCTCTCTCGGAGGTAAGCCTCAGCCTTGACGCGCCTGCGCATTTGGGCGAGCAGCGAGATCAGTGCGATGATCACGGCACCGAAGGCCGCAAACGCCGCTGTGGTCTCCCGGCGATGCGTTTGCCAGATGCCGGGTGTTTCGAAGCGCACCTCGGTGTGAGCGGGCAGGTTGCTTCGGGAGAGATCCCAGCGGGCAAGCTGGCGCGCGTCGACGATGTCTCGGCGCGAGGTCCGCATGGTAAGCCTGTCGCCCACCGGGACAGCCCCTGCCAGAACTTGGATCGCGAGCTCCGCAGTCTGCGTACCGATATTGCGGAACGAATCCATATGCCCGCCGACAATGCCGGTCCCGATCATCGTGTCGAACATCGCATATGTCGGCGCGGACGCTGCTTGCGCCACCAAGCGGGCAACCTCCTGAGGGATATGCTGCTCGCCGGCGCTATCCGCGAGGTAGCTGAGGAATATGATGATCGTGTCGCGCGGGACGGCCGATACCTCGCGCACCAGTTCGCTCGTGGGCAAGCCACTGAGATATCGAATGCTCAACTGAGAACCGTATCCGTCGAGGGATCGACGCGCCTCCTGCTCGAAGAGCTGATCCGTCTCCGAGGCGCCGGAAATTACGAGAAGTTGGCGGGCGTTCGGCTGCAGTCGCGTGGCAAGGTGCACGGTCGGGCGGATATCGTAATCGCCATCGATGCCGAAAACGTTGTCCGCATCCTCGAGATCCGCGATCGCCGACGACTTGACGCAGCAGTAGACGATCGGCGCGGCCGTTCCGAGCGCTGCGCGCTGGCCGAGCGCGAACCGCAACGAGGGCGTACCGAGCGCAATGGTCAATCCGATCGGCTTCGATCCATATTTCTCGGCAAAATGCCGGCCCACGAGGCGTTGGTACTGCTCGCCACGGAAGCGCGCCATATCCAGATGCTCGGAATAGATGTCCAGGGCGGTGCCGAACTCACGGGCGAAACGCGCTCGGATCGCGCTCTCGACCTGCACGCTCGCAGGAAGCGTTTGGTCGTAGGGGTGAAGAATGAGAATTTGTGTCTTCGCCGAGTTTTGCGAAGCGTTCGCCAACCCGGCATATCCCGCGAGCGACGCTATCAGTATTAGCAAGTACAGCATGGCCTGGACTCCAGCAGGACCTGCATGGCAATTGCCCGGAGAACCGGAGGCGCGCGCTATCACCTGTTGGAGGTGATAACCGCCCATATGATTTTGTGATTAGCCAGGCAACCCCTCGTTTCTTCGTATTGGTTGAGACATCTTAATTGGATGAATGCGCATCGAAACTCCGCATAAACCCCGAGTATCAGGAATATCTTGGTTAATTTTAATTATTTCTGCCTCTCCATGAGCAAAGCGTTATCACGCGTCCGTCATTGACCCATCCGCAGGAGCCTCGAGACCCCGGTCGGGATATCTGTCTCTCGATTGGCCCCGAAACAGCTTCGGAGGTGCGTCGTTTACGGGAATTTACCGATGTCGGTTGGGTGGCCGGAATGGCATCATCCCCCATGCATCATCTCAGAGGGGAACGCTGAACGTGCAGAACAACGGTGCCGTCACGGCGCGGGATCGGTTGGATGTCGTCCTCCTCGATCAGGTATTTTCTCTTGCGGAAAACCTGACATCGCTCGAGACGCCAATTGATGTCCTGACATCACTTGGCGAAGCCATAATGGGCCGGACGCCGCTCAAGGTTCTCGGCGCGGCGCGTTTTTCTCCTCAGCCATTCGACTGGGACAAGGCCAAGGTCGGTGAAACCGTATTCCTGTCCAAGGATAGCCCGCAAGGATGGTGGCAGGAATACGAGAGCCTCGCGCGCACTTATCTCGATCAGGATCTGATGATGGCGCGCGTCAGCCTTGCTCCCTTCACGTGGACCGAAAGCCGCAGGATGCTCGAGCCGATCGGGATCGACCGCTGGCCTTACGATCTCGCTTTCAAGTACGGCATGCGGGACGGATTCACCTGTCCAGTCGGGCGGCGCTGGCTCATCGCCTTCTGGTCGCCGAAGCTGCTGAGCAGCGGCTGCAAGTGGGAAAGCAGGGCGATCATCTTCCTCGCGGCGAACTATGCCGCGCTGAGGTTCGAGCAGATCCTGCCGGCAAATGCCAAGCTCGTGCCGAGGAAGTCACGGCTCACCCCGAGGGAACTCGCGGTGCTGCGTCTCTCCTCACTGGGCCAGGCTGCCGCCGAAGTCAGTGGTGCACTCGGGCTCAGCGAGGAAACCATACGCAGCCATCTCAAGAAGGCGCAGCAGAAGCTCGGCGCGCGCAACAGGACGCAAGCGGTGGCCGAGGCCATTCGCCAGCATCTCATTTCCTAGCCCTGTGACGCCGCCGGGTCGTCGGTGCTCCGCGCTGCATCGGGTCGGTCGCACGACCTGCATTCCTCCCTGGAAAGGGGGGTTTGAATTTGCCGATGGCCCTGCCAATTACGTGCGTGGCCGGTCGACTATGCTCTCATTCCGGTCACTGTCCGGACAGCCCGGCGACGTCGTCGGGGCTCGGACCCACCTACGGGCCGCGTCGAAGCTTCGGGGGAGACTTCGGCGCGGCCCAATAAATCCACGTGGCTGCGGAATTCCCCTTTTCACGCAGGCCTCCGAAATGGGGGCGCCGCGCGCGGTGCGTCAGGGTTATTCCCGATTGCGGCCTAGCCTGCGCTCGCTGATCGTGTGTAACTGAACCAAGACGCTTAGGCCGCGAGCGACGGGTTTGAGCGCGCGCGTTCAATTTGCGAATCCCCCGCGGACGATGCCGGCGATCAGGTGCTTTTGACTATGGGGGAGGTAACTATCTCATCCATAAATAAGTGAGTTCCTGGATTGCTGATGCTTACTCGCTGACCTAGAACCACCGGGAGTTTCGCCTTCAATGCGCGGCGCTACATTCAGTGCGGATTGTGGTTTCTGCGGAGCGGAGGAAGAGTGGTGCGCCTTCTGATTGCTGACGACCATGATGTTGTACGCGCCGGCCTCCGTCGCATCCTCGAGGCTCGGGCCGATTGGACGGTGGTGGCCGAGGCTGCCGACGGAAGGCGTGCAATCGCTCAGGCAATAACACACAAGCCGGACGTCGCGATTATCGACTATTCACTGCCGCTGATTAACGGCGTTGAGGCGACCCGACAAATAAGAATGCGCGTTCCGACTGTCGAGGTTCTCATTTTCACGATGCACGATAATGAAATGATCCTGCAGGATCTGTTGCAGGCCGGTGCGCGCGGTTATCTGCTCAAGTCCGATGTCGAACAGCACCTGTATTCTGCGGTTGAGGCCCTGGCCGTCGGTCGGTCCTACTTTACCGGAAGAGCATCAGACCGGATTCTCGACGCTTACCTGATGAAATCCAAGGCCGATGGGGTTCTTACCAGTCGAGAGCGCGGCATCGTACAGCTCATTGCCGAGGGCCATAGCAACAAGGCAATTGCCGGCGTTTTGAATATCAGCATCAAAACGGTGGAAACTCATAGATCGAATATCATGCATAAGCTCAATTTCGATTCCACTGCGGCCCTGGTCAGGTATGCAGTTCGGAATAAGCTTGTCGAGCCATAGCGGTCGCGGGATCGCCGCGCTCGAGTGTCACGCCGCGAAAGGCTGCCTCCACGACGGTCGAACCGCTCGTTGAACGGACATGCAGACGGCCGCCGATTGCATTTATGCGTTCGGTCATCGCTGCGATGCCGAGGCCTCCGGTCATCGACGATGGAGCAAGGCTCCTCAGCCAAGACAGGGCGCTCCTTCTTCCCTGCGGACCTGGGGCAGGGTCTTCGATGCGCAGGAGCAGCTCATCGCTCGAGTTCTCGTTGCAGGATAGTGTCACCTGCGCGGTCGCACTTCGCGAATGCCGCTCCACGTTCGTCAGCGCCTCCTGAACAATGCGGAACGCGACGCTCTCCGAGCTTGCTGGCAGCCGCCCGATGCCCGTCGGCAGATGGAGCAACACGGCGATGCCGGTGCGTTCGGAGTAGGCACTTACAAAGCTCCGAAGCGCCGGCTCGAGTCCGCCCTCGGCGAGGAGCGGTGGGTACATGCCGTATGCTGCCGTGCGCAATGTCCTTATCACATGAAGAATGTCTTCTTCGATTATTGCGGCCTCGGTCCTCGCGTGGGGGGGCAGGTCCTTGAACAGATGTCGGGCCCTGAGACACACAGCGGCCAAGTCCTGGCAAACGCCTTCGTGCAGATCGCCTGCGATTTTGCGGTGGCTTTCCTCCGTCGACCGCAGAACCATCTGCGACAGCGCGCGGCTCCGATGCGCAGCCCGGTTGACGCCATCAACGTAGGCTCCGAGTAGAAGTACCGGAACCGCCAAGCCAGTCAGGAACAACTGAAGGGCGAGGACGTTCTCCTCCGGCGTCGAAGCCGCAAAGACAGTGGGCCCGCTCAGGCTCATCCAGATCGTCGTGAGCGTAAGTGTGAGCACGGCCAAGCTGGCGCCGCGAACACCGAAGCGAACCGTGACCCAGAATATGAGCGGCATGGGAAGATAAAGAAGCGTGGGCAGCAGGCTCATGCCGCCCCACAGCAGCGACACCTTGACGGCCATGATGCACGAGAAGCACAGCGCTGCGGAGGCGATGGCGATCTCCGTCCAAGGCAGGCGCCGCAGCGAAGGCGTTCTTGATTCTCCGATTGCGGGCGAGAATGCGAGCAATACCGGTGCGAGCGTCAGATTGCCGAGTGCGTTGGCCAAATACCATTGCGTCCAATAGGTCCAGTAGTCAGCGTCAGGGCCGCCACCGTAGATGCGCACGTACGCCCCAAAGAAGGCGACAGTGGCAGGCCCGATCGCCGCCACGACAATTATGAAGATCAGCGCGTGCCGGAAGGTGCCGAGCCAAGGGGGCCGGACCAGGAGCCAGCGCAGGGCCCACGCGTTGAAGAGTGCGACTGCGCAGTTGGTAATGAACGCGACAATCAATTGCGGCCAGTCCATGCCGATCTGGAGCTCAGCAGCAACGTGTGCCGGAAAGGCTGCGAAGAGGATCTTCCACCAATCCGCGTACGGCGTGCGCAGAAGCATGTAAAATAGAATGATGTTCGGGGGCCAGAACGGCGCGAAAATAGAATCCGAAAGCGTCCCAATAAGGAATGCCGCTTCCGCGCCTATAAAATAAGCCGTGAATGTGATGGCGGGGAGGCGAAATTCCTCCCGAATATAATCAAATCTGGAGAATTGCAGCGAGTCGGCGGTGCTCTTCATTTTTCATTCCCCCCCCCATCAGCGAGTGCTGGATGCGACGTCGTTCGTCGTGCGCTTCGTTGAGCGCGGACGTTGCGTCTTGTTGTTCGTTGGTAGGAGCATTTAGGCTCCGGGTTTGGTCGTGCTGCGGATTTTTACGTCAAAGCGCGGCGACGAGTTTCGGCAGTATATATTTCTCCATTCGAATTCGACGAGAAGTCCGATCAAAAGACTTCTCATTGTTAATCCTGAGAATGTATTCCCATTTCTCTTATGCCCGTGCCGTAAGCCGATAAATGCGAAATCGTTAGCGCCGCGCAGCCGCTAGATGGCGCCCGCGCAGAAAGCCGGATATTTCGGGATCTTACTTGCCTACAGTGCGAAGAGCAGGTTGGCGACCCAGACCGCTCCCAGGACTGCCGCCAGGTTAAGAACGCACAACACGAGCGTCGTGAATATTGCGTTTGAAACTTCGGCCATGTCGGTCGTTCCCCCGGGTCCCTGCTCGATCGTCGCATTTCCATAGGGCCTCCGGGCGGCGTCCGGAAATCCGGGGATCTACCCATACCGGGAGGTGGGAACCCTGAGTGGCTGGCCCGCGCCAGCCGATACTCATGTCGCGCGTCAGTCGATCTGGAGGCCCATCGGGGAGCTACGTGCCGCATATCAGCGTTTGGCCCCACTGCGACAGGGCCGATGGGATGTTAGCTCTCTGGACAGGACGGATCAGGAGTTCATGTTGCGCAGCAAGAGCTTCAGCGCGCTGCTCGTAGCCGGAGCAATCTACTGCGCCACCGGCGTAGCTTCGTTGTCCTCGGCAGGCTGGTGCAATCACAGTTCTCGCCCCAGCGATCGCGCGTGGCGCCTGAAAACGCGCGTTTCGACTTACGTGGAGAATCCGCAGGTCTTCCGCTCGGAGCTTCGCCCCAGGAATTCCTACCGCATCGAGTTTTATTGCGTGCAGGTCCCCGGCCGCACCCATCGACGGTCGTGGCATGGAAGAATCAATCGCGGGAACGTCGCTGCGCCACCGTGAGGCGCCGTACGGGCGAAGCGCTGGTTATCCGGATGCCGAAGTCCGCGGGATCCTAGTGCGGATCCGGCTTCGATCCTTCGGGAGGCAGCCAGTCTTTCTTGAGGACGCTTTGCGCGATGGTTTTGTCGATGTGCGGTGAAATGAGCTTC
>Ga0182740_1001949_pt1 | contig 13188 bp, 8 predicted proteins | sample eDN5th37CKraftBY_FD_128872 | JGI IMG/M metagenome (GOLD analysis project Ga0182740, IMG submission 128872) | Enriched backyard soil microbial communities from Emeryville, California, USA - eDNA 5th pass 37_C Kraft BY (version 2) (version 2) | ecosystem: Environmental > Terrestrial > Soil >...
CCGTCCCCGGCGACATGGCCTACGTGCCCGACATCAACAACAATGATGTCCGCAGCGAAGGCATGTCCTACGGCATGATGATCGCCGTGCAGATGAACCGCCAATCGGAGTTCAACCAGATCTGGAAGTTCGCGAAACACTACATGTTTTACCCGAGCGGCCCGCTCCGCGGCTACTTCGCCTGGCACACCGCCTTCGACGGACGCCGCCTCAGCGCCGGTCCCGCGCCCGATGGCGAGGAATGGTTCGTGATGGCGCTGTTCTTCGCGTCGCACCGCTGGGGCGACGGCGAGGGCATTTTCAATTATCGCGCCGAAGCTCAGTCGCTCCTTCGCACGATGCTGCACAAGGACGACGAACCCGATCGCGGTTCGATCACCAACATGTTCGACCGCGCCGCGAAGCAGATCAATTTCACCCCGCACGGACCCGGCGCGACGTTCACCGATCCGTCGTATCATCTTCCCGCCTTTTACGAACTCTGGGCGCGCTGGGCCGCCGATCCGGCCGATCGCGCTTTTCTCGCCGATGCCACGAAAGTGAGCCGCGAACTCTTCAAGAAAGCCGCGCACCCGCAGACCGGCCTCATGCCCGACTATAGCGAATTCGACGGCTCGCCCCGCAAAGCGCCGTGGGGCAATCACGAGGACTTCCGCTACGACGCCTGGCGCACGCTCTCGAATCCCGCGCTCGATCACGCCTGGTGGGCCGCCGACCCATGGCAGGTCGAGCAAAGCAACCGCGTGCTGCGCTTCCTCGGCTCGCACCTGCCCGATATTCCGGATCGTTTCAAAATCGACGGCACGCCCGTCTCGACCGACGTCAACACGCCCGGCCTGATCGCGATGGCCGCCACCGCCGCGCTCGCCGCCGACCGCCCACTCGGCGAACCGTTCGTGCAACGCCTGTGGGACATGCCCGTCCCGTCCGGCCGGCTCCGTTACTACGACGGACTGCTCACGATGATCGCGCTCCTCGAAGTGAGCGGCAACTTCCGCATCTACGGTCCGCAATGAACTTCGCGCTGTCTCGCCGCAAGGTGGAGCCCGATGTCCCCATCGGGCTATTGAACCAACGCTCGCTGATCAGCCCGACGAGGACGTCGGGCTCCACCTCAGCGTCTCGTCGCGTCTTCGTCGCGCGGCGATACTCACTGCTGAATTTCCTGGCCGCGTCTTTCGCGTTCGCCGTGTCGACGCTGTCCGCGACGCCCTCTTCCACGCGCAATCTCTTCGCCGAACTGCTCGGCCAACCCGAATCCGCGATCGACGCGAAACTCGACGCCGCCTGGCAACAGCTGTTCCACGGCGACGAACGCACCGAGCGGCTCTACTACCCGGCCGACGGCGACGCCGCCTACATCGCCGACACGGGCAACCAGGATGTCCGCACCGAGGGCATGTCTTACGGCATGATGATCGCCGTGCAGACCGACCATCGCGACGAATTCGACCGGCTTTGGCGCTGGGCCAAGCGCCACATGCGCCACGACTCCGGGCCGCGCCGCGGATATTTCGCGTGGCACTGCAAATTCGACGGAAAGAAAATCGATGCCGGCTCCGCCTCCGACGGCGAGGAATGGTTCGCGATGGCCCTCTTCTTCGCCGCCCACCGCTGGCATGACGAAACTTACGCCGCCGAAGCGCAGACGCTCCTCCGCGACATGCTGCACAAACCCGCCACGGGCGGCGTCACCAGCATCTTCGATCGCGAACGGCGCCAGGTCGTCTTCGCACCCACGCCCGCTGCCAGTCAGCTGACCGATCCTTCGTATCATCTTCCTTCCTACTACGAGCTCTGGGCCCAATGGTCCGACGACGCCGACGACCGCGTTTTCTGGCGCGAGGCCGCCCGCACCAGTCGCGAATTTTTTCGACGCGCCGCGTATCCCCAAACCGGACTCATGCCGGAATACGCGCACTTCGACGGACGCCCTTTCACCGAGACGTTGTTCGGCCCGGGCAAGGGCGATTTCCGTTTCGACGCGTGGCGCACGCTCGCGCACGTCGCCCTCGACCACGCGTGGTTCGCCGCCGACCCGTGGCAGATCGAACAGAGCAACCGCGTGCTGCGCTTCCTCGCTTCGCACGCGCCGCGCATCCCCAACCAATTCACCCTCGATGGCCGGCCGCTCTCCGAAGAACAATCGCCCGGACTGATCGCGATGGCCGCCGTCGCCGGTCTCGCGGCCGATCCCGAGCTCGCGCGACCGTTCGTGCAGCAGCTCTGGGATCTGCCGATCCCAACCGGCCGCTGGCGCTACTACGACGGTCTGCTTTATCATCTTGCTCTCCTCCAGGTGAGCGGGCGCTTCCACGCGTTCGCGCCGCCAGGCGCCCCTTGAGTTTAGCCGTTTCTCCAACCGATCCCGCCCATGACCTCGCGATGCCTCCGCTCCTCCCCGTTCGTTTTTCCCGCGCTCGCGCTCTTCACCTTACTGCTCGGCGCGTGCACGAGCCCTAGCGCTCAACCCGCACCGACCGCCTCGCCCGCGTCCGCCGCGTCTGAGCCGCAAGACGAAATCAAACCGTTCACCACGATCATCAAGGGCATGACCACGGCCGAAGTCCGCGCCCGACTTGGCCCGCCCGCGAGCGTCAAAGCGTTCGCGGCCGAGGGCATCACCGGCGAAATCTGGACTTACACCGTCACGACGCGCGGTCCGGTTCGCCAAGTCGCCGCGGAGATGCAGGAGGTGCCTTACATCGATCCGATCGACGGCTCGCTCCGCATGATCAAGGAGCCCCTGACGAAAACCGAGTTCACGCGCATCCATCACACCTTCGAGCTGCTGATGATCCGCGATCTCTTCGTCGAATCGAAGCACCTCGTCACCAGCACGCGCGATATCCGTTAACCTTTTTAGCCCTTTCCAACCGTGGCCGCTCGCATCCGTCTCGCTCCGTTTCTTTTCTCTGCGCTCGCGCTCGTTTTGTCCGCGCTTCACGCGCGGGCGGAAGACGGCTACCGGTTGTGGCTGCGCTACGATCGCATCGCCGACGACGCCCTGCGCCAAAACTACGCTGCGGCGTTTCGCGAAATCGCGATCGTCGGTGCCACGCGCGAAACGCCGTGGGGTCCCAACTCCATCGGCACCGCCATCGACGAACTGCGCACCGGCTTCCAAGGCCTGTTCGGAGTCGATGTGCCCGTCGTCGATCGGCCGACCGGTCAGGGCACGTTGTTGCTCGCCGTCGCGACGCGCTCGCCCGCGATCACGCGACTCGTGAGCGAGTCCGATCTCCGCGCCGCGAGCGAAGAGGGTTTTATTTTGCGCCGGACCGTGTTTGAGGGCCGCCCGTGCACGCTCCTGCTCGCCAACCGCGAGATCGGCGTGCTCTACGGCGCGTTCGCCCTGCTGCGCCAACTGCAGATCCATAAACCGGTCGAACAGCTCGAAATGGTCAGCGCGCCGCGCATTCAGAAGCGCATCCTCAACCACTGGGACAATCTCAACGGCACCGTCGAACGCGGCCAGGGCGGCGGTTCGCTCTGGGAATGGTTCGAGCTCCCCGACTACGTGAGCCCGCGCTATCGCGACTACGCCCGCGCCTGCGCCTCGATCGGCATCAACGGCACCGTCCTCACCAACGTCAACGCCAACGCCCTCGTTCTCACCGCGCCTTATCTGCAAAAAGTCTCCGCCATCGCGCAGGTGTTTCGTCCTTATGGTATCCGCGTCTACCTTACCGCCCGATTCAGCGCGCCCATCGAGATCGGCGGACTCGCGACCGCCGACCCGCTCGATCCCGCCGTGAAACGCTGGTGGAACGACAAGGCCGCCGAGATCTATCGCCTGATTCCGAACTTCGGCGGCTTTCTCGTGAAAGCCAACTCCGAGGGGCAGCCCGGCCCACAGGCCTACGGCCGCACGCACGCCGACGGCGCCAATCTCCTCGCCGACGCCGTCGTCCCGTTCAACGGCATCGTGCTCTGGCGCGCGTTTGTCTACGATCACGAGGTGCCCGACGACCGCCACAAGCAGGGCTACAACGAGTTCCAGCCCCTCGATGGCCAGTTCCGCACCAACGTCATCGTGCAGGTCAAGAACGGCGCGATCGATTTCATGCCGCGCGAACCATTTCACCCGCTGTTTGGCGCGATGCCCCGCACACCGCTCGCGCTCGAGCTCCAGATCACGCAGGAATATCTCGGCGGCGGCATCCACACGGTTTTCCTCGGACCGCTGTTTGAAGAGGTGCTCGACGCCGACACCTTCGTGCGCGGCCCCGGCTCGACCGTCGCGCGCATCGTCGACGGCTCGCTCGACCTCCACGGGCTTTCCGCCATCTCCGGCGTCGCCAACGGCGGCAACGCCCGCAACTGGACCGGCAATCCCCTCGCACAGTCCAACTGGTATGCCTACGGCCGGCTCGCCTGGGATCCCGCGCTCGCCTCCGCGCAAATTGCCGAAGAGTGGACCCGCCAGACCTATTCGAACGATTCAGCCGTCGTGTCGGCGATCGACTCCATCCTCCTCGCGTCCCGCGAAGCGGCCGTGAACTACTCGATGCCGCTCGGTCTGCATCACATCATGGCCGAGGGTCATCACTACGGTCCCGGTCCGTGGGTCGACAACGCCGGCCGCGCGGATTGGACCTCCGTCTATTATCACCGCGCCGATCGCAACGGCATCGGCTTCGATCGCACCGCTCACGGCTCCAACGCGCTCGGTCAATACGCCCCTGAGATCCAGCAGCGCTGGAGCAACCCCGCGACCACCCCCGACAACCTGCTATTGTGGTTTCACCACCTGCCGTGGGATTATCGGATGAAATCCGGCCGCACGCTCTGGGACGAACTCGCCCTCCATTACCAGGCCGGGGTCGACGAGGTCCGCGGTTTTCAACGCACGTGGGACGGCCTCGCGGGCCGCATCGACGAAGAACGCTTCCGTCATGTGCAAGCGCTCCTCCGCCGTCAGGAGCGCGAAGCACGCGAGTGGCGCGACGCCTGCCTGCTGTATTTTCAGACGTTCTCGCAACGCCCGCTGCCCGCCGGCGTGGAACCGCCGGAACATCCCCTCGATTATTACAAATCGATCCGGCTGCGCTACGTTCCCGGCGATCCGGCGATGCGCTGAACCACCGGATCGCGCATCCACTTTCTCGCTACGATTTCGTTTTACCGAAATATTTGTCCGCGAACTTCAGGAACGTCGGCCAGTCGATCACATCGAAGTGGCCGCCTTCGTGGTAGCGAAACGCCAGATCGCCCGCGATCAACTCCTCGTCCGGCGCCGGCATTTCCGTCCGCCCCAGATCCTCTTTTCCGAGCAACCGATAAACCGGTCCCGCAGCGACGCACGCCCTGAACATGCCCACCGGATCGGCCCACGTGTCCTGCGTGCCGCCGGTGATGAACACCGGTCGCGGCGCCACGAGCGCGATGAGCTCGTGCTGGTCAATCGGGAGTTCCTTCCAGCGGCCCGCATACTTGAGAAAATTCCCCGCCATCCAGTGGTATTCGCCGCTCGACGCGACGATGTCGACCGACTCGCCGTAATCGTGCCGGTGCAGTTTCGCCCCGCCCTCGCCGGAGCAACTCGCGAACACGAGCGCCCAGCGCGGTTCGAGCGCCGCCGCGACAAGCGCGGTTTTCCCATAACGCGAATGCCCCTGCACCGCGAGGCGCCGTGCGTCGATCGCGGGATTCGTTTCCAAATAGTCCACGATCCGGCTCAAACCCCACGACCACGCCGCGATGCTGCCCCACTGCTCCGGGGTGCGCGGCTGGCCTCGGTTCATCAAACCGATGATCCCGGAATTCAAGCCGGCGCCATTATCCGCCTGCAATGAGGTCGGCACGAAGCGCGCGTAGCCCCAACCCTGCGCGATCGTCTGCTCGAGTGCGCTTGGTCCGGTCGGCGCGCCGGGGAAACGCATCCCCGGCGGAAAATTAAACGATATCGCCACCACCACCGGCACCGGTCCGCGCGCCGCGTTCGGCAGATAGAGTTCGAGCTCGATCGTCGGCTCTGCCTCGGGATACGCACGATTGTCGATACGGCCGACCAGCCGCTGCAGCCGCGCGCGTCCGTCCAGCGCGTGCCCGTCGGTCTCGATCGTTTCCCAAGCAACCGCAGGCGTATCCGCCGGAATGCGACCGTAGATCTCACGGGCGAACAACTCCGCAATCTGCGGCCGCCGCTGCGACCACCAGGCCGCGGGCGCCGTCACATGTTCGCCGTTCTCCAGCGTGAGCGGATCCGGCAGCGGACCGACGTCGGCGTGGTCCAGATCGTAGCGGATCCAGTTGCCCCACGCGGAGCGCACGACGAAACGCCCGTCGTCCGTCCAGCCGTTGCCGTTCGGATTGCGCTGCGCGTTCGGCGGACGCTTCGGATCGCTTTCCTCCCGCGGCAGATTGTCCGGCACCGACAATCCCAGTTGCGCCATCATCCGCTGCCAGTCCGCGTGCGACGCTTCGGCGATGCGCTTGCGCTCCTCCGGCGACGGCCACGCGGCTGGCGGGGATTTTTTGGCGGTCGTTGTCGTTTGCCCGCCGAGCGGCAGCGCCAGCGCGACGCCCACCGCAATCGCGCCGAGGAGGTTTCGCGTATTCATTTTTTGGCTATTCAATCGCCGTATTGCTGACGAACGCGATCCGCACGCCGTCGGGCGACCACGAGGGAACGTTCATCGTGCCCTGTCCGCCGAAGACATACGCGATCACGCGCGGCTCGCCCTCGTCCGTCGGCATCATCCGCAGATAAACCTGCCGGTAATACGGATGATCGTCGGGTCTCACGTCGGCGCCATACGAGAGAAACACGATCCACTTCCCGTCCGGCGAGACGTGCGGAAACCAGTTGTTGAGTCCGTCGTCGGTGAGCTGCTCCTGTCCGGAACCGTCCGCGTTCATGCGCCACAGCTGCATCCGGCCGGTGCGCGTCGAGTTGAAGTAGATATAGCGTCCGTCCGGCGAAAACTCCGGCCCATCATTCAACCCCGGCGAATCGGTCAGCCGCACCTCGTCGCCGCCGTCGAGGGAGATTTTGTAGATATCGTATTTGTCGGAGCCGTCCGGCCGCTCCTTGCGTCCGCCGGTGTAAACGAGCCATTTCCCGTCCGGCGACCAGCCGTGGAAATACGACGGCGATTTCGGCGTGACGCGCACCGGCGTGCCGCCCGTCGCGGGCAAGCGATAGACCACGGAGCGGCCGTCGTCATCCGCGTTGTGATGACTGATGCCGAGCTGACGCCCGTCGAACGAGAGCACGTGATCGTTGTTGTTGCGCGTCGCAAAGCCCGTGTCGAACGGAGTCATCTGCTTCGTCACGAGATCGAAGCGCTGAAGGCGTCCCTTGTTCGGCCCCGGTCCGCTGACATTCACGAGCAGCGTGCGCAGATCGGGCATCCAGTTCGGCGCCTCAAACGCTTCCGGGGATCGATGCACGACGGAGAGCTGGCCGGTGAAGACGTTGAGGACCTCGAGCTGTGCGCCGATGTAATCGCGATACGGCACGTAGCCCGTCTTCGGCGGGCGGATGATGCGCACATCCTTGAAGATCGCCTCTTCTTTTACCTGCGGATTGTGCGAGCAGAGGAACAAGCCGACGAGCACCTCTTCGCCGAGCTCGAGCTCGATCTCACGCGTGACGAACCGCTCACCGTATCGCGCCGACGAAAACAGGTAGGTCCGCCCGCGTCGCTCGAGTTGGATGACATCGCCGCCCCGCAGCGGCAGCGCCACCTCCTGCGTTTCGCCTCCTTGGGTGCGCCGGTATTGGAGCGACGTGAGCCCGTCGCCATGCACGCACGCATCGGCATACGGCGAGTCCGCGGCGAGCGAGCTCCGCGCGATCCAGCCGACCTTGCGATGCGGATCGACGCCTTGGCCGACGAACTCGAACCGCGCGCGCACGATGAAATCGCCCTTCATGCGGTTCCACGCGAAATGAAACTGGTCCGACGTGCCCCACATGTTGGTGCCGCCGGCGGCGAAGCGGTAGTGTTGCGTATCGGGATCGTAACTCGCGGAACCGGCGATCGCCGGATCACCGACATCGGCGTGTTGCGCGAATTCGCCGACGGGTTCGTCGGCGCGCGCTCTGACGGTGGGGGTGAGGAAACCAAATGCGACGGCGGAGCCGAGCGCGGACCAGTGGAGCACAGCGGGGGCGTTCATGGGGTAATCTAGCGCAGGACGGATTGCGTATCCGCAAAGTGACGCGATTCGCGAAAAATTCCCCGGCGACGTCGCGCCGCAGGCTTCGGTTCGGTTATCGCGGCGAGGGCGGGTCGAAGACCCTCCTTACCTCGGAGCGCCAGGTTGCCGAGCTGCGCCGGTTACCTCTAGAAACCCACGCTCACGCCGCCGTCGATCGGGAGGACCACGCCGGTGACGAACTGCGCGGCCGGCGATGACAGATAAACCGCCGCCCAGCCAATGTCGTCGGGCCGGCCCAGCTTCGCCATCGGGGTGCGTCCGACGATCTTGTTTTTACGCACCGGGTCGCCGTCGAGGGCCTTGCGCGACATCTCCGTTTCGATCCAACCGGGCGCGATCGCGTTGACCCGCACGCCGTGGCTCGAGACTTCCGTGGCCATCGTGCGCACCATGCCGACCATCGCGGATTTCGCCGCGCTGTAAGCGACCACGTAGGGAATCCCGAAGAGCGACGCCATCGAAGCCATGAACAGGATGGAGCCGTGCCGGCGCTCCATCATCCCCGGCAGCACCGCGCGGGAGATCGCGTGGGCGCCGAGAATATGTGTATTGAGCACCTGCTGAAACTCGGCCGGCGTCGTCTCGACGACCGATTTCTTCAGGTGAATGCCGGCATTGTTCACGAGGACTGAGACCGGTCCGCGTTCGCGCGCGGCCTGCCGCACGAGCTCGTCGGCCCGATCGAGTTCCGTGATGTCATGAACGATGTAGCCGGCGTTGGGGCCGACCGCGACCGCCGCCGCTTTCAATTCCGCTTCCCGGCGACCGACCAACGTCAACTTCGCTCCGGCGGCGTGCATCGTGCGGGCGACCGCCAGGCCGATGCCGGTGCCGCCGCCCGTGATGAGCGCGTGTTCGTTGCGCAGAGAGAAGATGGTGGAGAAGTCGTCGTGGTTCATAAGAAATGAGAAAGAATCGGAGCGGCGGCGGCGCTCTCCTATTTCAGCGGCAACGCGAACACAGCCGCGCTGAGCGCCGGGATGCGCAATTGCGATCCGCTGACACCTTCGGTGCGCTGGAGATCGACCGCCCGGGGCTGACCGGGAGTGTTGTGCGCCGAGGCATCCGCACCGGTCACATGCCAGCGCGTGCCCGATCCGGCGACCGACCGCCCGGCGAGGTCGAGCTGGAGCGACAGCTCCTCGTTCGTGGGATTCACCACGCCGAGCGTCAGCACCTTGCCATCGGCGGTGAGCGCCGCGGTGACGTCATAGTTGCCGAAATCGCGGCCGATCTCGAGCGGCGTCTGACCGTAGTGGGCGCGATACATCTGCAGCATGAGACCGGTGGTTTCCATCTCGGCCGCGATGCGCGACGTCTTGATCGCGCCGATCACATTCACCGTCTGCGCATAATGCGCCATGTGGATCAGGTCGCTCTGCCGGAAATATTCGTGCAGGCCGGCGGCCACACCGAGTCCGTCCGTCAGTTCGTAAATGCAGCCGAGCTCGCCGTAGACGGATTCGCGATGCCAGTAATTCCATTCGTCCATCGCGATCGGCATCACGCGACCGTTCAGGTTCGGCAGCCGCGCCTGCAACTCGCGATGGCCGTCGGCCTTCTTGCGGATCGATTCGCGCAACATGCCCACATGCGTGAGCACGTCGGTGCGGCCTTCCTTCGTCCACGGCACGCGACCGCGATAGAAATGCTCGGACAACATGTTCATGTGATCCGCGGACGCCGCCAGCATGCCTTCGGACCAGCCGGTTTTCGGCGCCGGACGATCGGGATCGAACGACAGCGGAATCGTTTCCAGGTCGCCGACCCCCACGAGCACGGCCTTGGGATCGACCTTCCACATGGCCTCGGAGACCATGTTGTGCTTCAGCGTGTAGTGCGGCAGTTGCATGTAGCCGAGCTGCCAGGGGCCGAACATCTCGTTGCCCACGCACCAGTATTTCACGCTGTAGGGCTTCGCGTGGCCGTTCTTCGCGCGCCAGCCGCCGCCGATCGTATCCGTGCCCCGATTACAATACTCCACCCATTGCGCCGCCGAGTAGGCGTCGCCGAAGCCGGTGTTCACGGCAATCATGGGTTCGGTGTCGATCTCGCGGCAAAAATCGATGAATTCGTCCGTGCCGAAATCGTTGTGCTCCACGCCGGTCCACGCGGGATTCTTGCGCGGCGGGCGACGATCGCGATCGCCGATGCCGTCCCGCCAGTCGTAACCGCTCACGAAATTGCCGCCGGGCCAGCGATACACGGTGCCGTTGAGCTGCTTCAGCAGCGCGAGGGTGTCGCGGCGCAGACCGCGGACATTGTCACCGGGCATCAGCGACGGCGGACCGAGCACGACGTCGCCCTTCAGCACACGCATCTCCAAGCTCGCGCCGCGCTCCAGCGTGGTTTTGGGCGTGAACTCGAACCCCTGCTTGCTGAAATCTTTGCCACGAAACGAGAGCTTGCGCGTCGCGCGTTCGGCCGCGCCCTCGCCCCAGACGAGCGTCACCTCGATCTCCGCACTTCCGCCGAGCGGACGCGCCCAGACGTAGCCGACGTAGTTCTTCCCCGCCACCACGCCCAGGTCGCGCTGCCGCAGACCCGCGCCCGCGCGCACCGCCGGAGCGTGATCGCCGACGAACACGTTTTCCTTCACCATCGTCACCGCAGCCGCGTCGCCGATGATCTGCCACGGCGAGGCGCCGACGACGGGATAGTTCGAATCCTGCAACGCCTTGTAGGGCGCGTAGTCGGCCGTGACGGGGAAATAGAATTTCCGGTCCTCTAGCATCTCAGCCCAGATGCCGCCATAGATGCAGCGACCGAGGTGCTCGATGAACTGGCCGTAGATAAACGGGTTGATGGGCGCGCCGGTTTTGGCGGTGTCGACTTTGACGTCGAGTTGAGCCGCGCTCAGGCCGGCCAGCGGGAGCGCCAGGCACGCAAGGGCAAGACGAAGGAGTTTCGGAGGTTTCATCGTGGTTTTCTCAGGGGTTACGATTCGCGGAACGAATCTCTGGGTGTAGTGCGTCTTCCGGCGAGCGAAACCGACACCTCACAAAACTTGACCGTCACTCGATCCCGAGCGATTTCAAACCGGCCTTCATATAACCGAGCGCAAAGGCCATCCCTGCGTGCCACGGCGCCGCGCAACTCATCTGCGGCGCGTGATCCGGGATGATCACCCCCTCGAAGCCGTTCTTCTTCAAAATCGCGAGCACGCGCAGCACATCGACTTCGCCGTCGTCGATGAAGGTCTCCTTGTAATACGGCACTTTGTCGCGGACGTTCCGCAGGTGCACGTAGCCGAGCCGCTGCTGCCGGCTGTAGCGATCGACGACGTCGTAGATGTCGCCCTCCGTCATCTCGGCGAGCGAGCCGACGCAAAACTCCAGGGCGTTCGCCGGGCTTGGGTTCAGATCGATCGCCTTTTGGTATAACTCCGGCTGATACACGAGCCGCGGCTGGCCGCGGATGAACGGCATCGGCGGATCGTCGGGGTGCAGCGCCAGCCGCACGCCGGCGCGTTCGGCGACCGGCAGGACGTCATCGAGAAACCGGCGATAGCGATCCCACAACTGCTCGTGCGTGGCGGAGGGGATCGTGCCGGTGTCGCGGCCCGGCGCGGTGGGATCCACCACCATGTTCCACGCGAGACCATTCGGCATCGGCAGGTCGTAAGGTCCTTCCATCCCAACCGACGGTGCGCCGCCGCGGGCGTAGTTACCCTTCGTCCGCCCGGCTACGCCGGCGATGGAGAAATTATAGCCCATGATCGGGATGCCTGCCTCGCCGACGCGCCGCACGATGGTCTTCACATTTTCGATGTGCTGCGCGCGCTTCGGGCCGTCGAGCAACACGTCATACCAATGCGCCGGATCGAAGTTCTCGATCGCTTCGAGCTTCAAGTCCGCAGCCTCAACCGCGTCGCGCACCGCGACGATTTCCTCGAGCGTCCAAAGCCGGTCGGGATCGCCGGCCAGCCCCCAGCCCCAATCCGTGCCAAGCGGCTGGTCGTCCGTCGCCGAATGACCCGCGCCACCGCGGAAATAGTCGACGAGATGCGCAACAATGTGAGTGGCGCCGGCCTGCTTCGCGAAAGCGAAGTTCTCCGGCGTGAGCATGTGGCGATAAAGGCCAAGACCGAGTTTCATGAAAGAAATGGTATGAAAAAGACCGCGGGAACGAAGTCAGTTGCCGGGTGCCACACGCGGGCTTTCCCGCGGGCCGAGGTAGCTGGGCCGCAGGCCGCCCGTATTCACGACAATGCGCTCGAGCACGACGGCCGGCGACACCCGCCAGACCTTCAGGACGTGAACGCCCGGACGCTCGATGCGATGGCGCGTGGCGACACGCCGCACCCCGTCGCCCACCGACGTCTCCCAGGTTTGCAATGTCGCCCAGGTGTCGAGTTTCACGATCTGCGGCGGCTCGTCGTCGAAAGAAACCGCCAGCCGCAAGCCTTCGCCCGGCTGGAAATCGAGCGACGGCGCGCAGTGCAGCTCCACCGTGACCTCTCCGGTGGACGTCAGCGTCAGGTCGTATTCAACGTGTGGTGACGCGCCGCCGGGCGTCGACTCCGCCGCCGTTACCGGAAACGTCGTCACTCCGCCCAGCGTGCGCCCAAAATCGTCGAGCGTCCGCCACGCGACGTCTCCCCCATCGATCTTGCGAGCGAAATGCGGCGCCTCCATGGCGACATGGCCATCGGTTTCGACAAACCCCGCGCGCTCGCGCGGCGGCTGCTCGATCGGCAAACGAATCCGGAACGTCTGTCCTTCCGCCTCAATCTTCACCGTCGCAGTCGAGGCCCCCGGCGGCACGGCGGCGCGGTCGAGGCCGACTTCGAGGCGCACCTGATCGGTGACGCGGTCTTCTCGCGACGACAGCGTCACCCACGGCTGATCCACCTCGGCACGGAACTGGAATTCGCGGTTGCCGCGGTTGAACACCTCGATCCAGCGGGTCTCGCTGTCGAGCGGACTGAGCGGCGGCAGCAGGGGCGCACGCGCACCGTAGGACGGCCACGCCACGACGCTGCCTTCGATCGCCAGCGCGGGCGAGGCTTCGTCG
>Ga0182740_1001950_pt1 | contig 13187 bp, 7 predicted proteins | sample eDN5th37CKraftBY_FD_128872 | JGI IMG/M metagenome (GOLD analysis project Ga0182740, IMG submission 128872) | Enriched backyard soil microbial communities from Emeryville, California, USA - eDNA 5th pass 37_C Kraft BY (version 2) (version 2) | ecosystem: Environmental > Terrestrial > Soil >...
CTTCGATCAGCTGCGTCAGGAGTTGAGCGACCACATCGTGGAAGGGCCGCAGGAGCGGTATCGGCTCGATTGGCCGGGGAAGCGGGAAGCCTTGGCACTGTCAAATGCGCCTATTGCAAAGACCCTTCGCCCTGCGAGGGGTGAGAGCATTGACTTTGATGCCACAAAGAACCTCTTCATTGAGGGCGATAACCTTGACGCGTTAAAGCTTCTGCAAGAAATTTTTCTTGGTCAAGTCAAATTAGTATATTTGGACCCGCCCTATAATAGGAAAAAGGGCGAGAATTTGGTTTATCGAGACGACTTCTCCGGAAACACATATGACTACATGCTTGCAAGCAATCAAGTTGATGATGAAAACAATCGCTTGGTTTCAAATACAGAATCAAATGGTCGATTTCATTCCGACTGGCATGTATCAGCGCCTCCGCGTAATTAAGAACATCCTGTCGCCCACCGGTGTCGTGATGATATCGATTGATGATTCAGAAACCGCCAACGTCATACACCTATGCAATGAGGTTTTCGGAGAGAGCAATTTTGTCGGCACGGTCATATGGAAGAATGCGACCGATAATAATCCTACAAACATCGCGGTCGAGCACGAGTCCATCCATGTTTTCGCCAAAGATAAGACTACACTCGAAAGCATTTGGAAAAGCCCCGTCTCGGATATCAAGGATGTCCTAAAGGATGTCGGTGATAAGCTAATCGCGCAATTTGACGAACTTGACGAGTTGCAGGCGGCGTATAGCTCTTGGTTCAGAGAGAATAAGTCCCAACTTGGCCCTCTAGACCGGTATAAGTACATCGACAAAGGCGGCGTCTATACTGGGAGTCAGAGTGTCCACAACCCTGGCAAAGAAGGGTACCGTTACGATGTCCTTCACCCCGAAACCGGCCGACCATGCAAAGAGCCGCTCATGGGATACAGGTTTCCGAAATCCACTATTGATCGCCTTCTCGATGAGCAGAGAATTCTTTTTGGTGATGATGAGAACAAGATCATTGAACTAAAAGTTTATGCCCATGAATTTGAAGATAAGCTCTCCAGTGTTTTTGAACTGGACGGTCGTACTGGCCCTTATGAATTGAAAAACCTCTTTCCAGAGGGAAAAAAGGTCTTTTCTAACCCAAAACCTGTTACGCTAATGGAGCGACTTGTTTCGTTTGCAAGCGGCGACGGCGATATCTGTATCGATCTCTTTGCTGGGTCGTCCACCCTCGCGCACGCTGTGTTGGAGCTTGCATCTCGCGAAGGAAAGTCCCGACGATTTATTAGCGTCCAATACCCGGAAGAGATTGGGCAAGGCAGCAAGGACGCGAAAGAAGCCTACAGTTTCTGTCAGAAAGTCGGCTTGCCGCCTTTGATTTCCGAGATCTCCAAAGAACGCATCCGCCGCGTTGGCAAGAAAATCCTCGAAGGCGAATGCCACTCTGACTGGAACCGCGATGTCGGCTTCCGGGTGCTCAAGGTGGACACGTCAAACATGAAGGACGTCTACTACCGCCCCGACGAGCTGAAGCAGTCCGATCTGCTCGACATGGTCGACAATGTGAAAGACGGCCGCTCGGCCGAGGACCTGCTGTTCCAAGTGCTGGTCGACTGGGGCGTTGACCTGACGCTGCCGGTCCGCCGCGAGACGGTGCAAGGCAAGACCGTGTTCTTCGTCGACGACAACGCCCTTGTCGCCTGCTTCGATCGCGGCGTGACCGAAGATCTGGTGAAGGAGCTTGCTGGCTATCAGCCCTTGCGCGTCGTCTTCCGCGACAACGGCTTCGTCTCGGACGCTGTGAAGATCAACGTCGAGCAGATTTTCCGCCAGCTTTCGCCATCCACCGATGTCAAAGCAATCTGAGGCTGTATCCATGAAGCTGAAATTCAAGGTCCAGCCCTATCAGACCAATGCTGTCGAAGCAGTGGTCGATTGTTTCGCAGGTCAGCCGAGGATCGATGGCCTGACCTATCGCATCGACCCTGGCCAGAAGACGCAGGCGACCGCCTTCGATGAAGGGTTCAAGAACGCCGATTTCGCGCTGAGCGAAGCCCAGATCCTGGAGAATATTCAGGCCGTTCAGCGCCGCCAGAATCTTCCCTTCGCGCAGCGGCTGGACGAGTTCATGGTGCTGGACCGGAACAATCAGCGCGTGGCCGCACCGGCGACCTATCGTCGCGATGCTCTGGCCGCGACCCGCGTTCACCTCGACGTCGAGATGGAAACCGGCACCGGCAAGACCTACTGCTACATCAAGACCATTTTTGAGATGAACAAGCGATACGGCTGGTCGAAGTTCATCATCATGGTGCCGTCGATCGCCATCCGCGAAGGCGTCTATAAGTCCCTGCAGATCACGGCGGACCATTTCACCGAAAGTTATGGCAAGAAGGCCCGGTTCTTCATCTACAATTCCAAGCGTCTGCACGAGTTGGAGAGCTTTTCGTCGGATGCTGGCATCAACGTTATGGTGATCAACATCCAGGCGTTCGCTGCGCGCGGGGCTGACAACCGGCGCATCTATGAAGAGTTGGACGACTTCCAGTCACGCAAACCCATCGACGTCATCGCGTCCAACCGGCCGATTCTGATCCTGGACGAGCCGCAGAAGATTAAAGGCGCTGCGACGATGGAGGCTTTGCCCAAGTTCAAGCCGTTGATGATCCTGCGCTACTCGGCTACGCACAAGACCCAGCACACGCGTGACACGGCTGCAACGATCCTTGGCCAGACCCAGCCGGCTGTATTCGGACAGTTCAAGATGAATCCCGAACACTTCATTGCCGAAGCCTCGCGGATCATCGCCGAACAGAAGGCCGCCATGGTCATCGAGCGTCTGGCCTACGACGAAGTCGACGAGCGATACGACGTGGATATCTTTACGGCCAATCAGACTGGGCAGGATTTCTCGCGCGCCTCGGCGAAGCTGAAAAACCACGTCTATGACTACGCCATCACTGATTCCGACGTGGAACGAGAGTTCGTGAAGGAGTTGGATACGAGCAGCGAAGTTGTCGTCTACGCCAAGTTGCCGCGTGGTTTTTTGATTCCGACACCGGTGGGTGACTACAACCCAGACTGGGCAATATCGTTCAAGGCTGGCAGCGTCAGCCCTTCGGGCAGGATACCAAGCGCCGCGGCCACGCCCCACAGGCTGCCGATGACGCCGGTCCAGATGGCCTTGGACGCCCACCAGGGCTTCAGTTCTTCCATTTCATTTCTCCATAAAAAAGCCCGCGAACGTCGCGGGCGAACGGGTTGGTGAGGTTGTCGGCTGGTCAGGCCTCGTTGATGGACAGGACGCCGTTGGCCGCGAGCTGGACCGGCTTCGCGCTGGCGGGCGCCTTGCCATAGGCCGGCCGACGAATGGCAATGCAGCGGTCGCGGGCGATCCGGGTGATGGTCACGCCGTCAGACTGGTTGCCGCCCAGCACATGGAACGCGCCATAATCTTCGCCGACATAAAGCCCGACATGGCCGGATCCCTGCGCTCGGCGGAATACAAGGATGTCGCCCAGCTGGGCCCTCTCTGCCGGTTTCCCGAACTTCGCCCAGTTGCGCGCCCAGAGGGGACCCTCGACGACCGGCTTGCCCGCGCGTTTGGCAACCACCGCCATGAACAGCCCGCACCATGGAATAGCGTCGTCATTGTAGGACTTGGCGAGTCCCGTCTCCTTCGCCCAGCCCAGGATCACGGGATTGTCGGCGGGCCCGGCCACCTCGAAGGTGCCGTAGAGCTTCCGGGCCTCTTCCAGCATCCTGGGCAGCGGACGCAGGTCATCGATCCAGCCATAGGCCGGTGGCAGCGGTTTCATGGATGTCTCCCGGCAAATTAGCGGCCGGACAGGCCTTTGACGGTGGCGTAGAGGACGGCGAGCGCGGTCGCGAAGGTCGACAACCACTTGACGAACCGGACCATGCCGGTCGCGGTGTTCCAGGCCTCGAGCAGGTCCTTCAGTTCCTTGCGGACGGCCTTCAGGTCTTCCTGCATGGCCTCGAGATCAGCCCGGATCAGGGCAATCTCCACGGCGGGATCACGGTCGGAATTGGGAGCCATCAGCGCAGCCTTCCGATGATCGTGATGTGGCCCGGGGCCGCATCGAGGGCGTGCCCGGCCGGCAGATCGAAGTCCGTCTGCTTCTGCCGCAGACCGGTGGCGTAATGGGCGAACAGGCAAGCTAACCGTCGCACCGCTGGTGGCAGTGTAGGTGATGGCCGCAATGGTCACCGGCCGGACCGGCACGGTGATTTCATCGGACCAGGCGTCCAGCACCATGGCCAGTGTCTGCGGACACACCCGCAGATCACCGTCAGCGCCGACGGCCTTGCGGTCGACCTGCGCACCGAAGGCCTCGGATCGGTCATCCGGGAAATGGTCACCCCCGAACGGAAACAAGCAGCATGAGCGTACCCACCACCATGCGGGTGTTCATCCCGCTCACCATCCGCAAGCGCAACGGGCGGCCGAAGATCGTGCCGCCAGCCGACGTGGTGCCGGACACCGGCGGGGTAGACCCGCATGTGCTGAAGGCGATTGCCAAGGCGTGGAGCTGGCGTCGAAAGCTGGAATCGGGCGCGGCAGAAACGATCCAGGACATCGCGCAAGCTGAAAATGTCTCGGACCGCTATGTCGGACGAATGCTGAAGCTTGCCTATCTGGCACCGACTGTGCTGGAGAAATTGATAATTGCACGCATCCCGCCAGCGGTGTCGATTAAGGATTTGGCGATCGCTACCGAACTGCCGTGGGCGGAACAGGATGCAATTTTTGGATAGCGATAATAATCCGCTTCCCACCTAGGAGAGCCTCTCGTCACTTCGAGCGTGCAAGAGCTAAGCTTTGCTCGCGCCACAATCACGATTGCATCGTCAATTGGTCCCACGATAACTGTTGGCTCGAAGAACGAGTCAGGGGGGCACGTGGCCACAGATCAAATTAGTGGCGACGAGATCGCCGCTGGACGCGCCGCGGCAGACCGGCTGGCGCATGAATGGGACGATCGCGACTGGATTCCTGAGGCGCCAACTACCCCGTGGGCACGTGCAGCGATAGATCGTCTCGGCGAGATCATCAAAACGCAGCCGTCAATTCTTCGTGCCAGCATGAAGGGTGCCGGCAAGGGTGCTAGCACCCTCAGTCCCCGCCCGTTTCAGGGCATCGTCGAATGTCTGCAGAACGCGGATGACCTTGGGGCAACCAGATTGTGCGTCGCCTACCGTACACTTCCCCGTCCCGAGCTACTGATCGTCCACAATGGCTCTCCTGTTACCCTCGCTAATGTCGGGGCGATGCTACTTCCATGGCTGTCGACCAAGGATGGCGACCCTGAATCGTCTGGTCGTTTCGGCATAGGCCAACGCACGCTGGGGTCGCTCGGCGGCCCGATCGCGATGCACGCGCATCCATTCCACTTCGTCATGGGCGATGATGGCCCAGAGCCTTGCGATCCGGAGGATGACGTGGCGGGCGTGTACAGCGCCGCCGGACGTGACACGATGCTGGTCATCCCTCTCTTTCCGGCAGTTACGGGTGAGAACGTCGCGAAGGCTGTACGCGAGCTTGATGTCGACGCACTGATTTTTCTCAAGAGCATACGCTCGCTTCAGTTTCGCCACCTTGAGGATCTGACGCAAGATCTGGAATTCGCAGTTGAGGTGACGTCCGATGGTGAGAGTACGATTACCTTTGGCGACGAGGAGGCGGCGGTCGAGCTATCTATGGTGCGCGTGGTGGCGCCCGCCGATACGGCTAACGCTCCGTGGTACCGTAGATACTCGACCCGGCGCTCCGTCAAAGATGGTGAGCAGCGGTCGAACAAGGCCACCGGTAAAACAACACCGATCGGCGTGTGCGTGCCCATATGCGGCGCGCGCACTCTCCGCCTTTATGACCGGATGCCTCTTCCCGTGGTCACCGGGCTCGCCATCGGCCTGAACGCGCAGTTCGATCCGGACTCGGCGAGGTCCACACTCCAGCCCAACAAGTGGAACGAAGCGAGGTTCGCTGATCTTGGAAGACTCGTCGCTTGGGCGGCTCTCGAGGCGTTCGCCCGGGACACTACAACGGCCTGGACACATGTGCCGCTGGCGGCCGAGGCAGATCAGGGTGACGGATGGACCGAGACCAAGGTCAGGGACCTTGTCGCCGCCTGCCATGAGGAGCTTCGCGACCATCTCCAGATCAGCACGGGCGTGGGCACCACGTCTCTCTCTGACATCGTCTATGAGGCCGATGAGCTAGAGTCCCTGCTCGATGAGGAGGATGTCGAGGGCCTCCGGCCGGATAGTTTGGCTATGCCCCGGACAGGCCGAGACACTGATGGCAGGTGGCGCCTCGTGCTCGACGAGCTAGGGCAGTCCGAGGTTGTCGGTCTAGTTGACGCGCTTGACGTCGTCGATGGTGACAGGGAGCGCAGCCCGGAATGGTATGTCGGCTTCGCCGCGCTTGCCGAGGCGCATAACCTTACGCGGGAATTCGTCTCTCGACCGGGTATCCTGCTTGACAATGGGACCGTGACTGCCCGCCCGCAGCAGACCGAAACCTGGGTGCTTGTTAAGCACGCGTCGCCGGACGCGCTGGCAACGCGGCTGAGGCTGGCCCGCAGGATCCATCCCGCCTATCTTGATCCGGATGGTCCGGCATCGGCATTCGTCAGCAAGCTGGAGAGCTTCGGCGTCCTTTTCGAGGACCGGGACTCCGGGACCGACGTTTTCGCCATCCTCGGGCGGGGCCCGACCACCGGTGCCGGAACTGAGGATACGGTACGCCTGGAGGATAATGATCTCCTAGCCTTGCGGGACGCTTGGGCCCAGCTGCCGCGCGACCGTCATTCTGCGCTAGGTCCTCGTATCGGGCGATGCGTGGAGTTGAAGGCGATCTGGTATGGCCCGGGCGGTCGACGCGAGACCGGCTGGGCGCGGCCCGTCGAGATGTACCTCCCGGGCACGATCGACCGCGAGGTTGACAGCTTCGCGAAAGCGGCGGCGCGCGCGCCGGGCCTGAAATGGGCCGATCCGGAGTATGGCAAGCTGCTCAAGCACCAAGCGGGGCGCTCCGCCATCGGCGCCCAGCGACTTCTTGCGGCCTGGGGCGTTGCGCGCGAGCCACGTCTCGTAAAGCCGACGGACGAGCAGGTGTTTTGGGCCCGTGACGTGACGCCGGCGAGCCCTGTCGGAGCCATGCAGACGACCGAACAGCTGCAGGCTATCCGTGCAGCCCATCGAAACACGCATCTCATAGAGGACCACTGGTCGCCAGACGCGGATGCGGTGGCAGCCGATATCGCGAAGGCACCCGTAAAGACGCGGCGGAAGCGCGGCATCGCTCTGTTGGCAACGCTGAGCCGCGGCTGGGAGAGGCGCTACTCCGAGGCTGCGACAGCCTACCCGGCCTATGCCTACAACGGCTACTGGCACCGGAGTCCGGAGGTTCGAGCTACCTGGCTGGCGCGATTGGCCGATGTGAAGTGGATGCCTGACGCGGGAAGCGGGCTCCAACGCCCTTCGGACCTCCAGCTACAGATGCCGGGGAGCCCGCCGCGGTCAAGCGAGCGATCGACGACCGTCGCGAAGTTCGACAGCAATATCCAGCGTTCGGGCATTCTGGCCGCGCTCGGAGTGAAGGCAGGACCGACCCAGCGCGATCTTGTCGCCCGCCTCCAGGCTCTACGCAAGGAACCGATGTCGGCTGCTGTCGCCGAGGAGGCGTCATCCACCTACCAGCTGTTGGCCGCGTCACTGCGCGACCGCAGCGAGGGCGTCCCCGAGGGACGCATGACGGCGGCGCAACTGCGCAATGCATTCCGTGCCGGGCCCGATGGGCCGGGGCTGCTGCTCGTTGGTAAGCAGTGGAACTCGCCGGAGCAGGTGCTACGGGGGCCCGCAATCTTCGGTTCTCGCAGGTCCTTCGCGCCGCACATTGACGGGCTCGAGCCGTTGTGGAAGGCGCTTGGGGTCGATCTGCCGACGGCGAGTGACGCGCTCGCCGTCCTCAAGGAGACGGCTGATACCGCCCCGACGCCAGCAGATCTGGGTGTCGCGATCCGGGCGCTCACCCTCGTGGCGGGCGCCGTAAGTGAGATGTCGTCCCAGCTGCGGACGACGCTGCGGCGCTTGCCGCTCTGGACCGGCCACGCATGGACGGCAGAGCGCCCCGTCTATGCTCTGGAAGGCGAGGCGCTTCTGGCGAGTGCTCCTGTCGACATGCTGGTCTGGCGGCCCGGGCTTACTTCCTTCAGGCCGCTCGAACCTCTGCTCGAGCCGCTTGGGGTGATCCGGCTAACGCCGTCCGACTTCCGGGCAGCATCGACGCCAGCTTACGGGATCGCGGAAGGTGAGGTACTAAGACCAACCTTCTCGGGCGCCGTATCGCTGCTGAGGCAGGAACTTGTCCGCGCTGATCAGGCGCTGCTCGACTCCCTGATGGTCGATTGGGACGAGCTGCTTGCGGCGCCCGTGGTGATTGACCCCGAGCTCTCGATCGTGGCGACGCTCCAATCCGGCCAGATCGCGTTGCCGGCGCGGGCGCACATGGGGAGAGAGCCCCTACGGCTTATCGTCAGGGATTCGAGAGATGCGGCCACGGCCGAGGGGGCAGGTGCAGCTGTCGCTTCTCTGTTTGCAGGGGACAGGCAAAAGGCGGCTTGGGCGTGGGCGGCCGTGTGGCCCCGCGCTGATGCAGGCGAGAAGGCGGAAGGCGCAATCCTGCCAAAGACGCGCGCGGATCGGGGCGACGCGACAGAGCGGCTAGAGAGACTCGCCAAGCAGGCTGCGCAGCGCACCGGGAGAAGGGACAAAGGAAAGCCTAAGAAGGGCGAACCCGCGAAGTCGACCCGCAGCAAGACAGTCCAAGTCCGCAAACTGCGAGAGCTGGACGATCTGGAGCCGTCAGCCGGCATGATCGTGAACGAAGGGGTGAAACCTTCCGGCGATCTGGTATTCGCCAAGCGGCGCAATGCCAAGGAGCGCACATTCATCAACGGAGGCGCCAGCGACGGGAAGCCGGGTAGCCCTCCAGTACGCACCGTCCCCCCTCCTAGCAGTGACCGCGAGAGGATGGCACTCGACGCAGTGAGGCGAGCGCTGCGGCTCGAATCCCGGCAGCTCAATGACTTACGTGCAGCGAGAGGCATTGGCGTGGACGCGATAGACGAGCTGCGCCAATGCTACGAGATCAAGATGAGCTCGGGCACCGCAATGCCAGCCGACATCACCTTGACCGCCAGTGAGGTCGAGGCGGCGCGGAACGACCCAGATTTCTTTCTCGCGGTCGTCAGCGGCCTGGAGGACGGCGCGGGGCAACTGCGCGTCCGCTTCATCTTTGATCCACTGAGCACTCTTAACGTAAGGGTGCGTGGCGACCTGACATTGACTGGTGTCGACAAGGCGGAAGCGCTGGAGTTCACCTTTCAGAAGCGGCGTCAAGATGACACAAACGCCTGAGACTCTGTCTGAAAGCTGCCGGTCTGCTTTGGCCCACCTTTCCGCTCCTATCTCCGCTGCGCTGCAGAACGCCCACCTCGCGTTCTCTGCCCACACACGCCTGCCGCGATTGGGGTCAAAAGGTATGGTTATAGTTGATCGCAAAAGCCGCAGAAATCCGATGCTTTCGACGACCGAACCCTTTTCGATGAGGTTCGGGTGAAAAGAGACAAAAGCCGATCAGAGACCGATTGTGGCTATGCCGACAGTCTCTGGGGTTCGGTCGCCATCGGCAAAACGGCGCGGAAGCTGGGGATTTTCTGACCCCGTATGGCCCATCTCATTGGTTCGCGATGAGATGTTGGCGGAGCGGGAGGGATTCGAACCCTCGATACGGTTTTGCCGTATACTCACTTTCCAGGCGAGCGCCTTCGACCACTCGGCCACCGCTCCGCATCTCCCGGAAGGGGGCTCCCCTATCTTGCCGCCGTCGCTTCCGCAAGCGACGGCGCGCGATGGGGTGAGGAGGCGGGGCTAGCGGTTGCCGCCTCGGCCGCGATCGGAGCGGGTACCGCGATTCGGGCGGTCGGGGCGGGCCGATGGCGCGGGGGCGCTTGCCCCCGGCTCGCTGAAGGCGCGGATGCTCGACTGATAGGCGCGCGATCCGCGATCCGGGCGGGCCTGATTCCGGTCGGGCCGCGGCGTCACTACGCGCGGCGGGGTGTCGCGACCGCGTGGCGGATTAGTGCCGCGCGGCGGATTGTTGACGCCACGCGGCGGCGGGCGGCGGTCGTCCCGCGCGTGGCCGTTGTCGCGGCGGCCCTCCCAGTAGCGGCGCTGCCGATCGTTCCAGCGATGGCGGCGGCCGCGACTATCGAACACATAATAGCCGGTGCCCGGATAGTAGAAATCTTCATACCATCCGTAGGCGGGATAGCCGTATCCGCCATAATAAGGGGAGTCATATCCGTAATAACCACCGGGGCCGTAACCCATCGAGACTCCGCCATAACCATAACCATCGTCATAGCATCCGGCCAATGCCAGGGTGGAGGCGAGCGCGAGCCCGATAACGGCGGCTTTTTTGCCTAGGAAGGCCATGTCTATTACTCCCGTGGGAAGTCTTTCATGCCGATTAAACGCATAACCGGGTTGAATGGATACTGAACCGCCGGCCGCCGCGCCGGCCGGGCATGATCGCGGCGCTGAGAACGGCATTTCCTCTTCCCGCGGCACTTTGCTATGCGCTGCCACGAGTCACGCTTATCAGCCATCACAGGGGAACGCCGCCATGACCGCCGTCGGACAAGATACTCTCAACACCCGTTCGACGCTCGAGGTGAACGGCCGGACGATCCACTATTATTCGCTCGCCAAGCTCGGCGAGGCGCTGGGCGACGTGTCGCGTCTGCCGTTCTCGATGAAGGTGCTGCTCGAAAACATGCTGCGCTTCGAGGACGGGGTGACGGTGACGACCGACGACGTGAAGGCGATCGTCGACTGGCAGAAGGAGCGCCACTCCGACCGCGAAATCCAGTATCGCCCCGCGCGCGTGCTGATGCAGGATTTCACCGGGGTGCCGGCGGTCGTCGACCTCGCTGCAATGCGCGACGCGATGAAGGCGCTCGGCGGCGACCCCGAGCGGATCAACCCGCTGGTGCCGGTCCACCTCGTGATCGACCACAGTGTGATGGTCGACGAGTTCGGCACGCCCAAGGCGTTCGCGCACAATGTCGACCTCGAATATGGCCGCAACATGGAGCGGTACGAGTTCCTGAAATGGGGCTCGAAGGCGCTCGACAATTTCAAGGTGGTGCCGCCCGGCACCGGCATCTGCCATCAGGTCAACCTCGAAAATCTCGCCCGCGCGGTCTGGGTGTCGCAGGATGAGGCCGGCCATGCCGTGGCCTATCCCGACACCCTGGTCGGCACCGACAGCCATACGACGATGGTGAACGGGCTAGGTGTGCTCGGCTGGGGCGTCGGCGGGATCGAGGCGGAGGCGGCGATGCTCGGCCAGCCGATCTCGATGCTGCTGCCCGAGGTGGTGGGCTTCAAGCTGACCGGCGCGCTCCCCGAGGGGATCACCGCGACCGACCTCGTGCTGACCGTGACCCAGATGCTGCGCGCCAAGGGCGTCGTCGGCCGTTTCGTCGAGTTCTATGGCCCCGGCCTCGATACCCTGAGCCTCGCCGACCGCGCGACGATCGGCAACATGTCGCCCGAATATGGCGCGACCTGCGGTTTCTTCCCGATCGACGCGCAGACGCTCGCTTATATGCGGCTCACCGGCCGCGACGAGGAGGCGCTCGCGGTGGTCGAGGCCTATGCGAAGGCGCAGGGCCTGTGGCGCGACGCCGGCACCCCCGAGCCGCTGTTCACCGACACCGTGACGCTCGACATGGCGACGGTCGAGGCGTCGCTCGCCGGGCCGAAGCGGCCGCAGGACCGGGTTTCGCTCTCGAAGCTGGATGAGGCGTTCAACGGCGATCTCGTCGCCACCTACAACAAGACCGGGGCGGCCGACAGCCGCGTCGCGATCGAGGGGCGGGGCCACGATCTCGGCCATGGCGACGTCGTCATCGCCGCGATCACGAGCTGCACCAACACCTCGAACCCCTCGGTGCTGGTCGCGGCCGGGCTGGTCGCCCGCAAGGCGCGCGCGTTCGGCCTCAAGCCGAAACCGTGGGTCAAGACCAGCCTCGCCCCCGGCAGCCAGGTCGTGACCGACTATCTGACCAAGGCCGGGCTGACCGAGGACCTCGACGCGCTGGGCTTCAACCTGGTCGGCTATGGCTGCACCACCTGCATCGGCAATTCGGGGCCGCTGGCGCCCGAAATCTCGAAGGCGATCGCCGACAGCGATCTGGTCGCGGCCGCTGTCCTCTCGGGCAACCGCAACTTCGAGGGCCGGGTCTCGCCCGATGTCCGCGCGAATTTCCTCGCCTCGCCGCCGCTGGTCGTGGCCTATGCGCTGAAGGGCACGGTGCGCGAGAATCTCACCACCGAGCCGATCGGCGAGAGCAAGGACGGCAAGCCGGTCTATCTGAGAGACATCTGGCCGTCGAACCGCGAGGTCAGCGACACGATCGCCTCGTTCATCGATTCGGACATGTACCGCGCGCGCTATGCCAATGTTTTCGCCGGCGATACGCGCTGGCAGGGGATCGACGTCGCCGGCGGCAAGACTTACGCCTGGTCGGCCGGGTCGACCTACGTCCAGAACCCGCCCTATTTCGAGGGGATGACGATGACGCCGCCGGTCGTCCCCGATATTCGCGAGGCGCGCGCGCTGGCGCTGTTCGCCGATTCGATCACGACCGACCACATCAGCCCGGCCGGGTCGATCAAGGCCGACAGCCCGGCCGGCCGCTACCTGCAGGATCATCAGGTCGAGCGGGCGAACTTCAACTCCTACGGATCGCGGCGCGGCAACCATGAAGTGATGATGCGCGGCACCTTCGCCAACATCCGCATCCGGAACGAGATGACGCCCGCCATCGAGGGTGGCGTGACCCGCTACGTGCCGACCGGCGAGGTGATGCCGATCTACGACGCGGCGATGCGCTACAAGGCGGACGGCACCCCGCTCGTCGTCGTCGCCGGCAAGGAATATGGCACCGGCTCGTCGCGTGACTGGGCGGCCAAGGGCACCAACCTGCTCGGCGTGCGCGCCGTGATCGCCGAGAGCTTCGAGCGTATCCACCGTTCGAACCTCGTCGGCATGGGCATCGTCCCGCTCCAGTTCGCCGAAGGGGTGGATCGCAAGAC
>Ga0182740_1001954_pt1 | contig 13161 bp, 11 predicted proteins | sample eDN5th37CKraftBY_FD_128872 | JGI IMG/M metagenome (GOLD analysis project Ga0182740, IMG submission 128872) | Enriched backyard soil microbial communities from Emeryville, California, USA - eDNA 5th pass 37_C Kraft BY (version 2) (version 2) | ecosystem: Environmental > Terrestrial > Soil >...
AGCCGTACGGATTGATCTTCCCGTACGACGCCAGGTAGCCGATGAGACCGATGTTCGGGCCTTCCGGCGTCTCGATCGGGCAGATGCGGCCATAGTGCGACGGGTGAACGTCACGCACGTCCAGGCCGGCGCGGTCGCGGCTCAGGCCACCGGGACCCAGCGCCGAAAGACGCCGCTTGTGCGTCAGCTCGGCCAGCGGGTTCGTCTGGTCCATGAACTGCGAGAGCTGCGATCCGCCGAAGAACTCGCGGACCGCCGCCATCACCGGGCGCGTGGTGCTGATCAGGCCCTGCGGCGTCACCGTCTCCGGGTCCTGGATCGTCATGCGCTCGCGGATACCGCGCTCCAGGCGCTGGAAACCGGTGCGGACGTGCATCTGGATCAGCTCGCCCACCGCGCGGATGCGCCGGTTGCCGAGATGGTCGATGTCGTCCGAGTGGCTGAGCCCGTTGTTGAGCCGGATCAGCTCGCGGATGATCTCCACGAGGTCCTCGACCTGCAGGATGCGGCTCTCCGTCTGGAGGCTCTGGTCCTTCTCCTTGTGGAGACGCTGGTTCAGCTTGTAGCGGCCAACGCGCGCCAGGTCGTAGCGGCGCTCGTTGAAGAACAGGTTGTCCAGCATTGAGGTCGCGTTGTCGCGCGTCGGGGGATCGCCCGGGCGCAGGCGGCGGTAGAGCTCGATCAGCGCGTCGTCCTTGGACTTCGTCGGCTCCTTGTCGAGCGTCGTCGCGATATAGCGGCGATCCGGATTCGTGTCGACGCCCTCGAAGGCCGCCAGCAGGTCCTCGTCACTCTCCAGCCCGATCGCGCGCAGCAGGATCGTCACCGGCATCTTGCGCTTGCGGTCGACCTTCACCGAGATCACGTCGCGGTTGGAGGTCTCGAACTCGAGCCAGGCGCCGCGGTTCGGGATCAGCTTCGCGGTCGAGAGGAACTTGCCCGTCGCCGGGTCGCGCTGCCGCTCGAAGTAGACACCCGGCGACCGCACGAGCTGGGACACGACAACACGCTCGGCGCCGTTGATGATGAACGTTCCGTCCGAGGTCATCATCGGGAAGTCGCCGAGGAAGATGCCGTCCGGGCCGGTCTCCTTGATCTCGCCGGTCTCCTTCATCACCAGGCGGGCGGAAACGCGCAGGGGGGCAGCATAGGTGATATCGCGCTCGCGGCAGAAGACCTCGGCGATGCGGGGATCGAGCTTCGCCCGCTCCTGCTCGTCGCCCTTCGGCATGCGCGTCCACGGCTCATCGAACCGGGGGTCGGAAATGTAGAGTTCCATCTTCCGATGGTGGTCGGTAATCGGGGAGATCTCGTCGAGCAGTTCCTTGAGCCCTTCCTCCTTGAACCACTGGAAGGATTCGAGCTGCACCTGGACGAGATTCGGCATGTCCAGCACGGTCGGAATGCGCGCGTAGCTGCGCCGATTCGTGCCGGCATTCGTGCTGTCGGGCCGGGCAACGGCCAACCCGCCTGCCGTGGGTGCAACGTCGGTCAGGACTTCGCGATCAACTGCCATCTACCGCTCCTCTTACAGGGCGTCGTGCGGATTCACGAGCGAATCGCTCCGGCGCCGGAGACTGAACCAGAACCACAACCACTGCTGAACCGGAAATCGCGTGATCCCGGCGAAGGCGTTCGCGGGGGGATTGGAGACAGGCATCTCCGTCCATGCCAGGCGGCGACGCGGGGGCCCTGAACCCGGTGCGCGTGCCTCCGTCGCGGCGGCGGACGACATCCGGCGAACCGGGCTTCGTCGCGATCGCCACATGGCGTCAGCGATGTCGATGCTGTCTGTGCGAATGAAACGAACGGGATTCGCGGGATCGACGAGACGTGCGCCAGGGGATCGTCCGCACCTCGGTGGATGTGGATGCGGAGGCCGAAGGGCGGGTCCAACCGCCGGAATCGGGGCCAACGCCAAAACGGGAGGGCATACGAACCCCCTCCCGGAAGACCGAGATATGATCTTGTGGTAGGATCACCAGCACACGTTGTCCTGTCCAAGCAGTGTCTCGCCGCGACTCGGCCTTCGCCGAGCTTCCGCGCGAACGTATAGTTAACCACGTCCCTTCATCTATGTCAACCCCGTTTTCCGGGTCCGCGTCGTGGCGCGACGGCGCGCTGCCATCCTCGCCCCGGCGGAGGGGCTCCCCTCGTGCCACCGGCGCGCGGGACAGTCCTTGCCCCGGTGCATGATTCTTCTGCGGCGAATCCGTGCAGGCCTCCCCGGAGACCGGTGCTATACTCCGGCCACGGTCACGCAGGAGAGACGCAGCCTTCCACTCCGTCGCCTCCCGTCTCCGGGCGTTGAGGCGCAAACCCGCCCTGCCCGCATCCTGCCGCCGTTGCCCGCGTCGATCGTCTCCCCGCCCGCGCCCCGCGCGGCGGCGGGATTCGCCTGGACATCCGCATGAAATCTGCTTCCCTGCGCATCTGGCTTCGCCCTGGTCTCGGCATCAAGCGTTGGATCGTCCTCGGCATCCTCTGCATGATCACGATCTCCCTGGCGCTGGCCATGTTCGCCGCCTGGATCTACCGGAACTACGATGTCCCGGCGGGATCGCAGACCCTCGTCCGCATCGTCACCCTCCAGTTCGTGCCCCATCCGGTCCGCGAGATCGGCCTCCTCCTCGTCGCCAGCTTCGTGCTCATCTTCGCCTTCCTGCGCCTCAGCGCCTCGATCATCGCGCCCTTCCTCGCCCAGGATTCCTCCGGCCGCGCCATCGCCGAGATCGTGAATGAGCACCGCTTCGGGCCGCTCACCCCGGAGCTGAACGTCGTCGCCATCGGCGGCGGCACCGGCCTCTCCGCCCTCCTGCGCGGCCTCAAGCGCGCCGACATCAACCTCACCGCGATCGTCACCGTCGCCGACGACGGCGGCAGCACCGGCCGCATCCGCACCGCCTACAACATCCCGGCACCCGGCGACATCCGCAACTGCCTCGTCGCGATGGCCGACGACGAATCCGCGATGGGCAAGCTCTTCGACTACCGCTTCAGTGGCACCGACAGCGAGCTCGCCGGCCACTCCTTCGGCAACCTCTTCATCACCGCCATGACCCAGGTGTCCGGCAGTTTCGACCACGCCGTGATCGAGTCCGCCCGCGTCCTGAACGTGCGTGGCCGCGTGATGCCGTCCACCATCGAGAACATCGACCTCTGCGCGTATATGGAAGATGGCGCCATCGTCCGTGGCGAATCCGTGATCGCTCACGACGACCGCCGCATCGACCGCATCTTCCTCAGCCCGGAGGCCCCGGACGGCTACGAGCCCTCCCTCCAGGCCATCCTGAACGCGGACCTGATCGTCCTCGGGCCTGGCAGCCTCTACACCAGCGTGCTGCCGAACCTGCTGGTGGAGGGCGTCGACCAGGCGATCAAGTGGTCGCGCGGGGCCACGGCCTACGTCTGCAACGTCGCCACCCAGCACGGCGAGACCGATCACTTCGGGTACCGCGAGCATATCCGCGAGGTCATCACCTACCTCGGCGAGAACCGGCTCGACTACGCGATCGTGAACAGCAATCCCGCCGCCGCCGGCACCGCGGTCGCCAGGGGGCTGGATGTCGAGGCCGTCGACTGGGACGGGGAGGAATCGCTCGATGGCGTCACCCTCATCGCCCGCGACGTCGTGAGCGACCGCAACCCGCTCCGCCACGACCCGGAGAAGCTGGCCGGGGTCCTCCTCGACATCGCCCGCGAGGCTCGCGCCGCCTCCCTCAATACCCCGCGCCCGACCGTCGAATCCATGCGCGAGTACGCCGACGAGAAGATCACCGTCGCCGCCTGATCCGGCGGCCGGCCCGGTATCGGCTCCGCGCCTGCACCACGCCGGCCGCCCCGCTGACGGTGGACAAGACCGGCAACGGCCTGAGCCACCCGCCGGACCACCGATGCCCCACTCCGCACGCCCGACGATCGTCACTGGTCACTCGGCCAGCACCGCGAGCGCAAACGTTCACATGCCACGGCCCGATTCTTGGTACTCTTGACGAGACAGAGGGCGGCAATGCCCCCGCGGGCGTTGGCCGTCATTCGCGCCGAGTGCTGGAGTGCCATTCATGGTCTACAAGGTTGGTATCAACGGGTTTGGCCGCATCGGCCGCCAGGTCTTCAAGGCGGTCCACGAGGGCGGCTTCTCGGACCTCTTCGAGATCGTCGCGGTCAACGACCTGACCGATAACAAGACCCTCGCCCATCTGCTCAAGTACGACTCCACCTACGGCACCTTCGATGGCGATGTCTCCTACGACGAGGACGGCATCATCGTCAACGGCAAGACCGTCAAGGTCCTCGAGGAGCGCGATCCCGCCGCCCTCCCCTGGGGCGAGCTCGGCGTCGATCTCGTGATCGAGTCGACCGGCCGCTTCACCGACGCCGCGAAGGCCCGCGCCCACATCGATGCCGGCGCGAAGAAGGTCATCATCTCCGCCCCCGCCAAGGGCGAGGATCTCACCATCGTCCTCGGCGTGAACGAGGAGGCCTACGATCCCGCCGTGCACGTCATCATCTCGAACGCCTCCTGCACCACCAACTGCCTCGCCCCGGCGGCCAAGGTCGTGCACGATACCTTCGGCATCGAGTCCGCGATGATGACCACCATCCACTCCTACACCGCCGACCAGGTGCTGCAGGATGGCCCGCACAAGGACCTCCGCCGCGCCCGGGGCGCCGCCCAGAACATCATCCCCACCACCAGCGGCGCCGCGAAGGCGATGTCGCTCGTGATGCCGGATCTCAAGGGCAAGTTCGATGGCTTCGCCCTCCGCGTTCCCTCGCCGACCGTCTCCATCGTGGACTTCGTCGCGGTCACCAGCAAGCCGGTGACGGCCGAGGCCGCCAACGCCGCCTTCAAGGCCGCGTCGGAGAGCGACGCGCTGAAGGGCATCCTCGGCTACACCGAGGAGGAGCTGGTCTCCACCGACTTCAAGGGCGATTCCCGCTCGTCCATCATCGATTCCAAGCTGACGCAGGTGATGGGCGATCACATGCTGAAGGTCGTCACCTGGTACGACAACGAGTGGGGCTATTCCTGCCGCGTCGCCGACCTCGCCGCGCTCGTCTGCGAGAAGGGCTTCCCCTCCTAGTCGTTGCGGCAGTACCTGGCTCCCTGCCACGTATCGGTTGGGACCACCCGCAGATGCGGCCCTTGTGGCCTCCTGACACCGCAGGCTTCGGCGCGGCAGAGGCTCTGCCCATGAACGCGATGGCGGCCACCACCCGTAGCCACCACAGCCAGGGCCACCTCCCGTCCGCCGTCCCACGAACTGCCCCCGCCGGTGCCCGACATCGGTCGGGGGCAGTGTTCGTCCGATTCCAGCGTCCAGGACGATCCCCGGATCGCCCGCGCCAGACCATCCGAAAGGCGCCCCGATGCCCAAACGCTCCGTCACCACCGCCGATGTCGCCGGCAAGCGCGTCCTCACCCGCGTCGATTTCAACGTCCCCATGAAGAACGGCGTTGTCCAGGACGACACCCGCATCCGCGCCGCCCTCCCCACCATCCAGTGGCTGCGCGAGCACGGCGCACGCGTCATCCTCACCAGCCACCTTGGCCGCCCGAAAGGCAAGGTCGTCGACGACCTCCGGCTCGCCCCCGTCGCCGCCCGCCTGAGCGAGCTCATCGACGCCCCGGTCGCCAGCGCGACCGATCTCGTCGGTCCGGACGCCCACGCCAAGGTCGCCGCGTTGCAGGATGGCGATGTCCTGCTGCTCGAGAATTCGCGCTTCGAGCCGGGCGAGGAGAAGAACGACCCGAACCTGGCCCGGCAACTCGCGGGGCTGGCCGATCTCTATGTGAACGATGCCTTCGGCGCCGCTCACCGCGCCCACGCCACCACGGAGGGCGTCGCCCACCTGCTGCCGTCCTATCTCGGCCTCCTCATGCAGAAGGAGGTGGACACCCTCGGCAAGCTGCTCGACAACCCGGCCCGTCCCTTCGTCGCGATCATCGGCGGCGCCAAGGTCTCCGACAAGATCGCCATCCTGGAGCATCTGGTCGACCGGGTCAGCTACCTCCTGATCGGCGGCGGCATGGCCAACACCTTCCTGCTCGCCCAGGGCTACCAGGTCGGCCGGTCGCTCGTGGAGCCGGACCAGGTGGACCGCGCCCTCCGCATCCTCGCCGATGCCGACAACGCCGGCGTCGGGATCGGCCTCCCGACCGATGTGGTGGTGGCGAAGTCGATCGATGACGACGAGGGCGCCATCGTCGGGCTGGACGACATCGGCGATCGCGCCATCTTCGACATCGGCCCGGAGACCGCCGCAGCCTATGCCGAGCACGTGAAGAAGGCGAACACCATCCTCTGGAACGGCCCCCTCGGCGTCGCGGAGAACCCCGCCTTCGCGCGTGGCACCGAGGAGGTCGCCGAGGCGGTCGCCGCCAGCACCGGCTTCACCGTCATTGGCGGCGGCGACTCCATCGCGGCCATCGAGCGGCTCGGCCTCGCCAGTCAGATCGACCACATCTCCACCGGCGGCGGCGCTTCGCTCGAATTCCTGGAGGGCAAGGAACTGCCCGGCATCGCCGTCATCCCGGACGCCGATGCCACGACCGGCGCGGGAGCCGGGGTATGAGCCGCACGCCCCTCGCCGTCGCCAACTGGAAGATGAATACCGATCTGGAGACGGCGCGCGTCCTCGCCCAGGCCGCGCGGGACATCCTCGCCGGCAACCCGATCGACCTCGACATCGTCCTCTGTCCCCCCTTCCCGTGGCTCGTCCCCGTGGCCGAGGCGCTGGACGGCTCCCCGGTCGGCCTCGGCGCGCAGGATTGCTCGCCGGAACGGGACGGGGCGTTCACCGGCGATGTCTCCGCCGCCATGCTCGCGCCGTGGTGCGGATTCGTCATCGTCGGCCATTCGGAGCGCCGCCACGGACACGGCGAGACCGATGCCCTCGTCCGCCGCAAGCTGGACGCGGTGCTTGGTGAGGGCATGCGGCCCATCCTCTGCATCGGGGAGCTGGAAGCCGAACGGGAATCAGGCCAGACCGGCACGGTGATCGAGGCGCAGGTCCAGGCCGCCCTGGATGGCCTGCCCGAATCCGCCATCGCCCGCGTGATCGTCGCCTACGAGCCCGTCTGGGCCATCGGCACCGGGCGCACTGCCACGGCCGCCGACGCGCAGGAGGTCGCGGCCCGGGTTCGCTCCCTGCTCGCCGTGCGGGCGCCGGCCCACGCCGAAACGATCTCCATCCTCTACGGAGGGAGTGTGAAGGCGGAGAATGTCGCCGCCCTCACCGCCGGCCCGGATGTCGATGGTGTGCTGGTTGGCAGCGCCAGCCTCGATCCTGCGGGGTTCGCCGCCCTCTGCCGCGAACTCGTCGCGGGGCCGGGCTGACGAGCAGTCCCGCCGCCCGTGTGGCAACGCTGTCGTAATGACGGGCGTGCCAGGGGCGGCGGGGAATTGAACGCCGCCGCGCGGGATGGTACGCTCACGTGCGACAGGGACCGGCGGTGGCGCTGGCCCCGATGTCATCTCTCAGGCATGTAAGGACGGACGAATCTCGTGCATGTAGCGCTCAACCTCGCGACCATCATCGTCGCCATCGTGCTCATGGTCACCATCCTGCTTCAGAGCAAGACCTCGGCATTCGGTGGCGGCATGGGCGGCGATTCCGGGTCGATCGTCAAGACCCGTCGCGGCTTCGAACAGACGCTGTTCCAGTTCACGATCGGAACCGCGGTTGTCTTTGTTGTGCTCTGCGTCCTCAGCGGCCTGCTGCTCTAGCAGGTCGACTGGGCGGGAGAATCCCAAATCTGCGACGCAATTCTAATGGGGCGGTTCGGTGGCACATACGCTCCTCTGTGTACCCGTCGTGTTGACAGGCCAGGCGGCATTCGCCGTTTGAATCCGGCTTAACCGAGGAATACAATGTGCCCGACATCAGGCAAGTCATAACGGATCGGGCTTGCCGGGCGTAACCGCCAGTGTCCGTGGAGGATTGCAGTCATGCCGTTCGGAATCGGGGCTCCAGAGCTCGCCATCATTCTCGTCATCGTCGTCATCATCTTCGGCGTCGGCAAGCTGCCGGAAATCGGGGGGGCTCTGGGCAAGGGCATCCGCGAGTTCAAGCAGGAGTCCGGTGTCGATGAGAACGGCAAGCCCATCGAGGACGCCAAGCTCGACAAGGGCACGTCCACGACGGCGTCCACCCTCACGGCGACCACCAAGTCCGCCGAGGATGTCGCCAAGAAGCAGCCGGTGGCCTCCGGGGTCCGCGCCGACGACATCTAGGCTCGCCGGACGTCGGCCAGGCGAAACGCGTTCACCACGCCACCAAGCGACATCGAATGGGTTTCCCGTGGGAATGGCCGGTGTGGGATTCTTCCCCACCGGCCTTTGCCATGCCCGCGCCACATCCACGCGTTCGTTCCGCATCGCCTCCCTACCGCGCCCATCCGGACGCCGCCCATTGACCGATGAGGGGCTACCCCGATCATGACCGACTCCAGGCCGTCCGACGCCTTCACCCGCTCCTCGGCCCCCGACGACCGGCTCGACCCCGGCCAGCCGCTCCCCCCGCCCGACGCGGCGACGCCGGTCGACCCCGCCGCGACCCCGCCGAAGAAGCGATCCTCCGCCACCCGCGAGATCATCGAGACCCTCATCCTCGCCCTCGTCATCTTCGTGCTCGTGCGCTCCGTCGTCCTCAACTTCAAGGTCGATGGCCACAGCATGGACTACAGCTTCGACAACGGTGAGATGCTGCTGGTCAACCGCAACGCCTACTTCAACCTCGGCACCTCAAAGATCACCGGCTGGCTCCCCTTCTGGAACGATGACGATTACCTCTTCCACGGCCCGCGCCGGGGCGATGTCATCGTCTTCAACCCGCCCATCGCCAACAACGACAAGCCCTTCATCAAGCGCGTGATCGGCCTCCCCGGCGATACCGTCGAGACGCGGAACGGCACTGTCTACGTCAACGGCGTCGCGCTCGACGAGCCCTACATCAGCGATCGTCCCAGCCTCTGCAACAACGGCACCTCCGACTGCGCGCCCGTCACCGTGCCGGAGGGCCAGATCTTCGTGATGGGCGACAATCGCACCAACTCCGAGGACTCCCGCTACTTCGGGACAGTGCCGATCAAGAACGTCATCGGCAAGGCGTGGATCACCTACTGGCCGAAGGACGATATCGGCGTCGTGCCGCACTATTCCTACGACAACGTCCCCGCCCCCTCGGAGGCCGCGACGCCGGAACCATGACCGGCCCAACCCACCGGATACCACGTAAATCGGCGGCAGGATGACCTGGGTCATCCCGCCGCCGATTCCGTTTCAGCCCCCCGTGATCCCTCTCCGCCCCTTCGTGCGTTCATGAGTCAGGAGGCCGTCGCAACCCACCCGGACGGCCAACTGTCGATCCGCGCGAACCGCGTGTAGAATGTCTGTCAGGGCACAAGGCACCCGTGCTGTGCCGGTCGCGTTCCATCCGGAAACGCCGCAGCGACACCGTCGACAATGGTCGACACCTGGCCAGGGGTGCCGCAGAAAGGGCCGGAGACCATGATCGAAGCTACTGTCGAGAGCATTCGCGTGAGCCTGATCACCCAGCATCGGGTGGTCATCCTCAAGGAACTCGAGGGAGACCGGCATCTCCCCATCTGGATCGGCGCCTACGAGGCCGAGGCCATCGCTATGGAACTGCAGGGGATCAGCGCCACCCGTCCGCTGCCCTACGATCTCATGCAGACCATGCTCGGCGACCTCGGGGCCACCGTCGATCGCGTCGTCATCGCCGATCTCAACGATCAGGTCTATTTCGCCCGCATCGTGCTCGATCAGGCCGGGCGTTCCATCGATGTCGACAGCCGCCCGAGCGACGCCATCGCCCTCGCGGTCCGCGTCGGCTGCCGCATCCTCGTCGACGAGGCGATCATGGAGCGCGCCGGGGTCGCCGTCGAGGACGACGACCTGGATATCGATGCCACGCTTGCTCCGTCCTCCGGCATCGTCGATGCCGAAACCGCGTCCGAGCCATCCATCCCGGACGCCATCGCGCCGACCGCCGAGTCCTCCGCGCCCCGCGTCGATGACGAACAGCTCTCCGTCTTCCGCGACTTCATCAACTCGCTCGATCTCGACGATTTCGACCGCCGCCGCTCCAACTGATCTCCGGGCACGCACCCTGCATCGTCCCGCACCATGCCCGCTCCCAATCGCCCCTATTCCACGGAAGGAAGACACCAGAACCATCATGGATTCCGAAGTTCAGATCAAACAGATCGTGCTCGATCGCATCGAACGCTGCGCCGTCTGCCACCGGGAGTTCCAGGCGGATGACATCAAGGTCATCTCCCGCCGTCCCGATGTCTGGACCATGCTCGTCGAATGCGACGATTGCCACGCCCGGAACTTTGTCGCCGCCGTCATGAACGATGGCGATCCCCAGGCCGCCCAGCTCGCCCTCCGCCGCCTCACCGAGGAGGCCATCATTCGTGGCCCGATCGACATCGAGGAAGACGAGCCGGGCATCGACGCCGAGTTGCTCGAGGAGTACGCCACCGGTCCGGGCACGCCAGCCATCGACGCCGGCGATGTCGTGGACATGCACGAATTCCTGGAGGAGTTCGACGGCGATTTCAAGCGCCTCTTCCGTTAGTCCTGCCCTCCCCCGACGAGCCCCCGGCCCCGCTGCAGGCGGTGTCCGGGGGCTCGTCACGTCCCGCCCAGTCGACGCGTGCATCGCACCGACCGAACATCCCTTCGCAGATGACAATCGTTCCTGCGAGGGCCGCCGCCCCTGCTATACTCCCCGTAAGGTTTTTGTGATCGTCTTCACACTGCCACGGGGTGCGCCGAAGCCTCCGAGAGACGGCAGGGAGGGTGGCCGAGTGGCTCACGCGGAGCAAGCGCACGTACCGCTTCCAGTACCCGCCCCGTTTACCGGGCGGCAGGAGATCGACCTCGACGTCGTTCGAGAGCTCCTCTCCCATTTCCACTACCATGACTTCGAGGAAGCGCAGGAACTCATCCTCTCCGCGCTCCAGGAAGTGAACGAGCATTTCGGCTGGGTTTCCCCGGAAGCCGCCGAGCTCGTCGCCGACCACCTCGGCACCACGGTGAACCGGGTCTTCGGGCTCCTCACCTTCTACGCCGACTTCCGGACCGCGCCGCGCGGCCATCATCACCTGCTCATCTGCCACGGCATGTCCTGCTACGTCCTCGGGTCCCAGCAACTCGTCCAGGAACTGCGCGACCGCTATGGCATCGCCGATGGCGACACCACGCCGGACGAGATGCTCAGCGTGCAGGTGGTCAATGGCTGCCTGGGCGTCTGCGACCGCTCGCCGGTGGTGAAGCTGGACGACACCTACGTCGGCCACGTCACACCCGAGTCCCTGAACGATCTCTTGCAGCGCGCCATCGCCGGTCGCGCCGCCGCCGAGGCCGCCGTGCGCGGCGAGATCGCCGGGTAAGGAGAGGAATCCGCATGGTACACGTCGCTCCCAGCGAGCATCTCTCCCGGCTAACCTCCAGGGAAGACTTCCAGGCCTTCCGCCAGCAGGCCCACGACCGTTGGGATGGCATCTGGAATGGAGACCGGGTCGTCGCCAGTGTCGGCGTCGGCAGCAGTTCGATCGCCAAGGGCGCCCTCGACGTGCTCGACCGCGCCCGGCAGGAACTCGGCAACGCAGGCATCGTCCGCGAAGTCAGCGGCAACGGCGCCTTCTGGATGGAACCGTGGATCGAGGTCAAGCGCCCCGGCGCGCCGCCCGTCGTCTACGGTCCTCTCACGCCGGATGATGTCCCCGCCGTCATCGCCGGCCAGCGGCAGGATCTCGCCGTCGGCGTTCGCGGTGACGAGGCGTTCGAAGGCATCGCGCCGCTGAACGAGCATCCCTTCTTCGCCCTGCAGAAGCAGCTCCTCATGCGCAACTCCGGCGTCATCGAGCCGGATTCCATCGAGGACGCCATCGCCCGGGGCGCCTACGATGCCTACTTCAAGGTCCTCTTCGAGATGACCGAGGACGAGGCGATCGCCGAAGTCACCACCGCGCAGGTGCGCGGGCGGGGGGGCGGAGGCTTCCCGGCGGGCGTCAAGTGGGAGAGCGGCCGCAAGGCGCGCAACTTCCCGAAGTTCGTCGTCTGCAACAGCCACGAGGGCGAGCCGAACGTCTACAAGGACCGGCATCTCCACGAGAGCGATCCGCATCGCATCCTCGAAGGCATCCTCATTGCCTGCGTCACCGTGGGCGCGGAGCGTGGCTACAACTACATCGGCGGTGAGTATCCGCTCGCCATCCGCCGCTTCCGCAAGGCCGTCGCCGACGCCGAACGCCTCGGGCTGATCGGCAAGAACGTCCTCGGCACCGGCAAGAACGTCGCCTTCCGCGTCCGCACCGGCGGCGGCGCGTACGTCTGCGGCGAGGCATCCGCCCTCATGTACTCCGTGATGGGCGTGCGCGGCCAGCCCCGGACCAAGCCGCCCCGTTCCGTCGAGGAAGGCCTCTGGAAGCGCCCCACCGTCGCCAATAACACGGAGACGCTGGCGAACATCCCGGACATCATCATCAACGGCGGCGCGTGGTACGCGAGCATGGGCACCGAGAACTCCAAGGGCACCAAGCTCATGACGAACCAGGGGCCGATGAACCGGCTTGGCGTCGTCGAGGTGGAGATGGGGATGACCCTCAACACCCTCTTCAACGAGATCTTCGGAGGCATGCGCGAGGGCTACACCTTCAAGGGCGTCCAGACCGGCGGCGTCTCCGCCGGCCCGCTCACGGCAGAGCACCTCGACATCCCGGTCGACTTCGACTCGCTGGGCGAGGTCGGCGGCATGCTCGGGTCCGGCGGCTGGGTGATCTTCGACGAGAACGTCTGCGTCGTCGACTTCGCCCGCTACCTCACCGCCTTCAACCGCTACGAATCCTGCTCCAAGTGCGTGCCCTGCCGCCTCGGCAACCCGGCGCTGGTGGAGATCCTGGACCGCATCCGCTTCGGGCGCGGCACGCTGGACGACCTCACGCTGATCAAGCGCACCAGCAAGCACATCATCGAACTCTCCCTCTGCGGCCTCGGCCAGGTCGCGCCGGTGCCGCTGATGGGCATGATCGAGCACTACGAGGACGAGTTCCGCAAGCACATCGTCGATCGCGTCTGCCCGACCGGCACCTGCCCGCTCTCGGCAGCCGCATCCGACCTGGTG
>Ga0182740_1001956_pt1 | contig 13160 bp, 20 predicted proteins | sample eDN5th37CKraftBY_FD_128872 | JGI IMG/M metagenome (GOLD analysis project Ga0182740, IMG submission 128872) | Enriched backyard soil microbial communities from Emeryville, California, USA - eDNA 5th pass 37_C Kraft BY (version 2) (version 2) | ecosystem: Environmental > Terrestrial > Soil >...
CGTACGCCGAGCAGATGCGCGTCGCGCAGGAGACCCTCGACGCCGAGCTCAGCGGCCGGGCGCAGGGCCGCAGCAGCGCGCCCGTGCGCTGACCGCCGCGGGAACGACGAAGGCCCGGAACCGCGAGGTTCCGGGCCTTCGTGAGGTGAGCCGCCTATCAGAATCGAACTGATGACCTATTCATTACGAGTGCCTCATACGCGACAGTTACTCGTTGGATGGCAATATGCGCCATGACCAGCTAAATCAGACCTTCAGGAGTATCAAGACGTGACGTCATTTTGCGTTGGATGCCAACATTTGCGTTGGGTAAACGTTGGGGCGGCGGGCTGCCCGGGCCTACGCCCCCCAGAGCGCCCGTCCCCGGCCGTCACACCGGCCCGACCGGCGTGCGCACGCACTTGGCGTCAGTCGTGGCGCCCCGCCAGGGGTGAACATCGGGTCCATACCCGACCGTCGACCGACGCCCTCAGCTAGTGTTCGGACGATGGAGGATCCTTCCGCCGCCGTCGAGCAGCCGATCGGTCTGATTGTCCTTATCGGTGCACTCTCTGGCGTAATTGGTAGCATCATCGGGCCGATCATCTCACGGCTATTCGCGCGCAATGATCGGGCGCTTGATACCCGCCAAAAGTGGATACGCGAAAAGTTGCAAGCCATCTTCGGGATCGGCGACGAGCCCGGCGCGTCAGACGGGCCCACGGAGTACTTTTACCGACTAGTCATTCCGAATGGCTACACGCCGCACTTCGACGACATGCACCAGATCAACTGGGCAGTGAGCGAGTCGCCCGACTATATGCTACTGCATCCTCGAAGAAGCAAGTGGGCGAGAAAATGGCTCTACAATCGTCAGTTCATTCTCGCCGCCCAAGGGGGTTTCCTTCACGGGACATTCCACTACCAGAATTCCCGCCCGGAGGGCACGACGACCGCCTGGGAGAGGGCGAATGAGCGGTACGTGAAGCGCGTTAACCGCACTGCCAGTTCAATCTCGGTCTGGGCCACAGGGCAGTGGCTCACCCACTCCAGCCTGTGGATCCTGATCACAGGGTCAGACTGGTATTGCCGAATCCTCGAAAGGACCCACAATTGGCAGCTCAGGAAGGTCGGAAAGAACACCGCCGCCTGCGACTGCGTCGACGAGGACACACTTGCTGAAATGCGTCGCCAGGAAGAGCGGATGAGTTTCCCATTCTATCGAATTGTCGACAGAACTCGGCACTTCCTTAGCCTGGCGCTTCGGCGGCGATAGCGGCTGTACGATACTGCGGACAATGGACCTGACGACGTCAGCCGCTGGTATTTGTACTCTTCCATCCGGGAGGGGGCGAGGCATCGTCGCGATACCACCCCGGTGCCCCGACCTCGCCAATGTCCGCCTCGGGGGCCGCGAACCGCAGCCGCACCAGCCGGGGGCCCGGTCAGCCAAAACACGATCATCTTGTCGGCTGGCCAGGTGTCGGCGGCACCCGACTGCACCCGGTCCCCCAGCCCGTACCAGCGGCCTCGCGTGGCGCCCGAGCGGCGCTGAACCCGGAGCTCGACCAGGGGTGAAAGTGATACGTCCGCGCGCCCCCGCACGTACGCCTCGATACCGTGCACCCATGCCGCGCCTGACAGACAGCACCACGGTGGTTCAGTCCTCGCGGAACCATGACTCGGGGAACAGCAGCTTCTGGTTGGAAGGCACGTGCCCGCGTTGCGGACGTTCCCAGTTCCTGGTGATGGCCGCGACCATCGACGGCAACGCCCAGATCGACAACAAGACCTTGTGGTTGCGCTGCACGGTCTGCCGGCGCGGTGTGGTCGTCAACGACGGCGTCGCGGCACCGCAAGCCACTCGGTTGCGGGCGGTTAGCGGCCTGCCAGAGGACGTCGAGAGCGCGTGGGAAGAGGTACGCGGCAGTCATGGTGCCGGCGCGTCGACGGCTGCCGTGATGATGTGCCGGAAGATCCTCTTCCACATCGCCGTCGAGCACGGGTTGCCTGCCAAGAATGCGAAGGATCGGGCGCCGACGTTCACGGAGGTGCTCGATCACCTTCAGGAGGTCGGGCTCGTCACGCCGCCGATGCTCCCGTGGGTCACGAAGATCAAGGACGTCGGCAACGAGGCCAACCACGACCTCCCTCAGACAGACCCGGAACGAGCCCTGCAGGTCGGCACGTTCACTCACCAGCTTCTCGTCCTGACGTACGAGATGCCCGCGAAGATGGCGGAAGTCGTCGGCGAGCCAGACGGCGAACCCGAAGATCCGGCGGAGTCGGAGTCCGCCCTGCCTGTCTAGCGGTTCGCTTAGCCGTCCCCCATCTCCCAGCCCGGCGCGGGCGGGACGCCGTCGGTGCGAAACCAGCCCGGCGCCCCGGAGTCACCGAGGTCTACCTCGGGGGCCGCGAACCGCAGCCGCACGAGCCGGGGCCCGGTCAGCCCGAACATGATCCTCTTGTCCGGCGGCCAAGCGTCGACGGCACCCGACTGCACCTGGTCCCACAGCCAGTACCACCGGCCCCGCACGGCGCCGGAGCGGCGCTGCGACGCGGCCAGGTCGACCAGCTCGGCCCGGGTGAACTCGATCCCGTCGTACGTCACGACCTCTTTGTCGGTGCTCACTGGTCGATCACCTTCACCTCGCGCATTCCGTCGATCACCTTCGGTGTCAGCCCGTACAGCAGGCGGTCGGTGTCGGTGGGCTCGTTGCCCGCCCTGATCCACTCCAGCAGGCTCATGCCGTCGTACTCGGGCCGGGACGCGGTCGACTCGCCCTGCCGCACGGTCACGTCGTGCACGGCCTTGGTGGGCGCGTCGGAGCCGACCAGCGCGGACATGCGCGCCGCGATCTGGACGGCGACGCGGGCGTGGGGTGCGGACCCGTCCCGGGCCTTCTTCATCACGGACAGCAGCAGCCCGTCCAGGTGGTGGTAGAGGTCGAACCGGGCCTCGTCCGCGTCTGGCAGCGCGTGCAGGACGCGCTTCACCGCACGACGCGCGGACCCGGGGTCGGCGTACCCCAGCTCGGCGGCGATCTTGCGCCAGGTCCACAGCTTCCGGTACCGCATCTCGACGGCGTCGTGCGCCCGCTGCCGGTCGCGCAGGTACGGCGAGACCTCCGTGTCAGGCACCCCCGGTCCCTCCGTCCGTGTCGTCCGTGACCGTGATGGGTGTCCCGTCCTGCCGCAGGGGCTGCAACGCCAGCCCAGCGTCCAGCAGCGCCTCCAACTGCATCTGCCGGTCCGCATGCCAGTCGTCGAGCACGCGCGCCAGGGCCGCGCGCGGGTTCATCGACCCCACTTCCACGTGACCTGTCCATGCTCGCGCCGGTGCTCCGCGACCCGCTCCTCCCACGCGGCCTTCTGCTCGGCGCGGATGCGGGCCTGGACGTCGGCGGGTGCCTGCCAGGTGTACGCGCCGGCCCACAGGTGCTCGCGGAGCTGATCGAGCTGCCCGGCGGGCAGGTGCGCCCACGGCCTGGTGCTCGGCGCGTCCCCGAGCCGGGCCAGCTCGGCCCACGCGGGCAGGTTGATCCTGCGGGCGTCGGCCTCGGAGACCCGGACCCCGGTGGCGGCGGCGGTGATCGCGACCCGCTGAGCGACGATCTTCCACCCGGGGCCGGAGACGCCGGCCGATCGAAGGAACGCGGGCTGACACCGGTCGCACAGGACCGCGTCGGCTCCGTCGGCGCCACGGTGCCCCTCGGTGAACCACGTCTGTGCCGTCGCGCTGCCGCAGTACGCGCACCCGGCCAGGAAAGTCTCGCCGGCGCCGGCGAGCGTGAACGGGCCGGCGGCCTCGGCCCGCAGCCTGGGCAGGTCGCGCATGATCGCGGACAGGAGCTTCTGCCGCTCGCGCTTCGTCACGAACGCCCACGGCGCCGACGGGAGCTGGGGGCGTCCGGGGACGACGTCGGTCGTGCGCGTCGCGAACGGACTGGGCAGCGCGCCGGCGTCGGCCAGGAGGCGCGCGTCGCGATGGGACACCTTCTGCCCGGTGAGGACCTTCACGATGGCCTCGGGGGCCATCCCGAAGCACTGCCGGTGCGTCGACCACAGCGGCCCTGTACTCGAGGTGACGTACCCGGTGCCGGGCTTCACCGGGCCACCGCACACCCCGCACGGGGTGTCGGGCTTGCCCTCGTAAATCGAACGGAACTTCGGGAAGCTCCGCTGCCGGACCGACGCCCCCTCTGCGGTGGGGTCGACCACTGTCACTCGGCTACGCGCCATGCTCGCTCTCCTCCTTCATGCAGCAGCGGCCGAACCGGCCGACGAACCGGATACCTCTGGACTCCATCCACAGCGCCGACGCCGCCTCGCCGTCGGCCAGCTCCCGCTCACACCCCGCGCACCGGTGCTCGGTGGTCACGCGCTCCATCACGCACCCGGGACACCACAACCGGGTGTCGGGCAGGGCCACGATCGGCGGCACCCACGGGACCCGCAGGTGCTGACACCCGAACTGTCTGGGCGCCGACCACCACCGGTACAGCGCGACGCCCGCCGGGGACCGCGGCGCGACGATCGCGGGCACCCGCCCGAAAGCGGACGCCGTCGGCCACACGAACTCGTTCGTGCCCACGCTCACAGCTTCCCGGCGAGGTAGGCGCGGCCGATGTCCTGGGCCTGCGCGAACGTCACCCGAGTCCACCGCCCGTGGCGGAACCACGCCCACTGCCCGGATTCGGACCGGCGCACCCCGGCCCGGCGCATCGCGACCCGCAGCGCCCGCACGCCCGGCGGCGGCTTCGGCACCGTCAACTGCGGTACCGGGCCCTGCGCGGCGGCGCGGAGGATCATCCGCGACAACCTGGGGTCGCGCACCCGTCGCTCACCCACGCTGCACCTCGAACGGGGCGCCGCGGGTGGCGAACTGGCGGGCCAGCTCGCGCACGAACGGGTCGTACAGCTCGGGAGGGATCGCGCCGCCGCCGCGCACAGCGCGGGCCCCCGCGACTCGTTCACGGCCGCCGGGCATCTGCTCACGCGCCCGCGCGACGACCTCGTCGGGGATGCGCTGGGGCAGGATGCCGGTCGCCGTCACCCACCACGAACCGTCCCGGGCCTGGTAGACCACAGCGCGAGCCGGCGCGGACTCCTCGGGAACCACCATCAAGGCCGCCTCTCGCAACGAAAAGTCGGGGTCCGGTCCATCCCGGTACCCCCGCATGCGGTGCGGCCCTTACCGGCCCAGCATCCCCGCCACCAGCCCCGACGTCCACCCCGACGTCGACCACAGCGCCCCAGCCCCGTAGAGGTAGTCCACCCACCTGGAACGGGCGTACGAACACGACCCCCACCAACCCCCCGACCCCACATGCACGCTCGCAGCCGCGGAAAACCGCGGTTCGTGCCGCCTGGTGATGTCGGAGACCGCACGGGGGTTTAGGGGGCTACAGACGGGCCAGTCGGGCTCCCTGGGGGCCGTTCAGGGGGCCAACCCGCCTCATATACCCCCCGGGGGTTGGTAGCCTGCCTACGACGGGCCGCACGTCATGAACGTCTTCGTGCACCCGGAGGTGGCCCGTCATGAGCACCAAGGACGAGGTGCTGGCCCGATGGGCCGACCGCGCCGGGCCGGCGGCTGCGGTTCGGCTCCGCCACGCGCGGCTGTCCAGCCGTGAGCGCGTCCAGCTCGTGGCGACATGCCGACACGTCTACGCCCTGACCGGACGCACCCGGCACTTCGTGAACGTCGGGTGGCAGCGCGAGGGCCGGTGCGCGAACTGCGGCACCACCACGTGGAGCGACCCGGCGTGAAGATCAGGCCCACCCCGTTGTGAGCGCCCTGCCGCCGCCTACGAGGCGGCGGGCTCGTACTCGTTCGTGAGCGCCGTGTACAGCGTCTGACGGCTCACCCCGAGTTCGCGGGCGACCTTCGCCTTCGGCACGCCGGCGTCAACCAGTTCCCGAGCCGCCGTGACCTGCTCCGCTGTGAGCGCCGGCTTGCGCCCCTTGTACTTCCCGGCCGCCTTGGCCAGCGCGATGCCGTCCGCCTGCCGCTCCCGGATGATCGCCCGCTCGAACTCCGCGAACGCCCCGAGTACGGACAGCATCATCGTGGCGAAGTGGTCCGACTCGTCGGGCGAGAACGTGAGCCGTTCCTTGATGAACTCGACCGTGACGCCCTTGCCGACCAACTCGTCAACGATCGCTCGCAGGTCCGGCAGAGACCGCGCAAGCCGGTCCAGCGACGTGACTCGGAGCGTGTCCCCATCCCGCAGGTAGCGCACCGCGTCCGCGAGCCCGGTCCGCTCGTCGCGCGACTTGCCCGACATCCTGTCCTCGAACATCCGGTCGACGGGCCCGATCGCCTCGACCTGCCGCGCGAGGTTCTGTTCCACCGTCGAGACCCGCGCGTACCCGACAACCTGTCCAGTCACCTCTAGACCCTCCGACACTCTCGTCCATTTAGGCACCATGGGGACCCTAGATAGATGGTATTCGGCTGACGATCCGCCGTCAAGCATCGGAGTACCCCAACTAGACACCGCCGGGCGCGAACATCGCCTTGTAGAACGACACGACGCCCCCGGACGCAGGCCCTAGCGATAGGCCTGTGACGCGTCCGAGGGCGTCGAGCTGCGGCCGGTCCGTGACCGGCGCGCGGGGAGAGCGGAGAGACGATCCACGCCCGCCCAGGGACACGACCCTACTGCCGGAGGGTCGCGCTCCATGACCGTGACCGCCCGGCAGGGAGCCGCCCGCCGCACGGGCCGTCACGAACCGTGCCCCGAGGATGCACCTTGGGCAGCACGAGGGCACACCGAGCAGCCCCGCTCCCGTGAGGGGCGCGGGGCTGCGGCGGCCGGTCTCAGTCGTCGCCCAGGCCCTCCATGACCGCATCCGCCACTTCGGACCAGTCGACCCGCCACACGGACCCGACCTCGGCCGCGACCACCTGTAATTCGTGCGACCGCTCCATGCCGTACGCGACCAGGTGCTCGGCCGGGTCCAGCATCGCGGACAGGTCGTCGCGGACCGCGTCGGCCACCGCAGCCCGGGCGCCGTCGCCCGTGATGCCGTCGGCCGCCGCGCGGGCCGTGTCCGCCACGGTGAGGGACAGGCCCGGATCGTTGGACACGTGCAGCATGAGCGCCCACGTCTCCCGGTTCGCCCAGCCGTTGAACATCTCGGCGGTCATGCCGCACGCCCCGCATGCAGCACGTACGTTGCGAGCCGGTCCAGGTCCGTGGGCTCACCCGGCGGAGACCACGGCTCGCACGGTCGCGACGCCCGGATGTCCGCCAGCAGCGCGTCAGCCCGGGCCCGGCCCGTCGTCGCGAACTCGGCCAGCACGCGGCCGACCGTGCCCGACGACGCGTAGTCCCCGGCGATCGTGCGGGCCGTGGCGCCCGTGACTTCCCCGTCCGGATCGTCGTCGGCCGTGACCGTCCGGGCCGCCCGCACCAGCGCGGCCACCGCGGCGTCACGCGTCCGGTAGCCCGTGTCCGTGTCGTAGCCGTCGAACGCCCACACCCGGCCGTCGCGCCACACGGCGCCCAGCACGTCCCCGGTCGCGGCGTCGTCCACCGCCCAGTCGTCCTCACTCATGAGCGCGAGCCGAGCCGTGCCGCCCACGACGGCACACATCGTGACCGTGCCCGCGCTCATCGCAGCGCCGCCACAGCGAACCGGGAACCGGCCAGCTCCGAGCCGCACGCACCGCACGGGCTCGTCATGAACTCCACGGGCTCGGCGCCCGAGAGCACCAAGTGGCCGGCGTCGTCGCCCCACCGCACCACGTGCGCCGCGACCAGGGCCGCGTCGTGCGCGTCGCCCTGCCCGCTCTCACCATTCGCAAGGATTAGCGCGCAATCAACGCACGCGGAAAGAGTGTGTGTAACTGTCATGACTCGTCTCTCTGTCGCGGGCCGCCCGCGCCCCGGACGATCCGGGACCCGGTCGCTAACGCGGCCACAACAGAAAGGTAGAGCGGCAATTGAAAGAATGGCAAGACCGCGACGTGTGCCCATTTACACACACATATACCCCCACACCCCTTGCAATTCGGAACGACGAATGCAGCGATAACGTCATCCGTCTCGCGATATTTTTGGGATACAGGAGAACGCGTCGGACATAGTCTGTCGCTTGGAGAGGAATGGAGGACTCGGGCGGGTCGAGCAGAAACACTCGCCACCAGCGTCAAGTGGTTTCCATTCGCCGAACGAGCCGTTGACGTGGGGTGAGGGCTTCAAGGTCTGGCTTACGGCGGAGGATGCCGTCGGCGTCGCGGCTCCAGTACCGGCCGGCGGCGTCGCGGAACTCGATTTCAAGGACGACGTCCTCTGACGGTGCGCCGCAATTAGGGACGAGAGTTACTTGCCTGGATCGCGACTCGGAGCCCGGAAGGAGGATCGCGTGCATCCAGGTGGAACTTGAGTTTTCCGACAGCAGGTCGTCGTATCGGACGACGACGTCGTAAACGGGCGCATCGGAGCCGTTGTGGACATAGATCCTTCGCTTTTCCTCGGCGGTGCCGTAATCGTAATCAAGATTGGCCTCTACGGGTGTCCCATCGGGTTGTTCGACGCGCTGATGCTCCCACGCACTTACGCGCGTCGCCTGCGCCCGCTCTTCAAACTCTAGGCGCTCCTGGCGCTCGGCACTGGCCCTCTTCGCCTCGTCGCGACCTGTCCGGACGGCCCATGCCAGAGTCCCGATCGTCGCGATGGCGATCACGACCTGGACGACAAGGTTGGGCCAGTCATACCCGCCTTCACCCACCTGAACCTCCCACACTGCCCCGCCGACGTAAATCTCCGGCGCGACCACCATTCCGACCTCCACGGCAGCCACGCTACGGCCCGGGTCCGACTCTCTCCGTTCAACACCGGGTGATCCTGGGGTGCGAAGGCGTTGCGCACCTTCGTTGCGTACCTGCGCACCTTGAGGCCGCTACGTGCGCAGGTACGAACGCTTCCTAAGGCACCTGCGCACCTGCGCACCTCGTCACCCAGCGGTCGGCCACCACGCCGGGCTTTGGACACTGCCCTTGTTGATGACCGCGCGGTCCCCATCCGCGCCGAGCTGGCGCAGGTGGTCCTGGACAGTGCGAACGCTGGCGCCTGCAACAGTGGCGATCTCAGCCGTAGAGAGTCCAGGGTTCTCGCTCACCGTCGCGAGCGTGCGCAGCTTCGCGGGAGTCCTTGTACCGGTGCCCTTCTCAACCAACCTGCCGTCGGGGTCGGTCAACTCGAAGGACGGCCGACCGCCGTTGACCGTCACGTCGAGACCGCACGCCGTCGACCCGACCGAGCGCCAGCCCGGACGATCCTTGGAGACCACCATCAACGAGTGGCCGGACTCCTCCCGGCTGAAGGGCTCGACGGCGTGCGCCGTGTACTGCGCACCGTTGATCGCTGCGAGCTTGCGCTGCGACCCGATCGGCCAGCGACCCGCCTCCACCTTGGCGACATGGTCCAGGACGACGACGGCGGGGCCCAGGCGCGAGAGGCGGCGCGGCAGGCGCGCGAACCACTCAGCGACCTCGTCATCGGCATTCGGCCTCACCCCGTCGATCGCCAGCGCCTCGCCCGTGGAGTCGATGATCACGATCGACGGCCTGTAGGCGCAGACCAGATCGGTGACCAGGCTTCGCGCAGCCTTGCCGAACTTCTCCTGCGGCTGCACGTAGATCAACTGGTTGCGGATCCCCTCGTCGGCCACCCCCAGCAGCCGGAGCCGATCGACGGCGGCGGCCGCGTCGTCCTCCATGTCGATGAACATCGCGTACTGACCACGCGCGATCTCCTGCGCGGCGACCAGCAGCGCGACCCAGGTCTTGCCGCCGGCGGGCTCTCCTGCGATCCCGTTCACGCGGCCCGCGTAGAAGATTCCCGCACCGTCCGGGAGCGTCCCGATCGTCGGCGCTACCGGCTCCCGCTCGGCCGCGAGAGCCTCGCTCAGGTCGACCCGCCCCCATGTCGCCCCAACGTCACCGTCGCCAACGACCAGGGCCGCTAGCGCCTCACCCTCCGAGACCCCGCCGGCCAACATCGCCGCCGCCGCAACGTGGGGGTCATACGGCGTCTCACGGGCCTCGGTCCGACTCACTCGTTCACCTCGTTCTCGCCGGCCCAGGAACGGGCGACAGCCTCAGCACCAGGGAGGTCCTTGTACGCGGCGCCACGAGCCGCCCGCGCCGTCCGGGCACGCTGGCCCGCGTCGAGCCGCCGCGCCAGCTCCACGGCCTGCTCGGTGTACCTGGCCACATGCTCCGCGTCGGCCAGGTCGACCGCCTCGGCGCGACCGACGGCCAGGCCGACGTCGAAGCCCTCGGTGAAGCCGTCCAGGCGCCCCAGGGTCCACCCGACATGCTCGCCGGTGTCGTACCCGTGCCGCCACCACCCCGCGGCATAGACAAGCTGTCGGCGCGGGTCGCTACGATCGATCACGAACTAGTCCTCTCGGTCAGGGGCGTTCACCGCGCCGACGCGGCCCTCGTCGGCGCTCAAGTCGAAGGCCCCCGCGGGTTCGCGCCCGCGGGGGCCTCGTCCGGCTCAGCGCTCCGGGCGCTGCCGCCTGGCGACGACCGCACCACGGGTCGCGAGCTTGCGCACGGACGGCCTGCGTCCGTGCACCGCCACCGCGGCCCGCCACCGGCCGTCCGCGCCCCTGGTCACGGTCACCCCGCTCACGGCGCACCACCTGTGGTGCCGTCGCCGAGCGAGTCGATGAACTCGCGCACGTCGTCCGGTCGGAACCGCAGGTAGCGGCCAACCTTCACGGCGCGCGGCGATGGTCGCCCTCGGGCGCGCCAGGCGAAGAGTGTCTTCTCGGGAACGCCGAGCAGGTCTGCAACCTGTGCGGGCGTCAGCAACGGCGCGACGGTCGACACCTCGGCCACGATCCACCTCCTAGTCCGGCACCGGACAAACTCGTGCCGATGCGTTCCGGTGCGCATCAATGATGCGTGAATGTATCCCTGGATCGACAACTTGGGCAACATCATGGGTAATCTGTCCCGCATGGGACAGAACGATGGGGACTGGTCGGCGCGATGGAGTGCCGCGATCGGGCGGAATGTGGCCGCGCTACGGCGCGAGCGGGGCCTGTCGGCGCGTGAGCTGAGCGAGCGGTGCGCCAACCTCGGCTACCCCGTGCCCCGCTCGACCATCGCGAACCTTGAGTCCGCCGAGCGCCGGACCGTGCCCGTTCAGGAGCTCGTCGTCCTTGCGAGCGCGCTCGGCGTACCGCCCTTGCGGCTGCTGTACAACCTGCGTGAGGGCGCCGAGCCCGCGGAAACGCTGCCGGGCGTACCGCGTCTCCCGATGGCTGCCGTCGACTGGTTCACCGGCGAGCACACCGAGTTGAAGGACGACCCTGTCTTCGTCCTTGCCCGGCACGAGGCCCGGATGCGAGGCATGCTGCGGGCCTACATCGGCACCCGCCGCGACGCTGTCCGCCAGGGAACGGCTCGCGAAGCGGGCCTCACGCCGCACGCGCCCGACCCTGGACCGCTGGTCGCCGCCGCCCAGGAGATGATCGACGACACCTCGGCGGCGTTGCGCAAGGACCGGCGGGAGATGATGGCCCGCGGGATCACTCCGCCGCCGATCGACGACGACCTCCGCGAGGCGTACGAGGCCGCAGGGGGCGACGACGATGGGGCGTAGCCCGCTCCCGGTCGGCACCTGGGGCAAGGTAACCCGCACCCCGTACCTCGTGGACGGCCGGAACCGGACCAAGCTCGTCCAGGACGGCGTGCGCTACTACCTACCCGACGACGACGCCCACACGACGCCCCAGCGACCCCGCTGGAAGGCGCACACCCGGTTCCGGGATTCCGACGGCGTCACGCGTCTCGTGGAGGCCTGGGGGGCCTCTGGCGCCGCCGCGGAGCGCGCCCTGACCTCCACGTTGACCGAGCGCGCCGCGCGGACCGACTCCACCGTTACCGCCGCCACCCGCCTGCACGCGCTGGCGGAGTTCTGGCTCCGCACCGACGTCAGGCCGTCGACCACCCGCGGGACGCGCACCAAGGACAAGTACGACTCGATCACGCGGACCGTGATCGTCCCGGCGATCGGCCAGCTCATGTTGCGCGAGTGCACCGCGGGCCGTCTGGACCGGTTTCTGCGCACCACCGCTGCGGAGCACCCAGCGAACGCCCGCACGGCCCGCTCGTGCCTGACGCAGATGTTTTCCGTCGCCGTCCGGGAGGGTGCCCTCGGGGCGAATCCCGCCAAGGAGACGTCCAGCATCCGCACCGAGCCGGCGACCGAGGGTGTCGATGTCCTGACGCTCGACGAGGTTCGTACGATCCGCAAGCTTGTGTACGCCGACCCGTGGGCCGTCGACCGCGACCTGCACCACCTCGTGGACGTCATGCTCGGCACCAGCGCGCGCATCGGTGAGGTGCTTGCCCTGCGCTGGTCCGACGTCAACCTCGACGCGGGCACGGTCGCGATCACCGGCACCATCATCCCGAAGACCTCCAACATGCCCCAGCACCGCCAGCCGTTCCCCAAGAGCCGCAAGCACCGAGTCCAGCGCCTGCCCCGCCCCACCCGGGACGTCTTGGCGCTCCGGCTCGCCACGGTTCCGGCCGGCGAGCATGACCTGGTGTTCCCTCCGCAGGGCAAGACGCCGTACCGCGACCCGTCGAACACGGGAGCACAGTTGCGAACGTGGCGCGAACGCCAGGAGGGGCACCCGGAGCTGGACCGGGTGACATCGCACTTCTTCCGGCGCACGGGGGCGACGGAGGTCGAGCGCGCGGCGGGTCTCGACGTCGCCGCGAAGCAGCTCGGGCACTCGAATTCCCAGGTCACGGCCCGGCACTACGTGCAGCGCGTCGACCTGGGCCCGGACGTGACCGCGATCCTCGAAACCCTGTACGACGAGGCCGCAGGGACGCCCGGGGCCCGCGAAAGCGTTGGGTAAACGTTGGGACCGGCCCTCGTAACGCAAGAGGACCAGGTCAGACATAGTGTCTGACCTGGTCCTTCGGAGCCGCCTATCAGAATCGAACTGATGACCTATTCATTACGAGTGAATCGCTCTACCGACTGAGCTAAGGCGGCGTGCCGTGCACCGGCGTGGAACCGGATCAACGAGCGCGCCTACAGTACCTGACGCGCGGGCCCTGCTCCAAAACGCGGACGCCGGGAGGCCCGGCTTCCGCGCGACAGGCCACGCTGACCTCCGCATACTCGTGCTCA
>Ga0182740_1001957_pt1 | contig 13157 bp, 12 predicted proteins | sample eDN5th37CKraftBY_FD_128872 | JGI IMG/M metagenome (GOLD analysis project Ga0182740, IMG submission 128872) | Enriched backyard soil microbial communities from Emeryville, California, USA - eDNA 5th pass 37_C Kraft BY (version 2) (version 2) | ecosystem: Environmental > Terrestrial > Soil >...
CCATCTGCCTGGCACGACGGCGCACCAACGTTCTCTACGCCCTCATCCGCGACAACCGGACCTGGCAACCTGAATCACCCCCAAACATCGCGGCGGCTTGACTTCTTCATTGAGAGTCCTTTCACCGGCGCTCACCACGGCTTGGCGTCACCGTTTCTCGCCGTATGAGGAGGCCCCATGATTGCCACCGCCACGTCACGCGGCCCGCGGCATCACAACCGGGTACCACCCGCAGCGCACAACACCACCCCGGGCGCATGAGCACGCCCGGCCCACGCCACCTCGACCAGCTGCACTACCTGCTGCTGCACCTGCTGGCCGAGCACAACGATTCACTGACCACATCCGAATTGCGCCGTCGCGCCAATGAACTCGCTGGCCGCCCACGAATTCCTCTGGTCAACGAAACCATCTACCGGACGCTGAGGACACTGCAGCGACTCGGCCAGGTGACGCGGGCGCGAACCGGCGGACGCCACGCCCTGTGGTCGCTGACCCCCAACGGCGCCCACACCGCACGTCAACGCATCTCGCCCACCCACGATCCCCAGGATCAGCCGGCGTGAACCCAGCCAGGATGTACATGATCCGCAATCATGCCTCAGCCCGATTCCCGGGGTACACACCAGAATACAAATCCCCCGCCGTGACACAGTGCCGGACACGCACGCGACGGCGGTGGCGTATCGCCGAGGGTTGGTGCGCGCACCGCACCGAAGTTCAGTCCCGCGCCTGCGCGGGCTCAGGCCGACCCGGTCAAGCAGCGCCGCTGCGCAAGCCAAACCCACCACCCGGCCGAAAAAGCGGGGCACACAGCAAGTCTCGCCGACCCCGCACCCATGACGACCCACAACCCGGCCCACGCGATCCGCACCAGCACTGTCGGCTCAGGCCATCACAACAGTGAACCCCCCTAGCGCGGCTAGGAGGGTTCACAGCGGGTGAAGCGCCAACTTCGCCCGCGACGTACGAGATCCGACTGCTTCCCGGCACCAGGTTCTCGCTCTTCTTCAGCAGGCCATCAACGACCACGAAGAAAGGTAGTTCGACGACCGGTACTCATCGTACGTGCTGCACACCGCCACGTGCAATAACAGCAACCTCACCACCCGCGGCCCAACGGTACCGGGCCGGCGATCCGCGATGCGCCACACCCGCTTCGCCCCAACACCATTGCCCTGAACACCGCGCCCTCCCAACCCTGCCACGACCTCAGGGGCAGCGAGCACCGCTGGCCGTGAACACCGCGCCGCAGCGGGGGCGCATGTGAGCGCCCCGCACACGCCGCCACATTCGCCGGCCGCGGTGTGGAAAGCCCTCGCCACCGGCCTGTCCCAACCCGGGCGCCACCGCATGAAGGTTTTCGACCCCGACACCAAGGAGTACCGCAAGACGCGGCGGATCACCGACAAACTCCCTCGCCTCATGGCCGCGGTGTACCTCTACCACCATCGCCGCACCACACTGCTCGCCCTGGACTTCGACGCCCGCCCCCACGGACGCGCCCAAGTCGACACCGACGTCACCCGCGCACTCGGGTGGCTCACCTCCTGCGGGGCCCGCGTCATCACCGACCGCTCCAGCACCGGCGGTCGCCACATCCTGGTCCCCCTCGCCATCGGCACCACCGCCAGCTTCGACGAAATCCAACCTCTACTGCGCCAACTCGCCGCGCGGCTGCCCAGCCTCGACCCCACACCGATGCGGAACCCCAACGAAGGCTGCATCTCCATCCCCGGTAGCCCCTGCGCCGACGGCGGACACCGCCTCCTCGACGGCCCACTCAACGACGCCATCAGCACCCTCACCGAACGCAGCGCCCCGCAGCTGCTGCCCGCCCTCTACGCCCTGCTCGGCGCCCTCCCCGACACACGGCCCAACACCCGCGCCAGCCGCCCCGAAACCGACAGCTACGAGCGGCTACCACCGCACGCGCTGTGGCACAAACCCATGCCCGACGACGTGCTGACCTTCGCCACCACCGGAGCCATGACCCGCAGCAGCTGGCCCAGCCCCTCAGAAGCCCGCATGTCAGTCATCGTCAACGCCGTCCTGCGCGGCTACAGCCACGCCGACATCGCCGCACAATGCCAGCCCGGGCGGCCATGGAGCGCACTCGGTGACTCCTACCGCGCCAAATACCACCACCGCGCCGACGCCGCCCTCGCCCGCGACGTCCGCAAGGCCCTGGACTACACCGCAACCCTTGCCGCCGAAGCGAATCCGCCCGCACACAGGAACAGATACTCACAGCCGGGGGGACCGAGCGAGGGTCCGCACGCACAGTGGCTCGCCTACGCCCTGGCATGGGCCGACCGGGAATTCGCCGGCTCACCCCTGCGATGGACCGTGCGCGATGTCTTCCAAGCCCTCGCCGTCAAAGCAGCCCTCACCGGCCACCTGCGCGGCGGCACCCCCGTCGTCGGGGTCGGTGGGCGCAGCCTGTCCCTATCGGCCGGGCTCATGCCGCCCACCACCACCTTCGACGTGCTACGACGCACCCGCGACATGCTCGGAGCGCCAATCCTGCTCAACCGTCGCCGCATCGGCCGCGACGCCGACCACTACGCCCTGGTCACCCACAACCCCCACCACATCACCCCCACCCCCCTCGACCGCGTCCACATCACCGACGTCCACCCCGCCTGGAGCATCCTCGGCCGCCACCACCGGCTCGTCTACGAGCTCATCACCCACACCGGACTCACCACACCCGCCGACATCTACGCCGCCGCCCGAATCAGCCCCCGCACCGGCCAACTCACCATCAACGCGCTGTGCGCCGCCGGGCTGATCACCCGCGCCGGACGCACCCTCACCACAGGCCCAGTCACCCTCGACGACATCGCCGCCGCCCACCGCCTCGACCAAACCCTCGCCCACCGCATCGACCGGTACCGCCAAGAACGCGCCGCCTGGCACGCCTGGCTCGCCCTACAAGACCAGATCAAAGGAATCACCCCAGACACCGCCGAACGTGTTCAGATGACGCCACACGGCCCGCAATTCATCGACCATGACGACTACCTCGCCGCGGTACTCGCCCACGGCCCTCCCCCACCCGGCGACGAGGCCCACGCCCTGGCTCTCGTCACCACCATCATGGGAGGGCGCATCCGCACCCGCAGCGGCACGAGCGCATGACGCGTCCCCCGGCGATACGGCCGGCGGACGTTGTCCCTGCGCATATGCCGCACAGGACCAACGGGAAACAGCGATAAACGCAACGCCGTAGTTGCCACCGCCTAGATTTCCCGCTCATGGGGGATGAGCAGAGCAGCGAGCCGCTGTATCACTACACCGACGCCCACGGCCTGGTGGGCATCCTGAATACGTCCTGGGCGCCATGGCCATTGAAGAGCGAACAGCAGATCGGCTACCACCGGGTGCCGCGTCTGTTGATGTCCGACGTGCGCTTCATGAACGACACCGAGGAACTGCGTTTCGGCACTCAGCTGCTGCGCGAGCGGCTGCAATCGCGGATGCGGGACCAGAGGACTCCACGAGCGTTCGCATCGGCGTTCGGTGACATCATCCAGTTCGTCAACCCCGAAAGTACCCTCGACTGGCCACGACGATGCTTCGCCACCTGTTTTTGTTCCGAAGGTGACCTCCTGAGCCAATGGCGCGGCTATGCCGGTGGAACGGGCGGATTCGCCATCGGCTTCAGCCAAGAGGCCCTGCGCAACCGTACGTATGCCCTCCACCCGGCCAAAGCGCCGATGATGCCCGAGCAGACGAGTGAGACCACCCTCCGGCCTGTTGCCTACGGACGGGAAGCGGGGACCGCTGCCATCGACGCCCACATCGACGAACTCATGGCCCGCTCAGACGCGTCCCTCATGACCGATAGTCGTCCACAGACCCGGAATATGGCCCGCAACCTGCTTTTCAGCCTGCTCGTCGATGCGGTGACCACCGTCAAAGACTCCGCTTTTGAAGAGGAACAGGAGTGGCGGCTGGTCCTGGTGAGCGAAACGCAGTTCCCCGTCAAGGTCCGCGCCCGAGCGCGAGGACTCGTTCCCTACATGGACGTCGCGGTGAACATCAACTACGAAGACGGAGGGAGCGCCCGCGCTGTCTACTACCGCGACCATCCCACCATCGTCGACCTCGTCGTCGGGCCGGGGCCTGACCAAGCAGAACAAGTCCTCGCCGCCCGAGAGTTACTGCGGATCACCGGACACAATTCGGAAGTGGTCAGGCCCTCCACCGTCCCCTTCCGCGGCTGACCACCGAGTGCTGCCCTCTCCGATACCGAGTCGGCCCGTCATCCCACGGCGGAGAGCTGGTGGCGCCGGCGCGACTCCGCAGCCTCCAAGGTCTTCGTCACCACCGAATGATGCACACCCGCGGCCTCAGCGATCACCGACTTACGGTTCTCCCCCTGCGCGGCAGCAAGAATCGCCACCACCACCGGCACCGGCTTGTGCACCGCCCCCGAATCAACAATGTCCTGGGCCAGTGACCGGATCTCCGGCGACACCGAAGAGTGTTGAGATGGTGCTGAATCCGCGGACGGCCGCGACACCCGCGCCGGCAACTGGGCGGTCGGCGCCGGCAGATCCGCCCGATGCGGCGCGCGCGGCGGCGACGAGCGCTGCGGAGGAACCGGCCGTGCGACGTTGTCCTGCACCGGGTGTGCCGCTGCGGGCGGTGAGGTGGGTGGGGCCGGCGGCGTGGAGGCCCGACCGCGCGGCGGCGGATCCACCGGCCCCGCCGAGGTCGGTGCATCGGCTCCGCGGACGCTCTCCACCGGCGGCGGCGTATCCGCACCCCCCGTTTCAGGGGCTGCCGTGGCGGGCACCGGCACCGGGGCACCAGCCGAACCCGCCAGCAGACCAACCTTCATCCGGGCCGCCACCGGCGCGGTGAGCACCAGACCCCGCGTCGCCCCGAACACCGACAGATCGATGACAAACGGAGCCACCCAAGCCATCTCAGCGGGAATCCCCATCAGCGTCGTGAACCCGAAGATCCCGAACGCCGACCACACGAACGCACCGACCGTCACCCCCCACACCACCGCCGTCAACAACTTGTCGCGCTCAGAGCGGCCCAACATCCGTGCCAACGTCGGCAATCCATGAATGGCCAGCATGAGCAGCACCGGCGGGGCCACCGCCCAGCCGATCGCCATCCACCGGCTCGCCCCCGTCGGTACCGTCAACCAGGCATGACCCACGTTGCCTCCCACCGACAACGCCGTCGCCACCCCCAGCCAGCACCACAAGAAGCGCCGATCAGCGCGCATCGTCGACCAGGCAGCCCTGGCGTCAGCCGCCGACTGCCGGGTGCCCGTGGAAACCGCTGCCATACTCGAATCCCTCTGTCTGGCCGGGCATACGACACATACGCACCGGTAAATGCCATCGACGCCACAGCGAACCCAAACCGGTCGCTGCCTGGCCTCATCCCCAGCCTAGGGGCCACTCCGGGGTGCTCCCTGCACAGATTTAGCGGCCGCCCGCGACACGCCAACGAACCGACACACCGAGTTTCGAGCCCGTGACCAGCGTGTCTGCGCGGATATTCCGCCACTTCATGAAAAACTCACGGCCGAACCAATTCGCAAGGAGGCACATCGATCCCGAACCACATCCGGCCGAAAACAGAAAGCCCCGCCGAAGCGGGGACTTTCGAGAGGCGATAAGAAGCGGCAACTTCTGATCGCCGAGGCCCATCACAACCGAATACACGGAACCGAACGTAAGGACCAGTCATCAGGGCTGGCTCCAGGATAGAGGACACCCTTGTGAGCCACAACAGGACACAACGGTGGCGTCAGAGCTATTTCGTCACCGTAGCCGACATCCCCCACGGACAACACCCCACAGCGGCGCACCGGTGACGGTCGCCGCCGCGCCCGCCCACACCCCCGAGCAGGTGTGGAAGCGGCTGACACCACTCATCGCGGCACCCGGACGCAGCCGAATGCGGCTGTGGAGCCCCGACACTGAAAAGTTCAGCGACACCACCAAACGCACCGACCGGCTGCCGACCAGGCCGGCCGCGGTGTACCTCTACACCCGCCGGCGCACCACGCTGCTCGCGCTGGACTTCGACGCCAAACGCCACGGACCCGCCGCCGTCGAGACCGACATCGCCACGGCCACCGCATGGATCACCGAATGCGGCGGCGTCGTCGTCACCGACCGCTCCAGCAGCGGAGGCGCACACCTGCTGTGCCCCCTGGCCATCGGAACCACCGCGTCACATGACGAAATGGTGCCGCTGGTACGACTACTGGCCGCGCGGCTGCCCACCCTGGACATCACCCCCAACACCAACGCCGAAACCGGCTGCATCACCCCACCCGGAAGCCCCTGCCGCGAAGGCGGATACCGGATGCTCACCGGCAGCCTGCACCAGGCCGTCGACGCGTTCACCACACGCTCGGCCCCCGACCTGCTGCCCCGGCTGTCGATGCTGCTCGGCGCCTTCAAAACCCCACCGCGCGACCAGCACAACCAAACCCCACCCACCACCGTCGGCGACTACCTCGAAGGCCACGGCGACGACCAACGTCTGCGGCCGGAATACCTACGCACCGACCCCCTGCCGGTCGAGGTCGCCGACTACGCCGCCAGCGGAACCATCGCCCCCACCCGGCCCACCTGGCAGTCCAACCACGAAGCCCGCATGTCGGTGGTCACCCACGCCCTCGCTCGCGGCCACAGCCTCAACACCCTGCGCACCATGATCGCCCCCGACGGGCCCTGGCACCACGGACTCGGCGCCGCCTACCAGCGCTACCACCACCGCGCCGACCAAGCCCTCAGCCGCGACGTCGCCAAAGCCTTCCACTGGCTTGCCACCAACGCCCTCAAGTCCTCTCCCCCGCGGCACAAGAGGAAGTACTCACCGGGGGGGCAACAGGGACCACGGGGTCCGCTGGCACTACGGCTGTGGCTGGCCAACGCGATCGCCTGGGCCGACAGAGAATTCGCCGGCAAGCGCTACCGGTGGACAGTGCAGGCAGTACTGCAATCCCTGGCGTTTCATGCGCTGCTCAACGGTGAACAACGTGCGGGAACCTGGTTGGTGGGTGCCGGAGGCCGCACCCTGTCGCTGGCCAGCGGGCTGCTCAGCGAAGACACCATCTGGCGAGTCCTGGCCGACCTGCGCGAACGAGAAGGATCGCCAATCCTGCTGGCGCGCCGACACATGGGCATCGAGGCCGACGTCTACGCACTGACCTCACAGAACCGCATCACCCAAGATCCAACCCAGGCAGAACGCTGCCGCATCGAAGCCGTGCACGATGCCTGGAACGTCCTCGGGCACCACCTACGGCGGGTTTACGAGCTGGTCGCCCACCACGGGCTCACTCGCCGCGCAGACCTCTACGCGGCGGCCAGGATCGCCCCGGCCACCGGCGATGCGATGGTCACCGAACTGCAGATCGTTGGACTGCTCACCAAAACCGGCCGCGGCACAATCGGACTCGGCCCCACCACCCTGAACGCCATCGCCGACCGGCACCACCTGCACGACACCCGGCAAGCACGCCTGGCCCGCCACCGTGAAGAACGCGCCGCCTGGCGCGCATGGCTGCTCGAACGCGAACACCAACGCGACGAAATGCTGGTGGTCGCCGAAACTCCCGCTGCGACAGGCACACCAACCGACCACCCGGCCCAGGATTCAGACGAACACCGCGCATGGCTGGATTCGGTGATGGCCACGGGCCCTCCCGACGACCCCTACAGCGCCGAATCTCACGCCATCGAAATGGTTGCCGACCTGCTGGGCGGCCGCATCATCGCCGCCTGACACCCCGCACCGAGTGCCGGCCAGCCGAGGGCTCTAGGAAGCCTTCGCCTCGTCGACGCTGTCGAGGTAGTCGACGTCATGCTCGTTGCAGAACGTCATGGCGCGCTGCACGACCTCTTGAATGGCCGGCGCGATGAGCTTGGCAACGTCAGTCTTCTGAGCACGCGCATATGCCGCCAAGGCGGCGTGCTCCTGCTCGGTGATGCGTTTCGCCACGTACTTCGCCGACGCACGGGTCTCCCGATTGCGCCAATCACGCTTGCGCTGGCGTGTCCCCGCCTGGGTCGTCTCCGCCATCCGTGCTCCTCGCTGACCAGCCATTACAGGATTCATGTAACACGATATCAGTAACACGAAGCGTGTAACAGAAATCCTGTAATAGCATGTCAGGCGTGTCGTACGCGCAATCTGCGAGAGTTCAAGAACTCTCCGCGATCGTGTTCGGCCAAAAACACCGACTCGCCGTCATGGTCGCGATCGCGCAAAGCGACGGCCTGGTCAACCCCTCCGATCTCGCCGCCGAACTCGGCTTCCGAGCCCAAAGTGCGCTGCAAGGACCCCTGAAAGACCTCCTCGCCGCCGGCCTGATCACCCGCGTCGACGGACCAGGGCGTGTGTACTACCAGCGCAACCCGCACTCGCTGTGGCCCGCCGCCATCGAACTACTCCAGCAAGCCCTCGGTGAAAACGCCGATTCCCCACACGCCGGCGCAGCCGCCGACACCGGGCACCACAGCGGACTGGCATCTGGTTTCGAGCGAGGCTCCTCCAACATCAACTAAGGCACAGATCGCGGACCTGACCACCACCAGCACGCCTCGACGACCCGGCGCACGCCGCGAAACCCCCGGAGCTCACCGATCCCAGTGCGGCCATCTGCGGTGCCGTCGAAGCACCAGCGACGACACCGCCGTACACCTGGCCATGCCCGGACAACCACGCCAGCACACCACCATCGATCACATCGCCGCCCACCACCGACCAGGCCGCCCACATTGGACGGCGCCCCACATGCAGCCGCAGACGGACAACGGCCAGCGCCACACCGAACGTGCGCAGCCACGAGACACTGGAACACACGCCGCGAGCGCCAAAGGAACCACCCACATGGGTCTCGACCTCCACGGACGAACCGTGCTCGCGGTGGACCACGACTACACAGTGCGCATCAAACTCACCGGCGACGTGTTCATCTGCATCGAATCGCCGCTGCACCTTGTCAACCCAACCGGCCAACACCTCACCCTCACACCCGACGAGGACCCCAGCGAAGCGTTCGGGCCGGTAGCCGAGCTCGTCGGAAAGACCATCGCCACAGCCACCGCCGACACGAGCGGAACACTTCGCGTCGCCTTCGGCGGGGGCGCACGGATCGTGGTCGAGCCGGACGCCCAGTACGAATCGTGGAACGTCTCACGGCCGGACGGATCACTGATCGTGAGCACCCCCGGAGGTCGCCTGGCACGCTGGAGCCCCACTCCCCCGGATCGGGCGCCCTAGCCACGACCTTCCGCCGTGCACCCCAAGGACTTTGCACCCGGTCCCACACCCACCACCGACGTCGAGCCGAGCTACGGCCTCCTGGGCGGTGTTCGGAAAGCACCGTATGCCAAAGCGCGCACTCCCGCCGAGCTCACGTCGCCGACAGACGCCCCTGCGGCGTCGGGGCGCGCGCAGTCAAGCTCCGCGCTGCCACCGCCGGCCCAACTGCGCACTCGAAGCCAGAACCTTGGTGTATGCGATCCGAAGTCGTGACGCCGCGGCCGTGAACCAGCTCGATTGACCCGCGAGGCTGCCCGTCGTTCCATGTCGCGTGCAAAGGAGCCGTCCCTGTCCGGGGCGTACTGCTGGACCGCGGACGGACAAAGCGACGGGGTTGGACAAACTCAAACGGGCACAGCAGACCACTCCCCTACCCCACCGCGGCGCGGTCGCACATCGCACGGGGTGTTGAATCGAAACCCCACGCTGTCGCTGACCGATCGCAGCCCCAGAACGTCATCCGGTCACGGGCCGCAGGTCGCTGTGTCGGGCAACGCCGCGAGGAAGAGCAGGCAAAACGTTCCAGCGGCGATGCAGGCGCGCAAACGGCACCCCGCACGATAGGCAGCCGCTGCGGAGCACCTACGTGCCTCAGACGCGAAATCAGGGCGCAAATCGGGATTTCGCCCTACGCCGGCCCTGAAGGACGTATCCAAAACTGCCTGGTCAGCGCGGGATGGACACCGGGGCGCCTCCGCGGCCCATCATCAATCCCTCAGTGGCGCATATACATTGCGCGGCACGGCAGCACGCCGAGCCCTCGATGAGCCGCACAATTGCGGACCGCGCGCAGACCCCCATCTGGGAGTCTGCGCGCGGACAACCTCGACGCACCATCTCGATTCATATGCACGACACGATCGTCAACCACACGCCACGTCTCGCATGACGCGGTATCGGCCGATGTACCGCACGACAGATCGACACGTCTAGCGAGCGCCGCACAGGAACACAGGCGCGCCGACGTATGAGCACCGCAGTCGCGAACAGTATTGTTCTGCGCACATGTCCACCCGTCGATGCCCGCACGCCGCGACGCGCATGCCGCCAGGCTCGTACGGCGATATGCGGACCGATGGACCGTCATAGGGAGGCTCACACCGAAAGCACCGTGGTACATCGCATCTGCTCCTAAATCGGCCCCAGGGCGCGGTGCACCGTGACGCGCCATATATCTGGCCCGTGTCGTGTGCTGATGCGCGGCCGCGCACGCATCCCAGTCTCGGCGCGAGTGGGGAACGCCATACCGAACCACGCTTGGTCACCGGCCTGCGCATCGATATCGACCGCCGCGCGGTGACGCACGGCGCACGCAACGGTGCCTCCGATATCGGCCTGCGCACTCGCAAGCATGTGGCAGCGTGTGCGCCATCCTGCGACACGCCGAACACGCGCATGAATTTTGGGCGAAGTGGAGACCGCGATGCTGACGCGAACACGCCTTCGTGCGGTGTGACAGATGTGGTTGCTGTTACGGGTGCGCATAGAGACCGTCCTCTGTCGCGCCACGTGCAATCAGGCTGATGCTCCGATAGTGCCTGCGGTACCGCATCAGGTATCGCGACATATGAGGTGTCAGATATTGGGTCCGATATGGGTTCAGATATCCGCCCCGATATCCCCACCCGTGGTGCGGGTCATTGCGCAGGCGGCCTGACAAGGCATTTCTGCGCAGGGATGCCTGTAGATACCGGTCCCGCTGGGCGTGCTCATGGTGTGCCGCACGGGCATTTCCGGCCGACCACGGGCCGGGATGCGCATCCGGCAGAAGGTGCTGGCACGCATTCGGCGCGGCGTCGACACCTCGATGGTCGGCTGTGATCGGCGCCGGGTTCCTCGTGCTGTCTGGGCGCGCGTGGGGTTTGCTGTTCGGGCCCGAATGTGGCCGAGGGTTGCGGGCGGGGGAGGGGAGCGCGGGTGCTCTCCCATGGCGACCGTCGCGCGGCGTTACCCGAGGTGCGGCGTTGGCGCACATACACTTTGTGAGCCATGGACGTGCATGGTGTGTCGCACCGATGGAGGAGTGATGCAGCAGGCGCGCGAAACCACCGAAACTCGCAGAGTGAGGCGCCAGCATGACTAGCAGCGTAGTCGCCTGGAATGAGTCTGAGCGGGCACAACCCGCCGTCGATTGGGGACGGCTGGGCAAGGTCTACCTATTCGCAAACGGCAAGGGCGGGGTCGGCAAGACGACCTGCTCAACCCACGCCGCGGCGCTCGTCGCCTCCGACGGCGCGCGCACACTCCTGGTCGACCTCAACGGCCAGGGCAACGTCGCGAACGTCCTCGGATTCGCCAACACCGAAGCCAACGACCAGGGCCGCAACCTGTTCAGCGCGATCACGGCCGGAGCTCCCTTGACCCCGGTCCGCGACGTACGACCCAACCTCGATGTCATCCCGGGGGGAACTTACGTCCGTCGCATCCCCCCGGTGATCAATGCCGAAATGGGCAATGCGCAGACGGCCAAGCAGGTATTGATGTCGCTTGCGTTGGCGCTGCAAGAGATCAGCGACCACTACGGTCTGATCGTCATCGACTCCCCACCAGAGAGTCAGCTACTGCTACAACTTGCACTGTGCGCCACCCGATTCGTCGTGGTCCCCATGAAGACCGACGACCTATCACGGACCGGGCTGCGAGAGCTGGCCGGGGACCTGCGGGCCATGCGAGAACACAACCCGTATCTGATGCTGCTGGGTTGCTTCGTCTTCGCCTCGGGCACCAACGCCAAAGCCATCCGGAAAGAAACCCGCGAGAACGTGTCTCGCGATCTCGGACAGAACGCCGACGAAGTGATGCTGAAAACGTTCATCCGTCACTCCGAGGCCGTCGGTCAACAAGTGCCCAAGTATGGCCGCCTCGCCCACGAGCTGGAGCGTGAGATCGTCAACAACCCGAAGTACTGGGACGTGAAGAAAGGCAAAGCAGACAACACCGCCGTCGTAAGCACCACAAGCCGTCCGGTGGCCGAAGACTTCGCAAAGCTGACCGAAGAAATCCTGATCCGCGGCTCGCAGATCCGCGCTGAGATGATCGAGAAAGGAGTGTGGCCGTGAGCACCAACCTGAAGCGCCAGGAGCTGCCGCCAGAGAACCTTGGAGACCTGACGGCTCCGCCCGCACGAGGAGCCGGCCTGTCGGATCTGCTTGAGGTCCCGGCGGCGCCATGGCCAGCCTCCCCGCCGCCAGCAGTCGAGGCGCCCACACGCCCCGCCGATCCCGAACCTGCACCCGCACCGACACCCGCGCCTGCCCCCGCCGCACCAGCAGCACCCGCACGACCCAAGGTCACACGGGGTCCCGGCCGGCCCCGCGCGCGAACCAAGCCCGCCTCCGCGGTGTACGTGACCGCGGGAGTCAAGAAGCGGTTCGAGAAGTACCGTCACGACAACAAGGCCACCAATCTGCAGGTGATCCTGGAGGCCATCAGCACCAAACACAAAGCCGGAGAACTCGAGACGATCATCGAGCAATCCCGCTACAGCACGGTGCCAGTCGACGATCTGTTTCCCGTCGATCCCTCAGCTGTGCGCTACCTCGGAGGGGGAAGCTCTCCGATCTCGTTCAGCCCCACACCCGAACAAGAAGCGGTCATCGACCGGATAGGACAAAGCCTCGGATTCGAGACCCGCTCGACCTGGATCGCACCCGTGCTCAACGCATTTCTGCCCGGAAAACCGGATGCCACAGCACGCTGACACCCAACCGGCAGACGCCACCTAATGGGTGTTGATCGGCGTGCCTCGAACGGATAACCGTCCAGCGCGGGGACGCTGATCACCGAGCCGCTGGCCGGTGAGCACTCCTGCCGCCTGGAACGATGGTCGATTTCTAGGG
>Ga0182740_1001958_pt1 | contig 13151 bp, 13 predicted proteins | sample eDN5th37CKraftBY_FD_128872 | JGI IMG/M metagenome (GOLD analysis project Ga0182740, IMG submission 128872) | Enriched backyard soil microbial communities from Emeryville, California, USA - eDNA 5th pass 37_C Kraft BY (version 2) (version 2) | ecosystem: Environmental > Terrestrial > Soil >...
CCGGCCAATCTCGCGACCGGCTACGAGTTGACGATCATCGCCGCAGCGGTCATCGGCGGCGCGAACCTCAGCGGCGGCATCGGCGGGCCGGCGGGCGCGGTCATCGGCGCCCTCCTCATCGAAGTCATCCGCAACGGCCTCGTGCTCGCGGGCATCAACGCCTATTGGCAGATCGTCCTTGTCGGCGGGATCATCATCCTGGCGGTCCTGGTCGACCGCCTGCGGACCCTGCGCATGGCGTCTTGAAGACCGTTGTCGGAGGCAAGGCGTGCTTGCCTCCGACAACGGATGAGAAAAATGCGGTCATAGAAACCGGTCACGAGACCCCAGCCATGGGGCGTACGAACAACCAGGAGGAAGACATGATGAAACGCCTGATCCTTGCCGCCGTCGCTGCCGCGGCCCTCACCGCACCGGCCATGGCGCAGCAGACCTACAAGTTCGCCATCGTGCCGAAGGCGATGAACAACCCTTATTTCGACCTCTCCCGCGACGGATGCATGAAGCGGGCGAAAGAACTCGGGAATGTCGAATGCATCTACAAAGGCCCGGTGGAGCATGAACCGGCGAGCCAAGCCCAGATTATCCAGGACCTGATCAGCCAGAAGGTCGATGGCATCGCCATCTCCGTTTCCGACGCGGCTGCGGCCGTGCGCGTGATCAAATCCGCGCGCGACGCCGGCATTCCGGTGATCACGTTCGATGCCGACGCACCGAGCTCCGCGCGCCAGGCGCATGTGGGCACCGACAACCGCGCCATGGGCCGTGCCCTTGGCGAAGAACTCCTGAAGCTGCGTCCGGAGGGCGGCAAATACGCCATGGTGTCCGGCGGTCCGGCCGCCGCCAATCTGAAGGAGCGTGTCGAAGGCGTGCGCGATGCACTGAAAGGCTCCAAGTGGACGGAGGTTTCCGGTTCGCCCACCTATTGCAACGACGACCTCGCGCTCGCCGTGCAGCAGATGCAGGACCTCAAGACGGCCAATCCCGACCTCGCCGCCATCGTGCCGGTCGGCGGCTGGCCGATGTTCGTTCCTGAGGCCTACAAGAGCTTCGTGAACAAGAACAAGGAAGCCATGGACCAGGGCAAGTTCAGTCTCGTGGTGGCGGATACCTTGAAGGTGCAGCTTGAATTGCTGCGCGACGGTTATGCCAATGCACTCGTCGGACAGCGTCCCTACGAGATGGGCGAGAAGGCCATGGACATCCTCATGCAGCTCAAGAAGGGCGAGAAGGTCCAGGACATCATTTACGCGGGCATCGACCGCGTGACGAAGGACAACGTCGCGTCCATGCTCAAATGAACTGACAGTTCATCAATGACGGACTTGCGCCCTGGAGAGAGAAGCCCCTCTCCAGGGCGTTTGTCTTGAAGGGACCCATTACAGGCAGCCGAGGGGCGAGAACCCGTCGGACTATCCAAGGCATCGAACGCAAAAGTAGGAACCGGTTTTGCGTGAAAAGATGCGGTAAACAAAACTGAGAGCACCGGACGTGAGTTCGATGCACGTTCGACGCTCTAATCGGCCACCACGGGCTTGGGCGCCGGAGGCGCGGATCTCAGGGCACTGGCGGTGTAGACCCCGAGGGCGATCCAGATCAGGCTGAACGCCATGCCGTCGATCCAGCCGAAGGCTTCTTCGTAGACGAGGACGCCGAGCGCGAGCTGGCCCGACGGTGCCAGGTATTGCAGCAGACCGATGGTGGAAAGCTTGAGCCTTTGGGCGCCTGCCGCGAACCAGATGAGGGGCAGAGCGGTGCTGAGCCCGGTCAGGATGAGAAGCCCATCCAGGCGCAGATCGCCCTGGAAGGCCACGGACTGGCCATTGGCGACCACAAAGGCGAGATAGCCCAGGGCCAAGGGGGTGAGCAGAAGCGACTCGACGCAGAATCCGATGAGCGGAGCCACCGGCACGATCTTCCTGACGAGACCGTAGAAGCCGAAGCTGGAAGCCAGCGCCAGCGCAACCCAGGGCATCTCGCCCGACGAGACCGCGAGGACCAGTACGCCCAGAGCGGCAATCACGCAGGCGATGACCTGAGCCGGCTGCAGCCGTTCGCGAAGGAAGAGAACGCCGAGCACGACGTTCAGAAGCGGGTTGATGAAATAACCGAGGCTCGTCTGAACGAGGTGCCCTGAATTGACGGCCCAGATATAGATGAGCCAGTTGATCGCGATGAGCCCGGCCGAAAGGCTCAGAAACAGGAGCCGGCGACCGGATGTGAGCGCCTCGATGAGGCTGCGCCATTGCCGGCCCGCGAGGATCAGCCCGACGGCGAACACGCTGGCCCAGACGATCCGGTGCGCGAGAATCTGAAGAGCAGGAACCGCCGAAACGAGCTTGAAGTGAAGCGGAACGGCCAAGCCCCACATGAAGAATGCCGCCAGGGCATAAAAAACCCCGGCACGTGCCCGCTGTGCCTCGGAGGGCCCTGGTCCTGTTACCATATGTAGCCTCTGGCCTCGCCCGCTTAATGGAGGGCAGGCCCTGCGAGGTCTCCCGCTCGCCACGCTCCTATGTCAACTCGCGTGAACGGAATAGTCCAAACTCGGGTGAGTCGACAGCCTCCCGCACGGATGCGAGGAGCATTCTGCCAGGACATAGAACTTGGTTTCGTTCGGAAAAAGCCGGTTCGGCGGCATGGGCCGCCACATCGGTTTCGACACCGACCCCTGGAGGGAAATAGCCAAGTTCCGCCCTACATCGACCAGGACAGATTACCGGCAAGCAGACCTTCGAACCTGCGAAGGCGACGGCGTTGTATCTGAAGTGGTACAGCCGCCCCGGCTCGAACGGGGGACCCCCAGATCCACAATCTGGTGCTCTAACCAACTGAGCTACGGCTGCACGTGAGGCAGGGTGTAATCGCCCGGGCGGGCAATTTCAAGCCCTGTTCGAGATTTCGGAATCCGAAATAGGAACGGCGGGCCCGGAGGTCCGCCGTTCGATGGCTCAAGCTTGAAAAGCTTACTCGGCCGAGGCGCCGGCGGCCTTGAGGACCGGGGTCCAGCGGGCCACTTCGCTCTCCACGAGCTTCTGCAGGGCTTCCGGGGTCCGCTCGGCATTGGTCGGAATCACGCCGCCGAGGTCGAGAAGGCGCTTCTTGGTGTTCTCGTCGTCCAGGGACTTCATGAGTGCGTCGCTGAGCTTCTTGACCACGTCCGGCGGGGTGCCCTTGGGCGCGAAGACCGCGTTCCAGGCGCTGACCTCGTAGCCCTCGAGGCCGGCTTCCTTGGTGGTCGGCACGTTCGGCAGCACCGGGGAGCGTTCCGGGGTCGCGATGGCAAAGGCCTTGATGTTGTTGCCCTGGATCTGCGGGGCCACGTTGACGATCTGGTCGGTCATGAAATCGACCGTGTTGGCCATCAGGTCGTTCAAGGCCGGGCCCGTGCCGCGATAGGCGACCATGGTCGGCTTCACCTTCACCACCGAGTTGAAGAAGATGCCCGTCGAATGCGAGACGGAGCCCACGCCCGCATGGGCCATGTTCACCTTGTCGGCATTGGTCTTCAGGTATTCGAGGAAGCTCTTCAGGTCGGTGGCCGGAAAGTCCTTCTTGGCCACGATGACGATCGGCGTGCCGGCGGCGAGGCCGATGGGGGCGAAATCCTTGGTCGGATCATATTTCAGGTTCGGGTACAGGGCCGGCGCAGCGCCGTGGGTGCCCATGTGGCCCATCATGATGGTGTAGCCGTCCGGCTGGGACTGGGCCGCCCGGGTGATGCCCGTGGTGCCGCCGGCCCCCGCCACGTTCTCGATGACGATCTGCTGGCCGAGGGTGCGGCTCATGTGGTCGGTGACGATGCGGGCGATCACGTCCGTCGGGCCGCCGGCCGCGAAGGGCACGATCATGGTGATCGGCCGGGTGGGGTAGCCTTGGGCCTGGGCGCCCGTTGCGGCCAAGCCGGCGGCAGCGGCAAGGGCTAGTGCGATCTTCTTCATTCGTTTCCTCCCTGGTTTAGGTTATGGCCTTACATTTGGGCAAGGCGTCTTATAAGGCAAGCTACTCCGTGAACACCTCGTCTCGCCCTTTCCGGATGGAAGGCAGCAAGGCGATCACGAGAAGGATGGCCGCGACGGCAAGCAGGCCCGCGCTGATCGGATGATCGATGAAGGTTTCCAGCGATCCGCGCGAGATGATGAGCGCACGCCGGAGGTTCTCCTCCATGAGCTTGCCGAGCACGAAGCCGAGCAGCATCGGGGCCGGCTCGAAGCCGAACTTGATCAGCGCATAACCCACGAACCCGAACAGCCCGATGAACATCACGTCTGTCGGCAGCGAGTTGATCGAGTAGATGCCGATGCAGCAGAACATCAGGATCGCCGGGAACAGCAGCCGGTACGGCACCTTGAGCAGCCGCACCCACATCCCCACCATCGGCAGGTTGATGACGAGCAGCATCAGGTTGCCCACCCACATGGAGGCGATCATGCCCCAGAACAGGGTCGGGTTCTTGGTCATCACCTGCGGGCCCGGGATGATGCCGTGGATGGTCATGGCGCCGACCATCAGGGCCATGACGGCATTCGGCGGAATGCCCAGGGTCAGCAGCGGAATGAACGAAGTCTGCGCGCCCGCGTTGTTGGCGCTCTCGGGACCGGCCACGCCCTCGATGGCACCGCGGCCGAAGCGGCGCGGATCCTTGGCGATCTTCTTTTCCAGCGTGTAGGAGGCGAACGGCCCGAGCACCGCGCCGTTGCCGGGCAGAATCCCTAAGATGGCGCCGATGAAGGTGCCGCGGAGCACCGGCTTGTAGGACTGCCGAAAATCGTCCCGGTTGGGCAGGAGGCGGCCGATGGCCTGGCGCACCACGTCCCGATGCTCGGTATGGTCGAGATTGCGCATGATCTCGGCGATGCCGAAGATCCCCATGGCGAGCACTGCGAAATCGATCCCGTCGGCCAGGAACGGCAGACCGAAGGTCATGCGCTCCTCGCCGGTCTCCAGGTCCGTGCCGACCGTGGACAGGAGCACGCCGACCAGGATCATGGCGATGGCTTTCAGGATCGAGCCCCGCGCCAGCACCACCGCGAAGACGAGGCCCATGACCATGAGCGAGAAATACTCGGTCGGGCCGAAGACCAGGGCCAGGCCCGTGAGCGGCGCGCCCAGCGCCGCGATGACCAGGGTCGCCACCGTACCGGCGAAAAACGACCCGATGGCCGCGATTCCGAGCGCCACGCCGGCGCGCCCCTGCTTGGCCATCTCGTGGCCGTCGAGGGCGGTCACCACGGAGGTGGCCTCGCCGGGGATGTTGACCAGGATCGCCGTGGTCGAGCCGCCGTACTGGGCACCATAGTAGATGCCCGCCAGCATGATCAGCGCGCCGGTGGGATCGAGCCCGAAGGTGATCGGCAGCAGCATGGCGATGGTGGCGATGGGACCGACACCCGGCAGCACGCCGATGAGGGTGCCGACGAGGCAGCCCAGGAAGGCCAGCCCCAGGTTCTGGAGACTGAGCGCGACGCCGAAGCCGAGGCTCAGGTTGGAGAAAAGGTCACCCATCAGATCCTCCCGCTATGGTCGGCCACATCCACGGGGCCTGGGCGTCGGTTGCGCGTGGCGAGGTAGACCACGACGGCGCCTGCCGCCATGAGAGCCGCACAGGCGCGCAGCACCGCCTTCTGCGACCAGTCGGCGGGGAAGAGGCCTGTGATGGCCTGTGGGAAGACCGGGATCGGCAGATTGAGCAGGTCGCCGAACAGCACCATGCAGAAGGGAGTAAGGCTCAAGGCCAGGATGACGAGATCCCGCAGCCGTGCCTCGGGGGTGGCGAAGCCGCCGAGGATGATCGCGAGCGGCCCTGCGACCAGCAGGCCGAGGCCGGGAATGGCAAAGGTCCCGAACGAATAGCCGCGGATGGTCAGGGCGAAGGCCAGGATGGCGCCGATGACGAAGACCGGCCCGCGCAGGCTCCAGCGCTCCAGGAGATCGCCGTCCTTGAGGAAGGCGGCGGTGAGCAGGGCCAGGCCCGAGAGCCCGACGCCGATGGCGAGCCATCGCGGCAGCATGGCCGGCCCCATGGCGTTGAGCGTGCCCTGGTCCAGGTCGCGCGTCAGGAAGAGCGCAAGGGCCGCAAGGGCAACCAGGAGAAGACCGCCCGCAAGGCTTTGCGGCGCGCGCACCGGCCCGCGATGGCGCGGAGGCTCGGAGCCTTCATGAAGAGCAGACATGGACGACCTCCCGGCAGGCGCTGCCGCGCCCAAGGTTATTGCGACCGATATGGCCCGAGGCCGCAGTCTGGATCAAGCTTCCGTTGTCCGGCCAAGAATGCTTCTCAACAAGACCTGCTTGAATGAACAATCCTCAGGGAAAACGTCTATTGAACTATAGGACAGTCACCTGAACCCTGCCGGAGGTGACTTGATCCTTTCCCTCGTGTTGTCTAGATGGAACCTTGTAGCCAGGCCGGGCCCCTCTGGTCGCTCCTCGAGATTGGGAGCGGCGATGTCGGACTGGATGAAAACCAGGGCGGCCTGGGTTCGTTCAAAAAGACGGTTGTGCCTGCATTTCGGCTCCCGGTCCGCGAAATTCCGGACCAAGCCGGCGACAGATGCGTCTTTTTGAGCGTTCGCATGCGCTGTCCCTCAACCGACATATGAGGCACTGCATGTTTGATCTCTCGCAGCTTTTCGGACCCGAGGTCGTCGCCTTCCTGATGGTGATCGGCATCGACCTCGCGCTTGCCGGCGACAATGCCATCGTCATCGGCATGGCCGCGGCCGGTCTTCCCAAGGAGCAGCGCAACAAGGCGATCCTCCTCGGCGTCATCGCCGCCACGGTCCTGCGCATCGCGTTCGCGCTGGTCACGACCCAGCTTCTTCAGATCGTGGGCCTGCTTCTCGCAGGCGGCATCCTGCTGCTCTGGGTCTGCTGGAAGATGTGGCGCGAGCTCCGCACGACCCACGAGGAGGAAGAGGCCGCCGAGGAAGCCCTGGAAGGCGCGGATCTCGACAAGGATGGCGTGATTGCCGGCAAGGCGCCCCGCAAGACCTTCGCGCAGGCGGCCTGGCAGATCGTCATCGCGGACGTGTCTATGTCCCTCGACAACGTCCTCGCCGTGGCCGGCGCGGCGCGCGAGCACCCCTACATTCTCGCCTTCGGCCTGCTTCTGTCGGTCGCCCTCATGGGCATTGCGGCCTCGTTCATTGCCCGCCTTCTCCACCGCTTCCGCTGGATCGCGTATGTCGGTCTGGCGATCATCCTCTATGTGGCGTTGAAGATGATCTACGAAGGCTTCCTGGAGATCTACCCGCTGGTCAACGGCACCGTCGGCTGACGCAACGAATCTCCGATTGACGGCGGGGATACGGGAGGGCAGAGAGCGTGACGCTCATGTCCCCCGCTCTCCGCCCTCATTTTTCTTCTGCAGGCCTGCGACACGGCGCCCGTGCCGCCCTGCCGGCCTTTCCCGGCTTCATCATGTTCGCCGCCGCCTTCGGCACGGCTGCGGCCCAGAAAGGATTGTCGCTCGGCGAAACGCTGGGCCTTTCCGCCTTCGTCTATGCCGGAGCCTCCCAGATGGTCGGGCTCGAAATCTGGCAGCAGGCCTGGACACCTTCGACGATCCTCACGATCATGACCGTCACGGCCGTCGTGAACGCCCGCATGATCCTTTTGGGCGCGACCCTTCAGCCCTGGCTCAAGGATGAGCCGCTCGCCCGCACGGCTCTCAACCTCTTCCTCATCACGGAGGCGGGCTGGCTCGTCGGGACCCGCTATCATGGCGAAGGCGGACGCGATGTCGGCGTGCTCCTGGGATGCGGGATCATCCTCTGGGTGGTCTGGTTCTTCGCGACACTGAGCGGCTTCTTCGCAGGCGCCCTCGTGCCGGAGCCGAGGCGCTTCGGCCTCGATCTCGTCATGCCGATCTTCTTCGGCGTCATGCTGGTGCCTTTGTGGAAAGGTGCGAAGCCCGCCCTGCCCTGGCTCGTGGCGGGTGCCGTCTCCCTCGTCGTCCATGCCTTGGTGCCCGGATACGCCTTCATCATCGTCGGCGCCCTGGCCGGCGTCGCGGCCGGGATGCTGATCGAATGAACACGGCCGGCACGATCATCGCGAGCCCATGGGGTTCTGTTCTCGTCATCGCCGCCATGACCCTGGTGACGTTCCTGTGCCGCATCGCCGGGGTCGTGGTCATGAGCCGCGTGCGCCTCACGCCACGCATCGAGCGAGGGCTTCGCGCCCTGCCCGGCTCCATCATTTTGGCAACGATCCTGCCGGTGGTGATCGACAACGGCCTGCACGCGATCATCGCTCTGGCGGCAGCCATCCTGGCGATGGCCGTAACGCGGGTCGATATCGTCGGCCTTCTGGTGGGCCTGGGCACCCTCTCGGTGATCAGGGCTTTTGCTTGAGCCGCAGGCGGATGCGGTACATCAATCCATCGCGAATGTTGCGATAGGCGTCGAGCACCTGCTCGCGCGAACCCTGCGTGATGGTCGGATCGGGCGTCGGCCAGTATTCCACGTCGGCCGCGATGGTCCGCGTGAGTTCGAGCGCCGCATGATGCGCTTCCGGCGAGAGGGAGATGATGAGGTCGAAGTTCAGCCCCTCCCACTCCTCCAGTTCCTGCAGCGTGCGCGGCTTGTGCTTGGAGGCGTCGATGCCGATCTCGGACAGGATCGATGCCGTGAAGGCGTCCCCGTCGCTCTTGCGGACGCCGGCGGATTGCACATAGATCGATTGGCCGAAATAGTGCCGCGCGATGGCTTCGGCCATGACGGAACGCACCGCGTTCATGGCGCAGACGAACAGAACCGAATGGATCCGTTTCGAGCGGGGCTCGTCCAAGCGTCAGCCCTTCCAGTGGAGCGCGAAGATCAACGTGAAGATGCGGCGCGCCGTGTCGAAATCGAGGATCAGCTTGCCGTCCAGGCGCTTCATCAGGAGTTCGGCCGCCTCGTTGTGCAATCCGCGTCGCCCCATGTCGATGGCCTCGATCTGCGCCGGCGATGCCGAGCGGATGGCCTGATAATAGCTGTCGCAGATCAGCTCGTAGTCACGGATCGCTTTGCGGAACGGCGTCAAGGACAGGTGATGCGAGACGAGATGCGCGCCGTCCTGCGCCTTGACCTCGAAGCAGAGCTTCTTCTCGACCAATGAGATGCGCAGGCCGTAAGGTCCGCCTTCATAGTTCGGCAGGGCGAAGTGGTTTGCCTCGAGGATGTCGTAGATGGCGATGGCCCGCTCATGCTCCTGATCGGGATTGCCCCGGCCGATGGAGGCCTCGTCGAGCGTGACGGCCACCAGCCGGCTCCGCTCCTTCGCTTCGCTCGCCATCCGCCCTTCCCTATCGTTAAAGGTTCAGGCGGATCGCGACCGACCGCGCATGCCCCTCCAGCCCCTCCGAGCGCCCGAGCGTGATCGCCGCCGGACCGAGCGCACGCAGCGCGTCCGCGTCGCATTTCAGGATCGAGGTTCGTTTCATGAAGTCAAGCACGCCGAGGCCCGAGGAGAAGCGCGCGGACCGGGCGGTGGGCAGCACGTGGTTCGGCCCGCCGACGTAATCGCCGATGGCTTCCGGCGTGTGGCTGCCGAGGAAGATCGAGCCCGCATTGCGGACTTTGGCCGCGAGCTCCTCCGCGTTCTCCGTCTCGATTTCGAGATGCTCGGGGGCCAGCCGGTCCACGAGGGGAATGGCGTTCTCGAGCCGGTCGATCAGGATGATGGCGCCGTAATCGCGCCAGCTCGCCCGGGCGATCTCCGCCTTGGGCAAGGTTTCAAGCTGGCGCTCGACGGCTTTTTCCACCGCCTCGGCGAGAGCGGGAGAATCCGTCACCAGGATCGACTGCGCGGCGGGATCGTGCTCGGCCTGGGCCAGAAGATCGGCCGCGATCCAGTCCGGATTGCCGTGCGCATCCGCCAGGATCAGCACCTCGGACGGACCGGCGATCATGTCGATTCCGACCTGCCCGAAGACACGGCGCTTGGCCGCCGCCACATAGGCATTGCCGGGACCGACGATCTTGGCGACCGGCCGCACCGATTCGGTCCCATAGGCAAGCGCCGCCACCGCCTGCGCGCCGCCGATGCGGAAGACCTCGTCGACGCCGGCAAGGCGCGCGGCCGCCAGGACGAGCGGGTTCGTCTCGCCCTTCGGGGTCGGCACCACCATGGCGATGCGCGGAACGCCCGCGACCTTCGCCGGAACCGCATTCATGAGAACGGAGGACGGATAACTGGCCCGTCCGCCCGGCACGTAGAGGCCGACGGATTCGAGCGCGGTCCAGCGCCAGCCCAGGGTGACGCCGAGCGGATCCGTCGACATGGAATCCTGCGGGCGCTGGGCCCGGTGATAGGTTTCGATGCGGTCCTTGGCCAAGGCCAGGGCTTCCAGCGCCTCCTTCGGGCACTGGGCCTCGGCCGCTTCGATCTCGGCATCCGAAATACGCAGGGTCTCGGGCTGGAGCGCCAGCCCGTCGAAGCGGTAGGTGAAGTCGATCAGGGCCTCGTCGCCCCGCGCCACCACGTCCTCGATAATGGCCTTGACGGCCTGATCGACATCCTCCGACACCTCCCGCTTGGCGGAAAGGAGAGCGGCAAAAGCCAGCGGGAAGGATGGCTCCCGCGCATCGAGCCTCTGCACCATTACAGGCGCCCCGCCGGTTGAAGCTGCTCTTCGTGCGAGGGGCGGCTTTCGGCGGCCCAGACCGGGCCGGTGTCTTTCATCTGCATCTCGATGCACTCCAGGTCCACCTGGATGGCTCCACCGTCGGCAAAGATCAAGGTGGCCGTGCCCGAAGGAGCATTGGTCTCCTCGAAGGCGATGGCGAGAAGGTTAAGAACCGCGTCCTTGTTGGTCTGGTCGATGCCGCGGACGCGCACGCCCGTGACGTTCTCGAAGTGCATGCAGGTCAGCCGGCGCTGGGGGGTTGCGGCCTCCCAATCGTAGCGGCGGGTCTGGATGGCGAAGCGCCGTTCCCTCGGCAGGTAGGCGATATCGCCCACCCGCAACAGGGAATCCTGCAGATGAGCGGAGATGACGGCAAGATCTTCCGGATCGAAAGCGACAAGTCTCAGCAGGTCCATGGGGGCTACCAACCTATTGTTGAACTTTAAGGTTTAGGTAGAGAGCCCCCTGCCCCGGCGCAACCTGTCCCGGTTGCTTCTTCTTCATGGCCGGGAAAAGAAAAAGGCCGGCGAACGATGCCGGCCTTCTTGTCCTTTAGCCCCGCAGGCGCTCGATCTGGGCCCCGCAGCGGGCGAGCTTGGCTTCCAAGGCCTCGAAGCCTCGGTCCAGGTGGTAGACCCGGTTGATGGTGGTCTCACCCTCGGCCACGAGGCCGGCGATGACCAGGGACACGGAGGCCCGCAGGTCCGTCGCCATGACCGGCGCACCCTTGAGCCCGGCAACGCCGTCCACATAGGCGCTGTCGCCGTCGAGGCGGATCTGCGCGCCGAGGCGGGCGAGCTCCTGCACGTGCATGAAGCGGTTCTCGAAGATCGTCTCGCGGATGCGGGAGGTCCCGTTCGCCCGGGTCATGAGGGCCATGAACTGGGCCTGGAGGTCGGTCGGGAAGCCCGGGAAGGGATCGGTGGTCACATCGACCGGCTGGATGCCATTGCCGTTGCGCCGGATGCGGATGCCCCCGTGGGTCGAGGAGACCTCGGCTCCCGCCTGGCCCAGAACGTCGAGGGCGGCCTGGAGGTAATCGGCCCGGGTATTGTCCAGAACGATGTCGCCGCCCGTCATGGCGACCGCCATGGCATAGGTGCCGGTCTCGATGCGGTCGGGCATGACGTCATGGGAGGCGCCGCCGAGGCTGGTCACGCCTTCCACCACGATCTCCGAGGTGCCGGCTCCCTGGATCCTGGCGCCCATCTTGATCAGGCATTCGGCCAGATCCACCACCTCGGGCTCGCGGGCGGCGTTGCGAATCACAGTGGTGCCTTGCGCGAGCGTCGCGGCCATCAGGGCCACATGGGTGCCGCCCACGGTCACCTTCGGGAAGTCGATCTCGGCGCCGATCAGGCCCTTCGGGGCCGTTGCCACCACGTAACCGCCCTCGATCTCGATGGCCGCGCCCAACTTGGCGAGCGCCATGATGAGCAGGTCGACCGGCCGGGTGCCGATGGCGCAGCCGCCCGGCATGGACACCTTGGCGTGGCCGAACCGGGCCACCAGGGGAGCGATGACCCAGAAGCTCGCCCGCATGGTTGAGACCAGCTCGTAGGGGGCCGTGGTGTCGATGATGTTCTTTCCCGTCAGGCGGATGGTCTGCCCCGTCTCCGAGGACTGGCCGGGCCGGCGGCCGGCGATCGAGTGATCGACGCCGAAATTGCTCATGATCCGCAGCAGGGAGGAGATGTCCGCGAGGCGCGGCACGTTGCCGAGCTCCAGGGTCTCCTCCGTCAGGAGGCTGGCGATCATGAGAGGCAGGGCCGCATTCTTGGCACCTGAAATCGGAATCAAACCGTTGAGAGGCGCGCCGCCCCGGATGCGAATGCGATCCATCGAATTCCCCTTGCAAAATTTTTAGCGAGCCATGCGCTATGCGCGCCTTGAGCCCTTCCGGCTAGTCGGACGGCTTGTCGCGCTCGTCCCTAACGCTCAAGCTCCCGGCCTGGGTTCCGGACACCTTCACGGCCTGCCTTCCCCGAGCTTGAGCCTTGCGGCGCTTAAGATTCTCTTTCAAGGCCGCCTTGAGCCGATCAGCTTTCTCTTGCGATTTCACGTCAGTCATGGTTCACGCGACCCATCGTCGCCTTCATCAAATAGAGGCTTCGCAGGCGGCTCTCAACCGCAATATCACGGTTCAGGACTTTGACCCGGATCAATGCGATCTGGCATAATAGGTCCAGGATCCCCGGGCATTGCATTGCCCACCCGGTGAGATGATGGATTATCAAAACTACTTCACGTCAGCCCTCGAGCGCCTCCAGGCCGAGCGGCGCTACCGCGTTTTTGCCGATATCGAACGGCTGGCCGGCCGTTATCCCCAGGCGATCTGGCACTCCCCCGAAGGCCCGCGCCCCATCACCGTCTGGTGCTCCAACGACTATCTCGGCATGGGCCAGAACCGGGAGGTGACCCGCGCCATGGTCGAGGCCGCCTGGCGGCTCGGGACCGGCGCCGGCGGCACCCGCAACATCTCCGGCAACAGCAATCCCATCGTGGCGCTCGAGGCCGAGCTCGCCGACCTGCACGG
>Ga0182740_1001959_pt1 | contig 13136 bp, 5 predicted proteins | sample eDN5th37CKraftBY_FD_128872 | JGI IMG/M metagenome (GOLD analysis project Ga0182740, IMG submission 128872) | Enriched backyard soil microbial communities from Emeryville, California, USA - eDNA 5th pass 37_C Kraft BY (version 2) (version 2) | ecosystem: Environmental > Terrestrial > Soil >...
CCGGCGATGAGCCGTCGAACCTCTTCCTGGCCCTTGTTGCAGAATGAGCACCGGTAATGCACCCGAACACCTCGTCAAGATCGTTTGCCGGCCGCCGCGCGTGGACGTGGCCGCCGCTGGTCGAGGCGACCCCTGGGAATCCGGAACGGGCCACGTTGCCGCCGCCCGTTCCGGGAGCCTTCAGGATCGCGAACCGTTGAGCCCGGAGCCGCCGGCGAGGGCGAGTTCCGCCGGATACAGCACCTCGTCGATGAGGCCGTATTCCTTGGCCTCCTCCGCCGTCATGTAGTAGTCCCGCTGGGTATCGGCCTTGACCTTCTCGAAGGACTGGCCCGAGTGGACGGCGAGGATCTCGGTGAGGGTGTTGATGACGGCGAAGGTCTCCTTCGCCTGCACCTCGAGGTCGGGAATGTTGCCGCGGAAGCCGCCGGAACCCTGGTGGATCATGATGCGGGAGTTCGGCAGTGCGTAGCGCTTGCCATGCTCGCCGGCGGCGAGGAGGACGGCGGCCATGCTGGCGCCCATGCCCATGCAGAAGGTCTGGACGTTGGCGCGGACCATCCGCATGGTGTCGTAGATGGCGAGCCCGGCATAGACGGCCCCGCCGGGAGAGTTGATGTAGAGCTTGATGTCCTGTTCGGGATCGTCGTGATCGAGGAAGAGCATCTGGGCAATGATGAGGTTGGCGACCTGGTCATCGACCGGGGTGCCGAGGAAGATGATGCGGTCCTTCAGCAGCCGGGAATAGATGTCGAAGGCGCGCTCGCCACGGTTCGTGCTCTCGACCACCATCGGCACGAGATTCTCGATCGTCGGGATTTCCATGCGTGTGAACCCTTTTCGTCGTTGGGCAGATTGGACGATGCCCACATCAGGGGGCGTGCATCGGGATGGATGAGCCGGGCTGGGTGCTCGGCGCCGGCGTACCGGAGGTCTGGCCGGGAAGAACATCCCACCGCACCGGGAACATCCACAATGATAATCCGTGCGTCGAGGCTGGAACCTGCCCAAAGGACGTGTCAACACACTGTGAACGGCAGGATTCTAGCATGCGTGGCGCCGCCCGGTGGCCGGAAACTGGCCTGGCGGTGGCAGTTTCGCTCCACGACCGGACCGGGCAGTCGTGCCGGAGTTGTTGCCTGCGCTCATTCCGGATCGTCGGTGCAGACGATCGCCCACGGTCGGTCGTCCACGCGGGTCATCGCGATCCAGCAGGACCGGGTCGCGCCCTTCGGCAAACGTTTCCGCAGGCGCCGGGCGATGGCGTCCACATCGCCCGCCAGGCCACGCCGCCGGATGTCGATGGCGCCCACCTCCAGCGCCGCCAGTTCGGAGCGCAGTGCTTTCTCATCCCAGGGGAGGGAGGCGACGATGCGCCGGGATCGCGCGAAGGGCGATCCGGCCGGCCGGCCGCTGACGAGGAACGCGATCTGGCGGTCGATGGGCCGGGCATCGATCGTCGCCGCCAGCGCCTGCACGAGCCCGGCGCGGGTGATGGCCGGATTCGGGTCGTGCAGCCACATCCCGGCTTCCGGCATGGCGAGACGGGGAGTGGACTCCGGGCTCGCATGTTCCAGGTCATCGCCATCCCCGGCGATGCTGGACACCTCGCCGTCGTGGATGACGGAGGCCCGGCGGGGTGCGGTGACGAGCGCGGGCGACCAGAGCACCGCTTCCTTCAGGTCGGTGTCGATCGCGATGGTCTCCAGCTCCCAACCGGCCGGCACCGCCGTGTGATCGATGCCTGGTGCGAGCTTGATCCCCACCTTCGGGACGCGATCGGAGAGGGCGAGACACCAATCCAGGGGCGGCTCCGTCTCGCCGGGGGTGAAGCGCCCGCCGGCGTCGCGTCGCGCAGGATCGATGAAGACGCCGTCGATACCGGCGAGATCGACGGCACGGACATCGTCCAGGACAGCCGCAAGCGGCGCATCGGGCTCGGCGCTGCGGGCGTTGGCCAGCGCCATCGCGAGGTGATCCGGGTCGAGATCCACGGCCAGCAGCCGGGTGAGACCGGGAAGCGACGCCAGCGCCATCAGGTCCCCGCCGATGCCGCAACAGAGATCGGCGACGGATTCGCAGCCGGCGAAGCGGCGGGCCCGCCAGCGCGCGATGACCTCCGAACTCGCCTGCTCGTACCCGGCCCGGGTGAGAAGCAGGCGATCCGGATCGGTGAACTTGGCGGCGGCGCGGGATCGCAGCTCGGCGAGCGTCATCGTTGCGGCAACGACCTCCGGCGCATGGCGTTTGCGCAGGCTCGTCGCGATGGCGACGGGTTCTGTTGCCCTCGTTGCGGCCAGCTCGGCGAGGCAGGCCGCCACGGCTGGCCCCTGGAGCAATGTCGCCAGCGCGGAATGCGGCTCGGGCGTCGTGAGGATCGGGCGAATAGGCACAGGGAGTCCTACTGGGTCGATGGTGGATGCAGCGTGCAAACGAACGCGGGGCCAGCGAGCAGTCGAGTGCTCCGCTGGCCCCGCGCGCCGGGGCATCACCCCGATGCTGCCGGTGAGTGTACCCCGGCGCTACGCCTCGTCATCCGTGCTGGCGGCCTCGGCGGCGTGAGCAGCCGCGTTCCTGGCCGAATCGCTGGCTTCCTCGCCGGCCTTCGGCATGTTCCTCGGCGCGCGATAGCCGGCGCGTTCTGCCGCCTCCGCATCCGGGAACCAGACTTCGGCGATCGTCCGCTCGTAGGACGAGGATTCTGGCGTGTGGTAGATCCCCGAATCGGCATTGCCCTTCACCAGCCAGCCGTGCGGGGCGTCCTCGCCTTCGACGGCGGCGGCCCAGTCCGTGCCTTCGGTGTCGACGGGTCCATACATCTTGGCCGGGGTCTCGCCCGATTCGCTCACCTCGGAGGTGGTCGTCGGCGTCGACGACCGCTCGCCGAGGTGCGTTCCGGACCCCTTGTCCTCATCCTCGCCGCTGGCCGACGAGAGCGTAGTTCCCTTGGAGGCACTCACCGCATCTGACGAGAGCGTCTCGTCTTCGGACGAGGCGCTTCCTGCGCCCGCCGAGAACGGAGCTCCGGTGGAGGAGGCCGTTCCGCCGGCTGCCGCCTCGGCGGCGTGCCTGGTCGAATGGGCCGCCGCTTCACCGGCCCTCGACATGTTCAGCGGGGCGCGGTAGCCCGCGCGCTCTGCCGCCTCGGCGTCGGGGAACCAGTACTCGGCGATGGTCTCCTCGTACGACGGCGACTCCGGCGTGTGATAGATGCCCGAATTGGCGTTGCCCTTCACCACCCAGTCGTTTGGCGCGTCGCCGCCTTCCAGCGCCGCGATCCAGTCGCTGCCCTCGATGCCGCTGAGAGCATGGCGTGTCGATCCGGATGCCGGGGTGTCGCCTCGATCGTGCGCGGACGACGCCGGAGCCGACAGGGGCGTGGCGCCTTCGACGGTCGGGGTGGCGCCCGCGATGGTGGCCTGGGCGTTGGCTTCGGTGGAAGCCGATTCCTTCGAGGTCCAGCCGCGGGCGAGATCGCCGGCGCCAGCGAGCTTGCCGCTCAGCGCGTTCCCGGCGATGGTGCTGTCCTGGGCCGTCGAGGCGGCGACCACATCCTTCGCGTTCGCGAGGGTCCCGGACTGGGCGTTCTCCGCCACCGTGCGATCCCCGGTAAACGGGGTCGGCTCGAAGGAGGGCGGCGTGAGGCCGGTTTCGCTGGAACCAGTTGCCTCGTCGCCCTGGACCCAGTCATGGGCCGCATCCGCCGCCCCGGCAAGTGAGCCGGACGCGGCATTCGCGGCGATCGTCTCGTCGCCGGCATCCAGCGACCCGTCGAGATCCGGATCGGTGAGATCCAGGTCCCCGCTATCGCCCGGACCGTCGGGGGCCTCTTCGATCTCCTCGGCCTGGATGAACGCCGTTTCGGCGGCGGGGATGTCCTCGTTCGCCGGGGCGATATCTCCGCCGAGGGTTCCCTCGCCTGCGGAGAGGATCTCGGGGTCGGCGTGCGTGGACAGCTCGTCCGCCACGAAGGTGCGGGCCGGCTCCTCGTGACCCGGGGCGGGCTCGTCGACCGGCGGCAGCTCGGCGAGCAGTTCATCGTCCGTCGTCGGCGAGAACGATGCAGCGGAGGCAGCGGCGGAGGGTTCGTCCTCGATCGCGTTCACGTCCTCATTCAGCAGGTCTGCTGGCTCGATCGCGTCCACGGCCCCGTCCAGGCCCGCCGTCTCGATCGCGTCCTCGTCCTCACTCAGCAGGTCTGCGGCGTCCTCCGCCTCGACGTGATGCTCCCCCGTTGTGCCGAAGGCGTCGATGTCGGTGTCCGCCGTGGCATCCACGACGGCGGCGAAGAGATCGGATTCGGCCTGCTCCCCCTGCCCGTCGCCTGTGTCGTCCGGCTCGGAAACGGACGGCGCTTCGAGCGCCACCGCCGCCGATTCGTTCACCTCCACATCGATGTCCTCGAGCGCGGCGGGATCGGCCAGCGCCTCGAAGGTGTCGCTTGCACCCTGGACCTCCACGTCCGAGGCCAGGAGGTCGGGCGCGGACACGGTCTCGTCGCCAGCGTCATCGCGGATGCTGGCGATGAGGTCGTCGCCGTCGTCATCGTTGTCGCTCGACACGACCGTGAAGCGCGACGTGAGGAGTTCGGTGGAGTCCGCCGGGGCCGCGAAGGCATCCGCCGAAATCGGTTCGGACTCCGGGGCACCGGGTTCGTCAAGGCCGGACGTGGTCGCGTCCTCGGCCTCGTGCCAGGATGGGAGCGGCTCCGGGGTATCGTCGCGCTCGGCCTTGGCCGCGAAATCGGGGTCCACCTCGGTGGAAGCGCCCGCCAGGTGGGTATCGGCGATGCCTGCCGTCGTCTCGGCGTCCGCCGTCGGTTCAGCGACCTCGGGGTTATCGAGGAAGTGCTCGACCTTGTCACGCAGGGAGTCGAAGAAGCCCTCGTGTTCCCCGCCCGGCGCCTCGGGGATTTCGACATCGGGGGCGAGTTCGGTGCGGGCATCTGGCGACGGGCGTTGCTCGACGTCCGGGGCCAGCTCGGAATCGCTGGTTCCCCGATCCTTGCGGTGTTCGTCCTGCCACGCCGCTGCGGCGGTGGCCGATGCGGCGGCGAGCGGCAAGGTGGAATCCGGCACCGCCTCGACCTCGCGCTCGACGGGCCGGTCTTCCTCCAGCTCGGCGGCGAGACTCGTCACGGAGCCATTGATGTCAGGATCGGAGACGTAGAGCTCCTGCGCGAAGGCCTCCGCCGCGATCTCCTCGGGCTCCTCGTCGGTCGTGTCCCCCGACGCGTCGCCTGCGGCACCTTCGGTCTCGGCCACGAAAGTGGGATCGACATCGATCGCCAGCGGGGCATCTTCGCCGTAGATCGCCGCCAGCTCCTCGTCGCTGAGCACCTCCCCAGCCGGGACGGGCGCGGCCTCCGGTTCGCTCACCACCGGAGCGTCCTCGGCGTGAATCGAGGCCGTTTCCTCGTCACTCACCACGGTCTCGGCGGCAACGTCCTGGATGGTAGCCCGATCCGGCGTCTGCGCCTCGTCCGGCTTGTCGAGGAACGAATCGACGCGTTCCTTCAGGTCGTGGAAGAACCCCTCGCCCTTGTCCGCGGCGGATTCCTGCGAGGCATGGAGATCGGCATCCGGAAGGTCGGTCACCGGGGCGTTGACCTGATCGTTGTCGATCGCGGCGATGCCCGTGTCGGCGGTGGCGTCGTGCGTCGCGTGCTCCGGATTGTCCAGAAGGCTGTCGATCCGTTCGCGCACGCCCTCCAGGAAGCCGGGTTCTGCCGCCTCCCGGCCCGGGGCGTCCGCCGTCGCTGCCACTCTCCCTGCGGCGGTGTCCACGGCGGAAACAGCCGTTCCCCCAGGGACATCCGGTACATCGGGGATCGTGGCGCCCACTTCGACATCCGGGGCGGTGGCATCGATGTCCACCGGCTCATGACGGGTCGCGGCTGCGCCAATGGCGGCGGCGCCCACGGCGGCGGAGGTTTCGGCCACCCGCTCCTGCGTGGGTGGGGTCGTCGTCCGCTGGTCGTCCGGTGTGGCCGGCGTTTCCTCACGGTCGAACAGCGAACTGATGCGGTTCCGGAGTTGCCCGAAGAACCCTTCCTTCTCCGCGACCGGGGCCGCAGGCGCGGCGGTCGCCGATGCGCCCGTATCGGCTGCCGGCAGCGGCGAGGAGACCGTCTCGCTCGGTGTGGTGGTGGCGGTGGTGGCGTTGAACGTCGACGCGGTGGCGGCGAACGCCGGGGCGACAGGGATGGCCTGCGTGTCCTCGATCGCCGCGGAGGTTGGGGCAGCGGCAGGCGTCTCGTCGATCGGGGCGAATCCGGGGGCCTCCGTCGAATCGGCGGCTGGAGCGGTGACGTTCTCAGGCGTGAGGTCACCGGGGAGATCGACGGGCAGGTCGTGGGTGGCCGGTTCGTCGATCTCCTCGTCGACCTCATCGGTCGCGATGGCGAGGATCTCGGCATCCTCCGGCACGTCGCCGTCGCCCTCGAACGGATCGGAGGGCAGGTCCGTATACCCGGCGTCGCCGTAGTCCTCGGTAGCGGCAAGGGCGGCCGCCTCGGCGGCCAGCTCCGGGTCGGGCGATTCGCCGATCGCGGCGGCATCGCTCAGTGGCGATGCCGCATCCATGTCGCTGAGGGCGGTGTCGCTGGCTGCGTTCGCGGTTCCGGCATTGTCCTCCTCTGCAAGGACGATGCCTCCCTCGTCCAGGGCCGGGATACCGGCATTGGCCAGGTCCAGCCCGGGCACCTCGGCGGCAAGGGACGCGGAATCGATCGTCTCGTCGGGAGCATCGGCGTCGGTGGCCACCGTCGCATCGTGGCTGACTGGCGACGTGAAGGCGAACGCAGCGGCCTCGAAGGATCGGGCCGGGATACCGCTCGGCTCCGCAGCGGGCTCGCCCGCGTGGCTGTCCGTCGCTGCCGGTTCCACCGATACGTCGGCAGCGTCAGTGGTGGTGGCTTCCGGAGCCGCCGGAGCGGGCGCGGTGTAAGGAACATCGCCGGGTGGCGGTGCGATCGGCAGGTCGGGATCGGGCTGGCCGAGGTCCACCGCGCCGGCCTGCGGGTCGAGCTCGGCCTGCGTTCCGGTCCAGGCGTTGGTGATGCGTCCCTGGAGGTCGGTGAGCGGCGTGTCCGAGGTCGGCGCTCCCTGGCCGAGCGTCTCCTTCGTCGCCGTGATGTGCACGGCATTGCCGCGTACATCGGCGATCTGGGCGGCGGAGAGGACGACGGACTTCGGGAAGAACCGCCCGACGCGGACGACGATCGATTCCTCGGTGCCGTCCTCGACCTCGCCGATGTGCTGGCCGTCGGCGCCGATCACGTCCATGCCCTCGGCGATCTGCCACGAGTCGCCGGGAGCCGGAACGGTCGCATCCGGGAGCGGTTCGGGAGCGCTGGCGTCGACATTCGGAACGACTTCCGCGCCGTCGGGCAGGTGATTCCACGCGTCACTCGTTGCCTCGGCGAACGGGACGTTGAGGTGGACCGCCTGGGGATCGATCGCCGCAATGGCAGAAGCCGGGATGTAGAGCTCCCTGGCGGTGAAGAGGAACCCGTGCTTGACGATGAGGGCGCTGCCAGCGGACCCCGAGACTTCACCCACCTTCTTGCCGTCGCTGGCAAGGACATCCTGCCCCTCACGCACAACCCACGCTGCCGAATTCGCGTCTGACATGGATCGCCTCCCTGATGCCGTGCGCCATTGGCGCATAGTCCCGAAATGACGTGCCTGCGACCGTTCGGATGCCGAATCCCCTGCGGTGGGTGCTGCTCCCTGGCGTGCTGCTGATTCCGTTCATGACGAAGAGAATCGCCGACTCTTTCTACTGTACCTGAGAAGCGCGACTTTCGATAACGTATAGTCCGTTTTTGCTCTCACTCACCCGGATTCGGGGGCAAATTCGGGGGGTAGCACCGCATTTCCCTTGCAGGACACGCGCCACGTCGCACTCGCCGTAAACGGAAACGGCCACACCCGGGATTTCCCGGATGCGGCCGCTCTCATGGCAAAGATCGGTTGTCGAAGGGCGTGCCTGGCGCTGCCGGAATCTACTCGGACGCGCTGGCGGCCTCGGCGGCGGCCTTCGCCGCATCGACTGCGGCCTCGCCGGCCTTCGGCATGTTCTTCGGAGCGCGGTAGCCGGCGCGTTCCGCCGCTTCCGCATCCGGGAACCAGACCTCGGCGACGGTGTTCTCGTAGGCCGGGGACTCCGGGGTGTGGTAGATCCCCGAATCCGCATTGCCCTTCACCAGCCAGCCGGACGGGGCGTCCTCGCCCTCGACGGCGGCAGCCCAGTCCGTGCCCTCGGTGTCGGCGGGACCGGCGGACTTCGTCGCCTTCGTCGATTTGGCCGGGGCCTCCGCCTCGTCCACGGTGTCACTCACGATCTCGGCATCGATGATCCCGTCGTCCGGGGCGGACGAATCGGCCTCGACCGCGACCGGCTCCGGCGCGACCCAGGCGTTGATGACCGCGCCCTTGCCCTCGGTCGCCTGCTCGATCAAGTGATCGGTCAGCTTGCGGTCGAACAGCTCGCTCTGGAGCATGTTCCGGAAGTAGTCGGACTTGTAGATCTCGCGGAGGCGCTGGGCCTGGGCCTCGCCTTCCTCGCCGCTGGCGGCAGACGGATTGGCGCCCACCAGGCGGTCGATCTCGGCGTCGATGTCCTCGTCCGTGACCTCCACGCCTTCCTTCGTCGCGTACTCACGCAGGAGGAGGGAGTTGCGCAGGCGGCGCTCCGATTCCGGGAAGAGGGAATCGTGGAGGCTGGCCTCGGTCTGGCCACGGGTGGCGAGGAAGGCCTCGAACGGCATCCCGTTGCGGGCCGCGTCCTGCTTCAGGTGCTCCATCTGGTGGTGCACCTCGTCGTGGATCATCTCGTGGGGCAGGTCGATCGGCGAGACCTCGGCCAGCTTCTCGACGATCTGGTTGACGACCTCGTTACGGGCGTCGCTCGTCTTGCCCTGGTGGATGTCGTCGCGGATCTGCTGGAGCAAGTCCTCCAGCGACTCGGCGTCGGCGACATCGCGGGCGAACTCGTCATCCAGCGGCAGGAGCTCGCGCTCCTTGATGCCCTTCAGCGTCACCGTATAGGAGAGGGTCTTGCCGCGGATGGACTCGTCGGCGGTCTCGTCGTCCTCGCCGAAGGCGATGTCGAAGGTGGCCGACTCGCCGACGTGGAGCTTCTCGATCTGTTCCTTCAGCTGCGCCAGCAGGTTGGTCTCGCCCAGGACGAAGACCGCGTCCTCGATCGGCTCCTGGAAGGTGGTGTCGCCGTCCTTGACCTCATAGTCGACGGTCACCTGGTCGCCGTCGACGGGCGTGCGCTCCTCCTTGGGATCGACCCAGGGGCTCTGCGAACGCTGGAGGCGGTCGACGACCTCCTGGACTTCCTCCTCGGTGACGGCGGCATCGACCGGATCGACGCGAATGCCGGAGTAGTCGCCCAGTTCGACCGTCGGGTAGACGGCGACGGTGACGACAAAGTTGAGGGGCTCGAAATCCTTGATCTCGACCTGGGGCTCGCCGACCGGGACGAGTTTCTCCTGGCTCAGGGCCTCGCGGTAGAGCTTCTCCATCAGCTCGTCGGCGGCCTCGCGGGCGAAGACGTCCGGCCCGTAGAGGCGCTCGATCATCTGGCGCGGGGCCTTGCCCTTCCGGAATCCCGGAATCTGGACGTCCTTGCTCACCTTGCGATAGGCGACCTGCAACGCTGCCTGGTACTCGGCGTCCTCAGAGGTGATGTCGAGCACGGCAATGCTGCCGCTGTTCCGTTCAACCGAAAGTTTCACGCTGGACGCATCCCTTCTCGTGGTGGTGGCGGTTCCTGGTGCACGCGACGGGCTTGGCGGGCAGCGGATGCCCGACCGCGACCACCTGTCGCTGTCCGCCTGACGGGGGAACCACCCGGCTCCCCGAAAACGCGTCAACCGGAGCATGCATGCCTGAAGTTGGCTGGCTGTCGGTGTGCCGCCGGAAGCACATTCCGGAGCGGCCAGGCCGCCGTTCGTGACCGCTGGGTCACCGTCCGGGGGCCGCCGCCCAACAGTCTGTGCTGTCGCGGTCACAGCGAATGTCCGCCAACCAGCGGCATTTCCAAAGGCGGAGTATACCACTCGCCGGAACTGGCGCACGCCTGCGTGCCGGGCAGTCAAGATGCCGCGATGATGGGGGTTTTGGGGTTCCGACCGGCGCGCAACGATTGCATGTACGGAGTGCCCGAACAAAGCGTACGTTCACATTGTCACCCCAAAACCCGGATGGTATCGTCGGTGCAGGCATCGATCCCGGGTCCGTGATTCCCCTCCGAGGGGGACCCCGGTCCCGGGATGTACGGACGATCTTTACATCGGACGGGCTGTCGCGGTAACCGGAAGGACCTGCGATTCCGATGGGGACGGTTCGGTGCGGTGACCGCTCGACATATTCACGATGTCCGGCACGGATGGCAAGCGCGATCGCTGGGTCGACTTGCCCGTGTGGTGCCTTCGGATGGACACGGTGGTGGGGTGATGGAACGCCGCTGCCGTGCGAGGGCCGCATGGAGGGACGTCATCCCCGCGTGGGGTGACGTCGGTTCGGTCCGTGCCGGACAGCATGGTTGCAATCAGGAGGGAAGGCGCGGTGTCTACCGCTTTCAATCGCCCGTCCATGTGGAAGCGGGTTGGCGCGCTCGCGCTTGCCGGCACGATCGCGCTGGGCACACTCATCCCCGGGAACGGGCTGGTGTCCGCAGATAGCGGTAGTGAGTCCACCGTTACCCCCACGCCGTCCGCGACGTTCGAACTTCCGCCGGACTCGGGTCTCACCGGGGTGACGGCGGTCGTCGTCGCCGGTGGCGCGGACCTGCTGGCGGACCCGGCGGAGGGCTCGACCGTCCTCGCCCGGCTCGATGCGGGCACCGTCGTCGATCTCCGGATCGATGCGGTGGATACCGTGACCGACGAGCACGGCACCCGCTGGTGGCCGGTGACGGCCAACGGCCAGGACGGCTGGATCGCCGGCAACTTCCTCGCCGATGCGACCGCCGTCACCCCGGTTCCGACGGGAATCACGGTGATGACCCCCACGGTGGTGCCGACCGGGACGGTGTCCGGCGGTGGCGCCGACGAGGAGTTCGACTTCACCGGGGAGATCGTTCCTGGCATCCAGGCGATCGTCGCGGGCGATGGCGGACCCGTGAACATGCGCGCCGAGGCCACCGCGAGCAGCGCCATCGTTGCCGAGGTGCCGGATGGCGCGACCGTCACGCTCCGGATCGACACGACCGATACCGTGACGGATGTCAATGGCACCCGCTGGTGGCCGGTGACGTTCGACGGCACGGATGGCTGGATCGCCGGCGCCTACCTGCGCGCGGCGGCCACACCGACGCCGACCGTCTCCCCCACGGCCACCAATGCCGAGACGGAGTTCGTCGCCGGCGCCTACGTCCGCGTGAAGACCGATAGCGGCACCGGGGCGATCCTCCGCTCGGAGCCGGTCCCGAGCGGGGCGGAGGTTGCTTCCTGGCAGGAAGAACAGGTAGCCCAGGTCATCGCGGGTCCGCTTTCCTATGAGGGAAGCACGCGCGGCTGGTTCAAGGTCTCCAATGGTGCGGTGACGGGATACATCGACGGCGACCTCCTGGTTCTCGCGGGGGCCGCACCGACAGTCTCCCCGACGGTCAGCCCGACAGCCGGACCGAGCGGGGTGTTCGCGCCGGGCGACAGCGCGATGGTGCAGACGGAGCGCGGCACCGGCGCGAACCTGCGCGCCAGCGGCGATCCGGCGGCGGAGAGCATCGGCCTCGTGCCGGAGGGCGCGACGGTCTCCATCGTGAGCGGTCCCGCCTCGTTCACCGACAGCACGAACGGCTGGTTCGAGGTCTCCTACAACGGGCAGACCGGATATGTGGACGGCGACCTGCTCGTCAAGCTCGCTTCGGCGACCGTCACACCGGTTGTCACGGTCACACCCGGCTCCACCGCGACGGCCCCCGCCACCAGCGGGCAGACCGGTGAGGATGGCAGCCTGCGCAAGGGCGACAGCGTGACGATCACGTCCGGCGGCGATGGCGTGAATGTGCGCCAGTCCCCGGCCGACGATTCGACCATCGCCGGATACATGACCGATGGCACGTCGGCCAACATCATCGACGGGCCGGTCAGGGACGAGGCCTCGGCCTACTGGTACAAGGTGGTCGATGGCAGCGGCGTCCAGGGCTGGGTGGCCGGGAAGTTCATCGTTGCGACCGGGGGCACTGCCCCGGTCACCACGCCCCAGACTCCCGCCCCGACCGTTGCAGCGACAACCCCGGCGCCCGCCCAGACGGTCACCGCCGTCGCGACGACCACGACCCCGCCGACGGCTGTCCCGACAGCGACGACCGGACCGGCCGTCTCGGCCCAGGGCTTCATCTTTCCGCTCGACTCCTACACTGCGACGCAGGAGTTCGGATGCAGCTACCTCGGGTTCTATACCTACGACCCGACGCTTGGCTGCCCGCTGCACGATGGGCTCGACCTCGCGGCGCCGGAAGGCACCCCGATCCACGCGGCGAAGGCCGGCACGGTGGTCGCGGCGGGCTGGTGCGATTGCGGTCTCGGCTACTACGTCGAGATCGATCACGGTGATGGCGTTCACACCCTCTACGGTCACATGCAGACCCAGCCGTGGGTCAGTGTTGGCCAGCAGGTGGCCCAGGGCGCAGAGATCGGCCCGTTGGGCAGCACCGGGCTCTCGACGGGACCGCACACCCACTTCATGGTCACGGTCGATGGGATCGCGCAGAATCCCCGCAATTACCTTCCCTGATCGCCAGGCTGGCGACAGGATGAGACACCCGGGGGCGTTGGCATGAGCCGATGCCCCCGGTGTTTCTCTGCCCGCAACGATCGGCATGTACAATGATCGTGGTTCGGGCAATTGTTGCTTCATTGCCGGGCAATCGTGGACGCAGTGGAGTCGGGCGACGGATGAAGCAGGGACCAGGATCGAGCCAATCCGGATCGGGCATGCTGCGAGCAGCACGACGGGCGCGGCGAGCGCGCGGCGTCCTGCTGGTGCTCTCCATGCTGATCGGCCTGTCTGGTGTCGTACCCACGTCCGGCCCGGGCGGCGTGCTGGCGGGGCCGGATCGCCCGAGACAGCAGGAAGCGGTCACCCCAGACTCCGACGTGCCGACCGAGCCCCCCG
>Ga0182740_1001960_pt1 | contig 13134 bp, 10 predicted proteins | sample eDN5th37CKraftBY_FD_128872 | JGI IMG/M metagenome (GOLD analysis project Ga0182740, IMG submission 128872) | Enriched backyard soil microbial communities from Emeryville, California, USA - eDNA 5th pass 37_C Kraft BY (version 2) (version 2) | ecosystem: Environmental > Terrestrial > Soil >...
GAACTACGACGGCGAACGCCTTGCTTCGCTGAGCCATGTCGAGATCGCGCCGATGCTCGGCGAGGACGGCAAGCCGCTTGCGCTCAAGGGCTGGTTCGACACCGAGTCGCTCGCCGATGACGGTGGCATTTTCTATGTCGGCATCGAGCGCGTGAACCAGATCGTCCGCTTCGATTTCGGCAAGGATGGCTTTGCCGCGCGTGGCAAGGCGATCGACGTGCCGCCGCAGATCAAGAAGCTGCCCTACAACAAGGGGCTCGAAGCGATGACCTTCGTGCCGCGCAATCTGCCGCTCGGCGGCACCTTGATCGCGATTTCCGAACGCGGACTGGACGAGGCCGGCAATATCATGGGCTTTCTGATCGGCGGCCCGTCGCCCGGAATGTTCACCGTGGCCCGCACCGACGATTTCGAGATCACCGAAGCCGCCGTCACGCCGCAGGGCGACCTGCTCATACTCGAGCGGAGCTTTTCGCTGCTGAAGGGCGCGGGTATGCGCATTCGCCGCGCGCCGCTGAAAGACATCAAGCCCGGTGCGGTGATCAAAGGCGAAGTGCTGTTCGAAGCCGATCGCAATTACATGATCGACAATATGGAAGGGCTCGCCGTGCACACCGCAGCGAACGGCGACACCGTGCTCACGCTCTTGTCCGATGACAATTTCAATCCGCTGCAGCGCATCCTGCTGTTGCAGTTTACGCTGACGCGCTAAATCGGGCGGATGTAATTAAGCGGCCTTGGCCGCGAGCTTCTTCGCGATCTTGCGCTTGAGCTCGAGCGCCTTGGGCGAGAGGTTTTCCTTGCGCGCCTTCATCAGGAAGGCATCGAGGCCGCCGTTGTGATCGACCGACTTCAGCGCATTGGTGCTGATGCGCATGCGGACCTTCTGGCCCAGCGCTTCGCTGGTCAGCGTCACCGCGCAAAGGTTCGGCAGGAACCGGCGCTTGGTCTTGATGTTCGAATGGCTCACCTTGTGGCCGACAAGTACGGATTTGCCGGTGAGTTCGCAGCGCCGGGACATCGGACGAAACCTTCTGATCAACAGGGGCCGCCGGGAGCATTTCCCGTTTCAGGCCCGATTTGGCTTAAGGAATGGCCGAGGTCTTAGTCGCCCCCCGCCCGACCGTCAAGGCAGGTACCGCAAGCAGGCCCCGTAATACCGGAGCCACAGTTAAGACTTAATCCCGCTTCACCTCGAAATCTCCCGGGCTGGCAGGCAATTTGTGCTAGTTTGGGGAAGTTTTCCGGAAGGTCGAAGGTGCCATGCTGATTGAAGCCGCCCGCAAGGTTGCGCCCGTTTTGCTCTTCCTCGCCGGTACCGCCACGGCATTCGCCGATGCCCGGCTGAAGGTCAATTACGAAGGCTCGGTGACCGCGATCCCGGTGGGCCGCGGCGAATTCATCCTGGACATCGCCGACGGCGGTTATGCCGTCGCGGGCAGCGCCCGCGTCGCCGGCGCCGGCAAGCTCGTCTCGCGCGGCCACGGCACGGTAAGCGCCAAGGGCACCTTTATCGACGGCTACCCCTCGCCCACGAGCTATTCGACCAATTCCGAGAGCGAGAAGAAGAAGGAAGACATCCGCATCGCCTTCGCCAATGCCGCCGTCTCGTCCTTTTCGGTGGTGCCGCCGACCCAGCCGGCCAAAGACCGCATCCCGCTGACCGAAAACGACCGCACCGGCGTCGTCGATCCGATGACCGCCGCGATCATCTCGGTGCCGGGCAACGGCGATCTGCTCTCGCCCGATAACTGCAAGCGCACCATCCCTATTTTCGACGGCCGCCAGCGCTACGATCTCGTTTTCAGCTATGAGCGCATCGACAACGCCAAGGACATCAAGGGCTATAACGGCAAGCTCCTGGTCTGCCGCGTCGATTACCGGCCGATCGCCGGTCACAAGCCGGACAAGCTGAACGTCAAATACATGCAGGACAACAAGAACATCTTCGTGTGGCTGGCGCCGGTCGCCGGCACGCGCGTCCTGTTTCCGGCCCGCGTCTCGATCGTGACCCTGATCGGCGTCGTCGTCGTGCAGGCGGAGAGCTTTGAGGTCAGTCCGCGCGAAGCGAGCATCCAGAGCAGCGGCGCCAAATAACGGGCGCCGCCTCGCGCGAAATTAACAAATCGAAAGCAAAAAACCGCTGTCTCTTCGCTGCCACCCGGGGAATTCGTGGCAGGCGAAGATAAAAACCCTATATCTAGGCGTGAACGAACGCGCACTCGTTGCGAGTCAGCGATTCGGGCGCGATTCGTTCGGTGCGTGTTCCGCTTCGTTACCAAACGCATCAAAAGCGACGGAAACCGTCGCAATATGGTACAGAAAACGCCCGAGATAGCCCGGCAAGCCGATAATGTCCGTATCCCTCACGCCAATTCCGCCCGCACAGCGCGGGCGTGGCGTCACCGCCGTGCTCGGTCCGACCAACACCGGCAAGACGCATCTCGCGATCGAGCGCATGCTCGCGCATTCCTCGGGCGTGATCGGACTGCCGCTGCGGCTGCTGGCCCGCGAAGTCTATAACCGCGCCGTCGAGCGCGTCGGCGCGGGCTCGGTCGCGCTGATCACCGGCGAAGAAAAGATCAAGCCGGCGAATGCTCGCTACTGGGTCTCGACGGTCGAGGCGATGCCGCAGGATCTCGATGTCGCCTTCGTCGCCCTCGATGAGGTGCAGCTTGCCGCCGATCTCGAGCGCGGCCACGTTTTCACCGACCGCATGCTCAATCGCCGCGGCCGCGAGGAAACGCTGGTGCTCGGCGCCGCGACGATGCGCGGCCTCATCGAGCGGCTTCTGCCGGGCGTCAATGTCGTGCAGCGCCCGCGCCTTTCGAATCTCGTATTCTCCGGCGACAAGAAGATCACGCGATTGCCGCGCCGCTCGGCGATCGTCGCCTTTTCGGCGGAAGAAGTTTACGCCATCGCCGAACTGATTCGCCGCCAGCGCGGCGGCGCCGCCGTCGTGCTCGGCGCGCTCTCGCCGCGCACAAGGAACGCCCAGGTCGACATGTATCAGGCCGGCGACGTCGATTACCTCATCGCGACCGACGCGATCGGCATGGGCCTCAATCTCGACGTCGATCACGTGGCCTTCGCTTCCGATCGCAAGTTCGACGGCTATCAGTTCAGGAACCTCAACCCCGCCGAATTCGCCCAGATCGCCGGCCGCGCCGGGCGCCATTCGCGCGACGGCACCTTCGGCACCACCGGCCGCTGCCGCCCCTTCGAAGCGGAGCTCGTCACCAAACTCGAAAATCACGAATTCGAGCCGGTCCGCATCGCCCAATGGCGCAACAGCACCCTCGATTTCCGCTCGATCAAGGCGCTGCTCGCGAGCCTTGCTGCCGGGCCGCGCGAGGAAGGTCTCGTGCGCGCACCCCTCGCGGACGACGTATTGGTGCTTGAGCACGCGGCAAAGGATAAAGACAGCGCCGCGCTCGCCACGACCCCCGCCGCCGTCGAGCGGCTATGGGAAGCCTGTCAGCTTCCGGACTATCGTAAGATAGCCCCGGCCGCACATGCCGAATTGGCGATGACCCTCTATGGATTCCTGATGCGGAAGGGTAGAATACCGGCCGAATGGATTGCACGCCAGATTGACCACGCCGACCGAACCGATGGTGACATCGATACGCTCTCGAACCGCATCGCCCAAGTCCGTACCTGGACTTTCGCGGCAAACCGGGCCGACTGGCTCGATGATCCGGAGCACTGGCAGGGCGTCGCGCGCGCAGTCGAGGATCGGCTCTCCGATGCCTTGCACGAGCGGCTCACGCAACGCTTTGTCGATCGCCGCACCAGCGTCCTTTTGCGCCGCCTGAGAGAGAACACCACATTGGAAACTGAAATTACCAAGACCGGCGACGTTGTCGTCGAAGGCCACATCATCGGTCATCTCTCGGGCTTCGAATTTTCACCCGCTGACGCTTCCGGCGACTCCGAGGCCAAGGCCCTGCGCGGCGCCGCGCAAAAGGCGCTCGCGAGCGAAATCGAAAATCGCGCGGAAAAACTCGCCGAATCCGGCGACGAGGTTTTCGTGCTCACGGCCGACGGCACGCTCCGCTGGAGCGGCGATCCGGTCGCCAAGCTGATTCCGGCCGACGGCGTGTTCGAGCCGCGTCTGCGCATCCTCGCCGACGAACAGCTCACGGGTCCCGCGCGCGAAAAGGTCGAAGAGCGTCTTGCGCGCTGGATGAAAGCGCATGTCGAAAAACTGCTCGGCCCGCTCGTCGCGCTCGGCAAGGCCGAGGATGTCACCGGCATCGCCCGCGGCGTCGCCTTCCAGCTCGTCGAAGCCTTCGGCGTGCTTGAGCGCGCCAAGGTCGCCGATGAAGTGAAGGGTCTCGATCAGCCGACGCGCGCGATCCTGCGCCAGCACGGCGTGCGCTTCGGCGCGCATCACATCTATATGCCTGCGCTCCTGAAGCCCGCGCCGCGCGCACTGAGCACGCTGCTGTGGGCGCTCAAGAACGGCGGCCTGCAGCAGAAGGGCGTCGATGACCTGCCCGCGCTTGCCGCGAGCGGCCGCACGTCGATTCCGGTCGATCCCGAAATCGCCAAACCGCTTTACCGGCTTGCCGGTTATCGCGTTTGCGGCGCGCGCGCGATCCGCGTCGATATTCTCGAGCGCCTCGCCGATCTCATTCGTCCCGCGCTCGCCTGGCGTCCCGGCATGCAGGGCGACAAGCCCGCCGGCGCCTTCGACGGCCGCGGCTTTACGGTGACGGTGGCGATGACATCGCTTGTCGGCTGCGCCGGCGAGGATTTTGCCGCCATTTTGCGCGCGCTCGGCTATCGCATGGATCGGCGCCCCGCCCCGATTGAACCGGCGGCGGCGGAAACGCCTGCCGCCGCGGAAACAAGCGCCAACGCGCAAACCGCGCCCGCGGCAACGACCCAAGCCCCGCCCGCCGAAGCCCCGGCTGATGCACAAGCCGAGACAGCAAGCGAAGCGCCCGCGCCGGAAACACCCGCCGGCGAGACGCCTGCTGCAACAACCGCCGCTGAAAATTCCGGCGAAAGCGAGAGCGAGAGTGCGAGCGCCAGCGCCGAAGCCGCCACAGCAGCAGCGGCGGCGGAACCGGCAATGATCGAAGTCTGGCGGCCGGGCCGCCCGCCCGGCGAGCGCCGTGCGCATCGTCCGCATGATCGCGAGCGCAAACGCCCGCAGCATGTTTCATTGCCCGCGCAAGGCGGTGACAGCGCCGCCGCCGAAGGCGAAGCCAAAGCTCGCGACGGCCGTCATGAGCGCAAGCATGACAGCGCGCGCCGTCACGACCGCAAACCGCGTCACGACAATTCGCGGCACGAGCGTTCGCGCGACAAGCCGCGCCGCGAATATCACGAGCGCCGCGACAAGCCGATCGATCCCAACTCGCCTTTCGCGGCCCTTCTGCAACTGAAGGCTCGCATGCAATCGGCAGGCGAGTCGAAAGATGAGCCGGGAAAAACCGACGAAGACAAAAACAGCTGAGTCCGCAGCCGCCCACCAGCGGATCGACCGCTGGCTATGGCACGCGCGCGTCGTGAAGACGCGCAAGCTCGCGGCAAAGCTTGTTGCCGCCGGTCACGTCCGGGTCAACGGCCGCCGTGTCCAAAGTCCTTCGCATTCCGTCGGCCGTGAAGATGTGTTGACCGTGGCGCTGCCGGGCAGCATCCGCGTCGTGCGCGTGATCGAGTTCGCCAGCCGCCGCGAAGGTGCGCACGCCGCAATGGCCCTATACGAAAACATCAAGCCCTTCGGCCCGGAATCTTGATGCATTTGCTTGCACCATCCGCGCACATGCGTTAGGCCCCGCCCGTCACTATATCCAGAAGATCATGACCTACGTCGTCACCGAAAACTGCATCCGCTGCAAATACATGGACTGCGTCGAAGTCTGTCCCGTCGACTGCTTCTACGAAGGCGAAAACATGCTCGTCATTCACCCCGACGAGTGCATTGACTGCGGCGTTTGCGAGCCGGAATGCCCGGCTGAAGCCATCAAGCCCGACACCGTCGGCGATCTCGATAAATGGCTCACGCTCAACGCCGATTACGCCAAGGTCTGGCCGAATATCACCGTGAAGCGCGAGCCGCCGGCCGATGCCAAGGAATGGGACGGCAAGCCGGACAAGGAAAAGTTGTTCTCACCCGAACCGGGCGAAGGCGACTAGCCGGACGCGGCGCGATCGAGCTTCGCGCGATCGAATATTGCGCGCGCCGCAGGGTATTTATCCCTCTTATTGTTTTGGGCCATCGCCTGGCCCCAAGACATTGATTTTCTGCCGATTTGTGGTAATATAGTCACAATCACAAACGTATCGCCCAGCTTTGGTGCTCCCCACGGAGCCTTCCATCTCGGAACTAGACTATTTATCCGGCGTTTCTCAGGCTGTCCTCGCCTCACAAGGGATGCGGACGGTATTCACACCTTACGGTTGAGCGAGTGACCACGATGAATAAAAAACGCAAGGCAGCGGCAAAAGGATCAAAAGTGGCCAAAAGCAAAACCGCGTCCGCGAAGACGACCCCTCCTGCCGCAGCCCCGGTCAAGAAGCCGGCGCTGAGCCGCCAGGGTTTCCGCACCAATGAGCACATCGTTTATCCGGCGCACGGCGTCGGCCAGATCGTGCGTATCGAAGAGCAGGAAGTCGCGGGCCACAAGCTCGAGCTGTTCGTCATCAGTTTCCAGAAGGACAAGATGACGCTTCGCGTTCCGACCGCGAAAGCGGCGGCCGTCGGCATGCGCAAGCTCGCCGGCCCCGACGTCGTCAAGAAGTCGCTCGACACGCTCAAGGGCCGCGCCCGCATCAAGCGCACGATGTGGAGCCGCCGCGCCCAGGAATACGAAGCGAAGATCAATTCGGGCAATCTGATCTCGATCGCCGAAGTCGTCCGCGATCTCTTCCGCTCGGAAAATCAGCCGGAGCAGTCCTACAGCGAACGCCAGCTTTACGAAGCGGCGCTCGATCGCATGGTGCGCGAGCTCGCCACCATCGAGGACATCACCGAGACCGAAGCCGGCAAGCAGGTCGAAGGCTATCTCCTCAAGGGTCCGAAGCGCGGCCCCAAGACGGAAGAAGCGCCCGCTGAAAAGCAGGACGAAGCGGCCTGATCGCTTTTGCTCCGGCAAAATAAAAAAGCCCGGCCTCGCGCCGGGCTTTTTCTTTGAAGCTCATTCGACGACGATCTTTACCCGGTCGCCGAACTTCAACTTGGCATCCTTGTCGAGGCCGTTGAGGATCAGGAAGCGCTCGAGCTTCTTGTCCGGCACCGCCATTCTGCGCGCGAGCCGCTCGACCGTATCGGTCAGGCCGACACGCACCACCGAAATGCGCAGCGGCTTGACGTTCTTGATCTCCTCGGTGCCGACCCGGCGGAAGGTATCGGCGGCCGCGCGGAAAGCCTGATCGTTCTGCGGCGTGATCTCGCGCGCGGCGAAAACCAGCCGATAGACGTCGCTGCCGAAACGGATCGCGTAGAGGCGGAACGACCATTGCTGCCCGCGCGCGACGGCCGTCGCCGCCGGGAAGCCGTTGATGTTCATTGCCTGAATCGACGCCGGATCGACGCCGTCGATCCAGCCGGAGGACAGATAGGTCGCAAGCGGCGTGGTGCCCGGAACCCGCACGGCGTCGAGACGCAGCGCTTCCTTGCCCGAAGCAGTCGCGCCGAGCACGGCTTGCGCCGTGTTTTCGAGCGAGAAGCCCTCCGGCGCGGTGAAGGTGAATCCGAGGTTCGGATGCAGGAAGCTCCGGCCCCGCACGTAGCCTTCCTTCGGATCGTCGCCATAGACCATGCCGTCGATGGCATCGAGGAAATCGCCGCGGTCGCGCTCGGCGCTTTGCGCGCCGTACTGGCTGGCATTGGTGATGGCGAGCGAAACGCGCTCGGGCGTCGCCGGATGGCTCGAGATGAAATCGACCTGATCCTTGCTCTGGCTCACCGCGTTGCCGGCGCGCAGATTGGCGTAACGGCCCATCGTCGCAAGAAAGCGCGAGGCGCCGTAAGGATCGTAGCCGGCGCGCGCCGAAATCCCGACGCCGACCGCATCGGCCTCCAGCTCCTGATCGCGCGAGAACGCCGCGAGCGAGATCTTGTTCTTGGCGAGCGCCAGCGCGCCCAAATCCGGATCCTGCACGACGTCGGAAATCACCCGGCTCACGATCATCGCCTGCCGCACCTGCGCTTCGCGGATCGCCGCGTGCCGCGCGATGACATGCGCCATTTCGTGCGCGAGCACCGAGGAAAGCTCGGCGTCGTCGTTGGCGAGCGCGATCAGGCCGCGCGTTACATAGAGTGTGCCGCCAGGCAGCGCGAAGGCGTTGATCGCCGGCGAGTTGAGGATCGTCACGCGATAATGAATGTCGGGCCGCTCCGACGCCGACACCAGGCGGTTCACGACCTTGGTGATCTGCGCCTCGAGCGCGGGCGAATGATAAACGCCGCCATAGGCCGCGACGAGGCGCTCATGTTCCTTGCGCTGCTCGGGCGGCAGCTCGCGCGCGACATCGTCGCGCGCGGCGGAGGCTTCCGACAAACCGAAGCGATCGGTTTCCAGCGTCGAGCACGAGGCAAGCAGGAGCGAGACGGCAAGCGCCGCCCCGGCAAGGCGAAAGCCCGCCGGCCAAACCGCACCCTTTTCCCTGCGCCACATCATGTGCCGCGATCCTTCAGCAATTCCAGCGATGCCGGCTGGCGGATTTCGATGGCCGGCCCGCCCGAGGAGAATAGCACGCCGCGCACTCGCACCCGTTGACCTCGCAGGCTTTTGAGATCGATCCCGACCGCCGCAAAGCCCCGGCGCGCCGCGCGCGGAATGACGATTGTAAAGTCTTTGCGATAGCGCTTCCCGAAATCGAGATAGGTACGGCTCGCCGTTTCGCCAATATGGTGAACAACTCCCTCCACCACCGCGAACCGGCCTGTCGCCGCATTCAGCGCCGCGAGGTCGTCGGCGGCGATCACGGCAAAACGCGCCTCCCGCCAAAGACCTTTTCGCGCGGCCCGCGCTTTGTTTTCGGCATCGAGCAGCGCGTGTACGCAGGGCAGCGCGCTCGCTTCGGGCGCCACCCGCAGCCAGCCCGCGGCGACGAGATCGGCCTGCAGCCAGCGCGCGTCGTTTCCGGCAAGAACGGCTTGCGCGACGAGACGCCCGTAACGATCGCGAACGCCCTCGCCGCCATAAAGCGTCAGCGATTTGCCTGCGGCAATTTGATTGAGCGCATCGGTCGCCTGCGCTGCCGCTGCCGCATCACCGTCGAGCGCATTCGCCGCGACGACACCCGCGAGCCGCAGCTCGCGGCCGTCGGCAAGACGCAAGGTCGCGCCATCATGTGCATTCGACACCAACACAGTTTCGAGTACGGCTCGGGCTTCCGCGCACCCCCCCATCACTTCGGTGGCGCAAGCCGGAAGCGAAACAGCCATCGCAGCGGCGCCAGCCGTCCACCAGGCGATCGCAGAACTATGGCGAACGCAGCGCACGCGTAACGATCCCCCTTCTCCCGCGTCTTATGAGCGGCCATTATCAACGGCTTTATGGCGGCGATTTTGCGGCCTCCGGCACGCCGCTAAATTCGCCTGCCTGTTGCAAAAATTATTCGGCGGCTTCCAGCCGCTTGTGATCGAGCGGCAGAATTTCGACCTTCTTGCCTTCCTCGGCCACGAGCACGGCGTTTTCGGGCACGGCGGTCCAGTTCTTGTGGTCGCCGTCGAGGGGCTCGGAAACTACGACGACATCGGATCCCGATGTCCGGAAATAAAGCGTATTGGCGGCGTCGTTCACCGCGTAACGGAAAGCATAGAGGTCGCGGCCATTGGCAAGCGCCGCCGTGAAGCGCATCGACACTTTATGGCCGCCCTCCCCGAGCATGCCGGTGATCCGGTGGAGCACCTTCGCCGTCGCCGCGACCGGCGAAGTTTCGGCACCCGCGCCCATGATGGCGAGAAACACCGCTTCCGAGTCGGTGGTGCCGAGCCGCGCGGGATAAACTTCATCGGGGATCATGTTCTCGACCCGCCGCCGCAGCCGGCTCCAGTCGCCGACGAAGCCGTTATGCATGAACAGCCAGTTGCGGCAGACGAACGGATGACAATTCGGCCGGGTGATCGGCGTTCCCGTCGCCGCGCGAATATGCGCGAAGAACAGACGCGAGCGGATGTGGCGGCACAGATAGCGCAGATTCTCATCCGACCACGCCGGCCGCACTTCCTTGTAGAGTCCGGGATCGGGATATTCGCCGAACCAGCCGAGGCCGAAACCGTCGCCGTTGGTGCTGACCGTCGATTCGAGCGCTTTGATGCTTTGCGAGATCAGCGAGTGTGACGGCTCCGTCACATAGTGCTCGAGAGCGATGGTCTCTCCGCGATAAGCGATCCACCGGCACATATCCGCTAATCCCGTCCGTTACATCCCGCGCTGGCTATCTCGCTGCGAGGAATGAGCGAATTCGCCATTTCGCGCAAATCACTTCCCGTCACAGATTATGAATCTGCAGCCAGTTCTCCAGCAACACCGCCTGCCACAGTTTCGAGTGCCCCTTGGGGGTGAGTTCCCCTTCCGGATTGGCCAGGAGCCGCTCGACATAGTCACGGTTAAAGAGACCGCGCGCCCGTGCCGAAGGCTGGTTGAGAACGTCGCGGGCATAATCGAGAAACGGCCCGCGGATGTATTTGAGCGCCGGCACCGGGAAATAGCCCTTCGGCCGGTCGATGACCTCCGGCGGCACGACGCCGCGCGAAGCTTCCTTGAGGACGTATTTGCCGCCGTCGCGCACCTTGAGCCCGGCCGGGATGCGGGCGGCGAGTTCCACGAGCTCATGGTCCAGAAACGGCACACGGGCCTCGAGGCCCCAGGCCATCGTCATGTTGTCGACCCGCTTCACCGGATCGTCCACCAGCATGACCTCGGTATCGAGCTCCAGCGTCGCGTCGATCGGGCGGGCCTCGGCGTGCCCGGCGAAGAAGCGCTCGACGAATTCGCCGGTGTAATCCTCGCCGGCGTATTCGGGCGAAAGCGCCTCGCGCATCTCGGCGTGGTCGCGGTCGAAATAGACCCGCGCGTAATCGGCCGCCGGATCGTTCGAGCGCATCATTTTCGGATACCAGTGATAGCCGCCGAACACTTCGTCGGCGCCCTGGCCGCTTTGCACGACCTTGACGTGCTTTGCGACCTCGCGTGACAGAAGATAGAAGCCGATCGCATCGTGGCTCATCATCGGCTCGGACATCGCCTCGATCGCATCGGGCAGCGCCTTCAGCGCCGCATCCGACGGAATCATGATGCGCTGATGCTGTGTGCCGAATTTCTTCGCGATGAAATCGGAATACTTGAACTCGTCGCCCTTGAGGTTGCCGACGCTCTCGAAACCGATGGCGAATGTCTTGAGATCGGTTTGGCCGCTTTGCGCGAGCAGCGCGACCACGAGCGAACTGTCGAGTCCGCCCGACAGCAAAACGCCGACCGGGACGTCGGCGACCTGCCGCCGCTTGATCGACACCGTGAGCGCATCGAGCACGGCTTCCTGCCACTCTTCCTTGCTCATCGCACGGTCTTGCGGCCGTGTGCCGACGTCGAGATGCCAGTAGGTTTCCTCGCGCCGCGTGCCGTCGGGCTCGATCGTCAGGATCGTCGCCGGCGGCAATTTGCGAACGCCCTTCAGGATCGTGCGCGGCGGCACGACGACGGCGTGCAGCGACATGTAGTTATGAAGACCGACCGGATCGATCGACGTATCGACGCCGCCCGCCGCGAGCAGCGCCGGCAGCGTCGATGCAAAGCGCAAACGCTTGCCGTCGTCGGCGAGGTAAAGCGGCTTGATGCCGAGCCGGTCGCGCGCGATGACGACCCGCCCCGAGTCGCGCTCCCAGAGCGCGAAGGCGAACATGCCGTGGAAGCGCTCGACGCAGCGCGCCCCCCATTCGGCATAGGATTTGAGAATGACCTCGGTGTCGCCGCCGGAGAAAAAGCGATGGCCTTTTTCCTTCAGCGTCTTTCGCAGCTCGCGAAAATTATAGATGCAGCCGTTGAACGCGATCGCGAGCCCAAGCTCGCTGTCGATCATCGGCTGGTTCGATGTCGCTTCGCAATCGAGGATGCTGAGGCGCCGGTGGCCGAGGCCGATGCGATCCTGAATGAAGATTCCGCTCGCATCGGGTCCGCGCGCGGCCATGCTCTTCGCCATCGAGGCGATGTCAGCCGCCGATACTTGTTGCTGAAACGATATTTCTCCGCATAACCCGCACATCAGAACATGATCCCGAAACGTTGAAGCCGGTTTTCGGAAAGGATCACGCTCCAACAGGAAGCCGGATCGGATTCAGCCGGAATGGATCGAAGGGTAGAGACGCGCTTTAGACAGATACACGCCCCCAATGCTTGGCTGCATTGGCGGTTGCTGACGTTCACGATGTTCTCCTGATTGTCTTTCGTGATGAAAACGCAGCCCGGCGCGAAAGTGTTCCTCACTTTTTCGACAAGGACACTCGCATTGCGGGAAAAACCCGTTTGCGCGCACGACGCGAAATCCGAAGGAAAAGCTTGATAGGATAAAACTATTATACTTTCGTCTAGGGGTTGTGCCCAACTATCGTGTTGCACAGCAGCAAAAGCAACGCTTGCTACCAACGTTACATTTTTAGTTAGATGGCGCGTGGGCGCGATAACCGCGCAGCCAAAAGCACGGCGACAACCAACCACAACCGCGCCGTCGGGTGGATTGAAGGAGGAAATCGATGACGAATAAATCTGGCAAACAATCGAGCGCGCCTATGGCCGGCCGCCGCAAATTTCTGAAGGCCGCCGGTCTCGGCGTCGCCGCGGCCGCCGTCGCCGCACCGAACGTCGTCAAGGCGCAGGGTCCGGTCAACATGCGTTGGCAGAGCACCTGGCCGTCCAAGGACATCTTCCACGAATACGCGCTCGACTACGCCAAGAAGGTCAACGACATGACCGGCGGCGACCTCAAGATCGAAGTGCTGCCGGCAGGCGCCGTCGTTCCGGCCTTCCAGCTCCTCGAAGCCGTATCGAAAGGCACGCTCGACGGCGGTCACGGCGTGCTCGTCTATCACTACGGCAAGCAGACCGCGCTCGCGCTGTGGGGTTCGGGTCCGGCTTACGCGATGGACGCCAACATGCTGCTCGCCTGGCACAA
>Ga0182740_1001963_pt1 | contig 13114 bp, 27 predicted proteins | sample eDN5th37CKraftBY_FD_128872 | JGI IMG/M metagenome (GOLD analysis project Ga0182740, IMG submission 128872) | Enriched backyard soil microbial communities from Emeryville, California, USA - eDNA 5th pass 37_C Kraft BY (version 2) (version 2) | ecosystem: Environmental > Terrestrial > Soil >...
AGATCCGGGAGCGTGTGTTTGTTGAAGGTCATACCGCTCTTATACGCCTGGTCTGATTTTATGTCAATATCGTGGTTTGCGGTCTGGGTGTCCATCTAGTTCGTGGTTTGCGCTGCCGCGCCGTGTTTGCTTTTCCTTTACGTGCGCCAGCAAAACCACAGGTCGGATGGATACTCCGTAGCGTAGGCCTCCCCCCTCCTGCAGCTGGATTGAGCGGGCTGCAGGTCATTCCCACCCAGACTGACCAAGTGCGGTGCACTATCAGTCAAGCGTGTCTCAGCCCCAACAGACCGTATAACCCCGGCGCTCGGCGTGCTATTCATTGGGTGGGCAGAGCTTTAGGTCATTTGCCTCCTCTCTGAGCAAGGATCAGTCGATGACGCTCCGCTTTGATTTTCTTGTAATGGGCTTTCTGGTGAGGAGTCCAGAGGTTCGCGTGCTTCGTGGAAGGAAGTTTAGGTATCACGACGCGTTCTGGTGGTTGATATGTCCCACTTTCAGGTAGAGAGACAACACTCCTTCCACCTTTCATCCTCTCCGTCATCATTTTATGCTTCTCGGGATCCATCCGCTCTGCTCTATGCATCAACTCGTGGCATGGCTTGCACAATACTATCAAGTCGTTTTTCTCTTCCCTGAACCATATAGACCTCCCATCCTTCACATACGTAACATGATGAATATTGATATTCGACCCTGTTCCACAGAGAGCGCAATGACGCCCATAGTGAGCAAATACGTTTGCCCTCATCCTCTGCCAGTGATCGGTCTTCAAGTACTCCTGGTAAGTCATAGTTCGACCTCCACCATCGCCGACCCCGCCGGACATACCTTGGGCGGCTCGACATCCTGATCGAAATAGATGACCCGCGTGTGCTTCTTCGGCCCCGGGCAGGTGCAGACATACTTGATTCCCGGCCTGACCGGCTCGAAATCACGAATGCCCAGCTTGCGCTTCTGCCTCGCCTCGAACTCCGCCTCAAAGGCTGCCTGCTCCTCGGGCGTGCGCTTTGGCGGTGGCGGCAGGTGGCCGGCGATCGGCCGCTGCAGGGGCGCCCAGAGGTAGAAGTTGAAGACCGTTGGATTGTCCCGGTCCTTGGAGGCGTGGGTGAACGCCGGGCTGGCGTGCTGCAGGAGCAGCATTACCCCGTCCACCTTCCCGTCCTTCTCATAGACCACCACCAGATTATGCCTGGCGATGAGGTGTTCCGAGATCTTGGCGTACTTGTGCCGCACGGTCGGGGCGCGCTTGAGCTCGCCCCAAATGCTGTAGCTATGGCGATCGCCGCGGTAGAGGAATTCCTCCCGCTCGGCGAGCTTAGTGATGGTCACCCGCTTCCATTCCAGGTCGTTGAATCCGACTGGCGTGGGAGGGATGAGATTAGGATCAGGAATTGGTGGCAGTATTCGTGTGTCCATAGAATTGCAGACATAGTACACCCGCCTCCGCAAGGCATGTCAACACCCATTTCAAATTCCTCTATTATCAAATTGGTGTATTGACATTATTATGGTTACTAGATAATATGGATATATAACCAACACACATATGAAACACACCTACATCTATTCTCCATCGCGCCGCACATCCGGCAGACCAGTTCTCCACACACTTGGCTGGGGACTGTTCATCGGACTCGGGATCGTCCTGATCGCGGCTCAGTTGGGGATCAAATAATATCAACTAAGGGAGTATGCCTATGGCAGACACACAATCACTATCCAAGCTGACGCTGATGCAGAAGCTGATCAAGATTCAGGAGGAGCTGGAAGCTCCCAAGAGTCAGTTCAACTCGCACGGTGGCTTTAGCTACCGATCCTGCGAAGACATCCTCGGAGCAGTAAAGCCGCTATGCAGTAAATACGGCACCGTGCTGACCCTATCCGACGCAATCCAGCTCACTGGCGATCGCTTCTATGTTGTGGCCACCGCTACATTGTTCGACCTCGACTCCCAGCAGAGCCATGAGGTCACGGCTTTTGCTCGCGAGGCGGCCGATCGCAAGGGGATGGATGACAGCCAGATCACTGGCGCGACATCCTCCTATGCTCGCAAGTACGCACTCAATGGTCTCTTCGCCATCGACGACGTCAAGGACGCGGACAGCGATGAGCATCAGAAGCAGAGCCCAAGGGGTACGACATCGACACAGTCCCGCCCCCAGCGATCGGGCGAGACGGCCCCCACTACCCAGCCACCAAAGACCAGATCATGGACGGCTCCAGATGGCGAAGTCGTTGAGCTTGTCGACTGTGAGGTTCCGGGCTGTACCCGCGGCGTCACACTGGCAAACTACGAGGCAAATCGCAGGTATCACGAGGGTCATACCATCTGCAAGCTGCACCATGACAACGGAGATTGGAAAAGTCAGCTGAAGCCAACGACTTCTACCTCTCCTGCCCCTGCTGGGGTTGACCAAGACATGTGGGACGCAGCAGAAGAAGCATCCCACGCAGAGAATCCATACTCATAAGGAGACCCATCTATGCCATTCACATCAGAAACAGCACGCATCGCCGGCAAGCTCGGCGGACTCAAGACTCGCCAGAAGGCGGAGCAGGAACCAGGCTATTACTCCCGCATCGGCAAGAAGGGCGGGGAGGCACTCGCCACCCGCTATGGCCAAGAACACTTCAGCCGCATTGGCTCACTACCCCGACCCGCTCGGAGAAAGGCTCGATAACCCATGAACACTGCCCACGCATCCATGCACCAGCAACTGCGCACCAAGAACCGCCACTACCTGGCGCTCAAGGCCAAGCGCGATCGGGAACGCAGCCGGTTTCACTACGTGCCCGGGCTCGATGACGCCATCACCTGGGAACGCAACGACATCCTGGAGCTCCAGGAACGAATCCGAAAGGGGGTGAACTGATGAACTTCGACATGATTTTGAGCGGGATCGCCGGCTTGTTGGCTGGTGGCGCCATCGGCTCCTTCCTGACGGACAGGTTCAACCAGGGACAGCTTTCGGCCGAGAGTGCCGACCAGCAGGAACGGTTGCAACGCCTCTACACCGAACCCGACCCGATGGTTGGCCGCGCTAGTGAACCAGAGGCTCCCCAGCGTCAGCGCGGCCGCCCGGCGAAAGCTCAGGCCGAAACGCCAGCCAAGCGTGGCCCTGGACGCCCCCGCAAGGTCGCAGCCTGACTGATAGGGCTGGACCACCGCCGGCGATGAGCCCGAACGTCGGCGCGGTGGGCAGGGCAGAAAAGGAGGCGAATGCCACTACCAAGAGATAAGACAACGACGGATTTAGGATTAAAGGTTGGAGACCGATTTAGAGTAGTCAATAATGGAGAAGGTACTACTAAGGCACATCCACTGTTCCGAAAAGGAGATGTAGTCACCCTCAGTAGGGATGATGGGGATGATTGTCCCTCCTTCAGAGGCGACCGAGGAGAACTCTGTTGCTACCTATGGAGGCTAGAACCGCTTGCCAGACTCGAGACCACAGCACCGCACAAGTTCAAGGTGGGAGATCGTGTCCGACTGAAGTCATTGAGTGGTAATGGCGCCCCCTACACCTCAGGGTCGATCGGCATGACAGGGAGAGTCACGGACATCCGTCGCCCCCTCCTCAGCCGCGACATCGAACTCGACAACAGCTGGCACTTCTGGTCAGGAGACCTCGAACTGCTCTACAGGCCGTGTCCCACCCACTCTCCGGGTCTCTGCTGCTGTGACCCAGCCGAAACAGACAAAATACCGTTAAACAGCCAGGACCCCTCAGTACCACCAGTTGGAACCCGGATCCTGATTATCCAAAGATATATGGGATGGCAGCCGGTTGACAGTCAAATCGACCATGCCAGGAGCGGTATGGCGGGAACTGTAGTCGACCCGTATACAACCGCGCCTAAAGACAAGGGAGCATTCTACGTCGACACGGATGACGGAAAAACAATCATCATGAGTAATTGCGACCATTACGAGATTCTCGATAGACCACCGCAGCCTCCTAACTGCAAACCAGCTATCCAAGACTATAGCGCATTCACTCACATCACCATGCCGACCAGCCCTTACGAACACACATTTTCATCACCAAGCCACAAGGCTCAACCCAAAGGAGTAAGTATTATGTCTCATTTAACCACCCTAGCCAAGAAAGCCTTCGACAAGCCGACCAAGACCCTGATTCAGGCCCGCGTCCTCAACGACGACCTGAGTATCAACGATGGTGAGTTCATCCTCGCCGTCCTAGTCGACCTGAATAAGGACGCCCTCGTCAAGGCCGCCCAAGAACGCTTGGACGAGGAAAAGGCTGAAAGCAAATAGCCCATGGCTGTCACGGCTCACTTCAGTATTGGTCAGCCTGTGATCGTGGACGAGCGCTCGGAACACTATCCGGGCGCTCTGGTCTTCATCGTTGACTCTATGCCGGGAGATGACTACGGCCACTGCGTGGCCACGACCAAGGAAACCGATAGCCTCCCCGATTGCCAGTGGGTGAAGTCTGAGTATCTGCGCGAAGCAACGCCGGCCGAGATCCACACCGCCCGTACCGTCGCCCCCACCAGGATGCTTCATTGCGCCATCTGCAATGCCGACTGGAGGCAGAAGAGCACGAGACTACCGAAGTCCTGCGCCCGCTGTGGCTCCGAGCGGTGGCAAGGCAGATCAACGTGGAAAGGCGCTGGCGACCCGTTCGAGGTGGGAGATCCGGTGATGGCCAGGGATGACACCAACTTCACCATGTTGCCGAAGGTGGGTTACGTAGCCGAGGTCGATGACGGGATGATCGGGATAGCCTACGAGAAGGGGAAGGTCCCGGATATTCTGATCAGCCGGCGCTTCGTGCGTCATGCCTGACCGCCAGGTGTTCAGAACACGGTATTGGATGGATAGACGGGAACTCACACTCCCGTCTATTTTCATATATCCCAGATAATCAGGTCAAAACTGGGGTATTGACATTATGTATATATAGTGATAATATATATACATATCACATATATATGAACATTGAAAGACCAATAGAGACAGAAACCAGGCGGCGTTTATCTACGCCAGAGGGAGCGACTCACCACCCAGCGAAAGTATGGCGGACTGAGAAGCACATCCCGCAATCTGCACTGCGACCTCGCAACTAGCCTCTTCCATTCGGAGAGCATAGCGCACGAGGAAGCCGTCCACTGTAACCCCGCCTGATTCTTGTCCCTATAAATAACTAATATTATGTATTCACTAAGGGGGTACACAATGAACAACCAACACAAACAGGCTGACCAGGCCCAAGCCTCTAAAAAGGGCATCAATCACAAGGCGATCGGTGCCGCCATCGTTGCCACCGTAATCATCGTAGCCAGCATCTATGCACTCGGCTTCACCACCAAGGGACGAACCATCGTCCGCGTCATCACCGACCCAGCTCCCGCTGTGGACGCCTATGCCGCCAAGGATGCCTGGACCAACCAGTTCCAGCTTCAGGTCAACGCCCCAAAAGCCAACTAACTGAGCAGCAAGCGTCGGTCGAGGCCGCGCCAGTGGAGCTACCTTCTCCGACTCCCTCACCGATTGCCCAGTTAGCCAGCGTCCCGGCGCCCATCTCGACTACCGCAGACATCGAGGCAGAAATCCGCCGCGTCTTCGGGAGCCAGGCAAACACGGCCATCGCCGTAGCCTGGGCAGAGTCAAGCATGAGGCCCGGCACCATCAATAGCGTCGGCTGCTGTGTCGGGCTCTTCCAGATTCACGTCACTGCCCACGCCGCCAAGATCCCCGGCACCACCCGAGAAGCCAAGATCGCCTGGCTCCAGGTCGCGAAGAATAATATCGCCCTGGCCAAGCAGATCTACGACACCTCTGGCTGGTATCCGTGGGAGGCATACACCAAGGGAGCATATAAGCACTACCTATAAGGAGAACATCTACATGGATAACAGGTATCAGCGGTTCACAGCCAAGGAGAAGGAACAGTTCGTTGAGTGGTGGAACACCGGGGTGCCTACAGACGAGTTGGCCGAGCGCTTCCGCCGCCCCAAGACCGCAATCAACGCCCTCGTCGCGCGTCTTCGCAAGGAGGGCTTCACCCTGATTTCGCTCTACGATCGCTTCCAGGCCGTCCGAGACTACAAGACCGTTAGGGCACTCGAACAAGAAGACGTCGACCCCGCTGTCGCGCTCGATGAGCTCTATGGAGACGACGCCAGCGACGACATCGAGGAGCTGAGCGTTTCCGAGCCAGCTGCCGAGTTTGAGTTGGAGACGAATCCAGTCCCACAGGCGGATGCCCCGGCTGGCGGAACTGTATCGATCACCACGATCACGCTACTTAACGGGATCGAGATCAGCCGCGTCACGACCTACAAGGATCGGGACCGCCTATGATCCGCCACCTCGCCATCCCGCACCAGGCCGAGCACATCATCCTCATCACCCTCGCGATCGCCATCGTCCTGTGTGTCTGCACCTGCCTCTGGCTCATCAAGCAGATCATGCAGGTCGAGATGAAGACCAGGGCCATCAATCAAGAAATCGAGAAAAGGAGTCACCAATGAAGCAATCAACCAAGAAGCGCATCCTCCTCAGATGCTGCCGCTGCGGGTGGGAGTGGCACCAGCGCGGCGAGAACAAGCCGGGCAACTGTCCCCACTGCAACTCGCCCTACTACGACAAGCCACGTGTGAGAGGAGTGTTCGCATGATCGCATCACTGCACCTCTTCCTGTTCATCTGGGGAGTATTCGTGGCCGCCGGCGCGTTCTTCACCGCTCTGGCCTGGCTGGTCTACCTGGGATGGACCAGGTTCTTCCCAACCAAGCCAGAACCGGTCTACCAGTACGACCCCTGGAAGAACTGGGATCACACCAACCCACGCTAGACCCACTATCTGTCACCAAAGGAGGTGAATCTATAAAATGAATGAACGAATAAAACTGATCGCTGTAGCCATTGCATTCACGATCCTGGGAGCCGTCCTGACGCTCACCATCACCCAAGGCATCAATAACCACTACCCCGAGGGAGATCTCAACCGAGATGGTGTCGTGGATGGTCTTGACCTGTCCGTGGTGCTGAACCACTGGACGAAGTAACCGGGTAATGCAACAAACGACAATAGACACGAAAGAAGCGGCCTCCGGGCCGCCTCTTTTACGTTTTGCCGGTTAGTGGTCTTACTACTTAGCGGTCCTTGATGACCTGGTTGTAGGTAACGCTGGCGATGAGCAGCACGCCGGTGAACAGGGCGACCAGGCTTGGCCAGTCGGTGGCCATGGTGTTGAAATCAAATCCGCTCTGCACCAGGGCGAACACGGTCGCACCCAGAGAGACCATGGCCGCGGTGATGCGGGGATACTTGGTGGCTGGGACGGGAATCAGGGGACTCTTCAGCGCCTCGGTCGCAAGGGTGGTGGCGAGACCACTGACCAGCACGGACTGGATGAATTGAATAGTTGTCATTGGTTGGCTCCTCCTTTGAGCCTAGCGAAAATCTCGCTGAATAGTTGGATGAGGGTGAGTTGATTGACGGGTTTGGCTTTGGATTCCGATGCCGCGAGCTGCGTGCGCAGCGTTTCCGCCGTGAGCCGCTCGGTCTCGAGCTGCTTGGTGAGGGTGGCCACCGATGCCTTGGCTTCCAGCAGACCAGCCTCTGAGGTCGAGGCCTGACTGGCCAGGTTCGCGAGGGCTGCCTTCTGGTTGTCCAGGGTGTCGGTCAGCTTGGAGATGGCTGCTGTGGCCTCGTCCAGCTGGCGGCGGATTTCCTTGACGTCGGCATTTCCCACGAACTTCCGTACCCAATCTGGGGCGGAGAGATCTGTTTCCTTCCAGTCCTCGATCGCCTGGGCTGGCGCGTCCTGGTTGGCCTGGGTGCGGTAGGCCGCCTTGAAGGCGTCATCCTTATGCTGATCGAGGGCCTGTGAGGCCAGTTCCTGCGCCTTTTGGTCGATGGTGGAGCGAAGGGAGGCGTTGGTCTTGTTGGCGGCGTCCAGCTGGGCCTGAAGGCCGGCAATCTCGGCTGCACGGTCCTGGATGAGGGATCCAGTCTGGTTGGCACCGCTGAGAGCGAAGATCCGGATCCAGGCCTTGAGGTCCTCCAGACTGAGGGTAGCCACGTAGGTGGCGTGGTTGTTGATGACGTCGTCTCCCACCTTGGCGTCAGGCTGGAAGAGTGCGTACATGGCGAGAATAAAATCACGTGGGGTCATGGTTGGTTTTGGGGTGGTTCCTCCTTCCAGGAACAGGGTCGGGTCGATGGGCGTCATCCCTAGCAGCCCTTTCCAGGTTCCCGGCTGATGGATCTCCAGGTGAAGATGCGGTCCGGTGCTGTTGCCGGTTGATCCCTGTTTCCCAATCCGGCTGTCTGGGGTGACCTTGTCCCCGGCCTTGCAGGCAATCTCACTCAAATGCCAGTAGCAGAACCAATTGCCGGAGTCGCCACGGATGATCACGTACTTGGCACCATCGGTATCGGTGGCAGCGGCGTAGACTACGCCTGAGGTGATCGAATAGAGATCTGCGTTCCAGGGAGAGGCCACTGTGTCGACGCCACGATGGTAGTGGGCATATCCGCCATAGGCAGGTTCGGCTGCGAGCGTGGTCGGGCCGTATGGTTGGGTTACGGTGTAGGTGGTTCGATAGGGGCTAGGCATAACGATTTGACGACGAATTACTCAGGAGGGGTGCTCAGCGATCTTTAGTGATTCCCTTCCTGCGGGGTTGACCGCACCGCCTCAAACGCGGAGATGTGTCCGACGACATTAGCGTAGATGCTGATCACCAGGACCCAGAGCAGGCTGTCCTTCCACCACAACCAGGTCGGGATCAGCAGGAGCATCCACAGGACGGTCAGTCCGAGATGGACGCGCATCATGACGGTTCGACTGGACAGGTGAGATGGAAGGAGTTTCACGATACGGCGCTTAGAGGCGCTCCCCTTGGATGAGGCGAACGACCAGCACTACGACGGCAACGCCGATGACGAGCCAGATAAGCTGCTTGAGCAGGAAGACGATCGGGAAGATCCCGATCAGGGCGGCGATGATAATGAGGGCGAGAATAGTTCCAACGAGGGACATAGGGTTTCTCCTTATGGGGTTAATTGCGGGACTCCGCTTGTGGCTTGGTTGGCGCCGTTGTAGATGTTCTGAATCATGTGGTAGAAGAGCCAGGCCAGGCGGCTGAGGATGGGCCAGCCATGGATGGCGTCCTGGTAGAGGGCCAGCACAAACGCAAGCCCGATCAGGACGATCACGACCGTGATCGCCGCTCTCCCGATCTTGACCAGGAGGACAACCGCCACCAGCGCCAATCCCAGCCCGATCAGGACCAGAAAGGCATTGAAGATGGCGTCTCCGGTCGTCATGTGCCTCCGGTGGTGTCTGTCTTCACAATGCAGAACTCATTGGAGCGCCAGCTGTACTCGATGGTGCGGTTGAGGATGATGGCATAGGAGAGGTCGATCTGCAGGCGCTTGCCACACCCTGGATTCACCGATTGGGGGACGGGGATCGCAAGGTTCCGGGTCTGGGCGCCCGTCTCGCGACGGACGGACGACACCACGATCTCCACAGCAGGGTCGATTTCTGACGTGATGTAGTAACGGATCTCCGGTTTGAACCCGATATGCTTGTCGAACTCGATGATGTAGGGGATAGATCCGTCCAGGGGAACAGACGCCTGGGTCACCTCAAATCGTCGCAGGTCAACGATGTTGATGGGCCAGACCAGCAGGTAGAACACATAGCCAAACGTGGCGATCACCACCACAAACGTGATGATGGAAATGATGGTCATGATCCTACTAAGCTTCATCCTCCTCCTCTCTGGTAGACCAGGGCCACCACCGCACCCATGAACCCGACGAGGATGAGGCTGACCAGTCCGTAGACGATATTGCGGACGATGGAGAATTCCTTCTGGGTCACGAAGTTGCCGGAGAAGACCTCAAACCGGGCGTCGAGCTTCTCCAGCTTGTCGTCAATGGCCCCCAGCCGGGTCGTGACGTTGCCCAAATCCCAGGTGAGCCGCGCCACACGAGTCAGTGAGGTTTCGTCTTCGGCACCGTATTCCTGTGGAGCGACAGGAGGGCGTGGGGACATTAGGTAATAACCTCAAAGTATCCATCTATGGTTATGGAGTCGCCGTTCCCGAAGGTAAATGGGACTGTGTTGGTAAATTCAGCACCGTTAGCATCGTTTTCCAGGAGAATGGTGTTACCACCTTCAACCCCCACCCCCACCCCTGATTATCCCCTTACTCCGGCATCGGTAGCCCTGACGGTAAATAGCGTGCTCTGAGTGCCGGATGCCGCCGTCGTGATCGTGAAGGGAGTTGTGAACCGGAAGCGTCCGCCACTGCCAAACGTGGTAGTCGATCCAGCGATGAGTGCTATATGGAAGAACACCGTATTGCCAAGCCTCATATATTTTGCAAATAGAGAGCCATTCCCGATCGCTGGAGCAGTTCCCGTGACACAGCTCCAGATGGTGGTATATGGCGTCCACGCTTCCGAGGCTATAGCAGTGGAGGGTACCGATGCGGTACTGAGTAGACCACCATCCAATCGTGCGAACGTCCGCTTGTCGGTGATGTTCCCGGCGTTGATGGAGCTCGCCCCGTTGGCAACCGTCACCTCGGCCAGCCGAATCCAGGGCTTACTTGAGAGCGCGGTATTGATTTCCGCGTCTGAAGGCGCAGCGGTTCCCGTTCCGCGAACCGTGGTCAGGACCAACGCTCCAGGATTATCGGCCGTCCCCGATGAGAAGGCCGTATCGATATAGGCCACGACGTGGTCGATTTTGGTGATGCCGGTGGCATTGGAGGGGATGGTCACGTTCTCGGTGCCCGTGTTCCAGCCATGGTAGGTCCCACCAAAGGTGGGGCGGATGACCAGGTCATCGAGGATCGCCGATCCCGAAACCTTGACCGTCATGTTGGGTGAGGCCTGGGCGGAGACGGTAAAGGCACCCGGCTGGACAACGCCCGTACCGGAGAGGTAGCGGCCGAAGAGACGCAGCAGGGACGTGTTGGATGAGGTTCCGTTGGCGATGTGGACAGCGTAGAGAGCCATAGATTACAGGGAGGGGTCTGCCTCCATTATATCGGCCTCACCTTCCGGATCGGCTTCAGGGATGACAATTCCAGGCTGTGGCTCAGGGAGGATGAGCTCTCCTGAGGTGACCCGTTCTGTGTTGGTTTTCGGTGTTTCCATAGGTGTTCCTTTCTAAGAGATGGCACTGTAGGAGGAGGGGGCGACGACGAAACGCCAGTCGCAGATGGCGACGATGCTCTTGGTCGAGCCAGAGTGGTTGAGAATCCAGCACTTGAGCACCATGTTGTTGCCGTCCGAGGCACCCCAGTCAATCCAGCAGTTCCAGTCATACCCAGCGTCGCGGGCATTGCCGTAGCCGATCTCGTTGCCGATCGCCACGGAACCCTCATAGAAGGTGAACTCTGGAACGGCGAAGAGCATTTTCCCGTCGCTGTTGGTCAGGGTGTAGGTGGCGGTGCCGCGCTGGTTATTGGTCAGCGTCCAGGTGGTAGATAGGCCGGGGGTCTTGTCCAGGTTGATGGCCGCGGAACCGATCTGCTGTAGGGTGCGCAGCTCGGAGAGCTGTTGCTTGATGTCCCGGATCTGGGTCTCTATTTGGTTTTCTGGCAGCGAGTCGATATTCGATGCGCTCATGGGCCTCCTTAGCTGAGCTCGACCTTGAGGGTCACCTGCTCGTAGTCGTTTTCGTTGATGGACACGTCGATCTGGCCGATGCGCCAGCTCTGGCCGTTGAGCTGGGCCAGCGACGGCCGGTTGGGCACGGCGAAGCGGACGCGATCGCCAATCCAGTAGGCGCCCAAGGGAACACCGCGACTGCCATCCAGCACGATGTCCGGGATCTTGACGCTGGATGACTTGAGCCTGAGTGTCTCATCCCCCTTGTCCTGCAGGGTCTGCAGCACGTTGATGGATGGGTAGTCGCTGATCGCCTCCCGCCGGGAGAACGCCGTCTGGGCGGCCGTGTTCTGGCGGATGGTCGCTACCTGTTGGTCGGCCCCGTTGCCGGATCCCCGCACGATGGCGGTGTTGACCAGGCCGGTAGCGTCCTTGGGCAGGCGGAAGTCAATGATGTTGCCGGGATAGGAGAAGAGCAGCTCGATCTTGTCTCCGCCGATGCCGGGGTAATAGACGTTGAACTGCTTGTCGATGGAGAACGCCATGTCGACCGAGTTGATGCGCTCGGTGATGGCGATCAGGATGTCCCGGATGGAGGTCGCCCAGGGCTGCCAGGTGTCGGTTAGGGAGCGGCTGGTCTGGATGGTGCCTTTCGTCATGCCGAACGAACCGTTGGTGAGGGTGTGCGGCGGCACCGAGATGGGTCCTTGGGTGTAGTTGATGAACCACCACATCACCTCACCGATGTCGTTGGTCAGGGTCGTGGTGTTGGCGGCCGGGTCGGTGCTCGAGGGATGCAGATAGCGATCCTTGAGCAGATCGAGGTAACCAATGGCCTGGACCTGGAACTGGAAGCCACTGCTTCCCAGCGCGGACTCCGCCACCGCAATCTGGCCGGCGGCCATGGGGCGATCCCCCCGCCGGATCCGGATCTCATTGCGCCCCTCCGCGAAGAGGTCGTCGATGGTGGTCTTGTTTCTGATGGCCAGGCGTTCGGCCGCATACAGGTCCATGCCCAGGGTGATGGCGTCCGCCCGGTTGCGACGCACGCTGAATTGCCGGCTGGTGGCGATGCGGGAGATGTCCGCCAGAACACTGCCGTCGGGCTGATGGACGGTAATGGTGTAGAGGGGTTTGGGTCGACCGAAAAAGAGCATAAAATTTACAGCCCCGCGAAGGCGCTTCTCCATGTCAGGGTCGACGTCGAGGTGTCATAGGCGTCTGCCGAGTAATAGATGATGTTCTCTCCCGGCACGAGCGCCCAGAAATTGGAGCCAGTGACGAGAGCGCCCATACGGTTGGTGGCACCACCCTGAATGATGGTGCGCTCGAACATGTCGATGACGATGGTGTCCGACGCACCCAGGGTTAGGGTGAGGGCGATCCGCTCGCCGGTGGTGGCGTTGGTCAGGACGGGGTTGATGACCGGCCCCTGGATGGTGATGACGGGAAAGGCGGCCGCCGTGCCGGCATTCGTGACCGTCGTGCTCCCGCCGCCTG
>Ga0182740_1001964_pt1 | contig 13113 bp, 11 predicted proteins | sample eDN5th37CKraftBY_FD_128872 | JGI IMG/M metagenome (GOLD analysis project Ga0182740, IMG submission 128872) | Enriched backyard soil microbial communities from Emeryville, California, USA - eDNA 5th pass 37_C Kraft BY (version 2) (version 2) | ecosystem: Environmental > Terrestrial > Soil >...
TGCCGCGGCTGCTCCATGGTGGCCGACCAGGTCGCCCACCTGGCCCACTTGAATGCCCGCGACACCACCCTGATCTTCGTATCGCGCGCCTCGCAGGCTGACATTGCGCGCCTGAAAGCCCGGATGGGGTGGACCATGCCCTGGTACACCTTGACCGACGGTTTCGACGCCGACTTCGGCGTGGACGAATGGCATGGCACCAACGTGTTCTATCGTGATGGGGACCAGATCTTCCGCACTTACTTCCTGAACAATCGCGGTGACGAGCAGATGGGCGGCACGTGGAACTATCTGGATATCACGCCGCTGGGCCGGCAGGAAGTCTGGGAGGATTCACCGGCAGGTTATCCGCAGACGCCGACCTACAAATGGTGGAACTGGCACGACAGCTACCTGCCGGATGCCCCGCCCGACAAGAAGTGGGTCGAAATATCCGACGCCGGGGAGGCCGCATTCCGGGCGCAAAGCGCAAGCCTGAAACGCTGAGCGGGCGGCGGCGGGCCCAGAGCCGTATTTATTGGTAAATAAAATAACCGATAGATACACACGCTCAAACAACAGCAATTATCGGGGCCGATGAGCGTGCTAATTTATGCGCCCGCCGGACCCTCGGGCCGCGCCCTCCCACTCTACTTGACGAGAACTATGCACACGAACCTCGAAAGCGACGCGCTCATCGCCCAGGGAAAAAAGCGGATCACCGGTTTGCTGCTGGCGGCCGGGCTGGCCTTTGCCACGGCAATGCCGGCCCTGGCCGCGCCGCCGATGAAGGCGCATCAAAGCGCCCCCACGCCCGCACCCGCGGCAGCGCCAGCTGCAGCCGCAGCGTCGGGTTCCGTGCAGAAAACCGACATCCAGAATCAGGCCGCCTACGAACGCCTGATGAACAACAGCGGCATCACCCTGCAATGGCTCTGGTCGGCGCAACGCGGCCATCTGACCGCGACGGATGAAAACGACGTGGTCAGCATCGAGGGCACGCAAGCCAACCACGAGGGCACGCTGAAGATCAAGGGCGACATTGTTTCGATCGCAAGCGACCGCTTCCTCTTCCGCGGCACGATCCTGATCCTGGACGCCCCGGACAAGGGCCGGCGCTGCGAGCGCAACGGCGAGTTCGAATTCCGCGCCACCGGCAAGCGCAAGTACTGGCGCCTGCAGCAGATGGAAGCCTGCGGCGGCCTGACCGACTACGTGGACGTGTACTACTAAGCCTGCCGCCAAGGAGGCTATGCTTGCGCCATGCACGCCGGCGGCCTTCTCATGCCGCAGTCCGCCGGTCCCCGTTGCGCGGCATACAGAGAGAGGCTCCGCATGATTACCGAACTGGACAAGAAGCACTTGGCGCGATGCGTCGAGCTGGCGAAACAGGCGCTGCAAGCCGGTGACGAGCCTTTCGGCTCCGTCCTCGTCTCGCCGGAGGGCGTAGTCCTGTTCGAAGACCACAACCATGTCTCCAGCGGCGACCGCACGCGGCATCCGGAATTCGAGATCGCCCGCTGGGCCGCCAATAATGTGCCGCCGGCCCAGCGCGCCGCCTGTACCGTCTATACCTCGGGCGAACACTGCTCCATGTGCGCGTCGGCGCACGGATGGGTCGGCCTGGGCAGGATCGTCTACGCCAGCTCGTCCGCCCAGTACCGGCAATGGCTGCAGGAATGGGGAGTTGCCCCCACGTCCAAGGTCCGGCCGCTCGCCATCGCCGAGGTCGTGGACGGCGTTCCCGTCGACGGGCCCGTGCCGGAATTTGCCGAGCAGGTCAGACAGCTGCACCAGGAAAGGCTGCGGCGCCGGACCTAGCGCGGCAGCGCTGCCTCCCCAACGGCTACCGCCCGCCTCATTCGTCAGTAGCAATCCGCTGCAGGCAGCGCCGGCGGCTCCCTTCCCCCCATTTTTTCCCCTTCTCGCTCCATGTCCAACCTCATCGTCCACGGCGGCACCCCATTGCGCGGCCGCGTCATCCCCTCGGCCAACAAGAACGCGGTCCTGCCTGTGCTGTGCGCCACCCTGCTGACGGATCAGCCGCTGCGGCTGCGCGGCGTGCCCGACATCACCGATGTGCGCAAGATCCTCGACATCTTCCGCACCCTCGGCAGCGACGTGCGGCTCGACGAGTCCACCCGCACGCTGGACCTGCACCACCGCGACACCGCCTTCGATGCCGCCACCCACCGGCTGCCCGAGGAAATGCGGTCGTCCATCATGCTGGTGCCGCCTCTGCTGGCACGCTTTGGCGTGGCCCGGCTGGAAGACAACGTCAAGGGCTGCACGCTGGGCGTGCGCGAGATCGATCCACACGTGGACATCTTCCGTTCCTTCGGCGGCGAGGTAGAGCGCGCCAGCGGATCCCTGCTGGTCCGCGCCAGCGGCCCGCTCAAGCCGACCCACCATTGGCTGGACTACGCGTCGGTCACCACGACCGAGAACTTTGTGCTGTGTGCGGCGGCCGCCGAAGGGGAATCGACCCTGACGAACGCGGCCTCCGAGCCGCACGTCCAGGAGTTCTGCCGCTTTATGGCGATGATGGGCGCGCGGATCGACGGCATCGGTACCTCGCGCCTGACCGTAAGCGGTGGCGCCCGCCTGGGCGGCGGCGAATTCACGTTCGAAGAAGACTTCCACGAGATCACCACTTTTCTCGCGCTGGGCGCGATCACCGGCGGCGACGTGGTGGTGCGCAACAGCACGCCCGGGAACTTCCCGCTGATCGACCGTACCTTTGCCAAGTTCGGCGTGCAGATCGTGCACGAGAATGGCTGGTCGCGCGCGCTGCGCTCTGGCCCGCTGAAGGTGCAAACGCCTTTTACCAGCAATGTGCTCACCAAGGTCGAGGCGGCGCCCTGGCCGTACTTCCCGGTGGACCTGCTGCCCATTTTCATTGCCTTGGGCGTGTGTGCGCAGGGCAACGCCATGTTCTGGAACAAGGTCTACGATGGCGCGCTGGGATGGACCGGTGAATTGTCCAAGTTCGGGGCGCACGTATTCTCCTCGGATCCGCACCGGCTGATCACCTTCGGCGGCCGGCCGCTGACGCCCGCCGTGGTCGAAAGCCCCTACATCATTCGTGTCGCCATCGCGCTGTTCATGATCGCCAGCAGCATCGACGGCCGTTCGGAAATCCGCAACGCCACGCCGATCCGCCGCGCCCACCCGCGCTTCGTCGAGAACCTGCGCAGCCTCGGCGTGCAGGTGGAATGGACCAGCGAGGAGTAAGCTATCCCGATACGCACGCCATGGCGCGCAAAACGGGAGCGGGCCACCAGGCTCCCGGCGCGGCGCGCCGTCCTCTCCGGGCCATGGCCTCACACACAGGAGGCATCCACCATGCCGCGCCCAATTCCCTAGGCGGCCCGGGCCTCATTTGCAGGCCCCAGTTTCAGAGATTGTTCACGAAGCACAGCACCTTCAAGGAGGTGTGTGATGAGCAAACTTCCCGCAAACGCCCTGGATGACCTGAAAGCCTCTGCCCGAGGACAGGTCCTGGGCCCCGAGGACGCCGGCTATGACGACGCCCGGAAAATCTGGAATGCGATGATCGACCGCCGCCCGGCGGTCATCTTCCGATGCGCCGGCGCGGCCGACGTGCGGCGCGCCGTGGATTTCGCCCGCGACAATGATCTGGTCCTGTCCGTGCGCGGCGGCGGCCACAACATTGCCGGCACGGCGGTCTGCGAGGGCGGCATGATGCTGGACCTGTCGCCGATGAAGTCGGTGCGCGTCGATCCCCTCCGGGCGCGCGCCTACGTGGAACCTGGCGCCACGCTCGCGGATTTCGACCACGAGGCCCAGGCTTGCGGCCTGGCGACGCCGCTGGGCGTCAATTCCACCACGGGCGTGGCCGGGCTGACCCTGGGCGGCGGATTCGGCTGGCTGACCCGCAGGTTCGGAATGTCCATCGACAACCTCCTCTCGGCCGACGTCGTCACGGCGGACGGCCAGCTGCTGCATGCCAGCGAACAGGACAACCCGGAGCTGTTTTGGGCCATAAGGGGCGGCGGCGGCAACTTCGGCGTGGTCACCATGTTCGAGTTCCAGTTGCATCCCATCGGCCCGCAGGTCTACGGCGGCCTGGTGGTCCTGCCGCTGGAACAGGGCAAGGAAGCGTTGCGGAAGTACCGCGACGCGCTGGCAGCCATGCCGCTGGAGCTGACCGTCTGGGCGGTGCTGAGGCTCGCGCCCCCGCTGCCCTTCCTGCCGGAAGCGGTGCATGGCAAGCCGATGGTTGCCTTCGCCATGTGCTATTCGGGAGATCCAGCCCAGGGCCCCGCCGCCGTTGAAGCCGTGCGCGGCTGGGGCACGCCGTATGGCGAACACCTGGGCCCCATGCCGTACAGCGCCTGGCAAAAGGCCTTTGATCCTTTGCTCACGCCGGGCGCGCGCAATTACTGGAAGTCGCACAATCTGGGCGGCCTGCAGGATGGACTGATCGACGCCATCGTCGAGGCAGTGGAAAACCTGCCGTCGCAGCAATGCGAAATCTTCCTGGGCTACATCGGCGGGGTAGCCTCGCGGGTGCCAGTGTCCGCCACGGCCTATCCGCACCGCTCGGCGCAATTCGCCATGAATGTGCACGGGCGCTGGGACTTTCCGGAGGAAGACGAACGCTGCATGGCGTGGGCCCGGACGCTGTTCCGGACCACCGAGCCCTATGCGCAGGAAGGGGTGTACGTGAACTTCCTGACGCAGGACGAACCCGAACGGCTGGGCGCCGCCTACGGGCCAAACTTCGACCGCCTGGTCCAGGCCAAGACCCGCTACGACCCGAAGAATCTGTTCCGGCACAACCAGAACATCAGACCCGCAGCGGCGTGATCCGGCCAGCACACCAGTTCGCTGTCGCTGCTATCCTGATGCCCCGGCCCGCGCCGGGGCACGGGCCGCGCCATGGCCGAATGCCTGGCGCGCGCGACAACTTCCCCTGGATCGGCGTTCCTGTATGGCTTCCTGCTTTTTCCCCCGTCTTGTCCTTCTCGCCTGTTTCTCGCTCTGGGCATCCTGGTGCTCCGCCCAGACAGTGGCCCTGACGTTCGATGACGGACTCAATCCGGGCAAGCAGCCGGAAGCGGTTCAATGGAATGCCCAGCTACTGGACGCCTTGCGCAACCAAGGGATCCAGTCCGCGTTGTTTCCCTCGCTGATCCGCATAGGCGGCGCGGAAGGTTTGGCGCTGGTGGCCGAATGGTCGCGGGCGGGACACTCGGTCGGGAACCACACCGCCAACCACCGCAGTCTGGCCAATTCCCAGGTGTCGCTGGCAGCGTTCATTGCCGATGTGGAAACAGCGGATGCCGCCCTCCGGAACATGCCTACCTTCGTACCGATGTTGAGGTTCCCCTATCTGAAGGAAGGCGATACGCCAGCCAAACGTGATGGGATGCGCATCTGGATGACGAAGAACGGCTACCGGAGCGCACCGGTATCCATCGACGCAAGCGACTGGTATTACAGCCGCGTCTATGCCGATCACATGAAGGCAGGCCAAACTGCCAAGGCCCAGGGAGTGAAGCAGCGCTACATCCGCCATTTGCTGGACCGCGCGGCGTATTACGACGGGCTGGCACGCCAGGTCCTGGGACGCAGCCCGAAACATGTCATGCTGTTGCACACCAACCAGCTCAATGCCGACGCCCTGCCGGACGTGATTGCCGCGCTGACCGCCCAAGGGTGGACAATCGCCGCGGCGAACGCCGCGTTTGAAGATCCGCTGTACGCTCAGGCGCCCGATAACCTGCCCGCTGGCGAAAGCATCGTCTGGGCGCTAGCCAAAGCCGGCAACCTCCCGGGCCTGCGCTATCCGGCAGAGGACTCCACGTATGAGGAACCGTTATTGCGGGACGCCGGACTATTGCCCTGATTGCGCCATCGTGCAAGCTGCTATTTGGCGCCTGCCGCATTCAAGCGCACCGCGGCACGGATCAGCGCCTTGAAAGCCGCTTCGTCCAGGGACTCTCCCTGGCGGATATCGATGGCGCGCCGCGTATTGCCATCCAGGCTGGCGTTGAAGAGTCCCGTGGGATCCTCCAGGGCCGCGCCCTTGGCGAATGTCAGCTTGACGGCGCTTTTGTAGGCCTCGCCGGTGCAGATAATGCCGTCGTGCGACCACACCGGCACCCGCCACTTCCACTCTTCGACCACGTCGGGATCGGCTTGCCTGATCATGGCCCTGACGAGCGCGAGCGTCTGGCCCCGCCAGTCGCCTAGCTCGCGGATTCTGGCGTCGATCAGGCTGGCAGGGGTCTCTCCAACGGTTTCCTGTCCTGCGCTGCTTGTCTTGGTATTCATGCCATATTCCGGAAAAGACCGCGGGCGGATACTTCAGAAGAATACATGCATCGGTGCCGGAAAATTTGTTAACGTGGTCAGCAAACCAAAATATCGAGCGGACTAACTGGATTACGGGAGAGGAGATTCAAGCGCAATGGCTAATCTGGTTTTGTTATTGCTGGGCGTGGATTATCTGCGCAAGCGCGCCCGCGCCTTGTATGTCATCGGCGGCCTGCTTCTGCTGATAGGCGTTACGCTATTTATCGACGCGCTGGATAATGCCGTCTATTTTCCGCTGAACTTCTTCGCGGCGCTGCTGGTGCTCGAAGGCCTGGCCACACTGGTGATCGCCAAGTCGGGCGTGGGCGGCCAACGGGTGCTGCGGTATGCCAAAGGCGCCATCGTGCTGACTGCGGGCGTGCTGGTCCTGGTTGGGCACCACCATGGGCATTTCGTGCTGTCCATGCTGTTCGGCCTGATGTTCCTGATGGACGGGCTGATCCAATGCACCGCCGCCTATGTGGTGCGTTATGAGCGCTGGCGCTATGTTTTCGCTTCGGGCGTCGCGGAAATCCTGCTGGCCATTTTCTTTTTCCAGCCGTACCCCACCCATTACGTCGGTACGGTGCCGTATTGCCTTGGGCTGTTCCTGGCGTTTTCGGGTCTGCACCTGCTGTCGCTGGCGCGCCGGGTCCGCAACCTGGACTCCAATCCGGCCCTGGACGTCAATCCCAGCCCGGACTTCATGCCCACGCGCGCCGACAGCCCCGCACAGAGGGTATTCGACGGCCCTCCCCTGGAATCGGAGCGCGCGCTGACCGTTCACGTCTGGACGCCATCCGGTTCGGCCAAGACCCAGACACGCAACTACCCCGTGGTGAACCGCTATATAGCCGCCGTGGACATCAATGGCGTGGTTTCCACCGGCCATGCCGCGCTGGAATCGCCGGAAGGCATTTACATCAGCCTGTACCCGGCCCAGGAGATCGACCACTCTCCGGAACAGTTCGGCACCCTGCTGCGCGCCACGGCCGAGAACAACGTGCCGGGCGTATTCCAGCCCGACTACGCCACGGAGTCCAAGGCCTGGGCGCCGTCGACGACCCGGGTCCGCATCCGCAACTATGACGCGGCCAAGCTACAGGCATTCTGGGACGAATACCGCAAGACCACCACCTACAACCTGACTCACCGGAACTGCTCCAGTTCCGTGTCCAGCGCGCTGGAAGCCGCGCTGGACGGCGTGGTGGGCCGCTTGCATGGCGCAGGCGCCGGATGGCGTGTGCTGCTGCGCCTCCTGCTGACGCCCGAACTGTGGGTGGCGGCACAGATCCGCAAGCGCGCCCTGACCATGGCATGGACCCCTGGCCTGACGCTGGACTATGCGCGCGCGCTCAGCATGTTGGCAGACCCGCGGCCGTTCGGCTGGTGGAAGGTATCGCAGGACGCGCTGCGGCAGATCGCCCGCATGCGCGCCGGCTGGCGCAAGCAGGACCGCCACGCGCACGCCCGCAATGCGGAGCAGGCCGAGTCGTCGCAAGGGGCGCAATGATGCGCGCCCGCGGGCGCGGACCCGCAACGCGCGCAAGGATGCACGCGCGAACGCAAACCCCATGATGCTGCATCTCGTGCTCGGCGTGGCCATCGTGGCCGGCGCCGCCTGGGGCGCGGCGGCCCTCTGGTTCCAGTCTCCGTACCGGGGCCGCGCACGCGCCGCCTTGCCCGCGGCATGGCTGGCGCTTGCTGCGGCGGCATTGAGCGGACAGGTCCTGGGACATTCTTTTCCCGCCTGGCTGTTTGGCGCCCTGCTGCTGGCGCTGATAGCCTGGTGGACGCTAGGGGTGCGTGCTTCCAACGACCGCCAATGGATGCCTGAAGTCGCCCGCCAGACCCAGGGCTCGATAGAGGGCGATATCGTCACCTTGCGCAACGTGCGCAACTTTGACTGGCGCTCGCGCACCGACTACGACATCCGCTGGGAAACTCGCACCTACGACCTGACGCGGCTGGCTTCGGTGGATCTGGCGTTGTCCTATTGGGGCCGGCCCGCCGTCGCCCACGCCATGGTGTCGTTCGGCTTCGACGATGGGCAATACGTGGTGTTCTCGGTGGAGATCCGCCGCAAGCTGCACGACGTGTTCTCGGAAATCGGTGGCTTCTTCCGCCAGTACGAACTGGCGGTACTGGCTTCCACCGAGGAAGACAGCCTGCGCGTGCGCACCAACGTGCGTGGCGAGGAAGGCTACTTGTACCGCGTGCACATGCCGGAAGGCGCTGCCCGCAAGCTGTTCCTTTCCTATGTAGAAACCGCGACCCGGCTGGTGGCCAAGCCCCGCTTCTACAACACACTGACGGGTAACTGCACCACCATCGTGTACCGGCTGGCGGACGAGATCGTGCCCGGCCTGCCCCTGGATTACCGGCTGCTGCTGTCGGGCTACCTGCCCGAGTACCTGTATCGGCTTGACGCGCTGGAAGGCGCCGACAGTCCCGAGGCATACCGGCAAGCGGGCCATTACACGCGGCGCGCCCGCGCCACCTCGGACGCAGCAGAGTTCTCGCGCAACATCCGGCGCGGCGTGCCAGGCATTTCGCAGACGCCGGATCAGGACGCTTCGGCCCTTCCCACAGCGGGTGCGCGCAGCAGTTCGATGTAGGCGGCCAGGGTCTGCGGCGGATCGAAGATTTTCCGTCAACGCGATGAACCAAGGCCTAGGTTCAGGCGTGCGCAGCCATCTGCGCGGCCTCGCCCAGCAGCGCATCCAGCAGACGGCGCGCCGGCACGGTCAGCGGCGCATCCGCGCGGTGCGTCACATAGATGACGGTCTTGGGCAAAGGGTCGATGAGATCCAGGCGGACCAGTCCCAGCGCGGGGCCGTAACGGTCCAGAAACCCTTGCGGCATGATGCCGACCAGATCCAGCTGCGGCATCAGCGCCAGCAGCGTGGAGAACGACTCGCACTCCAGTTGCAGATGCAAGGCACGCGCCTGCCCTTCGTCGGCGTATAGCGCCCTGGGATCGCCCGGTCCTTGCGCCGGCCCCGTCAGTACCCAGGCGGCCTCGGCCAGCTCGCTCAGGCGGCGGACACGGGCAAGCGGATGCGCGGCGCGCGCAACCACGACCGACTGGCTTTCGAACAGGGGTTGCACGGCCAGGTCGCCGCCACCGCCGGCTTCAGGCAAGGGCCCAAGCGCCATGTCGAGTTCGCCGGACCGGATGCGCTCCAGCGCCTGCGGATAAAGTGTGTCGCGCACGCGCAGCCGCACTTGCGGCCAGCGCGCGCCGTAGCGCGCCACCGCGCCCGGCGCCAGCAGGATCGCGGCGGCCGGCGACACGCCCAACGTCACCTGCGCCTCCGCGCCACGCAGATGCCAGGCAAGGTCCTCATGGGCCTTTTCGATCTCGCGCATGACGACGGCGGCGCGCGCCGCGAGGATTTCGCCGGCCTGCGCCAGCCGCACGCCCTTCGGCGTGCGCAGCACCAGCTCCGTGCCGACCTCTTCTTCCAGCTGGCGCAACGCCTTGGTCAGCGCTGGTTGCGACACGTTCAGGACCTGCGCGGCAGCGCGCATGCTGCCTGTCCGCGCCAGGGTGAGCAACAGGTTCAGATGCTGGAGTCGCAAGCCGCCTCTCCGGCCGATTACCAGGGGTAATCGACATCAAAACAATTCAAGGGATGGGCGCGCAGGCCGTCGATAGAATTCCTGCATGCCCCATCGGAGACAGGAGCCTAGCATGACCCGAGGCGTGAAGAACATTCTCTTCATCATGTGCGACCAGCTGCGCTACGACCATCTTTCCTGCTTTGGCCACCCCACGCTGAAGACGCCGAACCTGGATGCGCTGGCGGCGCGCGGCATGGTCTTCGACCGCGCCTACGTGCAGTCGCCCGTATGCGGTCCGTCGCGCATGAGCTACTACACGGGCCGCTACGTGCATGCGCATGGCGCCAGCTGGAACTTCGTGCCGCTGAAGGCGGGAGAAATGACCATAGGCGATCATCTGCGGCCGCTAGGCGTGCGTTCCGTGCTGGTGGGCAAGACGCATATGCGGGCGGACCTGGCCGGCATGTCGCGGCTGGGCATCGACCCGGCGTCGGTCATCGGCCGCCGCATTGCCGAGTGCGGCTTCGACGCCTACGAACGCGACGATGGCATCCACCCCTACTCCGGCCACGATCCCGACCCGCGCTACAACGACTATCTGCGCGCGCAGGGGTACGGCGGCGACAATCCCTGGGAAAGCTGGGCCAACTCCGCCGTGGACACGGACGGCACGGTGCGTTCGGGCTGGTTCCTCAAGTATTCCAACCTGCCCGCGCGCGTGCCGGACGAACACTCGGAGACGCCGTACATCACGCGCCGGGCGATGGACTTCATCAGCGAAGCCGGCGAACAGCCGTGGTGCCTGCACCTGTCCTACATCAAGCCCCACTGGCCCTATCTGGCGCCGGCGCCCTACGCCGGCCTGTACGGGCCGGAAGATGCGTTGCCGGTGGTGCGCAATGACGCCGAACGGGCCGATCCGCACCCCGTCTACGCCGCGATGATGAAGCACCGCGTATCGGCGACCTTCTCCGAGCCCGGTGTGCGCGAGGCCGTCATGCCGGGCTATATGGGACTGATCAAGCAGATCGACGACCAGCTCGGCGTGCTGTTCCGCTTCCTGGAAGCGCGCGGCCTGTTCGACAACACCATGATCGTTTTCACGTCCGATCACGGCGATTATCTGGGTGATCACTGGATGGGAGAAAAGGACCTGTTCCATGAACCCGTCATCCGCGCGCCACTGATCGTCTACGACCCGGATCCCCGCGCCGACGCGGCACGCGGCACCCGTTGCGCGGCCATGGTCGAAGCGATAGACCTGGCGCCGACCTTCCTGGACGCCTGCGGCGGAGTGCCGGTGCCCCACGTCATGGACGGACGTTCGCTGCGCCCCCTGCTATTCGGTCAGACACCGTCGGATTGGCGCGACCACGTCATCTGCGAATACGACTATGCCTTCCAGGATTCGCGCATCACGCTGGGCACGCCGGCACGGCAGGCCTGGCTGCGCATGGTGCGCGACGAGCGCTGGAAGTACGTGATGGCCGAGGGCTATCGGCCGATGCTCTACGACCTGCTGGAAGACCCCAATGAATTCGTCGACCTGGGCGCCTCGCCCGCGCACGAAGCGGTGCGCCGGCGCATGGAGGATCTGCTGTTCCGCTGGGCGCGCCAGCCCCGCCAACGCGCCACCGTGGCCGACGGCACCATCGAGTCCATCGAGGTCCAGCCTCGCATTTCCGAAGGCGGCATCCTGATCGGCTATTGGGACGAAGCCGACCTGGCCCGCGCCAGGCAAACCTTCAAGCCACGTTTCGCCTCATCCAACCCGCTCGTGAAGCCGACGCTGGATCGGCTGTCGCAATCCTGAGGAGTGCAGCATGATTCTCGAAACCCCAGACATCACCCGCGCGCACGCCGGCCTGGACGGCGTCTCCTGGAACATCCTGGGCCAGGTATACGTGCCCAAGCAAGTCAGCCTGGACAGCATTTCCTGGCACGCCACTTTTCCCGAAGAGTCCTTCGTGCCACCGCACGTGCACCCCAACCAGGACGAGTACATCTTCGTGCTGCACGGCCGCATCGACCTGCTGCTGGACGGCAAGAAAACCTCTGCCGGCCCCGGCGATCTGGTGCGCATGCCCCGCGGCGTGCCGCATGCCTTCTTCAACAATTCCGGCGTTCCCGCCACCGCGCTGTTCTGGGCGGCGCCCGCAGGCAAGCTGCTTGAGCTTTACCGCCGCATCCACAACATGTCGAGTCCGGCGGAAGTGGTGGCCGTGGCGCCGGAATACGACGTGATCTTCATGCCGCCTGTTTCGTCCGCGGCCTGAGCCATGCGCCGCCGCACGCTACTCAAGGGCCTGTCCGCCGCCCTCGCCTGTACCCTGCCGTGGTCCGCCAGGGCCGCGTACCCGGACAAACCGCTGCGCATCATCGTGCCGCTGCCCGCGGCCAGCCCTCCCGACGTGCTGGCGCGCGTCATCGCGGAAAGGCTGCAGCGCCTGTGGGGGCAGCCGGTGGTCGTCGAGAACCGGCCGGGCGCGACCGGCATGATCGGCCTGGACGCAGTCGCCCGCAGCGCCCCGGACGGCTACACCGTGGGCATCATGTTCCTGACCCACACCGTGCTGCCCGCGCTGTTCGGCAAGGTGTCTTATCGCACCGACGGCGATTTCGCGCCGATCGCCAACCTGGTGTGGCTGTACAACGCCTTGCTCGTCGCGCCAGGCAGCGACTATGCCGACGTCCGCAGCCTGGTCGAGCAGGCCAGGCGCCAGCCCGGCAAGCTCAGCTACGGTTCAGGCGGCAACGGCTCACCCGCCCATCTGCTGGGCGCGGCCTTTTGCCAGGCGGCGGGGATAGACATGCTGCACGTGCCCTTCAAGGGCCCCGCCGAAGCGGCGCAGGCGCTCATGGGCGGCTATGTGCAGACCATGTTCGCCACCGCGTCCGTCGCCGTGCCGCTGGCGCAGTCCGGCAAGCTGCGCGCCCTGGCGGTCACGCGCGACGGCCGCATGGACGCCCTGCCCGGTGTGCCCACCTTGGCCGAGGCCGGGGTGCCCGCGTTCGACCTGAAGGAGTGGGAAGGCATCGTCGCGCCCGCAGGCACGCCGCCAGAGCTGGTCGCCAAGTGGAACGGCGCCATGACGGCCATCCTGGCCGACGCCGGCGTGCGCGAACGGCTGGCCGGCCTGGGCATGGAGGCCGCCCAGGCCAACAGCCCGGCCGAATTCGCGGGGCTGATACGGGGCGAGCTGCAGCGCTGGTCGGCATTCGTGTCGGAACAGAAGCTGCGCA
>Ga0182740_1001965_pt1 | contig 13102 bp, 8 predicted proteins | sample eDN5th37CKraftBY_FD_128872 | JGI IMG/M metagenome (GOLD analysis project Ga0182740, IMG submission 128872) | Enriched backyard soil microbial communities from Emeryville, California, USA - eDNA 5th pass 37_C Kraft BY (version 2) (version 2) | ecosystem: Environmental > Terrestrial > Soil >...
CCGTCGAGGCGGCCACCGTCCTCGGCGCGGCCGTGGCGGGCGCCCGCCGGCCGCTGGAGGTCTCGATCGAGCTCGACTCGGGCGAGCGGCGCTCGGGGGTGCGGCCCGAGGAGACCGTCGCGGTCGCCCGCGCCGCGGACGCGGCCGGGTTGCGCGTCGCCGGCCTCTTCACCCACGGCGGCCACTCCTACGCGCGACCCGGCGCGGCCGAGGCGGCGGCGTGCGATGAGCGCGACGTGCTGGACGCCGCCGCCCGCGCGCTGACCGACGCCGGATTCGAGCCCGCGGTCCTCAGCGCCGGCTCGACCCCCACCGCGTTGCGCTCCGCCTACCCGCCGGTCACCGAGGAGCGCCCCGGCACCTACGTCTTCGGCGACCGCCAACAGGTCGGCCTCGACGGTGTCGCGTCGCACGAGGTCGCGCTCGTCGTCGCCGCCACCGTCACCAGCACCGCCATCCCCGGTCAGGTGATCCTCGACTGCGGCGCGAAGGCGCTCTCCAAGGATCGACCCGACTGGCTGCCCGGTCACGGCGTCCTGCCCAGCTACCCCGGCGCGTGGATCGAGCGCGTCTTCGACTACCACGCGGTCGTGCGCCTGCCCGAGGGCGGGCCGCGGCCCCGGCTCGGTGAGGTCGTCACCGTGGTGCCGAACCACGTCTGTCCGGTCGTGAACCTCTCGCGCGAGCTCGTCGTCGTCCGCGACGGGCGCGTGCTCGACCGCTGGGCGATCGACGCGCGAGGCTGAGCCGTGGGAGCCGGCACCGCACCGGACCTCGCCGTCGCCACCGGTCTCCCCGCGCAGCCGAGCGAGTTCGCGCGCGTGTGGAGGCGGTTCCGGCACGACCGCGTGGCGCTCGCGTCCCTGGCGTTCGTCGTGCTGCTCGTGCTCGTCGCGGTGTTCGCGCCGCTGCTGGTCCAATGGCTGGGCGTCCCCGGGCCGAACGTCCAGGACCCGTCCGCGACGAACGCCTTCGGGCTTCCGCTCGGCCCCGACGCCGCGCATCCGTTCGGCGTCGACGGCCTCGGGCGCGACGTGCTCGCGCGCACGCTCTACGGAACGCGGACCGCGCTCGTGGTCGGACTGGCGAGCGCGCTGCTGGCGACCGCGGTCGCCGTCGTGGTCGGCGTCGTCGCCGGCTACTGCGGCGGCTGGGTCGACACGCTGTTGTCGCGCTTCGTTGACGTCATGCTGTCGTTCCCCGTGCTCCTGCTCGGGCTGGGTCTCGCGTCGGCCTGCTCGCTGGGCGATGGGTGCATCGGCGGCACGATCAGGCCGGGCACCACGATGGTGGTCCTGGTGATCGCGCTCGTCACCTGGAGCTACGGGGCGCGCCTGATCCGCGGGCAGGTGCTGTCGCTGCGGACGCGCGAGTTCGTCGAGGCGGCCCGGTCGCTGGGCGCCTCCGGCCCGCGGATCGTGTTCCGCGAGATCCTGCCGCACCTGTCGGCGCCGATCATCGTCTCCGCCAGCGTGCTCGCCCCGGTGGCGATCATGCTCGAGGCCGCCCTCTCGTACCTGGGGGTCGGCGTGGGCTCCGGCACCTCGAGCTGGGGCCAGATGATCGCCGACGCGACGCCGACGTTCGACACCGCGTGGTGGGGAGTGGCCTTCCCCGGCACCGCACTACTGCTCACCGTGCTCGCGTTCAACCTGCTCGGCGACGGGCTCGAGGACGCGCTCAACCCGAAGGAGGAGAAGTGATGAACGGTCATCGATGCCGGACGTGGCGAGCCCTGGGGATCGGCGCGCTGCTGCCCGGCCTGGTCGTCGCGGCTGCTGGATGCGGCGGGTCGAACGCGAGCGCCGGCACGGCCGCGACCAGCGGCCCCAGCGCCGGACATGAGGGCAAGCTGCCCCCCGCGAACGCCAACGACGGCGCAGGCGGCACGAAGGGCGGCGTCCTGCACGTCGTCTCCGCCAGCGACATCTCGTCGCTCGATCCGGGTCAGTCCACGAACCCGATGGACTGGTCGGCCATCTACGCGACGCAGCGCCCGCTCTACTCGTTCAAGCCCAGCGATCCGCTGCATCTCGTGCCGGACCTGGCCAAGGGGATGCCGGAGGTCTCGGCGGACCACAAGACGGTCACCGTGCACATCCGCGACGACGTCAGGTTCAGCCCGCCGGTGAACCGGCCGGTCACGTCGGCCGACGTCAAGTACGCGATCGAGCGCGGCGCGAACCCGCACGTGGCCAGCGGCGAGTTCCACTCGTACTTCTCGAGCATCGTGGGCGCTGACAAGGCCGACGGCGGCCCGATCCCGGGGATCGAGACCCCGGACGCGACGACGCTCGTCTTTCATCTGACCAAGCCGGTCTCGGGCTTCTTCACGCAGACGCTCATGCTGCCCCTGACGGCGCCGGTGCCCAAGGACTTCGCGGCCAAGTACGACGCGATGAAGCCGACGCGCTACGGCAACTACCAGGTGGCGACCGGCCCCTACATGGTCAAGAGCGACGCCAGCGGCAAGGTCACCGGCGTGGGCTACCGGCCGGGCGAGTCGCTGACGCTGGTGCGCAACCCGAACTGGTCGGCCACGACGGACTACCGCCCCGCGTACGTCGACGAGGTCGACTGGAGCATCGGCGGCGACCCGGTCGTGCTGGGCCGCCAGGTGCTGACCGGCAACGACATGATCCTCAACGAGACCGCCGGCGCGGCGACGATCCAGCTGGCCTTCCAGCGCTACCCGGAGCAGATCTTCACGATCCCGGGGACGCTCGTCGCGTTCATCCCGCTCAACACCGCGCACGGTCCGTTCGCCAACGCCGACCTGCGCCGCGCCGTGTACGCCGCGCTCGACCGCGAGGCGATCATCCGCGCCGCCGGCGGGACCGCGGCCAACGAGCTGGCGACGCACTTCCTCTATCCCAACAGCATCGGGTTCGAGCAGGCGGGCGGATACGACACGCTCGGCTACGACTTCCAACAGCACCCGAACGGCGACATGGCCGTCGCCGAGCGCTACATGAAGAAGGCCGGGTATCCATCCGGCAAGTACACGGGCGACGACACGGTCACGATCGTCGGCCTGTCCACGGCGAAGTCGAACGCGCAGATCGTCGATGCGACGCTGCGCAAGCTCGGCTTCCACACCCGCGTGCGGCTCCTGGACGTGAGCGCGATGATCACCTTCTGCGGCACGCCCAAGGACGAGGTCGACGTCTGCGCCAACTGGGGCTGGAGCCACAACGTCCCCGACCCGCAGGACGTGGCGCGTGAGTTCGACGGGCGCTTGATCTCGCACAGCGGCGGCAACCAGAACATCCCGCAGCTGAACGACCCGGCGATCAACGCCGCGATCGACCGAGCGTCCGCGCTCAACGGCGTCGACGCGCGCGCGGCCGCGTGGGGGGCGATCGACAAGCAGATCGTCGGCACCGCCGCGGCGATCCCGACCGTCTGGACGAAGGCGCCGATCGTCGAGTCCAGCGATGTGGACGGCGTCTCGGCCGTGTGGAACACCGGCCTGTGGGACCTCAGCTTCACCTCGCTGAAGTAACGCGCTGACGAGCGACCGAGCACGAGCAGCCGATGACCCGCTACATCCTCCGCCGCCTGCTGTGGGCCGTGGTGCTGCTCGTGCTCGTCAGCGCGCTCACGTTCGTCGTCTTCGACGTGATGCCGGCGGCCGACCCGGCCGTGCTGCGCGCCGGTCGCAACGCGACGCCGGAGACGATCGCCGCGATCCGGCACGACCTCGGACTCGATCAGCCGATCACGGTGCAGTTCTGGCAGTACCTCAAGGGCGTGTTCCTGCACTTCGACTTCGGCTACAGCTACACCTCGAACACCTCGGTGCGCGAGCAGATCCTCAGCCACCTGCCGGCGACGCTGTCGCTCACCGCCGGCGCCGCGTGTGTGTGGTTGTTGTTCGGCCTGCCGATCGGGATCGTCTCGGCCCTGCGGCCGGGCTCGCTGCGCGACCGCGTGCTCATGGGCGGGGCGCTCGTGCTGATGTCGGCGCCCCCGTACTTCCTGGCGCTCGCGGCGCTCTACCTCGTGTCGGATGATCTCGGGAAGGTGCCGCTGCTGCCGGGCGCCGACAGCTACACCGGGCTCACCGCGAGCCCGGGGCAGTGGTTCGCGTCGCTGGTGCTGCCCTGGCTGGTGCTGGGCGCCGGCTTCGTCGCGATCTACGCACGGCTCCTGCGCGGTTCGCTGCGCGAGACGATGGCGACCGACTACGTCCGCACCGCACGGGCGAAGGGGCTGTCCGAGCGGCGCGTGCTCGTCCGCCATGGCCTGCGCTCGGCCATCACCCCGCTCGTCACGATGCTGGGCCTCGACATCGGCGTGCTGCTCGGCGGCGCCGTGCTCGTCGAGCGTGTCTTCGACATCCCCGGCATCGGCCGGCTGGGCTACGAGGCGATCACCCACGGTGACTACCCGACGATCCAGGGGACGGTCCTGTTCGCGGCGATGTTCGTGATCGTCGCCAACGCGATCGTGGACATCGCCTATGCGCTGCTCGACCCGCGGGTGGTCTACGAATGACGGTCGCCGCCGACCAGCCGTTGCTCGCGGTCGAGAACCTGTGCGTCGGCTTCGCGACGGACGACGGTCTCGTGAGCGCCGTCGATGGCGTCTCGTTCTCTGTGGCCGAGGGGCGCACCCTGGGGCTCGTCGGCGAGTCCGGCTCGGGCAAGTCGGTGACGTCGCTGACGACCATGGGGCTCCTGCGCAGCGCTCGCGCGCGCGTGTCGGGCAGCGTGCGGTTCGCCGGACGCGAGCTGCTGGCCCTCGACGAGCGCGAGCGTCGCACGCTGCGCGGCAGCGAGATGGCGATGATCTTCCAGGACCCGCTGTCGGCGCTGCATCCCTTCTACCGCGTCGGGTGGCAGATCGTCGAGGCGATGCGTGCGCACCGGGAGATCTCCTCCAGCGCGGCGCGCGCGCACGCGATCGAGCTGCTCGGCCTGGTCGGGATCCCCGACCCGGGCCGGCGCATCGACGCCTACCCGCACGAGCTGTCGGGCGGCCAGCGCCAGCGCGCGATGATCGCGATGGCGCTCGTGAACGAGCCGCGCCTCCTGATCGCCGACGAGCCGACGACGGCGCTCGACGTGACGGTGCAGGCCCAGATCCTCGAGCTGCTGCGCAGACTCCAGCGCGAGCTGGGGATGGCGATGCTGTTCATCACGCACGACCTCGATGTGGTGGCCGAGATGGCACACGACGTCGCTGTCATGTACGCGGGGCGCATCGTCGAGCAGGCGCCGACCGACGTGCTGTTCGCCGACCCCCAGCATCCGTACACTGGCGGCCTGCTGTCCTCGATTCCGCGGCTGGACACGCCGCGCGGAGACGCGCTCGCGCCGATCGCCGGCCGGGCGCCGAACCTCGCGTCGCCGCCGGGCGGCTGCCGGTTTCATCCGCGGTGCCCGCACGCGCAGCCCGAGCATGCGCTGGTCGAGCCCGTCCTCGAGCCGCTGTCCGACGAGCCGCGCCACCGGGTCGCGTGCCTGCTGGCGCCCGACGTCCGGCGGCGGATCGCCGCACAGGCGCACCCGCGCGCGCTCGCGGCGCCCCGGCAGGCGCGCGACGCCGAGCCGGCGCTGCTGGAGGTGCGCGACCTCGTCAAGGAGTACCCGGGTCGCGGCGGCCTGCTGCGGCGCCGCGCGCCGCATCGCGCCGTCGACGGCGTCAGCTTCACGGTTGCCCGCGGCGAGACGCTCGGGCTGGTCGGGGAGACGGGCTGCGGAAAGACGACGGTCGCGCGGATGATCGCCGGGCTCCTGGCGCCGACGAGCGGCGAGGTGCGCTTCGAGGGTGTCGACGTGGCCGCCTGCCGGGGCCGCCGCCTGAAGGCGCTTCGGCGCGAGCTGCAGGTGGTCTTCCAGGACCCACAGGGCTCGCTGAACGATCGCAAGACGGTCGGCGCGATCGTCGCCGAGCCGTTCGTCATCCACGGTCTGCTGCCCGAGCGCCGCGCGCGCCGGCGCCGCGTCGCCGAGCTGATCGAGCACGTGGGGCTCGACCCGTCGCTGCTGGGGCGCCGGCCGGCCGACCTGTCCGGCGGGCAGCGCCAGCGCGTGGGGATCGCACGGGCGCTCGCGCTCGAGCCCAAGTTGATCATCGCCGACGAGCCCGTCTCGGCGCTCGACGTCTCGGTCCAGGCGCAGATCCTGAACCTGCTGCGCGACCTCCAGCGGGACCTCGGCCTGACGCTTGTGTTCATCTCGCACGACCTCGCGGTCGTGCGCCACATGTCCGACCGCGTCGTCGTGATGCAGGCCGGAAAGGCCGTCGAGATCGCCGACGCCGACGAGCTGTACGCCAATCCGGCGCACGCCTACACCCGCTCGCTGCTGGCGTCGGTCCCGGGTGCGCCGCGTCACGCAGGGACGGAGGTCACGGATGCTGTTGATCGGTAGCGCCAACGCGATGGTCGGGATGGACGCAGGCTGGGCCGTCCTGGCCGCGGGCGGCTCGGCGCTCGACGCGGTCGAGGCGACCATCAACGCCGTCGAGGACGACCCGGCCGACCGCACCGTCGGCTACGGCGGGCTGCCGGGGCTGCTCGGCGACGTCGAGCTGGACGCCTCGATCGCCGACGGCGAGACGCGCCGCGCGGGCGCCGTCGCGGCGCTGCGCGGCTATCGCCACGCCATCACCGTGGCCCGAGCGGTGATGGAACGCACGCCCCACGTGCTGCTGGCCGGAGAGGGCGCCGCGATGCTCGCCGACGAGGTGGGCCTGGCGCGCGAGGAGCTGCTGACGGCGGAGGCGCGCGAGGAGTGGCGCGCTGGGCTGGAGCGCGCGGGCGTGGCCGGCGCCGACGCAGACGGCCGCTCGCTGGCCGCTCAGGCGCACGCCACCCACGCGGCCTTCCGCGCGCACCTCGCGCACCTGCTGGCCGGCGCGGCCGCGCAGAGCACACAGCGCGTCGCCGACCCCAAGCGCTCGGCCGGAACGGTCAACGTGCTCGCGGTCGATCGGGACGGGCGCATCGTCTCGGGCGTGTCGACCAGCGGATGGCCGTGGGCGTACCCGGGGCGCGTGGGCGACAGCGCCGTCATCGGCGCCGGGAACTACGCCGACAGCCGCTACGGCGCGGCCAGCTGCACCGGCTCGGGCGAGCAGGCATTGCGCGCCGGCACGGCGTGCGCGGTCGTCAGCGCGCTCGCGCGCGGGGCGAGCCTGGAGGCCGCGTGCGAGGCGGCGCTGTCTGACCTCTGCGCCCTCGACGACGTCGCGCCGGACGAGCGGATGATGAACCTGATCGCCGTCGACCGCGACGGTCGCCATCATGCCGTGACCTCGCACCGGGGGATCTCCTACGTGGTGCGTGAGGACGGCATGGACGGCCCCGAGCTGCGCCCGCGCCATGTGGTGGACCTGGCCGGGCGGCCGGTTCGCGACGCGGCGGCGTCGCCCTCCGCGGCCGACCGTCAGCCGGTGCGCAGCGCCGCCGCGCCCGGCCCGACCGCCGGCGCGCCCTACGCCCAGGCGATCCGCGCGGGCGGCTTCGTGTTCGTCTCCGGCCAGCTGCCGGTCGACGTGACGACCGGCGAGCTCGTCGCCGGCGGCATCGCCGAGCAGACGGAGCAGGCGATGCGCAACCTCCAGGCCGTCCTGGAGGCCGCCGGCTCGAGCCTCGGTCAGCTGGTCAAGACCACGGTGTTCCTGCGCTCGCGCGACGACTGGCCGGTGATGAACGACGTCTACCGGCGCTTCGTCGGCGCCTCGCCACCGGCCCGGACGGCGCTCGAGGTCGGCCGCCTCGGTCGGGGGGCGCTCGTCGAGATCGACGCGATCGCACGCGTCGCCGTCCCCGACCCGTCGGCGGACGGAGCCGGTTCGTGATCTTCTCCACCCAGTACTACCGGCCGCCCTTCCCCGAGCAGCGCTTCTGGGCCGACGACATGCGGGCGATCAAGGCGGCCGGTCTCAACACGGTCTACCTGTGGGCGGTCTGGGGCTGGATCGAGGCGGAGCCCGGCGTCTTCCGTTGGGAGGACTACGACCGGTTGTTCGCGCACGCGAAGGCGGCCGGCGTCGGCGTGATCGTCAACGTCATCGCCGAGATCCATCCGTTCTGGATCCATCGTGAGATCCCCGACTCGCACATGGTCGACCACACGGGCCGCACCGTCCCGTCGCAGCTGCGGCTCGAGTGCAACGTCGGTCTGACGCCCGGCGGCTGCTTCGACAACCCCGCGGTGCGAGCGCGGATGGAGCGCTTCCTCACCGAGCTCGCCCAGCGCTACGGGGACGCCGACAACCTCGTCGCCTGGGACCTCTGGAACGAGACCCGCTGGGCGGTCCACGCCGGCGGCTACGTCTGCTTCTGCCCGTACACCGTGGCGGCCTACCGGTCCTGGCTGGAGCGGACCTACGGCAGCCTCGAAGGGCTCAACGCGGCGTGGCGCCGGCGCTATTGCTCGTGGGACGACGTGCTGCCGAGCCGCGAGGCGGACCGCCCCTACGCCGACGCCATCGCCTTCCAGACGTTCCTCACCTGGCGCTCGCGCGAGCACATGGCCTTCCGGCACGCAATGGTGCACGCGCAGGACGCTGCGCACACGATCGTCGCACACGCGATGAGCCCCGCGGTCTTCTCGAACCGCTACCCCGACGAGCAGCCGCTGTCGCGCGGGAACGACTGGGACTACACCGAGCTGCTTGACGGCTTCGGCTCCTCGCACTTCCCGAAGTGGTTCTCGACCACGACGCCGGAGTACTGCGCGCGCCTGGAGGCATCGCGCTCGGCCGCGGCGGCCGCCGGCAAGCTGCATTGGGTCGGCGAGCTGCAAGGCGGATCGGCGCGCAGCGGCATCGAAGTGCGACCGGCCGTCCCGGGCACGACGCAGCAGCGCTGGGTCTGGACGGCCGTCGCGCGCGGCGCGAAGGCGATCAACTTCTGGTGTTGGCGCGACGAGGTGTTCGCGCGCGAGTGCGCCGGCTTCGGCATTGCCGGCAACGACGGCTGCCGCGAGGACCGCATCGAGCACATGGCGAGAACGGGCGCGCTCTTCGAGCGCCACGCCGAGCTGATCGACGCCTACGAGCCTGATCACGGCCGCGTGGGCGTCGTCTTCGACCCGGTCAACTACTACCTCGACTTCGCCCAGTACGGCCAGGCCAACGAGCAGGCGGCCGGGTCGATCGCCGCCTACCTGCACGCCCTCGAGCGTCTGCAGCTGCCCTACGAGGTGATCGAGGCGCGGCGCCGCGCGCGTCTGGCCGGCTGCCGCGTGGTGCTGATGCCGTGGCCGCTGCGGGTCGCCCCCGAGCTCGCGGCTGACCTGCTCACGTGGGTGCAGGCCGGTGGCACGCTGTTGGTCGAGTCGGAGGTCGACGCCTACGACGGGCTGGGCTTCTACCGCTACCCGGGTGAGCGGCCCTTCGCCGAGGCGCTGGGAATCCGCAGTCTCGGACGTCGCACCGGTCACGTCCCGTCGTCGGCGTACGTGCCGGGCCGACCGGGACCCAGCGGCGTCTCGCTCGATGTGCCGGGCGTCCCGTGGTCGCTCGGCGGGGCAACGGGGGCATTGCGACCCGCCACGTGGATCGAGCCCTACGCGACCGACGGTGTCGAGGTTCTCGGCGAGGGGGCGGAGGGCGCGCTCGTGGTGCGCCGCGCGCTTGGCGACGGTCAGGTGATCGCGGTGGGAACGTTCGCCGGCCTCGCCGTCCAGAACGAGCGTTCCAGCCCGTTCGAGCGCTTCGTCGCGCAGGTCGTGGAGACCGGTGGCGGCGCGCCGCCGCTGAGCTGCAGCGACCCGGACGGGGAGCGGGTGCAGTGGCGCCTCGGACGGGCGCTCGACCAGCGCGTGCTGATCGTGACCAACGCCGCCGAGGAGCAGGCCCTGACCTTCGCGGGCGACGTGAGCCTGTTCGCGGGCGCACAGGACGCGCAGGAGCTCCGCGCCGCGACGACGGTGCCGATCACCGTCGAAGGACGGCGCGCGACGCTGGTCGTCCGCGTTCCGGGCGACGGTTACGCCGTGGTCTGCTGGGCCGCCTGACGGCGCCTCGCGGTGGCCGACGGCCGCTCGGGTGGACGAGTGACGCCTCAGTCGCCATAATGGGATCCAATACGGCCTAGCACGATTCGAAATCCGGGTCTGAGCGCGAGTCCGTGCAAAGTATTGGATCCTAAAGCAAAGGGGACGGTGTGATCGGGCTCGCGAAGCTCGCACCCGGGCGGGGGCAACTGGCGCTCGCTGAGCGGCCGGAGCGCGAGCCCGGAACGGGTGAGGCGCTGATCGAGGTGCACGGTACGGGCGTCTGCGGCTCGGACCTCCACATCGAGGCCGACGAGTATCCATCGAACCCGCCGATGACGCTCGGCCATGAGGTGTCGGGTGTCGTTGCGGCCGTCGGGCCCGGCGTCGACGTCGACTGGCTGCAGGCGCGCGTGACGTGCGAGACGTTCTTCTCGACCTGCGGCGTCTGCCCGGCGTGCCGCGACGGGCGCCCCAACCTCTGCCCGGAGCGTCGCTCGATCGGCACGCATGTCGACGGCGGCTTCGCGCCGAAGGTGATCGTCCCCGCGCACAACCTCCATCGGATCCCCGACTGGCTCGACGCGCATGCGGCCGCCCTGTGCGAACCGCTCGCGTGCGTCTGCCAGTGCATGCTGGACGACGTCACGGTCGTGCCCGGTGACCGCGTCCTCGTCGTCGGGCCCGGACCGATGGGGCTGCTGGCGGCGCAGGTCGCGCGGGCGCTGGGCGGCGACGTCGTGGTCAGCGGCCTGGCGACCGATGCCGCGCGGCTGGACGTGGCGCGCACGCTGGGGCTCACGGTCGTCGCCGCCAACGACGAGGCGGCGATGGCCGAGTTCGACGTCACGGTTGACGCGTCCGGCAGCGCCAGCGGGATCGCCGCCTGTCTCGGCGCGGTCCGGCGCGGAGGTCGCTTCGTGCAGATCGGGATCGCGGGCCGTCCGGTGGACGTGCCGTTCGACCTGCTGCTGCTGAAGGAGATCGAGGTGAGCGCCGGGTTCGCCTCGACGCCGCGCTCCTGGCGGCGCGCGCTGGGGCTGGTCGAGCGACGCGACGTGCGACTCGAACCGCTCGTCAGCGAGGTCGCGCCGCTGTCGGCCTGGGAGCGCGTGTTCGCGGATCTGCGCGCGAGCCGCGGGATGAAGATCGTGCTCGACCCGCGAGTGGCGTAGGCGATGGCTGGGTCCGCCGTGTCCGATGGGCCGCTGCAGGTCGCGATCGTCGGCTGTGGCGATATCGCCGCTGCCTACGGGGAGTCGCTGCGCGGGCAGGCCAGCGTCGCGATCCGGGGCGCGTTCGACCGCAACCCACCGCGCGTCGCGCGCTTCGTCGAGGCCAACGGGGGTCGCGGCTACGGCTCCCTGGAGGAGCTGCTGCGCGATCCACAGGTCGACGTGGTCGTGAACCTGCTGCGCCAGGAAGGGCACTACGCGCTCACCAAACGCGCGCTGGAGGCGGGCAAGCACGTCTACAGCGAGAAGCCGCTCGCGATGACGCACGCCCAGGCGCGCGCGCTCGTTGCGCTCGCCGACACGCGCGGGGTGCGGCTCGCCTGCGCGCCGATCACGTTCCTGGGCGAGGCCCAGCGGACCGTCTGGGAGCTGGTCCGCGACGGCGCCATCGGCACGGTGCGCGTCGTCTACGCCGAAGCCAACTGGGGGCAGATCGAACGCTGGCACCCGCGGCCGGCGCCGTTCTACGACGTCGGCCCGGCGTTCGACGTCGGTGTCTACCCGCTGGCGCTCGTCACGGCGATGCTCGGCCCGGCGCGACGCGTGTGGGCGCACGGGGCCGTGGTGCTGCCTCAGCGCACGACGCGCGATGGGGAGCCGTTCACGGTCGGCGCACCGGATTGGACCGTCGCGGTGGTCGAGCTGGCGGACGGCGCGCTGCTGCGCCTGACCGCGACCTTCTACGTGGAGCACTGCAGTCGCCAGCAAGGCATCGAGCTGCACGGCGACGGCGGCATGCTGGCCCTCGACAGCTGGCACGCCTTCAATGCGCGCATCGAGCGCGCGCTCGCCGGCCGGCGGGAGCGCGAGACCGTCGCACCATCGCGCCCGCCCATCGAGGGGGTCGATTACGGCCGTGGCGTCGCCGAGCTCGCCGAGGCGATCGCGGCCGACCGGCCGCATCGCGGGACGGGCGCTCACGCAGCGCACGTCGTCGAGGTGATGGAGGCGATCCACGCCTCCATCACGACCGGTCACCCGGTCGCGGTGAGCTCTTCGTTCGATCCGCCGGCGCTCACCCCCTGACCCGGTCGGACGGGGCCCGCCGGCGCGGTTGACAACACCTATCGCGTGCGGCAGACTGGATCCAATAAAGAGCCAGACGGTGGGTATCAGGGGTTGCGACCGCCCAAAACTCTCATGATTGGATCCAGTCAGGCCACATTGCGGCCAGGCACCTGGAAGGAAGGTGGAGACGCATGTTCGACATGACGGGCAGGCGCGCCGTAGTGACCGGCGCGTCCAGCGGCATAGGCCAGGCGACGGCCGTCCTGCTGGCGCAGGCCGGGGCCGACGTCGCGAGCCTTCACCTTCCCGGGCCCGGCGGCGCTGAGACGGCCGCGCAGATCGAGCGCCAGGGGCGCCGCGCGCTGATGGTCGAGGGCACGACCGCCTCGGCCGACGAGGTCGAGCGGTTCGCCGATCGCGTCGAGCGGGAGCTCGGCCCGATCGATGTGTGGGTCAACAACGCCTCGCGCCTGCACATGGAGCCGTTCTTGGAGATGACCGACGAGAGCTGGGACGACCTGCTCGGATCCAACCTGAAGGGCTACGTCCACGGGTGCCGCGCCGCGTTGCGGCGCATGGTCCCGCGCCAGCGAGGGGCGATCGTGAACGTGTCCTCGATCACGGCGATCCAATCGGTCACCGACATGTCGGCGTACATCACCGCCAAAGGCGGGGTCGTCGGCCTGACCCAGGCGCTCGCGGTCGAGTTCGGCCGCAGCGGGATCCGCATCAACGCGGTGGCGCCCGGCGCGACGATGACGGCGCTCACGCGAGACGCGTACACGCCGGAGGTCCAGGCCGTCTACAACGCGCGCATCGCGCTGGGGCGGATCGCCCAGCCGGAGGATGTCGCCCGCGCCGTGCTGTTCCTGGCGTCCGACGGCGCCGGCTACGTCCAGGGGC